>JAEEGI010004415.1_pt1 | contig 32940 bp, 30 predicted proteins | sample 8958751 | NCBI WGS metagenome assembly JAEEGI01 (sample SAMN16246545, study PRJNA631951) | gut metagenome | biome: gut microbiome; feature: rumen; material: KS-attached | host: Bos | place: Iran: Karaj | collected 2018-10
GATATCTTCGTGGGTGGTGTAGGTACTGGCGGTACTATCAGCGGCACAGGTAAGTATCTGAAGGAGCAGAACCCCAACGTGAAGATCATCGCCGTAGAGCCCAAGTCGAGCCCCGTGCTGAATGGCGGACAGAGTGGTCCTCATAAGATTCAGGGTATCGGTGCAGGCTTCGTGCCCAAGACCTATGATGCCGCTGTGATCGACGAGGTGTTTGATGTGGAGAACGACGATGCCATCCGCACAGGTCGTGAGGTGGCTCAGTCCGAAGGTCTGCTCGTAGGTATCTCTGCAGGTGCAGCACTCTTCGCTGCCATCCAGGTGGCTAAGCGTCCTGAGAACAAGGGTAAGAAGATTGTGGCCCTGCTGCCTGATACGGGCGAGCGTTACCTCAGTACCGTGCTCTACGCTTTCGAAGACTATCCTCTCTAAGAAGCCTACTCATACGAATTAATTGATGCTGTTAGTGCTCGCGGGTGTGCGGGCACTAACTTTGCTATTTGAAGATGTCGAAGTCTTTGTTGTAGGCAGGCGACTCAATGGCCAGCAGGTTGAGCACGGAGTGGAAGATATAGTGCTGTTCGAGCACCTCGGGCAGTTCGCTGTCAGGCTTATACGTCCTGAAATGCTCCGAAGTCCATACCAGGAAGGGTATCTCGTATTGCTCTTTGGGCGCCAGTTTCATGGGCAGACCATGCATGAACATCTTATTCTCGCCGAGCGATTCGCCATGGTCGGAGATGAAGATCATGGCACTGTGCCAGTCGTTCATCGTGCTCAGGGTGGTGATCAGCGAGTTCAGCAGGTAGTCGGTGTAGCGGATGGTATTGTCGTAGGCATTCACGAGCCAGTCGATGTTCTTCTCGCCCTCTTCCACGTTTCTGGCCACAGGTTTGTACACCTCAAATGCCTTGGGATATTTGTCGGCATATTTCGGACCGTGACTGGTGCTGGTATGCAGAATGACCAGCACCTTGTTCTTCTGGCTCGATGTGATCCGCTCGCGCAGCCCTTTCAGCAGGATGGCGTCATGGTAGATGTTCTCGTCGGGATACAGTTCGCCCAGCTGTTCGTTCGTGAGATATTCCTCGATGTGGATAGGCGGCTCTCCCCAGTTAGAGGTGCGCCACGTCACGTCGACGCCAGTCCTGTAGGCATAGTTGGGCAGCAGCTCATACAGGTCGTCGCTGTTCTGCGGCTCCAGTATCGCCTTGGTGCCGGCAGTGGTGTAAGTCGCGCACGAGGTGGCCTGATATACCTTCAGGTCTTCACGCTTAGCCAGCAGCGGATTGGTGTCGCGCTGATAGCCGTAGAGCTGGAAATTGGCTTTCCTAGCCGATTCGCCGATTACGAGCACCACCACCGTCTTCTCCTCGTCGGCTATCTTGCCGTCAGCGAGTTTTATCTCCTCTGCCTGCTCGTCGTGGCTGAAACTGATCACGCGACAGGTGTTCACCACATACGACCAGGGCTGCAGCAGTCCTCCCAGTTCCGTATCGTGCTGACTGATCCACAGCGTCTGGCTGATATGCATCGAGGCGATGGCGAGGATGATGGCCAGCGAACTGCCGCAGCAGACAGCCAGTCGCTTCGCACGCCCGATGACCACTGGCTGCAGCAGGCAGAATAAGGCCGGCAGTAAGCCAAAGACAAAGATCGAAAGCCACAGCGACCAGCTGAAGAAGCCCGATGCCTCCGAGTATCTGGTGTTGAATACGTTCTCGATTGTCGTCGCATCGATCATCACGCTGTAGGTGTAGATGAAATACACGGCCGTCGCATTGATGATCGAAAGGATGGCCAGCAGGATGCGCCCCACCATCCGCAGCAGGAACATCACGAGATAGGTCATCATGAAGTTGAGCACCAGCATGATGACCGCCAGCGATCCCAGCAGAAACAGTTTGCCGCCTGTCGTCTCATTCGTGTTGTCTGCCACATATTCGAAGAACGGCAGGTTGTATAGCACCAGCGTCCCCAGGCTCACGATGCACGAAAACGCCAGAAGTGAAATCGGCTTGCGCAGTCCCTTTATCATTCCAAACCCTGAATGTAGTATATTCATCATTACTTTCTTTGTTTCTAGGCGCAAAAGTAATCATAATCTTCCGTACTACCAAGCGTTTTCCCGAAAAACTTCGCTTCGTGGAGCCCAGATGTATATCCCGATGACTACATGCCTCAATGACTGCCTTTTTTCCCATTTTGATGCACGCATTTGGTATAGAGCCCAAATGCGTGCATGAGTTTTCTTTCAAATGTACTCTTTTTTGCATACCTTTGCGCCATGAAGCTATAAATCTTATGAGCAAGGAACTTTTTAAGAGAATTGATTCCGTAATACGAAGTGAACGGCTCTATGCCAATGTGGACCTGATGCGTGAAGACGTGATGAGGCGTTTCGGCATTAGTCGTCACCGTCTGAATGACCTCCTGAACCAGTATGCTGGTGGATTGTCATTTCCTCAGTACATTAATAATATCCGTGTCAAGGAGGCTTACGAGCTGATAACTCATCACCCAGAAATGTCAATTACAGAAATTGCCTTTGAAGTAGGCTTCACACCTCCTAATTTGCGTGATCAGTTCAAGCGTCATTATGGCATGACACCTACGAAATATCGCACGCATTTGGCATAAAGCCCAAATGCGTGCATCATTTTTTTTGGTAAAATAGATGTTTTTGCGTATTTTTGCATTCGGTTATGAATGAAATCGTTTATTTACCAAATCAAGACGAGACGGCAATCGCGTTCGTGAAGCGTGTGGTTGCAGAACAATCCGACAGAGAACCGCTGCGCATTGTAGTGCAGCTGCTGGAGATAGCTTTGGGCGAACTGCAAGGTCGTCCTTGTGAAGTCAGCGTGACAGCTTCGAAGCAACGGTTTACCTTGACGCTCCGTCATGGCGGTAAACCTATCGATAACCGTATGATATGGTTGATGGATGATCATATTGACCGTGCAAAATATCAATCTGACGGTGACGACTGGGTGCTGACCCTCCGTCGTGACATTCCGTCGTTTTACATTTCCCGTGAGGAAGATTAAGAAACTAAGACTATTGTATTAAAGTATGAGAAATGTCCTTCAAGTCCTGCTGTTTGTTTCTATGATGGCTTTCGCCAGTTGTGGTAGAAATAATTCAGCAAGACATATTCCGAATTTGGGTGATACACCTTATCAGGAGGACTCCGTATTGGTGGCTTATGGCTATCATCCGAATCGTGCACTCGTGATGCTCGACTCTGCCTTGCTGCTTGGCAATATCAATGAATACCGTGCCCAGTTTATTCGTGCCAAAATCTATAGCAAATCGCTCCTCAAGCAGCGTCAGGATTCTGCCATCCTAATCTGCGAGCAGCTGCTGAAGCATGATTCCGTGATTAATACACTCCATGAGCAGGAGAACATTCTCGACCTGCTGATGATCACCAGTCGTACCAAGACCGACTTTGAAGGCTATGTGAAGTGGGCGACGCAAAAGGTCGAGGTCTGTCGTCTGCTGGGAGAAGATACGGAAGAATGGCGTACGGAGGCAGAGATCGGTATGGTGATGGCTCACCTGGGACAGCCAGAGGAAGGCATGTCGAAAATCGACGAGGCGATCCGTCAGCTGGATGCACCCGGCAGTATCGACCGCATGGATGCCTTCATCATTGCCGTGAAACGTAAGATTACTGTATTGAATGATCAGGGGCGTCATGCTGAGGTCATACCCTTGGCACAGCGTATCCTTGACCGGCTTGATCATTACGAGCAGCATGCCAAGGACTATGCCGAAGACAGCTATCGCTTGTCGTGGAGTGACAAGCCTGCCGACCGCGACCGCTATATTGACTTCAGCCGTGCCCAGGCAAACGGTTTCCTTGCAGGTGCCTATGCCATGACGGGTGATGCCATCCATGCCCGTGAATGTCTCGCCCGCTTCGACCAGAGCGGTTATGGTCATTCATTCAGTGCTCGTAGGATGATTATTCCGACGCAGATGGCGCTAGGTATGTATGACGAGGCGATGGCCACCTGTGATGAGATTGTGTATCGTATGGGCAATGATACCGTTAATGACAACTATGCCGTGATCCTGCGCGACCGTGCCATCGTTGCCCGTGCCAAAGGGCATCTCGTAGAGGCCTACAATCTGATGAACCGTCATGCCAATCTGGCTAAGGTGCTCAGTGACAGTCTGCATGCCAGTGAGGCCCACAACTATGCCGCCCGCTATCATGCCAAGGAGCAGGAACTCAAGATTCAGGAGGCTGAGACGGCCAGTCGCATTAAATCAATCATCATCGGTGTTATCATATTGTTGTTAATCATTGCTGGTGTCGTCTCGTTCTACTATCGTCGTCAGCGCCAGATTATCAGCGAGAAGAACCGTGCCTTAGTTCGTATGATCAACGGCACGCCGCTTGTGGCGCCTGCTGATGAGACGGAAGGAACGGAAGAGCCCGATGAGGTCAGCGAGTCAGAGGAACCAGAGACCAATTCCGCTCTCTTTGACACGATCAATACTGCCATCCACATAGAGCAACTCTATGCCAATGCCTCGCTTCAGCGTCAGGACATCTGTACGCGTTTTTGTATCACCCGTCATACGCTCAACAGCCTTTTGGCTCAGTATGCTGGCAGTTCCTCATTCCCGCAGTACATCAATAATATCCGTATGGAGGAGGCACTTCCTCTGCTACGTGATAACCCCTCGATGACCATCGCTGCCATCGCCGCTGCTGTGGGCTTCACACCAGCCAACTTCCGTGAACAGTTTAAGCGTCAGTACGGAGTCACCCCGCAGGAATACCGCCAGAGTTTGTAGCCCTTCTGGTCAAAATGTCGTTTAATATACAAGTAATGATTGAAAAAGGTAAAGAGATATTGAGAGTACCTTATTTAAAAGCAGGGGATAGGGTGGCCCTTGTATCCCCTGCTTATTGGGTGCCGGGGGAGGCTATTATTCAAGCAGCGGATGTGTTGAGAAGTTGGGGACTGCAGCCCGTCATCGGCCCTCATACCACAAGTCTAAATGTGGATGCCTATTCGGGAACAGCGGATGAGCGCGCGGCTGACCTTTTATGGGCGTTAGAGGATGATACCATTAAAGCCATATTTTGTTCACGGGGGGGATACGGTTCCATGCACCTGTTGAACCGGATTCCCTTGGAGATATTCCAGAAACATCCCAAATGGCTGATAGGGCATGGTGATATCACGATGCTGCTTTATGTCGTTGCAACTACAGGAACACTTTGTATTCATGGTCCAATGGGAATCCAGATTGCCAACCAACAAGAACCAGCCATCACCATCACACATAACTTACTGATGGGTATAATACCACAGTACATTGTTCCATGCAATCCCTATAATCGCTGTGGTCATGCGGAAGGCATCCTTGTGGGAGGAAATCTTTCAAGTTATGCTGTGATCTCAGGTTCAAGATTCCAGTTGCCAGAAAATCAAGACTTCATCCTTTTTATTGAAGAGGTAGAAGAATCGCTGCATACCATCGACAGATTATTCTATATGCTACGCTTGCAGAACAGTTTCGAAAGGGTAAAGGGTGTTATCTTCGGAGGCTTCAATTCTATTAGATACGATCTGCAGTTTGGTAGTGTCGAACAGATGCTGTTAACTCATCTGCATGATCTTGAAATTCCTGTCTGCTGTGGTTTCCCTGTCGGTAGTAACAGTTGTATCCCACTTATTGAGGGTGCGCCATGTTCGCTTACTGTCACTTCTGAGAATTCTGTATTGACATTCAATATTGAGGGCACCCAGCAGACCTATCATATAGAGAATACAGAAACGATGCTGTTGAAATAAGAGGACGGCTGTAACGTTTTTTCGTACCCTTGACTTCGTCGAAAGTACTTGCGCTCGAGAAAACTCAAAAATCTTTTGGTTTTCTTCTCACTTATTCGTACCTTTGTCGAATCAAACAATAAAACAACCATGGGAATAGTCATTGGAATAGACGTGGGCATCTCCACGACAAAGATAGTAGGACTGCGTGATAAACAGGTCATCTCACCGATACGTATCACAGCAGCAGACCAAGTAACCTCGCTCTATGGAGCCTTCGGTAAATACCTGCATGACAACAAGATAGCGTTAGGAGACGTTGAGCAGGTGATGCTTACAGGAGTCGGTGCCGCCTATATCGACGAGCCTGTCTATGGCATTCCCACCCAGAAGGTCGATGAGTTTATCGCAGATGGCTTGGGAGCCCGTTTTGAGTCAGGACTCACCAAGGCGATTGTAGTATCCATGGGAACAGGTACTAGTTTCGTACAATGCGATGGTGATGACATCCGTCATATCGGAGGTATCGGCATCGGAGGAGGTACGCTGCAGGGACTGAGCCGTGTGATGCTGAACACCCGTGACCCCAAAGAGATCCAGGCACTTGCCATGAAAGGTGACATCCACAATATCAACCTGCTGATAGGTGACATCTCCACCCATCCGCTGCCCGGACTGCCTATGGATGCCACCGCGTCCCTGTTCAGCAAGGCGCAGTATAATGCCAGTCAGGAGGATATCGCATTAGGTATCACCATCATGGTACTGCAGACCATCGGCTCCGCAGCCATCCTGTCGTCACTGAACTCAGGTATCAAGGATTTCGTGCTGATCGGCAACCTGACACTGACACCCCAATGCAAAGAGGTGTACCCCATGTTAGAGAGACTCTATGACGTACACTTCCACATCCCCAAGTATGCGGAGTTCTGTACCGCTATCGGGGCAGCATTGAGCTATAAGAAATAAGACTATTTCCTGTGTTTGTCAAACTTATGGAGGAAGTAGTTGAAAGCCTCCAGACCAATGAGCACCATCAGCGTACTGCCGATGGCGAGGATATACATTCCCCCTCCACAGGCAAGTCCGATAGCTGCTGTCACCCACAGACCTGCTGCCGTAGTCAGTCCACTGACCATATTCTCCGTCTTACGGAAGATGATGGTACCGGCACCTATGAAACCGATACCGCTGACCACCTGTGCAGCGACACGTGACACATCCCAGCGCTGCAGCTCATTGTCCATGGCATCACTGAAGCCGTATGCCGACACAATCATAAACAAGGCGGAGCCCAACGCTACCAGAAAATGGGTGCGGAAGCCCGCCTCCTTTGACCTATACTCACGCTCCAGTCCGATGATTCCTCCTAAGACCGCAGCACAGAAAAGACGCAATAAGAATTCTAATTCAGGTGTCATTTATTACTTTCATTTGATTTTCTGAGGCAAAGATACACATATTTACCAAAAAATGATTATTTTTGCAGCAGAAATAATAACTAAAGGCAAAAATATGTTTGGATTAGGTATGACCGAGATTCTCGTAATCGCCTTCATCGTCCTGTTACTGTTCGGTGGCAAGAAGATTCCCGAGCTGATGAAAGGACTGGGTAAGGGCGTGAAGGGTTTCAAGGACGGCATGAAGGATGTCGACATCGACGACGAGAAGGAAGAAGCCAAGAAGGAATGAGTGAGCCGCTGACGTTTTGGGATCATCTAGACGAACTACGAGGCACGCTATTCCGAATGCTTGGTGCCATTGTCCTCTTTGGCATCATTGCATTCTGTCTGAAAGACGAATTGTTTTCTATTGTACTGGCTCCCCGTTCGAGTGACTTCATCACCTACCGTCTGCTAGACACTGAGGATTTCAATATCCACCTGATGAACACCGGATTGACGGAACAATTCATGATACACATGAAGACGGCTATCTATGCCGGATTATTGGTCGCCTCACCTTATATATTATATGAGCTCTTTCGCTTTGTGTCACCCGGACTCTATGCCAACGAGCGGCATTATGCCGTGTGGATCGTGGAAGCCGCATACTTGATGTTCCTTATCGGAACACTGGTTAATTACCTTGTGGTATTCCCCTTCACCGTCCGTTTCCTAGGTACCTATCAGGTATCACCTGATGTTACCAACATGCTGACGTTACAGTCATATGTCGACACTTTGTTGGGGATGAGTCTGGTCATGGGAGTGGTCTTCGAACTGCCCGTAGTCTGTGCGCTGATGGGGAGAATGGGACTGATTAACGGACGACTGATGACGACCTACCGCCGTCATGCCCTTGTGGCAATACTTATTGTGGCAGCGATTATCACACCGACTACTGATGCCTTCACACTGTTCGTCGTGGCACTACCTATCTACCTGCTATATGAACTGAGTATACTGATTGTAAAAATAATAACAAAATAAAACTAAACAAAACTTTATGTTAAGGAAAGTTAGAATCACACTGGCTGCCGTGATGTTTATAGGCATCACGCTGTTGTTCCTTGACTTCACGGGAACAATGCACCATTGGGTCAGTTGGATGCCGAAACTACAATTCTTAGAAGCAATTCTGGCACTGAACGTGGCGGCTATCGTAGTACTCGTACTGCTGACTATCATCTTCGGTCGCATCTACTGCTCTATCATCTGTCCATTAGGTATCCTACAAGATATCTTCGGTTGGTTCGGCAAGAAAGCAAAGAAGAACCGTTACACTTTCTCGAAAGCGAAGTCGTGGCTGCGCTATGCTTTCCTCGTACTAGGTATTGCGTGTTGGTTTTTAGGTATCGGCGTGGTCGTACAACTGCTAGCGCCCTACTCCACCTTCGGGCTCATTGCTACGAACCTGTTACAACCTATCTATCAGGCAGGCAACAATGTACTTGCCTTCATTGCTGAGCACAACGACAGCTACATGTTCTATCACAGTAATATCTGGATGCGAGCATTGCCGTCATTGGTGATAGCCATCGTTGCCTTTATTATTCTTTTCTTCCTTGCTTGGCGCAATGGAAGAACCTATTGTAACACAGTCTGCCCTGTGGGAACTGTTCTCTCGTTCCTGAGCCGCTTCTCTATTTTGAAGATTCACTTTGACGCAGACAAATGCAGAAACTGTTCACTATGCTCAAAGAACTGCAAGGCAGCATGTATCGACTACAAGACACATTCCGTTGACGCTACACGCTGTGTGGTATGCGGCAATTGTATCGAGAATTGCAAGTTCGGAGCGTTGAGGTATGGGTTTAACAAATCTAACGGACAACCCGATAAACCTGCTGACTCCAGCGAAACCGTTGATTCCTCCAAGCGCAGTTTCCTTCTCTCTTCCGCTTTGCTGACCACTGCCGCCTTTGCCCAAGAGGCAAAGAAGACAGACGGCGGACTCGCTGAGATTGAGGACAAGGTGGCACCAGAGCGACAGACACCACTGACACCTGCAGGGTCTTTATCTGCACAGAACATGGCAAAGCGCTGTACGGGATGCCAACTCTGTATCTCTGAGTGTCCAAATGAAGTATTACGCCCGTCCAGTGATTGGCTTCATCTGTTGCAACCAGTCATGTCGTATGAGCGTGGCTATTGTCGTCCAGAGTGTAACCGTTGCTCAGAGGTTTGTCCTACCGGGGCTATCAAGCCCATTAGTCATGAAGACAAAGCATCAACGCAGATCGGTCATGCTGTATGGGTAAAGAAAAACTGTATTCCACTGACTGACGGTGTGGAGTGCGGCAACTGTGCCCGACATTGTCCTGTAGGTGCTATCGAGATGGTGCCTTCTAACCCAGACGAAGAGAAGTCACCTATGATTCCCGCCGTTAATGAGAACCGCTGTATTGGCTGTGGAGCCTGCGAGTATCTGTGCCCGGCACGTCCATTCTCTGCAATCTATGTGGAGGGACATGAGATACATAAAGAAGTTTAGAGTTGATCGTTTAGAACTTAAAGAGATGAAAAAAGATATAAACCGCAGAAATTTCCTCAAGCTGTTAGGAGGTGGAGCAGTGACAACCGCTGCCGTCCTGACGGGCTGCAAGTCAAAGACCGAGACCAAGGCGGTCAGCGAATATACCAAACAAGTGGAACCGCCGACAGGTCAGATGACCTATCGCATCAATCCCAAGACGAAGGAAAAAGTATCCATCCTCGGCTACGGTATGATGCGCCTGCCGTCAAAGACAGAGAACAAGGACGATTACGATCAGGAGATGATCAACAAACAAGTAGACTATGCCATTGAGCATGGAGTCAACTACTTCGATACAAGCCCTGTCTACTGCCAGGGTAAGTCGGAGACTTGTACTGGCATAGCCCTCAGCCGCCACAAGCGTGAGGAGTATTTTGTTGCTACTAAACTCTCAAACTTCCACCCTGACTCACAGACACGTGAGGCAAGTATCGGCATGTACCAGAAATCTCTGAAGGAATTGCAGGTAGACTATATCGACTACTATCTGTTGCATGCTATTGGTGGAGGCATGGATGAGTTTAATCGTCGTTATATTGATAACGGCATGATGGACTTCCTGATGAAAGAGCGTGAGGCAGGACGCATCCGCAACCTTGGTTTCTCCTTCCATGGTCAGAAATCGGTATTTGACGAGGTACTTGCCATGAACGACAAATATCACTGGGACTTCGTACAAATAGAGTTGAACTACCTGGACTGGAACTATGCCGACGAGATTAATAACCGTAATGTGGATGCCAGTTATCTGTACGGAGAGTTGCAGAAATACCATATCCCTGCCGTTATCATGGAGCCACTGTTGGGCGGACGACTCGCAAACCTGCCCCAGTATCTCGTCAACGAACTGAAACAGCATGCTCCCGAACGCAGTGTCGCCTCATGGGCATTCCGTTATGCAGGCACTCCAGAAGGTGTGCTCACCGTACTCAGCGGTATGACCTATATGGAGCATCTGAAAGACAACCTACTCTCCTATTGTCCGTTGAAGCCTCTGACTAAAAAAGAACAGGAGTACCTGCATAGTGAGATTGCGGAGAAGATTGTGGGACTGGAGAACATTCCTTGTAATGATTGCAAGTACTGTATGCCCTGTCCTTACGGCATTGACATCCCAGCCATCTTCGTCCATTATAATAAATGTAAGAACGAGGGTACCCTGCCCCGTCTGAAGATGGATGACGAGTATGCCAAGTTACGCCGTAACTACCTTATCAGCCTCGACCGTGCCGTACCTCGTTTCCGACAAGCAGACCACTGCATCGGTTGCGGTCAGTGTGAGCCGCATTGTCCACAAAACATCCACATCCCACGAGAACTGCAGAAGATCAGTGAGTTCGTGGAGACCTTAAAACGTAACAATTGGATGTTAGAAGAGAAAGCAAAAGAATAATAAACAAATACAAAAACAAGAAAGGCATTCGATGGGAATGCCTTTCTTATTTTGTTATTTCACTACGAAGTCAAGACTCTGCAGGTCTTTGTCGAGGGACGACGTACCATAGAGGATTTGGTAACGTCCCGGTTTGACAGACAACTCGTCGATAGCCTCGTTATAATATTCAAACGCCTCATCATCCAATGAGATGGCAGCCGTTGCCGTCTCACCAGGCTTCAGGCTCAGTTTCTGGAATCCCTTCAGTGCTTTGATGGGTGCTTCCGCATCCTCGAGTGCTTTCACATAGATCTGTATCGTCTCTGTTCCCTCACGTTTGCCCGTATTCGTCACAGGGACCATTATTTTCACCGTTCCTCCCTTCTTCATTGATCTTGCAGACAGTTTAGCTTTTCCGACCGCAAAAGTAGTGTAGCTTAACCCATAACCAAACGCATATTGCGGCTGTCCTGTGAAGTAACGATACGTACGGTTCTTCATTGAGTAGTCGAGGAAGTCTGGCAAGTCATTGGTAGAACGATAGAATGTCACTGGCAACTTTCCACCAGGGTTATAGTCTCCAAAGAGCACATCGGCAAGAGCTTTGGAGCCACCTTGTCCAGCATACCATGCCTGCAAAAGTGCATCATACTGTCCCTCCACACTGCCGAAGGCAATAGCAGATCCAGAGCAATTGACAAAAATGACTGGACGACCCGTAGCATGCATAGCACGTAGCAGACGTTGCTGTACTTTCGGCAACTCAATATCCGCTTTGTCGCCACCCTCGCCTTCCATCTGAGCGGAGATTCCTCCGATAATGATGATGGCATCGGCATTCTTCACCTCCTCGGCTAAAGGTGTGAAATCAACAAGGATACGCTCACAAATATCACCACGTAGCATCGCAAACTGTCCGTTGCCACGACGGTACTCTATCACAACCTCATAAGTCTCACCAGCCTTGACGGGGAAGGACTTATACTCCATTGAACGATGGAAATAGCCACCTTGAGGAAGATACGGCTCTGCCGTCTCCACTACCTCGTTATTTACCTTGAGGACATAACCATTGTCAGAAGTCAACGAATACTTCATCTCACCGGTGAATGTCGACTTATAAGTTCCACTCACCCGAACGGACAGAGAATCATTGTTGACACCTTCGGCAAAGCCCCATGCACCAAAAGTCGTAAAAGCCATCTCCTTGTAATAGTCTTTCTTTACTGGCTCACCTTCTAATCTCCGGTTATTCCAGAATTCCACCAAAACACCCTTACCGTCATTGAAGTCTTGCAAATGATGAATGGTGTTATACTCGTCATTCAGTTCACAGGCTTTATGATAGATGACTCTTGTGTTTGGCACAGCAGCCTTGATACCTTCCAATAAAGAGTGAGTATGCGCCTTTGTCGGTGTACCACCATAGTTACCATTCAGCATCGCGGCATCATCTGCATTAGGGCCCAATACTGCAAGGGTCTTGATATTTTTTGAAAGCGGGAGGACGGGAACTTTTGCCCCACCGGCGGAAACCGCCTCCCCGCTTAACGGAGAGCGCACCTTGTTCTCCAACAGTACCATCGATTCGCGAGCAGCCTGGGTGGCAAGCTCATTATTTTTCTCACTACTGATAACCTCCGGACCTAAGTTCGCCCAAGGCAACATCTCAGCAGGATCGAACATACCCAGTTCGAAACGTCCGTATAGAGTCTTACGCAGGTGCTGATCGAGGTCAGCCTCTTTGATATATCCTTTCTTCAAGCCTTCTGTCAGACACATAAACACCTTGCCACACTCCAGATCCGTACCGTTCAGTACCGCATCGACACTTGCCGACAACGGATCCTTATGTGTCTCATGCTGTCCTTTGCTATAGAAATTATTGATTGCGTCACAGTCCGTAACCACCAAGCCATCATAGCCCCATTTGTTACGCAGGATATCAATCAGCAGACGGTCACTCGTACAACAAGGTTTCCCTTCGAAACGCTGGTAAGCACACATCACCTCCCGAACATGCGCCTTTTTCACTAAAGCTTTGAAAGCAGGCAGATAGGTCTCCCACAAGTCACGGTTCGTTGGTTCCACATTCATGGAGTGACGCAACGGCTCTGGTCCGCTATGCACCGCATAATGCTTAGCACAGGCATGGGTCTTGAGATAATGACTGTCATTCCCCTGCATGCCCAATACAGTCTGTACACCCAATACAGCATTCATATAAGGATCCTCGCCACAGGTTTCCTGACCACGTCCCCAACGGGGATCACGGAAGATATTGACATTCGGGCACCAGAAGGTAAGCTCAGGATTCCCAGGATAATAAATCACGCCCATCGGAACGTTGAAGACATTATGGTCACTGCGGTTCCAGTTAGCACGAGCCTCATCAGAGACAGTTGAAAAGACATCGTAAAACAGTGGGGCGTTGAATGCCGCTGCCATACCGATGGGTTGCGGATAGACGGTATAGTCACTCTGACGTACCCCATGACATGCCTCACTCCACCAGTTATACGACGGAATACCGAGACGGTCGACAGATGCCGATTTATTCATCATTAACCCCACCTTTTCCTCTGGCGTCAACAGGGAAATAAGGTTTTCCACTCGTTCCTCATAAGAAAGCTTAGGATTCTGGAACGGATATTGATACTGTGCAGAAGTCTTACTTACCGAAAGACAGATTGTCAAAAAGAGAAAGACGATATTTTTCATCATAACTAATTTTTGTTCATCAATAGTTTTATCAAAGCACGACGACGTTGTGACCATGTCGGATAATCATCTGCACGAAGTGTGATAACCTTGAAATCCGGCATTTGAGGACCTTGTCGCATAAAATCCAGTGTACTGGTTGTCAATACACACGACTTTAACTTACCATCAGCGATTAAACGGTCGGCAATAGCATCAGCGCCACCTACTTTAAACCAGCTCTCCATCGTATCACCCTCACCAGGAATCAGTTGGATGAACACAGGCATGATAGGAGTTGCCGGCATAGGAGACATATACCATGCTTCTTGTCGCTCCACATCATAGCCTACCCTGCCATGTGCGATATCACCCTGGGATGCGAAGTTGAATGGTGACTGGGGATTATCGGCAATGCTGTACTTAAAGCCTTTGTCGGGTGACAGGTACATATTGCTAGGGTCTGCCACCTGAGTACCATCCACCACGAAACAATATTTAAAAGTCTCGAAGAGGAAATCCGTCATCGTCACGGTCCACACACCATCTGAATCTTTTGCCATCGGCAGGGGCTTTGGAAGAATCTCGCACTCCAGTTCCACCTTCTGTGCCTCTGGTGCCTTAAAACGGAAAGTGACACCCTGCTCCGTATACTCTGGGGAGATGATTGGCTTGGGGAACAAGCGTGCCATCACACCTGGTGTAAACTGCGGTTCCTTACCGGTAGCGGCAGGAGCCGGTCTGCCCCCTGCCATCGCAGCCTCAGCGGCTTTCTTATTAAATAATAAAGGTAGCGTCTTGTACAAGAAGTATTTGGCGTTCATCCAGGTATGACCAAATTTGTCGTTAGTGAATTCCTTAACGGAGCGAATTCCCTTCTTATCAAGGAATTCCATATAGTCACGGGCATTACCATAAAGGAAATCATCCGTTCCAACGCCCAGCCAGAACAAATGGATCTTCTTATTAGTGTCATCAGCATGGTCATAGACATAGGGGATATCCGTTGATGTAAAGGAACTATAGGAACAGAGATATGAGAACTTATCAAGATTGCTTAATCCATTGAAGAGCGCCTGGTTACCACCACGAGAGAAACCGCCTATGGCACGATGGTCCGCATCATTCTTCGTACGATAGTTCTTTTCAATATATGGCATCAAATCATGAATGAGATCCTTACTGAACACATCCCCGCCGAAATGTGTCTGGGGCATACCCAGACTATCCTGCTTGGCAGGCAACAATTTATAAGGATTACCATAAGGGAGCACAACGATCATTTCCTTGGCAGCCTTCTCCGCCAACAAGTTATCCAAGATATAATTGACACGACCTACCTTATAATAAACCTCCTCCGTATCCGTAGTGCCACTGATCAGATAAAACACCGGGTATTTTTTCTGAATATCCATCATATAATTAGGTGGCAGATAGACGACCGCATGATTCGTACCGCCCAGACTCTTGGAATAGTAATGAATATACTCCAATCGACCATGAGGCACTTTTTTTATATCGTGCGCCAATGTCCCAGTCTTCGAGGGAATCTCCAACAGGCTGTTCTTAAAACCCTCATTGGGGAAATACTGAGGATTCTCAGGGTCCATGACACCGACACCGTCCACGATGAAACAATAAGGATACATATCAGGAGCCGCAGGTCCGACCGTCACAGTCCATCTGTCCGTACCAGCATCACGTTTCATCTCTTGACGACCGGCAAACTGTACATCAACGAAAACAGACTTTGCCTTGTCATTCTTGTAATAAAAAGTCACTGTCCCGTCATCGTGACAGACAATTGACTTTTGACCACCGGTTTGTTGAGCCCAGCCCTCAGTTGCCATGCAAACAGCAACAGCCGCTACTAGTCTTACTATCAATCTTTTCATTTTACTTTTGTCAGTTAGTATTCAATTCCTTGGATGCAAAAATACAAAAAGAATCTGTATTCTCCAACTTTATGATAAGGAGAACAGCAAAATGACACACCAGCGAAAATGATTGTTACAATTAAGATAATTTCGAGACGATAGCAGAGGCTACCGTATAGGCAGTCGTCCATGCTGCTTGGAAGTTAAAGCCACCTGTAACACCATCCACATCCAGCACCTCACCAGCGAAGAAGAGACGGGGCACGAGTTTGCTCTCAAGGGTCGATGGATTTACACTCTTCAGCGAGATGCCCCCACAGGTAACAAACTCATCTTTGAAAGTTCCACGTCCGCTAATCTGATAAGTATCGTTACAAAGAACGTTGACAATACGGTTGACATCCTTCTTGCCCAGTTCATGCCATCTCACCTCCCATCTGTCTGCCAATGATCTCGTCATAAGGAAAGCCCACAAACGCTGAGGCAGTCCAAAAGGATTGAAGGTAGGAAGTTGTTTTGAGGAATGAACCCTCATGGTCTCATGAAGGATGTTCTCTATATCGGAGTCCCGGGCGGTCGTCCAGCGAACACTGACAGGTAACTTATATTCCTTCTCCGCCAACAATCTTGCCGCATAGCTGGAGAGTTTCAGGATAGCAGGACCGCTCATTCCCCAATGAGTTATCAACAAAGGACCACTTGCATGCAGTTTGGTCCCTGGTATCATCACCGTTGTCTGTCCCACCACTGTTCCCATCAATGCTGTCAACGACTTGTCAGCGACCTGAAAGGTGAAGAGCGAGGGTACCGGTTGCTCTATCTCATGTCCCAGGTCGGCGAGCCATCTCAGTCCCTCCCCTTTTGGAGAACCTCCCGTGGTGACAGCAATGAAATCATAATCCTGGAGGGCATCCAGTGATTGTATTTTCCTCCCAAGACATATCTGTACCTGATGACGACGAGCTAAGGTAAGGAAACAATTGATAATGGCATGTGAGTCCTGGGCTGCAGGAAACACGCACTGGTCATCTTGTGTTATCAGGGGGACACCATGATGCTCGAACCACGCAAAGGCAGATTGGTAATCGAAGACATTGAATAAACGTTTCATCAACCGATGCCCACGAGGATAAACCATCCGCAAGTCCGTCACATCCTCAAAAGAGTTGGTACAATTACAACGTCCGCCACCAGAGACCTCCACTTTTGAAAGAACCCGCTGGGCACGTTCGAAGATAGTGACCTCCATCTCTGGCATCATCTCTTTCAAGTTGACTGCAAGAAAAAAGCCTGCGGCACCACCGCCTATAATTGCTGTCTTCATCTGATGGACAAAGTTACGAAAAAACGAGAGAAACGCAAAAGGAAAGTTTACTTTTCTTTTCATTTCCGAGTGCCAAGTAAGTTCGGCGAAGCCAAAGTTACGAAAAAACGAGAGAAGAACAAAACAAACATAGTAGAACGTTAACATTCTATAATAAACAAGAGGAAGATTTTACTTTTGCGATGATAGTACGTCAAACAACAAGATTAAATTATCAATAACCTATTATATTTATGAAGCAACTGATTCTTTGCTTGTTTTTCCTGACTTCTCTGACAGGAACGGCTCAAGACTTACAACTAAACGACTTGGAGTATTTTGAACGACAAGGTGTCAACGTATTGGTGTTCAGCAACAGTTTCAACGGAGGTTTTAATGATGAGAAGAACTCCGGAATAGAGATTATACATCACGGAGTAAGGACCGTGCAGGGAGGAGCGATCCGTCTGAACAACACCCCTGAGCAATGGGACTTGGTACCGAAGATGACCTCCCGAAAAGTGGACAAGCAGAATCAGTCTGTCGAGGTAGCCCTTCGTTATGACGACTATGATTTTGACAGCAGGGTCGTCGTGACAGCAAAAGGGAAAGCCGTGGAGATCGCCGTTTATCTGGACAAGCCAGTTCCTACAGCACTGGTTGGCGAAGCTGGTTTCAACATAGAGTTCCTACCCTCCCAGTATTGGCAGAAGACCTATCTGATGGATGGCAGACTGAATCGCTTTCCACGCTATGCCGCCAGTCAGACCGTCACACGACCCAACTCAGAGAAGCCCAGACAGTTTAAAGGTTTCAAGACTTATGACGACAGAGGGACAGACCGTTTTGTGGATCCTCTCCCTATGGAGACCGGACATGAGCTCGTGATAGCGACAGACGCTCCTGAGCGGATGATACGTATCAGCAGTGAGGATGCGGAGCTGAAACTCTATGACGGACGGATGATTGCGCAAAACGGATGGTATGTGTTACGCAGCATCCTTCCAGCCAACAAGACGGGAAAGGTTTTCACATGGGTCGTTGAGCCTCATGCCATTCCCAACTGGATCAGGGAGCCGAACATCGGATTCTCACAAGTGGGATATATCCCAGAGCAACCCAAGGTGGCTGTCATCGAACTCGACAAGAACGACAAAGTAAGGCAAACAGCCTCTTTATGGCGTATCAACAATGACGGGAAGACAGAAAAAGCCTATGAGGGAGAGATCACCACATGGGGACCGTATTATAAATATAATTATGTGAAGTTTGACTTCTCCTCCGTCAAGCAACCTGGCATCTACTATATACAATATGGTGACACCAAGACCAATGATTTTATCATTGACAAGAGTGTCTATGACAAGATTACGGATGCCACCACCGATGTGTGGATTCCTATTCACATGAACCATATGTATGTGAACGAAGCTTATCGGGTATGGCACGGAGAACCTTTCAAAGAAGGATATCTGCAAGCCCCTCCCAGCGACCATTTCGACCTGCATGCACAAGGGCAGACGACAGGCACGAAATATCAGCCGTATGAGTTGATTCCGGGTCTTAACATCGGTGGTTTCTTCGACGCCGGTGACTTCGACATTGAGACAGGCTCTAACATCAATGTCGTCCAGAACCTTATCAGGACCTGGGAATTATTCAAGCCACAGCGCGACGAGACGTTTGTCAGTCAGCAACAACGGTATGTTGACCTCCATCGTCCAGACGGGACACCAGACATCCTTCAGTTTATTGAGCACGGGACACTCAATCTTGTGGCGCAGGCTGAGCAGATCGGACACATGGCATCCACACTTTCCAACTCCGTCCTTGACAACTACCACCATTTAGGAGACGCCGCCTCTATTACTGACGGACTGCATTATGACCGCAGTCTCAAACCATACGAGGTGTCGTCAGACGGTAAACGCAGTGGGACTCCCGATGACATGTGGGCGTTCACTACCCGTAACCCACGCCTTGACCTCCGTGCCGCCACCATGTTTGCTGCCGCCAGCCGTGCACTCGAGGGATATAATGACGACCTTGCCCAGCGTGCCTTGAAACAATCGAAACGACTGATGGAGGAAGGTAATCAACTCCTGAAAAAACAAAAAAGAGTGGACACACAGGCGGAAGAGGATTTTAACTGGCTGGGAGGATTCGATGCCGGTAGTATGACGACCAATCTCCAACTATATATTGCCACGGGTGAGAAAAAATATATTGAGGACTTCAACAAGCAGATATGGAAAGCACTGGACACACGCCTTCCCTTTAATATCCAGACAGCTCTTGACGCTGTCCCCTATATGGATGACGCTTATAAACAGAAGTTGCGTCCTTACATCGAACAATACAATAAATATATCAAGGACTTCGACCAGCAGAATCCCTATGGACTACCCATCGGACTAGGCAACTGGGCAGGTGTGAATATGGTGCTTAATTTTGGTATCACCATCAATTATGCCCACCTATACTATCCTGATATCGTCAGCAAAGATGAGATATACCGTGTCGCTAACTGGCTCTACGGATGTCATCCCTACCATAACTACTCCTTTGTGGCTGCCGTAGGTGCGGCACGACCCAAAGCAGTCTTCTATGGCAACAACCGTGCTGATTTCTCCTTCATCCCAGGAAATGTGGCACCAGGACTGCTCTTCCGTCATCCTGACCATTTCGAGAACTTTGACGACTGGCCTTTCCTGTGGGGACAGAACGAGGGAACGATTGCGGGTAATACCCAGTATGTCATCTTCGGCTCTTCATTCAAGAACCTTGTAACAAAGACAAAGAGCCATTGATATAGGGGTAAAGAGCCTTTGAAACAGGGGTAAAGAGCCTTTGAAACAGGGAGGAAGAAAGTGCCTTCCGGATTTTTAGCGGACGGCAAAAATATTCACAGCGCCCGCCAAAAATATCTTTAGCGGTCGGCAAAAACATTCACAGCGGTCGCTGAGAACCTGTTTTACAGAGAGGGAGAGTCTTGGACGGGTATGTAGTGCCATATGCGACCGTCACGATAACGGTGCATCCGCGGATGGTCACCTTGACGTAACCACATCGTTGTCACCTCCTCCAGCAGACTGAAGAAATGCTTCATCTCACCCTTGCTGGTATGGCGGTATTTGCAACAGAAATCGTCAATGGCATCAAGATCGTATTTGTACTCTACAACGGGTTGTGCATAGAGCAAAGGTTTGCCGTCCTCACCCTTCGTGGGGCGCGGCTGAAGTTCAAAAAGTACTCCGTCTGTCTTACGTGGCATAATGAATTGTTTTCAAATAATGGGGCAAATATAGTGAATTTCGCAGAATTATCGTTATATTTGCAACCAATATTAACAATAATGAGGAAATATCTCTGTAAGGTGGCAATGGATATCATGGTGAAGAATACTATGACTGAGAGATGATAAAACTGATTATATTCGATTTTGACGGTACATTAGGTGATACCCGACGGAATATCGTCACGACGATGCAAATGACGATTGCTGAGTTAGGATTGGGTGGTCATACTGATGACGAATGTGCTTCCAAGATTGGACTGCCTCTGGATGGTTGTTTTGAGGCATTATATCCTGATGAGAGCAAAGAGACCATCCAATTATGTGCTGACACCTACAGGAGAATCTTCCAAGAGAACCTGCTGAATATGAAACCGCAGGCATTCCCTCTAGTCAAAGAAACACTGGCTGCGCTGAAGGATATGGGATACTCCCTCACGATAGCATCTTCACGCTGGCACAAATCTCTGTCTGGATTGATACACGACTTGGATATAGCGGAGTATATTTCATACTTGGTCGGAGCAGACGACGTAGATAAAGCGAAACCTAATCCTGAGCCTGTCCTCAAGACTCTTTCAGCCACAGGTTTCAATGCCAGCCAGACTCTTGTCGTCGGGGATATGAACGTAGACATCCTAATGGGACTAAACGCTGGAACTAAGACCTGTGGCGTGACTTACGGGAACGGAACAAGGAAGGAACTTGAAGAGGCTGGAGCTGACTATATCATTGACAGTATTGACAAACTTATCGAAATAGCAAACAATTATTCACAAAAACTACACGAATTATGAAAAGAATGATTTTCTGCCTCATGGCAATGATGGGTGTGCTGACCCTTTCAGCACAGAGCATTTATGATTTCAAGATGAAGAACGATGTAGGACAGGAGGTCTCGATCTCGGACTACAAGGGGAAAGTGTTGCTGATTGTGAATACTGCTACCCGATGCGGATTCACACCACAGTACAAAGACCTGGAACCTCTCTACCAGAAGTATCACAGTCAGGGCTTCGAGATCCTGGACTTCCCCTGTAACCAGTTCGGTCAGCAAGCTCCTGGCACCATTCAGGAGATTCGCAGCTTCTGTACTGCCAACTTTGACATCCACTTCCCTCAGTTTGACAAGATTGATGTAAACGGTGAGAACGCACATCCTCTTTATACATGGTTGAAGGAGCAAGCTGGCGGTGGTGACATCAAGTGGAATTTCACTAAATTCCTGATTGGACGCGACGGAAAGGTCATCAAGCGTTATGAGTCTCGTGACCAGGTGGCAACCATCGAAGCCGACATGCAGATGGTGGTCAACCCTGTGCTAAGTAACATCATGGCACGTCGCTCTGTCCGTAAGTACCTCGACAAGCCTGTAGAGCATGAGAAACTGGAGATTGTAGCCCTTGCTGGCATTAATGCTCCAAGTGCCATGAACCGCCAAAATTGGGCTGTGCGTATCATTGAGAATCCACAACTGATGGACGATGTGAAGGGACAGACCCGTAATGCACCAAACCTTATTTGTGTCTGTGCTCCGGCGAACGGCAATTTCAACCTTGACGCTGGTCTGATGGGACAGAACATGATGCTGGCGGCACAGTCTTTGGGACTTGGCACTTGCATCCAGACAGGACCTGTTCGTTTCTTAACCAATGACGAGAAGGCAAAGGCTTTCCGTGATAGCCTTGACATCCCTGCTGACTACAAACTGCTTTATGTCATTTCTATCGGCTATCCCGATGAACAGCCAGATGCCAAACCTCGTGATGCATCGAAAGTGAAATATATCAAATGACAACTATTGTAATTAGGGTTACTGATTCCCTTATTGGGTACATATGATAAGATTGGAAAAATATCGGATTGGGTTGTTACTAGCCATCCTTACCATTTGTGGAACGGCTAGTTTTGCCTCATGCTCTTCAAATGAGGATAACGCTACTGAGCAGAGCAACATAACAACTATTGCTGATAAGGTTTGGGCTTTCAGTCAGACCCATCCAGACGGATTCACTATTGACATCCGCACGATGACTGAACCGACTGAAGGAATTGCTGTCAGTTATGCAGCTACTCAGAACAGCCATTCGCGTGACCAACTCGACAAGGTGGTAAGACATGCTTTGCAAAACGAAGGCTATGTAGGCGGTTGGTTTAACAGTGAGGATAACCTTTATTACTTCGACAGTACAAAGCTATTCCCAGAGAACGACCTGAAAGGTGCTATCCAGTTCGGGAAGGAGAACGGCCGATTCTCGGTTTTCATCCTGTCAACCTATACAAATATTCCCATCGACGGAAAAGTCGCCGAGATAGTTGAGCGAGGCACTATCCTCTTTGGTACTACTGGCGACTACAGACCGTTATCTTTCTGCGAACCCGATGGGACTTATTGGGGCTTTGGTATTGAAATTGCAAAAGAGATAGCGAGAAGGTTAGGAGTAAACATAGAGTTCAAAAAGACCTCATGGCCTACGTTAACGGAAGATGTATTGGCAGAACCTCAAAAGTTCGACCTCGCCATCGGCGGTATAACCATCACCGATGCCCGACGTGAGACGATGCTAATGAGTGAGGGCTATCTGGCTAACGGCAAGACCATCCTATGTAGGGCTTCGGAGGCAGACCGCTACAGGTCGTTGGCAGACATCGACAAGCCCGAAGTAACTGTAATGGTGAATCCTGGGGGACTGAATGAACAATTTGCCAACGAGAACCTGACTCACGCTAATATAGTCGTTCACCAAAAGAACGAGGAAATACCGACACTTGTAGCCGAAGGTGCAGCCAACGTGATGATAACGGAAATTACAGAGGCTCCTTATTATGTGCAGACTGACCCCCGACTTGCAGCCCCATTGTTGAATGCTCCTTTTACTCATGGCGAGATTGGTGTCCTGATGCAGAAGGGGCAGGAGGATCTGCTACAGATTGTGAATAATGTCATTCATCAGATGAAGGCAGACGGCTCTCTTCGGAAACTACATGAAAAGTATGGATTGATATATCAGACAGAAAACAATTGAAATAGAACATGTATAGTTTAACTTATAAGGTAACAACAAGCACCTGTGACAGCGAGGGCAAACTGAAGCTTTATTCAGCACTCCAGATGATGCAGGATTGCTCAGAGATGTGGATCGACAGCGAGCCGGAAGTCAAGAACTACTTCTTACAGCAGAACATGGCGCAACTCTTGGCAACGCGGCAGGTTGAGATTATCCGTGTACCCGACTACAAAGAAGAGTTGACGGTGACAACCTCCGTCTATGGCATGAAACCCATGTTCGGATTCCGTAACACGTTCATCTACGATGCACAGGGAAATCCTTGCTACAAAACATGGAGCATGGGAGCATTCGTGGACAAGGCGGTTGGCAAACTGAAACGTGTGGATGATGCAACCATACAATCTATGACGCTGGAGCCACAGTTGGAAATGAACTACAAAGACCGCCGCATTATTCTGCCTAAGGACGGTGGCGAGGTTCTTGAGCCTATCAAGGTTCTTCGTGCCGACATCGATTACAACAAACATCTGAATAATGCCAACTATGTCCGTATGGCGATGGAACTGTTGCCTGAGAATTTTGTGGTAAGCGGTCTTCGGGTAGAATATCGAGTAGCAGCTAAGCATGGTGATTGTCTGACTCCTACTATTTACAAAATAGCAGACGGCATCATTGTTTCCCTGTCTATCGGGAGTGAGGTAAGTGCCATCATAGAGTTTACATAACTTAGACTATATTCTGACCGGACTAATTCAGGTATGCCATAGTGCTTAATTTGTTATTAGTATAATTACACCGCAGATGCAGATGTAGGCATAGACAATGTATCTGAAGATGTGATTGGGAATATGCTTGAAAACGTATGCACCAAGCAACGTTCCTATGATGACGCCACCGAGACCATATAGATAGTCAATGGCAACAGTAGTGGTGAAGAAGCCATTGTAGGCTCTCACACCTGTCATCATCACATTACCTATCAGGAAGTAGGTCTGCGCCATCGCCATGTAGTGTTCCTTCGTTGGTTCACTCTGAATAAAATAGAGTACAGCTGGCGGTCCTTGCATACCAAAGAAACCTCCCATCAGTCCGCTGAGTGTTCCTGCACCAACCTGTACACTCATGGTCGTTGGTAGTTTGATGCGCTGGCTGAAGAGCATGAAATAAATGCTGATAAGGATGAGTGCCACACCCAGGATGCGACGCAGAATATGGTCTTCGATACGTGTCAGAACAAAGATCGCTATCGTAGAAACAATGATGAATGTAAGCAATATCGGCCAAAGTCTGCTCCATGTTACATAGCCTCTCAGTCGCCATGCGATAGCAGCGGAAGTGGTGATTGCCAACAGTCCAGAGAGTGTCGTAGCCTCGCCATAGCTGGGCATGAGAAACGGCAGCATCGTCATAATGAAGATGCCAAAACCGAAACCCGTAGTGCGTTGAATGAAACTCGCACCAATGCTCAGTAGGAATATGGAAAAGACGATACTACTCATAGCTAAAATATCAGATGTTTCATGGGATGTCCGCCCCAGTGGCTATCATTTACATATCGGAATCCGACAGAAGCGTATAATGCCTCGCCGGCGGGATTATTTTTATCTACCAAGAGTCCAATACAAGGCAAGCCCATACGATTAGCCTGTTCTTTAGTAGCCAACAGCAGTTTTCGTGCTATGCCTTGACGTCGATATTCTGGAAGTACGGCTAATGAGTCAATATACAGTTCGCCAGTCTGCGTCTCGTCATCCATACTCGTATGATCCTTGCCGATATATTCTTTTGCAGTTTCGATAAAGGCGCGACGAAGTTCATGCAGACGTCCTCCATCATAGCTGACGGAGATACCGACAACTTTATCACCATCCATTGCTACCAACGTATTCCGATAGCTATACTGCGAATCCTCGCGTTCAACAAGAGTCGTCATCATCTTGCGGAAATCATCAAGTCCGTATCCGTTACCACAGAAATGCAGACAGCAATCATCTGTCATGGCTGTCATTATCAGTTTCGTTATTTCCTCCGACTGTGCTGTAATCGCTTTTCGAATCTCTATCATTCGTTCTTCGCCAATTCCTTAATTAATCTCAAAACTAGGTACAAAAGTACTAAGAATTCTCCAAATATCAGATGAAAATACGAACTTTGCAACAATCTTTAAGTAATAAGATTTTTGCATCACCATTATTAGCATCCCATTCGGGAAGATGCACTATAAGCTGGCAAAGCTGGTCCTTTCACCTTTTGGGAAAGAATTAGCTTATCACCTCAATGTTTAACTGAGTTTAAAGGATTGTCAGCATAGTTTAAGCAAGTTTAAATTCCGTGCCAGTTTGACTTTACCGATTGTCATTCTGGCACGGATTCTTTCTATAGGCATGTACTTTGCTTATCTGTTAGTGAGAGCCGAAGCAAAAGCCGAGGCGATCTAGAACAAATAAGTTAAACTAAAAGTATAATTAGGAGGTATTGATTATGTTGAACGGATTAATGAAAAACAATGGTTGGTTCCCGACAATGTTTGATGATTTCTTTAACACTGATTTCATGCCTCGTGCCAACAGTACAGCACCCGCAGTCAATGTCAAGGAGAGTGAGAAAGCCTACACGATGGAACTTGCAGCTCCAGGCATCAAAAAAGAATATTGCCGCGTAGCCATCAATGACGAGGGCAACCTCACCATCGCCATTGAGAACAAACAGGAACACAAGCATGAGGACAAGCGCCATCACTATCTGCGCCGCGAGTTCAGCTACTCCAACTACGAGCAGAACTACGTACTGCCAGATGATGTTGTGAAAGACCAGATCTCAGCCAAGGTAGAGGACGGCATCCTGACTATCACGATGCCGAAGACCGAGCCGAAGGAGAAGGTTACCAAGGCCATTGAGGTATCATAAAGTGATTCTATTTCAAAACAGCAAGACCCCGACCTGCAGAAATGCAAGCCGGGGTCTCTTTTCTCCGAGTTTTGGATGAGATTTGGACCTGATTAATGATAAAATGCCATTGTCTTTGTTTCTTTACGAATAATTAATTATATTTGCACACGAAAAAGGCGATTAAAGAAAAGAATATGAATGAAATGTTGAAACTTAGCGAGGATGGAAAAGTTGTTCTAGAGGCTGACCATTCCATTATTCATGCCGTCATTCCAGAAGGAGTGACTGAAATTGGGGGCGGAGCGTTTTTCAACTCAAGGGTTTTACGTTCTGTTTACATTTCAAGCACTGTGAAAAAAATAGTAAATCCTTTCATTGCTGTAGAGCTATATTAGAGACGTTGTGTTTGTCTGGAATAGCGAAAAGAAATATTATGGACTACCTGCCAAAAGACCCTGCAATCTTAGTTTCGAGCGTCAACATGCTTCTGAGGGATGAAGAGTTTGACAGCCTTGAAGCTTTGTGCTATGCTTTCAGCAGAGAGCCGTATGAGATTAAGGACTATCTGTTGGAGAAAGGCTTTGTTTGGAGTGAACAACAAAAACAGTTCCGTCCGATAGGCTATGACAAGAAAGAATGATAACGAAAGATAGTATAGAGACAGCCTACAGTTTTCTGCATCAGAAGCAGAGAATCTATGTTCATTCGACGCTCGACTGGCAAAAGGACGACATAGAGATCGCCATTGCCTCGTATGTAGATGAAATGAGCCAGGAACTATTTGACGCTATTTCTGGTGACAGAGCTGACTTCCTGAGAGATCACAAAAAGTTTCAAGAGGACATAACCAAAGCTGTTGAGATACTTGAAAATATGCTATAACAATGATTGAACAATTTGAAGAACAGCTACATCAGGATTTGCACCTGTTCCTTCAGTCAATGAAAGAAATTGATGCACGTCTGCCTGAGTGTCCCGATGTTGAAGATAAGTGGGAGCAGATAGCGAAAGCCTACATTCCCGACGATCACATGACTAAAATGAACTGATGAAAGAATTGAGCCTCCCACATATCGTCCTTATCTACCTCGCTTTCATCAACGTGGTTACTTTCTTCGTGTACGGTATCGACAAGTGGAAGGCAAAGAAATCCTTATGGCGTATTAGAGAAGCCTCACTATTGATGCTGGCGATACTCGGTGGAAGCATTGGAGCTTGGTTAGGAATGAAAGTCTGGCACCACAAGACACAGCATAAGAAATTCAAGTATGGCGTACCTGCTATCATTATTGTCCAACTCGCAATAATCGCCAATTTTATAATATCAAAAACAATATGAAAAGTTTTAAGAAACGAACTTCGAGGCTGGTATCCTGACCAATGACTCAAAAATGCTTGATGCAGCCATTGAGCAGTTCGATAATGTTTGGATAGGTAAGTTCTGCAAGAAATGTGGCAGACGTGAGTATTGTTCAGACCCAATTAAGTGATATGTTATGAAGTGGACTGTGTTATCAGATAATCGAAGCAATGACAACCGTCTCTCTACAGAGCATGGTCTTTCTATCCTTCTGGAAACAGAGAAACATAAGATCTTGCTTGATACTGGAGCTAGTAATGTGTTTATCAGGAATGCGAAGCTGTTGGGCGTAGATCTCAGCAGTGTGGACTATGTTTTCATTTCCCACGGACATAGCGACCATGCAGGAGGTTTACGATATTTCTTGGAGCAAAACCGATTAGCAAAAGTTATCGTCTCCCCTGATGTAATAAACAAAAAGTTCTACTCCAAACGAGGTAATCTGCATAGCATAACAACGGTATGGCCAGAAAACATCAAGGACAGGCTCATAACAATAGACAAGTCATGTAAGATTTCAGATGACCTTTATGTTATAGCCCATTTTCCCCAGATTTATCCAATGCCAAAAGGGAACAAGCACCTGTTCGTAGAAGATATTAATGGCGATTGTAAGCCTGATAATTTCCAACACGAACTAGGTTTATATACTGATGGTTTCTTGTTTACTGGCTGCGCTCACAATGGACTGGAGAACATACTGGCAGCATGTCCCTATTCTGTAAGATCCGTAGTAGGTGGCTTCCATTTGCTTGATGGTCAGGAACCGGAGGAAGAACAATTGATTTTGGCTGAAAGACTGAAAGATCATTACTCCACAACACAATTCTATACCAGTCATTGCACAGGTGACAATGTATTTGAGGTAATGAAGGGTGTGATGGGTGAACAATTGCAGTCCTTTAGATGTGGAACTATAGGGTACTTTCCCGTAGATAATTGAGAGAATCCTTTTGCAAAACCAAAGAAAATGTGTATCTTTGTCACTTAGACGCGGTTTTACAGAAAATGATAGAAATAAAATACGCACGTAAATCGCTTAAACTGTGCGTATTTACGTGCGTAAAACTTGTAACTTGCTGATACTCAGCTAAGCTGGCGGAGAGAGAGGGATTCGAACCCCCGGTGCCTCTCAGCACGACGGTTTTCAAGACCGTTGTAATCGACCACTCTACCATCTCTCCAAAACCTGACTTCACAGGTGATTTCCTCCAAAATCGGGTGCAAAGGTAATGGTATTTTTCCAATCCTGCAAATTTTTGATATACTTTTTTGTCAGATAGGGGTAAAATGATTATATTTGCAGCATGATTTACCCGAAGAACTTTGAAGCGAAGATTGGCTTTGACGAGATACGTACGTTATTGAAAGCTCAATGTTTAAGTACATTGGGGAAGGAGAAAGTGGATGAAATCGCTTTCTCCGACGATGCAACAACCATCAACGAATGGCAGGAACAGATTCGTGAGTTCCGCCGTTTGCAACAGGAAGCGGAGAATTTCCCTCTGAATTATTTCTTTGATGTCCGTGAGTCAATTACCCGTATCCGTATGGAGAACACACACCTGGAGGAAGATGAGCTTTTCGATTTACGACGTTCGTTAGAGACCATCACACAAATTGTGAACTTCCTGAACAAAAACGGAGGTGACGAAGAGAACCCAGCATATCCCTACCCTGCTCTACACCGTCTTGCAGAAGATGTATTGACATTCCCAGCGATGATTCGTCGCATTGACTCTATTCTGGATAAGTTTGGCAAGATAAAAGACTCTGCCACGATGACATTGGCTGGTATTCGCCATGAGATGGCACAGACAGAGGGCAGTATCTCAAGAACCTTATATACTATTTTGCATGCTGCCCAGCGTGATGGGTTGGTGGATAAGGATGTCGCTCCTACCATGCGTGACGGCAGACTGGTCATTCCTGTGGCACCAGGACTGAAACGGCGTATCAAGGGTATCGTCCATGACGAGAGTGCAACAGGAAAAACCGTATTCATCGAGCCAACCGAAGTGGTAGAGGCAAATAATAAAGTCCGTGAACTGGAAGCAGCAGAACGGCGTGAGATTATCCGTATCTTGACGGTCTTCTCCGATGAGATACGTCCTCATGTTCAGGAGATTCTCGACTCCTATCAGTTTCTGGCACAGATAGACTTGATCCGTGCCAAGGCAGAACTGGCTCAAGAGATGACCGCCTTCGAGCCGATTGCCAAAAACGAACCGTATATTGACTGGATCCATGCTGTTCACCCGTTGTTGCAACGCTCCCTGTCCCGACAAGACAAGAAGGTGGTACCCCTTGACATCCTGCTGACGAAGGAGAAACGCTTATTGATTATCTCAGGTCCTAATGCTGGTGGCAAGTCGGTTTGTCTGAAAACAGTAGGATTACTACAATATATGTTGCAGTGTGGGCTCTCCATCCCCATTGGAGACAGGAGTACGGTGGGTGTCTTCCAGCATATTATGATAGATATTGGCGACGAGCAGAGTATCGCCGACGATCTCTCGACATACTCCAGTCATCTACTGAATATGAAAAACATGATGAAACAGTCGAATGCCCATACTCTACTATTAATAGATGAGTTTGGAGGCGGCACAGAACCTACCATTGGCGGTGCTATCGCCGAAGCGGTACTCAAGCAGTTCTGGGAGAAGCAAGCCTTCGGTGTCATCACGACTCACTATCAGAACCTGAAACACTTCGCAGAAGACCATGAAGGAGTCGTCAATGGTGCTATGCTCTACGACCGTCATCAGATGCAGGCACTCTTCCAACTTGCCATCGGACAACCTGGCAGTAGTTTCGCCATCGAGATCGCCCGTAAGACGGGAATCCCCGAGGAGGTTATCAAAGATGCCTCCGACATCGTCGGCTCAGACTATATCCAGAGTGACAAATACCTACAGGACATCGTCAGAGACAAACGCTATTGGGAAGGCAAACGCCAGACAATACACCAGCATGAAAAATCACTGGAGGGACATATCCAGCGTTATGAAAGTAACTTAGAGGAGATAGAACGGGAGCGTAAGGCGATCCTTCGTCGCGCTCAGCAACAGGCAGAGGAACTATTGACTGAGGCTAACCGTAAGATAGAAAATACCATCCGTGAGATTAAGGAAGCTCAGGCAGAGAAAGAACGTACCCGACTTGTACGCGAAGAACTGAATGAGTTCCGTAAACAGGTAACGAATGACGACCAACAGGGTCTGATGAGCGAAGAGGACTTCGCTAAGAAACTGCGTCAAATGGAAGAGCGAAAGGCACGAAAAGCCCAACGCAAGGAGAAGAAAGACGAGGAACAGAAGAGAGCCAGCGAGAAACTGGCTGCCAGAGCGAAAGAAAACTTGCATCCAGAGAACCGTCCGTTGGAGAAGGGCGACAGTGTCCGCATCAAGGGTACTAACAGCATTGGCGAGATTGAAAACATACAAGGTAAGCTGGTCACGGTTATCTTTGGTGGTCTGCGTTCCAAAGTGAAACTGGAACAACTAGAGCGGGCAGCATCCAAAGGAGCAGAGACTGTGCAGAACAGTGTCGATAAACATGCCCACCTTGCCATCCAGACCTCAAAGATGACACGCTCTACGATGGAGGACCGCCGTCAGAACTTTCATCAGGACATTGATGTACGAGGGATGCGTGGCGATGAGGCGATAGATGCCGTCATGCACTTCATTGACGATGCCATTCTGATAGGTATGAGTCGTGTACGCATCCTACATGGAACAGGCACAGGTATCCTCCGCCAACTCATCCGTCAGTATCTCAATACTGTTCCGAATGTCAAGAAGGCTAAGGATGAACACGTGCAGTTTGGCGGTGCCGGCATCACCGTCGTGGACTTGGAATAAAGAAATCGTCATAAGATGCTTTTCAAAGTAAAGCGACTAAAAGAATTGAAATATCTAAACATTTAAATATATGAAAACCAAAACATTACTACTAATTACGTTCGTTGCCTTCGCAATGGGTACAACGGCAAAAGACTATACCGTTTCCTCACCAGACGGTAAGTTAGTGATCACCATCCATGCAGATGCCAATAGGTTAGCATGGGAGGTACAACAAGGGAGCACAACCGTACTGACTCCCTCTGAGATCGGGCTCAACGGTGCTTTTCAGAAGATGAGCGGTAAGGTGACAAAGAATACTGCCATCGTCAGCAACAAACAATATCAGGTGGAGTTCCGTGCCGACAACGACGCTGCCGCCTACCGTATCCATGTGCTGGACAAAAAGGGAATCACTGTCAATAGCGAGACAGCAGAGTTCAACTTTACCAGCGACTACGATGCGTTTATCCCTTATGTCAACGACAACCGAGGCGGAGAGCGTTATTGCTACAGTTTTGAATCATACTATGACGAACAGCCGTTGTCAAAAATGTTCACTGACTCACTCGCCATCAATCCACTTGCCGTCCGACTGCCAGAGGGAAAGCTCGCCGTCATCGCTGATATGGGAGCCGTCGACTACCCAGGCATGTTCCTCTTGAGGAACGGAACACATGGGCTGAAAGCAGCCTTTGCACCATATCCTATTACCTCCAAGGTTGGCGGGTATGCCCGTCTGAACCTCGTGCCGACAGCACGTGCCAGCTATATCGCCAAAGAAGTGAAAGGTGCCCTTCCTTGGCGTATCGTCTTGGTGACAGGACAAGACAAACAACTGCTGACAGCAAACCTGCCTCACCGTTTCGGACCCAAGTGTCAGATTAGTGACACATCATGGATCAAACCAGGTAAGGTAGCATGGGACTGGTGGAACGCCACTATGCTGACAGGTGTACCCTTCCGTGCCGGTATGAATACAGACACCTATCGCTATTACATCGACTTTGCGGCAAAGAACCATCTGGAGTATATCATCATTGACGAGGGATGGAGCACTGATGAGTCATTGCGTTCTGAACTGAACCCGGACATCGACCTGCTGAGTCTGCTGCCCTATGCCGAGAAGAAAGGGGTGGGTATCATCCTATGGAGTTCGTGGCGTAACTGCATCAACAATACAGAGGATGACTTCAAATACTATGCCTCTTTGGGTGTGAAAGGCTTTAAGGTTGATTTCTTCGACCGTGACGACCAGGAGGTGATGCGCTCCGCATGGAAGATAGCCGACTGTGCCGCCCGTAACCACCTGTTGCTCGACTACCATGGCTATCGTCCCACAGGTATACAGGTGGCATATCCCAATATTGTCAATTTTGAAGGAGTGAAAGGACTGGAGAACTCGAAATGGGAACCCCGTGTGGGTGATGGTCCATTACATGACCAGCCCCGCTATGACGTGACAATTCCCTATCTGCGCCAACTCGTAGGACCATTAGACTACAC
>JAEEGI010004418.1_pt1 | contig 32934 bp, 15 predicted proteins | sample 8958751 | NCBI WGS metagenome assembly JAEEGI01 (sample SAMN16246545, study PRJNA631951) | gut metagenome | biome: gut microbiome; feature: rumen; material: KS-attached | host: Bos | place: Iran: Karaj | collected 2018-10
ACGAGGAGAACGGGCGTTGGCAACTTTGGTACAATGGCCGTAATGGTGGAGAGGAGTATATCGGTTATGCGGTACACGAAGGTTTGGAACTTGATCAATAACAAGCGACCGAAATGAGAACCGCTTCTTTATTCACCGCCAGCGTCATAATCGCTTCAATCCTTGGCTCCTGCTCAGGGGGTAAGAAACCCGCCGAGTTGGTGAATGTGTTCAACGGAAGCGACCTCGCCGGAAACACATATCCCGCGGCGACCGTACCCTTCGGGGCGGTTCAGCTGGGTCCTGACACTAGTCCGGACCGTACTTCCGGGTATCATTACAAGGACACTGTCATTGTCGGATTCAGTCACAACCGCCTCTCCGGGACAGGTTGCCCTGATTTCGGGGATTTCCTTTTCACCCCGACACTTTCCGGGAAGGCTGAACCTTTGGCCTTTACGCACGAGAATGAGACGGCGCGTCCTGGTTACTATAAGGTGGATTTCCCGGCTGGTATCACGGCTGAGATGACTGCTGATGTCCACACTGGAGCGCATAGGTACACGTTCAATGGTGCTGGAATCCCACGGATACAAGTCGACGCGAAGTATTGCATCGGCTGGTGGAGCTCAGCCTTGAAGGCGGTTCTGAAAGTTGAGGGCCCTAATGAGATCAGTGGGGAGCGCCAGACCAGAGCGTGGGCTCATGGGCGTGACAGCTATTTCTCAGCCGAATTCTCCGTGCCGTTTGAAAAAGTGGAAACCATTGAGGATGGGAAACTTATGCTTTCGTTCCCGGAAGGCACAAAGGAGATCACGGTTATGGCAGGACTCTCTGGAGTAAGCCTGGAAAACGCAAAGGCCAACCGTATTGCCGAGATGGGAGGGGCTTCTTTCGATGACGTGCTTGCCAAGGCTACTTCCGTGTGGGACAATGCCTTGGGACAGATCAGAGTTGAAGGCGGCCCTGTTGATGTGTTCTACACGTTTTTCTACCACATATTCGCGACTCCCAACAGAATTGACGACGTTGACGGCAGCTACCGGAATTTCAAGGCTGAGAACACTAAAGTTGAGCCAGGGCGCTATTATTATTCAACCCTCTCACTTTGGGACACTTTCCGTAGCTGGCACCCGCTACAGACAATCCTTGACCCTAAATTGGTCAGCGACATTATCACGAGCATGCTGGATATGTACGACTGTACCGGGGAGCTCCCCGTTTGGCCTCTTTCCAGCTTCGAGACAAGTTGCATGATCGGTTATCACAGCGTGTCGGTAATAGCCGACGCCTGGCTCGGAATGATGGCCGATCAGGTCGGCCATGACGCTACAGTCACCCCCGGCTTTGAAGGGGAGAGAGCGCTGGAGGCTATGATCACATCCTCAAACCACAACGAGGTCAACACTGCCGCATTGTATGCTCATCACGGTTTCGTCCCTGCCGACATGAAGGGCGAGACCGGCTCCAGAACTCTTGAGTACGCCTACGACGATTGGTGTATAGCCCGAATGGCGGAAGACCTGGGACACAAGGACTTGGCGGATGAATATTACCACCGTGCCTTGAGCTATCAGGAACTATTTGACCCTCAGTCTGGTTTCATGAGGGGCAAGAGGCTTGACGGCGGATGGGTCAGGCCGTTGGATCCCCTTGCACGGTCGAGGGACTTCACCGAGGCCACGCCTTGGCAGTACAGGTTCTTTGTCCCGCATGATCTTGCTGGGATGGAATACCTGTTGGGGGGCCGTGAGGCGATGCGCGCCGCTGTGGACTCCCTGTTCAATTACAGGCCGCAGGGGCAGGCGTCCGTCGATGGTGACATCGGAGGAATCAGGGGACAATATGCCCAGGGCAATGAGCCCGGGCATGCCCTTCCGTGGCTATATTACTGGCTTGGAGAGCCTTCCAAAAGTCAGGAGGTCGTACGTTGGCTGCTTGAGAACACCTACTCTTCAGCTCCGGATGGGGTTTGCGGCAATGAGGATTGCGGCCAGATGAGCGCTTGGTATGTGCTGGCTTCCCTTGGCATCTATCCGGCATGTCCCGGAACCGGACAGTACATCTTGACCGCTCCTTTGTTTAAGAAATCGGAGATCCGGCTCGGTAATGGCAAGACCTTGACCATCAAGGCTGATCATCCGGAATATGCCTATGTCTCCGATGTCACACTAAATGGGGAACCTGTTGACCAGCATTATATTACATATAGCCAGATTATGGATGGTGGGATGCTGGAATTCAAGCTTTCCCCTAAGCCTGATCATTCTCGGGACGCTCTTCCCGCACCATATTCGATGACCACTGGGCCAATTGTCTCCAAGCCAGCCATTACCGGTGATTTGCTCCTTTTTGAAGGGGAAACTGAGGTGGCGATGAGCTGCAGGAACGAAGGAGCGGAGATTCATTATACTCTTGATGGAAGCGTCCCTTCGGTTGAAAGTCCTGTCTATATCAAGCCTTTCAAGCTCGACAATTCCTGTGTCATCAAGGCTCGAGCTTTTAAGGAAGGTTTAGGGCCGTCTCCAGTCAACTTCATCACCGCCCATAAGAAATACTACTATCCTATAACGGACAAGTCAGGCTTGAAGCCCGGTGTCCTTTACACTTACCATGCGGCCAATTTCAAAGCCGTGTCGCAGATTGAGGAGGATCCTGAGGAAGGATGGGGCATCATGAACGAACCGTCCATCAAGGACGCTCCTGATGAGGATCATTTCGCGTATAACTTTATGGGCTACATAGATGTTCCTTCGGATGGAGATTGGTGTTTCGCGGTGACCAGCGATGATGGGAGCGAGTTGTTTGTGGATGGGGTGAGGGTCGTGATGAATGACGGTTCCCACGAGCCGGTCACCGTCACGGGCAAAATCCCTCTCCAGAAGGGTCTGCACTCATTCAAACTCCATTATTTCGACGACACTGGAGCTCAGGAACTGTCCTGGACATGGAAGAAAGAAGGGGAGTCCAAGTTCCGTCCGATACCAAAGAATATATTATATTACAGATAGTTATGAAAAGAAGAGATTTTATCAAAGTGTCTGGGGCGGCTGCGGCGGGGCTTGCCTTGACAGGGTGTGCGCCTAAAGGCGGTGCAGCGAAAAATGCGGCAGTCACCGAGATTCCGGTTCCTGACTACACCGGAAGGATCACCCGTGAAATTGATAAGCTTAAACCTCTTAATATTAAGGAGATTACTGTTGAGGTCGGAGCCACAAAGCCTTTCGACGTTATGCACCTTTCCGACACTCACATCACCTTCGCAGATGATAGGGATGACGAGCGTAAGATGCTCCTTGCTGGCCGCCGTTCCCGTTATATGGGTTATGGCGAGCATTATCTGGACGAGGCCATTCATTATGCCAAAGAACGGGGAATGTATATGATGCACACCGGAGATATGATTGATTTCGTGTCAGAGGCCAATCTGGATGTCACCGCGATGCATATGATGCTGGCCGACTGGTTTGTCAGTGCCGGCAATCACGAGTATTCCAAATATGTCGGAGAAGCCAAGGAGGACGAGGAATACAAGGCCAGCAGCCGGGAAGTGGTTCAAGGAGCCTTCCCCAACGACCTTACTTTCGCCAGTAGGGTGATCAATGGGGTGAATTTCGTGGCTGTGGACGATGTTTACTACAACTTCACTGCAGACCAGCTTGAGAAGATGAAGAAGGAGATGGAGAAAGGACTTCCTGTTGTGTTGCTAATCCATGTGCCTATTTACACACCCGAGTTCTGCAAGGAAGAGTTGGAGGTGAATAACGGCAACTGCGCCTATCTCACGGGCGTACCCCTTGAGATAACCGAAAAATACGATCCGGGCAAGACTTACCCTGCCGGGGAGGAATGGCGCTATCGCAAGGTCCAGCAGAGGGCTGACAAGCCTACCCAAGACTTCATTGCCTGGCTCAAGGAACAGAAACAACTCAAGGCCATCCTTGCCGGCCATATGCACCGTTTCTTCGAGGAACGTTTCTCGCCCACCGCGATCCAGTACACTGTAGGCGCCACGTACAACGGTGATGTTCAAGTGGTTCATTTTAAATAAATAAAAGAATTGGCCAGGCTCCGTACATATTCTTCAGCGTTCCTTTCCTGTCTTGCGGCCATTCTCATGGCGGTGTCCTGCCGTGAAAAGGAGCAACCGTTTGTGTCGAGGAATGTGGATTTGACTGTCACGGTTTCTGACGGCAACTCTTTGTCTCCTATCTATTTAGCCGAAGTCACCATTGATTATGAGCATAGGCTGACAGGACAGGACGGGACTTGCTTGTTTGAGAAACTGATTTTCGGTCGTCATACAATTACCATCAAAGCTGACGAATACGAAGATTACACGGCCAGTTTTGTGGTTGATGAGGGGATGACGACTTTGCCGGTCAAGTTGACCACGTTGCCGCCCTACCTTGAAGTGGATTTTGAGTCCATCAGCACTTTGTCCTTAAAAGGGACAAAAGAGATACAGATACGTTCGAACTCGGATTGGAAGGTTGTATCGGATTCTCCTGAGATAAGTTTCAATAAAACAACCGGGCACGGCAGCGGCACGTTTATCGCTTCTTGGTCATTTCAGGCGGACAGTACAGGTTTGGATTATAAGGAGGCTTTCTTCTCGGTCAGGAACGCTTATGACACTCTGGATTTCGGCGTTAGGGTGGCGATGCCGATATTTATCACGAGTGTGGAAGGAATTTCCAATAATTTTCTCAAGGATCCAAACGGTAAGGATAGCTGCATAGTCCGTTTCTCCAGAAAAGTGAAGGATGTGAAAGTAACCACCTCGTGGGAGATAGACGCTCACAGGTTGGATGATTATTCCGTTTCCTTCCCTATCCCTGCGGCAATGCTTTGCCGGGCTTATCCCGTGAACAGGATCATTGCTTCCTCAGCCAACGGAGACGGTGTGGTATTCAGCTCGGACAACGTCAGTATACCTTTTTACGACAAATTGGTTATCTTCGATGGCGTGAATGCGGGATTGTATCTATATCCGGACCGGAAGACCTTATGGATGGCCAGCATCGGCCCGGACAAGCTTAGGAAAATAGACACCAAATCTTTCAAGGTGCTCAAAGAGATCGATTTGGACTTCCATCCGGGACCTCTTGCGCTTAATCCCCACAATGGGATGCTCTATGTGATTGATAATCACCTGGTGACAGATGAGACTCCTGAGGTGGCCAAAAATATCAGGGTCGTCGATCCGAACACTGGAAGAGAAATAAAGAGAATAGCCATAGAGCCGGACGAAGAAGACATTCGCCACAATTACAATTCAATATCTCCATATAAGGTTGTTTTCGCGGAAAATGGAATGGGAGCCGTGCTTGTGAGTCGTGACAGGATCAGGCTCATAGACAGCCGTGATGGAGACCTGGTTATCAAGCATCAGTATCTGGAGCGGGAGTTCGAGCCTGATTTCGAGGATACGGAGCATCATATAAGAGATATTATGCTTGATAATGCCGGAACGGGATTCCTAGCCCTGATTTTAAACTCATATAGTTTCTTCAACTTGGATTCTGATGGAGTGAATGGGTCTCATTTCAAGCTTCCAAACCCTCCTGGAGACCCAGAAGAAGAGTACGGGTTCCACGGACATTTATGGATTTATAAGCAGCATCGTGAGAAACCTCTGTTTTATCTGGTGACGCCTTATGGTGAGGCGCTGTATGACAGGTCTTCCAATGCTTATACAGACCCTTTTATCCGGCTCCCTGGATGGAATTCCGTCGGAGACTTCTGCTACGGGACTCCTTTCGGAGAAGATGTTTGCACATTCCTGTTCAACAGAGGCTATGGCTTTCTCCTGGTCCTTGACCATACGACTAAGGAGATTAAATATGATTGCAACATACCCTCGACTTCGACTTATGTGGAGGATTTTATTTCTTTCTACGAGGGAGACCGTGTCCTCGTATATGAGAATATGGTGGACAAGACATATTTTACCGTGCTGAACACATCAAGGTTTTGGTAATATTCAATAATATATACATCATGAAAAAAACAATCCTTATAGCGGCGCTTGTGGTAGCGGTTTCCTGTAGCCATTCCACAATCAGCACACCCTCTTGGGGCGATGCCGGAGACGGGACTTACATCAACCCTGTCCTGGCCGCCGATTATTCTGATCCCGATGTTATACGTCACGGGAACAAGTATTACATGGTCGCCTCGGATTTCCATTTCATGGGAATGCAGGTCCTGGAGTCTCCGGACCTTGTCAACTGGAAACTTATCTCACAGATCTATGACCGCTTCGACTTGCCCCGGTGGGATGAGATGGACGGCTATGGCAGGGGCTCATGGGCTCCCGCCATCCGTTATCATGACGGCTTGTTCTTTGTGTATTTCTGCACTCCGGATGAGGGCTTGTTCATGAGTACGGCAAAGGATCCCGCAGGACCTTGGGCCCCGCTCCATTGCGTCAAGGCTATTGCCGGATGGGAGGATCCCTGCCCGTTCTGGGATGAGGACGGGACCGCGTATCTTGGCCACAGCAAGGTCGGTGCCGGTCCTATTATCGTCCATAAGATGTCGCCTGACGGGAGAGAGCTTCTCGATGAGGGAGTCACTGTGTATGAGGGACCTACGGCTGAGGGGACAAAGTTCCTGAAGATGGACGGCTGGTATTACCTGAGCATTCCTGAGGGTGGTGTAGGTCCCGGATGGCAGACAGTCCTCCGCTCAAAGGATATCTATGGCCCTTATGAGAGGAAAGTCGTCCTGGAAACAGGCACCACGGGGATCAACGGCCCGCACCAGGGCGCTATTGTGGACACCCCTTATGGCGAGTGGTGGTTCCTTCATTTCCAGAAGCGGGATCCCCTTGGCAGAGTTGTCCATCTTCAGCCTATGACCTGGAAAGATGGCTGGCCTGTAATCGGTGAAGACTATGACGGAAACGGCGTAGGTGAGCCTGTCGAGAGTTGGACAAAACCCAAGACGAGGAGAAAGACCGCGCGATCCCTGCCGGCATCTTCTGATGATTTCAGTGGTACTGAACTTGGTCTCCAATGGCAGATAAACCACAACCCGGTCGACGGGGGCTGGTCGTTGACCAAGCGTCCCGGTTTCCTCGCAATTGACGCTTTGCAGGCGGAGTCTTTCTGGAAGGCTCGTAACACAGTCTCCCAAAAACTGATGGGTTATGAAGGTTCCTATACCACCTGTCTTGATTGCTCCTCCATGGCGGAAGGACAGTATGCTGGCCTTGCCTGCATGGGAAAGAATAACAATCTTGTCGGGGTAACTGTCGAAAACGGAACGAAACACATCGTCTTGGAAGATGAAGATGGCAGAAGAACTGTCTCACCAATTGATGCTGACAAGGTTTGGCTCAGGCTGAAATTCGACTCAAACATCAACATATTCTTATTCTCCTACAGCACTGATGGTCAGGAGTTTCTGCCGGCTGGACAGATATTTACCGCATGGTTCGGCCATTGGAAGGGAGCTCGTCCGGCATTGTTCAGTTTCAATACTTTGGGTTCCGCCGGAACGGCGTACTTTGATGATTTCATCTATCAACTTGATAAATAATCCTCGACGATGAAAAGAATCTTCATATTAGCCTCGATCCTTCTCCTGGTTTCCTGTGGAAGGACTTCTGTCAACGATCCTTCTGACCTCATGAGCGACACATGGGTGGCCACTGACGCTCTTGGACGGCAGATGCCTTTGATTGACTCTGTCGGTAAAGTGAAAACCGACCAAAGACGTGTTGTGGGCATGTTCTACATCACATGGCATGCGAAAGGTAACCATGATCTTCCTGGACCCTACACCGATGTGACCAAGATTCTCGCGGAGGACCCTACAGCCCGTTACAATCAGAACAACCCTCTTTGGAAATACCACATGTACCATTGGGGAGAGCCGGAGATGGGCTATTTCTTGAGTCAGGACGAATGGGTGATCCGCAAAGACATCTCGATGCTTCAGGATGCCGGAGTGGATGTGCTTGTGATGGATGTCACGAACGGAGTTTGCTACTGGGACGAGTGGGAGATACTCTTCTCGACGATGATGAAGATGCGCGAGGAAGGGAACCGCACTCCTCAGTTCGTGTTCTGGTCCTACAATAACAAACCCGTCGATGTGGTGAAGCAACTCTATGAGCGCTACTACAAGGAGATTAAATTCTCTGACCTCTGGTTCTATTGGGACGGGAAGCCCTTGCTTCTTTATAATGCCGATCCATCTAAGGACGCCAATGGCAAATATTCGGTCACCGCTGATAGCTACCCTAAGGAGATATTCGAGTACTTCACCTTGCGGGATATGTGGTGGGGGTTCTATCAGGAACACGGCAAACGGCGCATTGGCACTGAGGACACTTGGAGTTTCGGCTATTCAATGGCTGATACTAACATCGTGAAAATGAAGCCGATAGAGCTTCTCTCTACCCATAATGGCAAGAGGGAGGAGGCGGCGGTCACTCCCGCCCAACACCCTGTCAGACTGGATGATGGTCCACTGCCGATCGGTGTCGGAAAGTCCTGGTCCAGGGAATTTGGAGAGCCTGAGTTGGATGAATATGACATGCCCGCTCCCGCCTATGTTCCCTGGTTGGGGAAAAAGGTGGAGCATCCGGAGGGCTATGGAATATATTTCCAGGAGCGCTGGGATGACGCCATCTCCTGCGATCCGGAGTTCCTTTACCTCAATGACTGGAACGAGTGGACCGCCGGAATGTATGAAAAGGGAAATAAGATAGAGTTCCTTCGCCGTCCTGAGAATCCTTTCAGGTTCATAGACCAGTACAACGCCGAGTTCAACCGCACCATTCAACCTATGAAGGGAGGCTACACGGACAACTACTACATGCAGATGGCCGAGAACATCCGCCGTTACAAGGGAGTCCGTCCTATCCCGATCAATAAGGGGTTCAAAAAGATAGCGATAGACGGGAGTTTCAAGGATTGGAATAAGGTAGATGTGACCTATCGCGACACTCGTGGCGACGTGACTTTCCGTGACGCTGATGGTTATGGCGGCCTCCATTACACCGACTCAACCGGCCGTAATGACATCCAGGACTCAAAGGTCGCCCTGACCAAGACTGGCGATGTGTGCTTCTATGTCAAATGCGGTTCCGGAATATCTCCAAGCGACGGCCAGGATTGGATGTTGCTGCTGATCGATGCGGACCAGAACACTCAGACCGGTTGGTATGGCTATGACTTCATCGTGAACAAGAAGGTTCTGGACCAGAACGTTACGACCATAATGAAATACACTGACGGTCAGTGGGTTCCGGCTGCCGAGATTCCTTACTCCGTGTCGGGAAATGAGATGGAGATATCCATTCCCGCCCAGGTTTTGGGAATACCTGCGGGCAGCGTGAGTTTTGACTTCAAATGGGCGGACAATACCGGCGAGCTGGTGGATCCAATATCACTTTGCCTCCATGGAGACACCGCTCCGAACAGAAGGTTCAATTACCGTTTCATTTTTAAGAAGTAATTGTCTGATAATTCTTTAACCACATAATTATGAGAAAATTGCTGTTATTTGTCTCGCTTTTGGCCGGGGTTGTTCTCGGTGCTCAGGACAAGACGACAACCTTATGGTACCGCCAGGCGGCGAAGGATTGGAATGAAGCCCTCCCTGTTGGTAACGGCAGGATAGGGGCAATGGTTTATGGCAACCCTTGGAACGAGACCATCCAGCTCAATGAGGAAAGCCTCTGGGCGGGATGTCCTGAAGATGGAAACGCTGACGCCGCGGCTGTGATGCCGCGGATTCAGAAATTGTTGTTGGAAGGGAAGATAGCTGAGGCGAATGATTTGGCGCAAAAGACATTGGCGGGAGATCCTTTGAGGATTCGTTCCTACCAGACTTTTGGAGATTTGCTGATAGATTTCTTCGACAGAGGATCTGATAACGCTAAAGGTTTCTATCCCAATGGGATAACCGGCTACAAGCGGTCTTTGGATCTGATGTCCGGGATTTCCTCCACGGTTTTCACAGCGGGGGGAGTGAAGTTTTCCAGGGAAGTCTTCGCTTCGAGGCCGGATGATGTTATCGTGGTCTGGCTCTCTGCCGACCGGCCAGGCGCTTTGACTTTCAAGTTGAGTTACGACAGGGTTGAGAACGCCGGTGCCCGCTCTGACGGCCCATCATCGCTTGCTGTTTCCGGCCAACTCATCGACCTGCCGAATCATGGCCATGGGAAAGCCGGTGCGCACATGCGTTTCGCGGGAAAGATAAAGGCCTTAAACATAGGTGGTTCTGTTACCGCTGCCGGTAATTCCATATTCGTGGATAAGGCAGACGAGGTTGTGATCCTGGTGGCGATGAACACGGATTACAATTTCAGCAAGCTCGACTTTGACCGTTCCATTGATCCCACCGCTCTATGCGATGCCCGGATCCAAGCTGTTGAGGGGAAGAAGTATGCTAATTTGAAGGACAGCCATGTTAAAGACCAACAGTCAATTATGGGTAGGGTGTCTCTCATTTTGGGGGATCCGTCGCTGGCGGAGGTCCCGACTGACCTGAGGCTCGCCAGGATGAAAGAAGGTAAGTCCGATCCAGCCCTTGCCGCCTTGTATTTCCAGTACGGCAGGTATCTTCTCGCAGGTTCTTCCAGCCGTCCGGGAAGGCTTCCGGCCAACTTGCAGGGCATTTGGAACGAGGACATCAACGCCGCATGGAACGCTGATTATCACACCAACATCAACATCCAGATGAACTACTGGCCAGCCGAGGTGTGCAACCTTTCCGAGACAGTCCTTCCCTTTTCCGACTGGATCAATGCTATTAGGGTGCCTGGCCGTGTGACCGCTAGGAAGACTTTTGGAGCTGAAGGATGGACGGTCAACCATGTCGCGGACCCCTTTGGACACACGTCAATCAGCGATGGTGTCGGTTGGGGAACCTTCCCGATCGCCGGGCCTTGGCTGACTCTCCACCTTTGGGATCACTATCTTTTCACCTGTGACAAGGAATATCTCCGCTTTCAGGCCTATCCGGCAATGCGCGAGGCTGCGGAGTTCTTGCTCTCGTTCATGGTCACAGACAAGAACGGCCACCTTGCCACCGCTCCTTCCAACTCTCCTGAGAACGCTTATAAGATGTCTGACGGCAAGGTGTTTAACCTGACATATTCGGCGACAATGGACATTGAGATATCCCTTGAACTGTTCAACGCCTGCCTGAAGGCTGGTGCCATCCTGGGAGAAGACAAGGCTTTCATGGACACTTTGAGAAAGGCCATAGCCTCACTTCCCCCGATCAAGATCGGCGAGCGTTACAACACCATCCAGGAATGGATTGAGGATTATGAGGAGGTCGAACCAGGCCACCGCCACATGTCCCATCTTTTCGGGCTTTATCCGGGCACGGTCATAACGGACAAGAACCCCGAGCTCTTCGCTGCGGCGAAACGGACAATCGAGCGCAGGCGTAAGTACAATGAGGATCCAGTCACCCGCCAGGGTTCCTACACTGGCTGGAGCCGGGCTTGGCTTGTCAATTTCTACGCCCGCCTCAGGGACGGTGAAGAGGCTGGAGCGAATGTAAATGCCCTTCTTTCCAAGTCCACACAGAATAACCTCTTCGACACCCATCCTCCGTTCCAGATTGACGGCAATTTCGGTGGGACGGCCGGCATAGCCGAGATGCTTCTCCAATCGCATGCCGGTGAGATTCACCTGCTTCCGGCCATTCCGTCCGAATGGGCGGACGGCCAGGTGAAAGGTCTTCGAGCGAGAGGAGGTTTCACAGTGGACATCACCTGGAAGGGGGGAATTCTCCAGTCTGCCACAATTGTCCCTGATCACATTTGCAAGTATGCCGTCCGATATGGGAACAAGATTAAGAAGGTCAGTTTCAAAGCCGGGAAACCGTTTATTTTCAATAAGTAGTATATTTATGAAGAGATTATCACTCTCGCTATTGTCCGCCGTAGTCATTCTGGCCGGATCATGCTCCACCCGTCCAAAAGCGCAGGCATGGAATGACAGTGACAAAGAGCTCGCTCACGCGATCCTATCTGACCATACCCTTGATGTCGTTGATAGCATGGGCCATAAGTTGCTTCTCCGAGGTTATAATGCCGGAGACGGTTACATCCAGACCTGGATCCGTGATTTCAACACCTTCATAGAGACGATTTTGGAAGTTGTCGAGCCGGCGGATGTCAAGAAGGCGTTGACCACTTTTTTCCGCATGCAGCAGGAGAACGGGGAGATACTGGATGGGTTTGTTCCCAGGGAGGAGTTTAAATGGGATGACCCCGATACCTACGAATTGCCCAACGCTCCTGACATGGTCGGTTTCAAGAACACCGTCGAGACTGATCAGGAGACTTCTTTGATCCAGGCTGTTCGGAAATATGTCGAGAAAACCGGGGATAGGGCTTTCCTTGAGGAGGAAGTAGCTGGAAAGACAGTGCTGCGAAGGCTCTCCGAGGCGGTGGAATATCTTATGAAAGAGAAACTTGATCCTGATCACAAACTTCTGACGGGTGCGCTGACCGCGGATTGGGGTGATGTGGAAGATGATCCGGTCAACTGTGTGGACATCGGCCCTGAATCCACCGTCACGATAGATGTCTATGACAACGCCATGATGGTGATAGCCCTTCGGGATATGACGTACTTGGACCCGACCGGACATAAGAAATGGGATTCGATGAGACGGATGTTCGCTGACAATATCCGTCGTGATTTATGGGATAAGAAGAATCAAAAGTTTATCCCGCATCTTTATCCTCAAGGCAACAAATCGGCCATGGACTTTGATGAGAGCAGGATTTATTACCATGGCGGCACAGCGATAGCCATCGAGGCCGACATCCTTTCAGAAGAGGAGATCCGGAAGGTCAACGAGGACATGCTCAGGAATGTGAAAGAGTCTGGTATGCCCTCAATAGGCCTTACTGTCTATCCCACCTACCCTCCAGGGTTCTTCCCTGGCTGGATGGCCTCTCCGTTCAATTATCAGAACGGTGGTGATTGGACATGGTTCGGAGGAAGGATGATCCAGCAGCTGGTCAGGAACGGTTTTGTCGCTGAGGCATATCAGGAGATCCGTCCGATGATAGACAGGGTGATTGTGAATGGTGATTTTTATGAGTGGTATGCTCCAGGTTGCGTTCCGAGCGGTTCCTCGTCGTTCAAAGGTTCCGCAGGTGTACTTTGCAAGGCCATAGACATGTTGAAAGATTGGGCAAAAGAGATTGATAATTAATTACTGACAGATAATGAGAAGGATAGTATTTGTGTTATCGCTGGCGATAGCTTTGACGGTCACTTCGTGCGGACCTAAAGAGAAGGTGAACCAGGCCGAGCCGTTTTTCGTTCCGGTCGAGGAGACTCTGATCCAAGACAAGACCATAACAGCCCAGGATGCTGAGCCGGGGATTCCAAACCAATGGCTTGCCTTTCGTAAAGACATTGAGATTGAGGAAGTTCCCTCGTTGGCAGAAGCAAGGATCGCTGTTGACAGCAAGTATTGGTTATGGATCAACGGGGAACTTGCCGTGTTCGAGGGTGGCCTTAAGAGGGGCCCTACCCCTGAAGCCAGCTATTTCGACTTGGTTGACATAGCTCCTTTCCTCAGAAAGGGTGAGAACAAGATAGCCGTTCTTATGGAATATTTCGGTAAGGACGGATTCTCCCATAAAACCTCAGACCATCCGCAGCTTTGGTTTGACTGTCCGGCGGTCTCGCTGACCAGTGATGCCAGCTGGATGGCAAGGACTCTCCCCGCTTATGGCAAGGCTAATTGTCCGGAGCCGAACTTCCGTCTATCTGAGCCCAGCATACAGTTTGACGCCAGGGAGGACATAGGCGATTGGATGTCTGGGGATATTGAGGGATTCTCTCCGGCAGTCGTGGGGGAGAGCACTCTCGGTCCGCTTTTCAGGCGCCCTATCCCAATGTGGAAGGACTTTGGAATCAAAGACATAGCCTTTGAGAAACACCCTGGTGCCGAGAGGGACACCGTCGTGGCAAGGCTTCCTCACAACATACAGATGACTCCGATTATCGCTGTCACATCCGACAAGTCCGGCCGCAGGATTCTCATCGAGACAGACCATGCCCATGTGGGCGCTGACTGTGTCAGAGCGGAGTACATCACCAAAGCCGGTGAGCAGGAATATGAGTCCCTTGGCTGGATGAATGGCATGAAGATAATACTCACCGTGGATCATGGTGCGGAGATTACCGGCATCAAATATCGCGAGACCGGCTATGACACCACCCCCGACGGGAAGTTCAGTTGCTCGGATCCATTCTTCAACAAGTTCTGGGAGAAAGGTTTACGGACTATATATGTTAATGCCCGTGACAACTTCTTCGATTGTCCTGAACGCGAGCGAGGCCAATGGTGGGGCGACATCGTGACCATTTTGGGAGAGTGTTTTTATACATATTCCCCTTCCCTCCACGCCCTTGTAAGGAAAGGAATCCGAGAGCTCGCCTCTTGGCAGAGGGACGACGACATCCTTTTCTCGCCGATTCCCGGCAATTACGGTGTCGAGCTGCCATGCCAGATGTTAGCGGCCGTCGGCCCTTACGGCTTCTGGACTTATTATATGAACACTGGAGACAAGGAGACTATAAAGCAGGTTCTCCCTGCCGTCGAAAAATATCTGGCGACCTACAAGATTGGCTCAGATGGCATAACCGAGTGGCACGATGGCGACTGGAACTGGGGCGACTGGGGCGACAATCGGGATATGCGCCTGCTTCAGGCGATGTGGTATTGCCTGGCTCTCCGCTCGGTCTCGGATATGTGTGATTTGGTCGGGGAAACCCAACGCGGCTCCGCCTATTGGGACCAGATGGAGCAGCTCAGGGACGCTATCAACAAGATCGCCTGGACGGGGACTTGTTACCGTTACCCGGACTACACCGGAGAGACTGACGAGCGTGTGCAGGCTCTGGCGGTTGTTGCCGGAATAGCTGGCCCTGACAAGTATGACGCTCTGTTTGAGGTGTTTAAAAAGGAGGAGCACGCCAGTCCTTACATGGAGAAATATGTGATGGAGGCGCTATTCGTCATCGGTCATGGTGATTACGCCCTTGAGAGGACAAAGAGGCGTTACGAGTTTATGGTGAATCATCCTGACTTCGACACCCTGTTCGAGAATTGGAATGTGGGAGTGAACGGTGATTGGGATTGCGGCTCAGTCAACCACGCCTGGAGCGGTGGCCCTCTGGCCGTGTTCCCGACCAAGATGTTCGGTGTCTATCCTTTGGAAGCCGGCTGGACAAAGTTCTCTGTCAGTCCGGACGAGCATATTTTCGACGAATGCAGCCTGTCTTTCCCTACTGTCAAGGGTACAGTGTCGGTTTCTTTCAAGCGCTCAGGTGATAAAGCCCATCTTGATGTCGAAGTTCCGGCTGGAACTCAGGCCGAGGTCAACATCCCGTGGATGAATGTCAACGCTTTTGTAGGCCCGGGCAAGCACGGCTTTGATCAGAATGCTGGCCCGGCAAAGCTGGAAGGCAACTTCAAGTTTAGGGATAAGAACCTTCCTGTCGAGAAAAGGGTCGAGGATCTGCTCGGCAGGATGAGTGTGGAAGAGAAAGTGGCGCAGATCAGCGCGCAGTTGCTTTTCCCTAACCAGTGGAACGAAAGGAACTACTCCAAGGGGCATGTCAGGAATCCTGGCCATTTCCTCCCGGACGCTGGTCGTGACGCCGATCCCAAGTCGGCCGCGGAGGTGATCAATGAGGACACCCGTCTGTCTATCGAGGCCAACCGTTGGGGTATTCCGGTCTTGCAGCATGGAGAGGCTCTGCACGGAGCTCAAAGTTGCTATGCCACCTGTTTCCCGCAGAGTATCGGTATGGCAGCCACCTTCGATGACGGATTGTACTATAAAGTGGGTCAGGCGGTTGGCAAAGAGCTTAGGGCTGTTGGAGTTCGCCAGGTGTATGCCCCCGTGGTGAACGTGACCCGTGACCAGCGCTGGGGCAGGACGCAGGAAAGCTATGGCGAGGATGTGCTGATGAACTCCTTGATGGGCCTCTCGTATGTCAAGGGTCTTGAAGGGCAGGGCATCGTGGCCACCCCGAAGCATTATGTTGACAACTATGGCGAGGGTGGACACGACTCATTCGCTTCCATGAGTTCTTGGAGGGCTCTCCGTGAGGTCTATCTTGAGCCCTTCAGGGCCTGTGTGGAAGAGGGTGGAGCCAGGGGAATCATGGCCTCCTATAATTCTGTTGATGGAGTGCCTTCCAGCTGCAACAGCGTGCTTCTTAAGGATATCCTGAAGAAAGAGTGGGGATTCAAGGGAATCGTGGTTTCCGATTACGGCGGTGTTGAGGGTGTGTGCGGAGGCCATAAGATGGCCCAGACAAATGAAGACGCTCTCGCCCTTTGCCTTGAGAACGGTCTTGATCTCCAGTTGGCGGGAACCAGCGAGAGTCTTTTGGATCTCGTCAGGGAGGGAAAAGTCAGCCGGGAGACATTGGACGAGAGTGTCCGCAGGGTTTTGCGCATCAAGTTTGAGCTGGGCCTCTTCGAAGATCCTTTTGTGGATCCTGAGAAAGCCGAGCTGATTGTGCGGAGTCAGGAGCACAGGACTCTCGCCTATGAGGCCGCCAAAGCGTCCATGACCTTGCTGAAAAACGGAGGAATTCTGCCTTTGAAACCCGGAAGTGTCAGAAGAATAGGCGTTTATGGCCCTGGAGCGAATGTCTTGAGTTTGGGCGATTACAACGGTCCGAGAAGAGGATGGAAGGGAGACGGAGTGACTCCGCTGCAAGGATTGAAAGAAGCGTTCAAAGGTACGGCTGATGTGGTGCTGAACAAGCCGGGACAGGAGGTCGCGTCTCTCGCCAGAACTTGCGACGTGTTGTTCTTTTTCCCTTCGATCACTGAGGATGAGGGGGCGGACCGCAGCAGTTTCAAACTCCCTTCAACCCACATGACTGTGGGTAGTGAGGAGACCCACGGAGTCATTGTTGACAACACTATTCTGACAAGTATAGATGTGGATCAGGAGAAGATGGTTCGTGACCTGATCGCGACCGGAAAGCCCGTGATAGTTGTCCTTCAGAATGGTGCTGTCGTGGACATAACGGACTGGGTGGACAGCGCCGCTGCCGTGTTGGAGGCGTGGTATCCCGGAGAGCAGGGTGGAAGGGCTATCGCCGATGTGATCACAGGCATCGCCAACCCTGGAGGCCGCCTTCCCGTGAGTTGGGTTAAGAGCATCGGACAGAATCCCTACTACTACTCGATTAAGCCCAGCGGAAGAGGCTACGGCTATGTCGAGAACGATGGCAAGCCGCTCTATCCTTTTGGTTATGGACTTAGCTATACCACGTTTACTTACAGCGATTTCCAGATGCCGGAGTCGCTCGGGAAAGATGAGCCTCTGAAGATAAAGGTCAAAGTGACTAACTCGGGAGATATCGAGGGAGATGAGGTGGTCCAGGTGTATGCCCATGACGAGATCGCTTCAGTTGCCCGGCCACTCAAGGAACTTGTGGCGTTCAAGAGGGTTTCCTTGAAGCCTGGGGAGAGCAAGGATGTAGAGATTGAGGTCCCTTATCGTCGTTTCGCTATGTGGGATAAAGACTTGCGTTTTGGCGTTGAAGAGGGCTGGTTCGAGGTCTGGCTAGGTAAAAACGCGGAGGAAAAAGCCGTTTCAAGTGGAAGGGTTTTCGTAAAATGATGAATAAGGTTCTTTTTTACGAAAAGATTCGCTATATTTATAAACTCTTAAATCAGTCAACATTAATAACACCAAAGCATGGATAGAAGAGATTTCATCAAGGTATCAGGCACAGCGGCTGCCGGATTCGCCCTGGTTGGTTGCGCGCCAAAGATCACTCCAGAGGAAAAGAAAGCCGAGGAGTTGTTCGGGCCAAAGAAAAAAGGCCATTTCACGATGACGCAGATCTCGTCGGCCACCGACACCATCGGAAACTCCTATTTGTTCAAGACCGCCGGAGGCAAGGTCATCGTAGTTGACGGTGGCTTCGCTTCTGATGCCGAGAATCTTCGCGGTCACATCATGAAGGCGGGTGGTCATGTGGACCTCTGGTTCATCACCCATCCTCACGAGGATCATATGGAAGCAATGGCCACGATTCTCAACGACATGAGGGAAATAACAATCGGCAAGGTGATCTATTCCAGAGTCTCAGACGAGTATCTGAATCTTGAGTCTGGAAGCGCCGACAACGCCAGGCGCTATTACCGGGCGATGGATGACCATGTCGGTAACACTGATTTCCTTGATATTCACAGCCTTACACAGCGCTTTGACATCGATGACATAGGCATCATGGTTCTTGGAGTGGCGAATCCTGAGTACAGGACCAACCCTTATAACAACCAGTCTATGATCATCCGTTTCTGGGACGATTCCAAGAGCGTTGTGATGCTCGGCGACGCAGGTATCGAATGCGGCGACAAGGCACTTGCGGCCTATAAGGAATATCTCGACTGCGACTACATGCAGATGGCACATCACGGCCAGAACGGTTGCTCCGAGGAGTTCTATAAGGCCATCAATTTCAGGGCTTGCTTGTGGCCCACACCGTCTTGGGTGTGGGAGCCCGCTCCTGAGCACAATTGGCTCAAGACTCGTGACACCCGACGCTGGATGGATGAGAAGGGCATAACCGAGCATCATGTCAGTTGTCTTGAAAAAGATTGGGTACTTCTTTAATCCATATTGTTGATGTTTAGACGTTTATCTGTAATCGCGGCTATTCTTGCCGGTGTGTGCGCGGCATATGCGCAGAAGCCGGCTTATCAGGACGAGAGCCTCCCGATTCCACAAAGAGTCGAGGATTTGCTGCAAAGGATGACCGTGGATGAGAAGATTGACCTGATGAGGGCCACTTCTCCTGCCAATGAGAGGCTTGGGATAGCCAAATATTACCATGGCAACGAGGCGCTTCATGGGGTGGTTCGCCCCGGGCGCTTCACGGTCTTTCCCCAGGCTATCGCTTTGGCGTCTTCTTGGGATCCGGACCTTATGCTGAAAGTCTCAACCGCCATTTCCGATGAGGCGAGGGCGAGATGGAATGAACTGGGGGAAGGTAAGTTGCAGACTAACCAGTTCAGCGATCTGCTGACTTTCTGGTCTCCAACCGTGAATATGGTCCGTGATCCCCGATGGGGCAGGACACCGGAGACCTACGGAGAGGATCCCTTCCTGACTGGAGAGATGGGAACCGCCTTTGTAAAAGGCCTGCAAGGGGATGATCCCCGCTACCTCAAGGTGGTCTCCACCCCTAAGCATTTCGCGGCCAACAATGAGGAGCACAACCGATTCGAATGTAATGCCGTGATTTCCGAGAAGCAGTTGAGGGAATATTACTTACCAGCCTACGAAGCCCTTGTCAAAAGAGGACACGCAACCTCGATCATGGCCTCATACAACGCCATCAACGGCATTCCTTCATCGTCCAATCCCTGGCTTTTGACAAAGGTTCTTAGGGGAGACTGGGGCTTTGAGGGCTATGTGGTGTCAGATTGCGGAGGTGTCAGCACCCTTGTTGAGGATCATCATTATGTGGCCACGCGGGAGACTGCCGCGGCGCTCTGTCTGCTCTCCGGGCTTGACCTTGAGTGTGGTGACAATTATTACATCGAGCCACTGAAGAAGGCGTACAAGCTCGGAATGGTGAAAGATGAAGACATCGACAGGGCCGCCCGCCGTATTTTGACGGCTAGGATGCGTCTAGGATTATTTGACTCCGGCGAAGCCAATCCTTACACCAAGATATCCCCGGAAGTTATTGGTTCTGAGAAACATCAGGCTTTGGCTCTCGAGATGGCGAGGGAGTCTATAGTCCTTCTGAAGAATGATAAGAACATGCTTCCGTTCCGAAGGGGGAAAGTCCGTTCGATAGCTGTTGTCGGTGTCAATGCCGCTTCTTGCGAGTTCGGGGATTATAGCGGTGTTCCCGCCTCAGAGCCTGTCTCTATCTTGGAAGGAATCAAGGCCGCCGCAGGTAAAGACATCATAGTCAAGCATGCGCCATGGGTATCCGCTGCCGATGCCACCGAGACCATCTCTCCCGAGTTTTTCCCTGGCGGATTGAAGGCGGAGTATTATTCCGGAACGGAGTTGAAAGGAACGCCCAAGACCAGGGTTGACGAATGGGTTAACTTCGAGCCGAGCAATCAGGCTCCCGACCCTTTCCTGCCCGAATCACCGCTAAGCATTCGTTGGACAGGAGTCCTTCGTCCCTCAGTGTCAGGCGAGTACACGCTTTCTATGACCTCTGACGACGGATGCCGTCTCTATTTGGATGGGGAGCTCATTATCGATGCTTGGGCCGGGCATTCTGTCCGTACCGACATGGCCACGGTGAACCTTGTGTCCGGCCGCGATTATGAGGTTAAGGTGGAATACTACAATTTGAGAGATTACGCGATCGCCAGACTCGGATGGATACCTCCAAGGGCCGCGGGGCAGGACAAGTTGTCGCTTTATGGTGACGCGGGACGTATCGCCCGCGAGTGCGATGTCGTCGTGGCTGTCATGGGAATCAATAAGACAATCGAGAGGGAGGGCAAGGATCGTGATTTCATCACCCTGCCTGAGGATCAACAGGAATTCCTCCAAGAACTCTACCATGTCAATAAGAACGTTGTCCTGGTGCTTGTCGCCGGAAGCCCTCTTTCCATCCTTTGGGAGGATAAGAACATCCCTGCCATCGTAAATGCTTGGTATCCAGGGGAGAAAGGAGGAACAGCGGTCGCGGATGTGTTGTTCGGCAAGTTCAATCCCGCCGGAAGGCTTCCAGTCACATATTACAACAGGATCGAGGATCTTCCTCCATTCGACGACTACGACATCACCAAACGCACTTACAAATATTACGAGGGAGATGTCCTCTATCCTTTCGGTTATGGCTTGAGTTACAGTTCTTTCCGTTATTCCAATCTCAACGTGGCCGACAAGGGTGAGACACTAGAGGTCTCGTTCACTCTAAAGAATGTCGGAAAAATGGAGGGGGATGAGGTGGCTCAGGTCTATGTACGTCTGCCGGAGTATGAAGGTAAGGCTCCTATCAAGGAGTTGAGGGGCTTCAAGAGAGTGCACCTAAAGAAAGGGGAGAGCTGCGAGGTCACGATTCCTCTACGTCGTGAGGATCTTCGCTACTGGAGCGAAAGTCAGGAGAAATTCATTGTACCTGAAGGACTTCCGGAGATAATGGTGGGGGCGTCATCTTCCGACATAAGGCTTAAGACAGAATAGGTGCGATGCTATGAGAGTCGGAGTCGCCATACGCTTGCTGCTTGTATTCCTGCCTGTTGTCCTGCTTTCCAAACCACTTGGGGCACAGGAGGCTCAGGATAACACTTTCGGCGGATGGGAGTTCTTCGAAGTCAACCACGACTTTGGCAAGAGTCCCATCTTCGCCAGTTTCTATTTTGAGCACGACAACTACCAGTACAAGCGTCTGGAATGTTGGTACACGAGAACAACACTGGGCGTGAAACTCCTGCCTTGGCTGAAGTTCGACGTTGCCTACGACTTTATACGGGAACCTGCCTGGCTTACTCACAAAGCGGTCGCTGACCTGACGGCATCGTTGAAGCAAGGAGGTTTGAAGGTCTCTATCAGGGAGCGTTACCAGCATGGTTGGACTCCCGAGACCGGAGATCAGAGCGATGTCCTGCGTTCAAGGCTGAAAGTCCAATATGCCATCCCTGGGACCAACTTCACCCCCTATCTGGCTGCTGAGGTGTTCACCTGGGGTGACAAGTGGAAGAAGACAAGGCATTACGTCGCCTGCGACTACGACATTTCCAAGGTTGTCCAACTGGAAGCCTACTATCTCTATTACGCCTTCAACGGCGTTCCCGCGGAACATGTGTTAGGAATAGGAATCAACTTCTATATATAACCGCCAAGATTATTTGTTTGATAATTTAATACGCTATGAGACAAGTGTTTGTAACTTTTGCGGCCTTAATTGCCGCAGCCATGGTCTCCTCCTGTGGCAGTAAGCCGACCACCACTGTCGCGGATACTGGTAATCATCCGGAATTCACGACCGAGTTTCTCACCCCCACAAGGGTTGTTCTCACTAAAGGCACTGTTAATGGAGCCGATGAGCTCATGAGGCCGTATCCTGGCCAGGTGTCAACCTCCGAGCCGGTGGTGACCGTTTTTGCCAAAGGAGGATCGGTCTTGCTCGATTTCGGTAAGGAGATCCAAGGTGGTATCCAGATTGTCCGTTCGATCGCCGGAAGCAAGCAACCCGCGAGGTTCCGCCTTTGTTTGGGTGAGTCTGTGAGCGAGGCTCTCAGCGATGTCCGAGAGCCTGGAACCACAGCCACCAATGAGCATTCAGTCAGGGACTTCGAGATCTCTGTCCCTTGGCTTGGAGCCGCTGAATATGGGAATAGCGGATTCCGTTTCGCCCGCTTGGACTACCTTGGGGATGACGACGATGTCTCCATCGTCTCGATCAGGGCGATGGCCAAGTACAGGGATATCCCTTATCTCGGTTCTTTCAAGTGCGACGATGAGCGTCTCAACCAGATTTGGCAGACAGGCGCCTACACCGTCCATCTCAACATGCAGGAATACCTTTGGGACGGAATCAAGCGCGACCGTCTGGTCTGGATCGGTGACATGCATCCCGAGGTCATGACTGTCGGTACCGTGTTCGGAGACCAGCAGGTGGTCCGCAAGAGCCTTGACTATGTTAAGGAAGGAACCCCCGCCAACGTTTGGATGAACGGAATCTGCTCATATTCATTATGGTGGATAATCATTCAGCATCACCTCTACCAGTGGTATGGGGACATGGATTACCTCAAGGCGCAGAGCGACTACCTTGGTAAGTTGCTGAACAATGTGATCGCGAATCTTGACGGAAGCAAGGAAGCGTACAAGGCTGGCCGCTTCATAGATTGGCCTTCCAATGACCAGCCGGCTGTTATTCACGCCGGCCTTCAGGCCCTTTCTGTCCGTGCCCTTGAGGCTGGGGCCGAGATGGCGGGATGGATGAATGACGAGTCTTTGCGAGAGAAATGTTCCAATGCCGCCGCTGAACTCAGAAAATATGTCCCCGACAATGTGGGTAACAGCCAGGCCGCGGCCCTTCTGGCCATAGAGGGAATGCTTGATGCCGAAGAAGCCTCCAAGATCATTCTCGCCAACGGTCCTGAGAAATTCACGTCCTTCATGGGTTATTACCTTCTCGAAGCCCTTGCCAAGGGTGGTCATTACGCTGATGCTATGGACTTGATTTCCAAGTACTGGGGCAGGATGCTTGACCTTGGAGCGACGACCTTCTGGGAGGACTTCAATTATGAAGATGCCAAGAACGCCGCCCGAATCGACGAGGTTGTTCCTGAAGGCAAGTTCGACATCCATGCCGATGGAGGCGCATGGTGCTATGTTGGCCTGCGCCATAGTTTCTGCCATGGTTGGGCTTCTGGTCCCACCACTTGGCTCAGCCGTCATGTGCTCGGTATCGAGCCTGTCGGAATAGGATTCCGCGAGGTCAGGATCGAGCCTCATCTTGGCGATCTCCAGTGGGCGGAGGGTACATTCCCCACTCCTTATGGCGTGATTAAAGTCAGCCATAAAAAGAACGCCGACGGGTCCGTGTCTTCAGATGTTACCCTCCCTAAGGGAATCAAACAAGTTAAATAGTCATGAAAAAGTCATTCACAATAATCTGTGCTCTTGCCGCGTTGGTCTTCGTGGCTTGCACAAATAACCCGGACACAGGGCTTATTCCGCTTTCAGAGCATCCCCGTCCGGACTTCGAGCGAGCCGAATGGATTAACCTCAATGGCCATTGGGCCTTCACTTTCGACGAGGCCGCGGCATCGAAAGTCATTGCTGGAGAGGATCTCGCACTCATGGACAAGAGCATCTTGGTCCCGTTCCCCTGGGGTTCCAAACTTTCTGAGGTTGAGGATGGTGGAGACATTGGCTGGTATGGCCGTGAGATCACCGTCCCCTCTTCATGGAAAGGCAAGAGAGTATTTCTTGTGGTAGGCGCTTCTGACTGGGACACTCACGTCTGGCTTGATGGCAATGAAGTCGGCAGCCATAAAGGAGGCTACACTCCGTTTGAGTGCGAGCTTACAGACATCTCTTTCGGCAAGCCCCATAAGCTGGTCATCAAAGCTGATGACACCTCGAGTGACGCACACCTGTACGGGAAACAGGGCTACGGTAACGCCAGAGGCATCTGGCAGACGGTTTATCTCGAGGCCAGGGGCGAGAACTTCATCAAGTCGCTACACTTCACTCCCGACATAGACAACTCCACCGTTAAGGTCGATGTCGCCCTGGCCGCTAATGCCGCTGAAGGAGAGACCTTCAAACTTGACTTCAAGACCGGCGGGCAGGACACCTTCACTGGCGAGATGGGCGGATCTGATAAGGCTAGTTTTGTGGTGCCTATCAAAGACCAGCATCTTTGGGATCTCGACGATCCTTTCCTCTATGAGGTGACCGCGTCTCTCGGAAACCAGGACAAGGTCGAGTCTTACTTCGGTCAGCGTAAGATAGGAGTCATCAATTTCCCGGGAGCTGATTATAAGTATGTGGCACTCAACAACAAACCGATTTATCTCCAGTTGTGCTTGGACCAGAGTTACCATCCGGAAGGCTTCTACACTTTCCCGAGCGATGAGTTCATGAAAAATGAGATACTTCTTTCGAAGAATCTTGGTCTTTCAGGTAACAGGATCCACATCAAAGTAGAGGTGCCCCGCAAGCTTTATTGGGCTGACAAGCTTGGCTTGCTGATTATGGCCGACACACCGAACTTCTGGGGCAAACCCACTCCAGAGGCAAGAGAGGACTGGGAACATTGCTTGAGGAACCAGGTTGAGAGGGACTACAACCATCCTTCGATATTCGCTTGGGTCAATTTCAACGAGACTTGGGGATTAAAGGGGGAGAACGGTTATGACACGGAGATTCAGGAATGGGTCCGTTCGATGCACCATCTGACGAAGAGCCTGGATTCTTCCCGTCTCGCGGAGGACAACTCCGCCTGCTTGAACGACCATGTGGAGACCGACATCAACTCATGGCACTCCTATCGTCCCGGTTGGGATTGGGACAGGGAGATCAGGCACTATGTTGACAACACCTTCCCCGGCAGCCATTTCAACTTCACCGGCGACAATGTCCAGACTGACGCTCCGATGATCAACAGTGAGTGCGGTGATGTCTGGGGATATCACGGCAGTGCCGGAGATTGCGATTTCACATGGGACTACCACATCATGATAGACGCTTTCCGCCGCTATCCCAAGTGCGCGGGATGGCTCTATACTGAACATCACGATGTTATCAACGAGTGGAACGGATATGTCCAATATGATCGTTCCCCGAAGATTGATGGTCTGGATGACCTGGTTCCCGGGATGACTATTGCAGACTTCCAGAGCAAGTATTACATATCACCTATGAAGTATCTTTGGACTGTCAACAAGCCTGGCGAGTGGGTCAATCTCTCCTATTACGGCTCCTTCATGACTGACAAGGATCCCGGGAAACTCACCCTCGAGACTGAGCTTGTCGGCTACAACGCTCTCGGGGAGTTCAAGACATTTGAGAGTCTGGCTATTCCAGTCGAATTTGAGCCTTGGCTCAGCCGTCAGGTAGCGAGTCAGAGGGTCCATGTCCCTGAGGAGACCGGTCTGTACTGGCTCCGTATGACGCTCAAGAACGACAAGGGAGATGTCCTCCACCATAATTTCACCACATTCAGGGTGAAAGACGGCAAGACCCCTCTGCCTATGGACACATATGTCATGACATTCGCCCCGTCTTCCTACACGGCAGCCGAGTGGTCCAATGGCAAGTCGTCCATCTATAATGGTCTGAAAGAGAATGGTTTCGGTCATGGTTATTTCGAATACACCATAGACTTGCCGAAGGATCTCAACCCGGAAAGCGTCCGTTCGGCGACCTTGTTGTTCGAGGCTTCCGCCAAGGAGAAGTTCGGAAAGGACAAAGAAGGTGATGACATCCAGGGTGACTACATGCTCGGAAAGGGTACTTTCGACCACTGCAAGTCCCTGAACTCCTATGCCATGACGGACACCACATTGTGGCCTTCAAAGTTGGAAGTGTCTGTAAATGGGAAGGTTATCGCGAAGCATGATTTGGCTGACGATCCTGCTGACCATCGTGGAATTCTCTCATGGGGAGCCCAACCGGCAATCTCCGAGATGCGTGAGGGCGGCTCTTATGGTGAGCTTGTGAAGATCGAGGTCCCTCTCAGCAGCCTGCCTTACGAAGAGATACTTAAGACCGGGAAGGTCACTCTGCGTTTCACGGTACCCGCTGAGGATCTGGACGGAGGTCTGGCCATATATGGCAAAGACTTCGGTCGCTATCCTCTTGATCCGACCATCATATTGAAAACCAATTAGTTCTGTTGGAAGAGGCGAACCATTTATGAAGAGTATCAGAGTTCTTCTCTTGGCGATTATCTCGCTTGCCTTGACATCCTGTGGGAGCCACGAGTTGTTTAAGGACGGTAAATCCGCTTACACTATAGTCCTCGCTCCAGACGCCACTGAGTCGGAACGCTATGCGGCTGAGGAGCTTAGGCACTGGATTAAGGAGGTTTCCGGGGCAGATCTGCCTGTGGCGGATCTGTCCGGAGGAACCAGGGGCAAAAGGCTGATTGTCGGGTTCAACCAATTGGTCACCGAATTGGTCCCAGAAGCGGTGAAACCAGATGACAGGGACGATTCTTTCACTGTGAAAAGTGTCGGAGGCGATGTCCTTTTCTGGGGCGGATCCCTGCGTGGAACCCTCTATGCCGTGTATTCATTCCTTGAGGAAGAACTTGGCTGCAGGTGGTACTCCAGTGAGGTCAGTGTGGCTCCGCACAAGGATGCCTGGAGTTTCGGCAAGTTGGACAGGCATGAGGAACCAGGGATAAAGATCAGGGACAATTGCGTCCTGGATGTGAGAAGCAATCCCGCGTTCTCGGCAAGGACCAGAAATAATTTCGTGCGTCTTCCTGGAATCAATCCAGGCGAGACAATTCCCGGGACCGCCGAGGGTTATTGGGGAGTCCACGCCATGGGCTATCTGGTCTCACCCGCCGAGTTTTATTCCTCTCATCCGGAGTATTTCTCCCTGCGGGACGGAAAACGTCTTTCAAGCTATGCCCAGCTGTGTCTTTCCAATCCGGAAGTGCTTGAGGTATGTGTAGATAGGATAAAAGAGGTGATGCGCCGGGAGCCGGACTTCCTGATATATTCAATGGAGCAATGTGACAACCAGCTGTTCTGCCAATGCGATGAGTGTACCGCTTTGGCGGAGAAGTATGGCGGGCAGTCAGGACTGATGGTGTGGTTCGTGAACCAGGTGGCGGATGCCGTTAAGGATGAGTTCCCGGACAAGTACATCGGCACCTTCGCTTATCAATACACCCGTCATGCTCCGAAGGACATTGTTCCGAGGGATAATGTGGTCATCCGTCTTTGCAGCATCGAGTGCTGCCTGCTTCACGACTATGATGACTGCGAACGCAATGTCGAATTCCTCAAGGACTTACGTGATTGGTCGGCGATAGCTCCGCACCTCTACATTTGGGACTATGTGACTGATTTCGCTCAGTATAGCCTGCCTGTGGCCAACTGGAAGACGATGGCTTCGCACATCAAGGATTTCCGGGACAATAACGCCATCGGAATATTGGAAGAAGGTGATTATCAGACTGTTTCTTGTGAGCTGAGGGAGATGCGCTCCTGGGTTCTCGCGAAGCTGATGTGGAATCCTGACGCGGATGTGGATGCTCTGATCAAAGATTTCACTGACGGGTATTACGGAGCTGCCGGCAAGTATATCCGGGATTATCTCGACTTGGAAGACAGGATACTCCGCAGGCCTGGGGTACATGCGAATTGTTATATTATCGCCAACGATCCGATGTACACGGATGAGTTCATTTCCGAGGGCAGGAAGATATTCGCTGAGGCCAAGAGAGCTGTAGCTGATGACGAGGATTTGCTTTGGAGGGTCAAGATCGCGGAGATGCCGCTTTCTTTCCTGCATATGGAGAGAAATCCTTTCGCGGCGGTAAATGATGGCACAGAAGATGACTTGATGGCTGTCATCCAGTTCGCTGGTATGAACCAGTTGGCTGAAGGGGCCTGGGCTGGGGGAGTGATGACAGTCGATCAACTTCGGGCGCGTAATATTGCCGTTCATGAGTCAATAGATTATTCTCGTGATAAATTATATCCCGCTTCGGAAGTTGAGACCTCTGGCCAGGGTGTGGCTTATGTCAGATACGAGGGAGATTTCATGTCCACCTCGGAGATGCTTAAGAATGGCAAAATCACTTCTCAGGGCACCATGTCGGCGATAGCTGTGGAAGAAGACCCTGACAAGGATCATTTCGGCTATGTGTTCGATTGCTGGTTTATGGCTCTTCGCAGTGGTGTTCACCAATTCACGGTGGTTTCGGATGATGGGGCTGTCCTTGAGATAGACGGAGATAAGATTCTTGACATCGATGGATCGCATTCAACCCAGTCAAAGCTGGTCTTCGTGAATCTTGAGAAAGGTCTTCATCGTTTAACTCTTAATTATTTCGAGGATTGTGAGGGCCAGATGCTGTCTGTAAACCTTGCGTCTCCGGACGGTTATTCGGGCCCGCTTCCCGCTGATAGATTGTATATTCCCTAAGAGATGATCAGAAAGTTTTTATTCATAATCGCTATTATGGCCGCGGCGGTTAATGCCTCCGCTCAGAAAATCAGTCCAGAGAAGGTTTATCATATCGCTACTGCCGGCGGACTTGTACTTGACAACCAGGCCAGCCTCAGTTCGGAAAGTCATATGTATCTTTCCGTTCCTGATAAGAAAAACCCATCCCAGGCATGGCAGTTCAGGCCTCTTGGCGATGAAACCTACCTGCTGGTCAATGGATTCTCATTCCAGGCTCTTGACAATGACGGGGGAGGCGAGGGTTCAGGCCATCCTGTCATTCAATGGCCGGATGACAGGAACAATCAAAACCAGTGGTGGGTAGTGACCATGCATAAAGACGGTTCGATCTCTCTCAAATGCGTTTCCAGCGGCTTGGCTCTTGGGCTTGTGAAGACAATGCAGCCCGGAGCCGAGGTAGTGCAGGTGACTCCTGATGATGGTGACCCCAATCAGCATTGGTTCCTCCAAGAATCTGAAGCTGAAGTTGAGTTCATCGTTCCGAAGACCAAGTCCACGAATGATTGGGAAAATGAGAAGGTGTTTGCTATCAATAAGTTGCCAGGCCACGTTACCTTCATCCCATACGCTTCCGAGACCGAGATGCTTGCTGATCCCGCTTATTCGAAGCCGTGGGAGCGGACGAAATCTTCAAGGTATATGCTGCTTAATGGAAAATGGAAATTCAATTGGGTGGCTGATCCTAAGGATCGCCCGGTCGGATTCCAGGCCCCGAAGTACAACGTCTCTTCCTGGGATGAGATAGATGTTCCATCCTGCTGGGAAATGAAAGGATACGGTACGCCACTGTATTCAAACGCCGTCTATCCCTTCTTGAATCATCCTCCTTTCATCCAGCCGCAGCATGGCTACACGACGGTGACGGAACCTAACCCCACTGGCTCATACCGTAGGGATTTCACACTTCCCGCAGACTGGTCCGGCAAGGATGTTTTCATCCATTTCGATGGAGTCTATTCGGCTTTCTATGTCTGGGTGAACGGCAAAAAGGTAGGTTACAGCCAGGGCGCCAACAACGACTCCGAGTTTGACATCACCAAATATGTCGTTAAGGGTCGCAACGTGGTGGCGGTTGAGGTCTATAAATGGAGCGATGGCAGCTATCTTGAGGATCAGGACATGTTCCGCCTGGCTGGCATCCACAGGGATGTCTATCTCGTGGCCAGGCCGAAGGTTCATTTCGATGATTTCCGAACGGAAACGGCTTTCAATGAGGACCTTTCTCATGCTTCGCTATCAGTCCTCGCCTCGGTGAGCGGAAAGGGCGGGACTGTGAAAGCCTCGGTTTATGACCAGGATGGAAACCCGGTTGGGATGGCTTCAGAAAGGGGAAAGGATGTATCGCTTGAGATCCAGGTGGAGCGTCCGAACCTTTGGTCGGCGGAGGAGCCTTACCTTTACACAGTCCGTATGGAACTCCTCGACGAAAGAGGGAAAACGCTGGAGTCCACATTCTTCAAACATGGTTTCCGTAAGGTGGAATTCAAGGGTAATAAGCTGTACATCAACAATGTTCTGACCTACCTAAAGGGTACCGACCGCCATGACATCGATCCTATTCATGGCAAAGCGGTGCCGGTTGAGACCATGCTCAAGGACATTCTCCTCATGAAGCGCCACAACATCAATACTGTTCGTACGAGCCACTATCCGAACGACCCTAAGATGTACGCCATGTATGACTATTTCGGGCTGTACATTGTCGATGAGGCGGACCAGGAATGTCACGGGAATCACAACATAACAAAGACTCCTTCCTGGGAGGGGGCTTTTGCCGACAGGGCTGTAAGGATGGTCAGGCGTGACCGCCTTCACCCTTCAGTCATCTTCTGGTCGCTAGGAAACGAGTCTGGTGGAGGTCCCAATATCGTAGCCGAGAGGGATGCCGTACGCCGTCTTGACAGCCGGCCGATCCATTACGAGGGCATGAACAGCGTGGCTGACATGGACTCACAGATGTATCCTTCCCTGGCTGGCATGGAAAGCGTTGACAGGAACGGGTCGGACAAGCCCTATTTCCTCTGCGAGTATGCCCACGCCATGGGCAACGCCATCGGGAATCTGGCCGAGTACTGGGACTACATAGAGAACAAGTCCGTGAGAATGATAGGGGCTTGCATCTGGGATTGGGTGGATCAGGGTATCACCAAGTTCGGAGAGAACAACGGCAACCTTTATTTCGGTGGATCTTTCGGGGATATGCCTAATGACAATGACTTCTGTCTCAATGGAATAATCACCGCTGACCGTCGGGTGACCCCTAAGCTTCTCCAGGTCAGGAAGGTCTATCAGTACATCAAAATCCGCTTAACCGAAGATCCGGTCCTTCGACAGGCTCAGGAGCCGTTGAGGCTTTGTCTCGAGAACCGCTATACATCCTACAACCTCTCCCAGATGGAACTCCGTTACAAAGTGCTCCACGACGGTGAAAAGGCCGCTTCGGGGGTTGTCGCCCTGCCGGACACTGAACCATGGAATTCATGTCAGGTGGAAATACCTGTGGATAAGGCTGTTCTTGAATCCATGAATACAGATGTGACCTTGCAAGTGGAGGTGGTCTTGCGTGACGCCACACGTTGGGCTGACGCCGGCTATGCCGTCGCTTCAGAGGAGTTCGTGATTCACGAGAAACCGCTGGTCCTCAACGCCATATCTACCGAAGGGGCCACTCCTCTGAAGGTTTACACTGAGGAGAACCGTTTCCTTTGCGCATCCAATGATAGGATATCTGTGAGGTTCGACAAGCTCGAGGGGGTGCTTCAGAGCCTGGAACTTGATGGTAAAGAAATCCTTAACATGCGCGGAGGACCTCTGTTCAACGGCTACAGGTACATCAGCAATGATGCCGCCAGATTTACCGGGGTCCAGTTCCACGATCCTCTGACCACAACTTGCAGGCTTGTCAGTTTCAAGACCTCCCAGACAGATGGCGCGCTTCGTGTGGAGACTGTGATGGAGGCAACTGTCGGCCCGACAGTGGTGCCTTATTCCGTCACATACGAGGTCTCTCCTGGAGGGTATGTGGATGTCTCGGCAACCTTCCATCCGGAAGAGGGGTTCAATCTTCACAGGCTCGGACTCCGGCTCTTCTTAAACCCTGTCTTTGAGAAGGTTGAGTGGTATGGCCGTGGGCCTATGGAGAATTATTCCGACAGGAAAGACGCCGCTTATCTCGGAGTGTACAAGTCCACTGTAACCGACATGGTTGAGCATTACGCCCGCACCCAGACTATGGGCCAGAGGACTGACACGAGGTGGGTTATCTTCTCCGCGGAGGACGGGACATCTGTCCGTTTCTCTGCTGAAGGCTCTTTTGAGTTCTCCGCTTTGCATTTCACAGATGAGAATGTATTCAGAGCCAAGTACTTCCATGATCTTGAGAAAGTCAAACGCCCAGATGTGGTCCTTAATCTGGATTGCTATATGGACGGTATCGGCAACGGGAGCTGTGGCCCCGGCACGCTTCCAGAGTACAAGATCAAACCTGGGGAAACATATTCCTATAAGTTCAGGATTTGTGAGAAATAAGTAAATTTATAATAGCTATGGCACGACTTCTTCTGATGACCGATTTCTCGGAATCTTATGCCAACAAACTATTGAAGGGTATAGTCCGTTTCTCCCATGACCATGATCCGTGGGTGGTTTGCAAGATGCCCTTGTCTTTGAGGGATAGTGGAAGGATGGACGAGGTCGTCAAGTTTGCCTTGTCTTGGCAGGCTGACGCGATCATCGGCCAGTTCCTTCCGACAGACGATGTGGACTCTTTCAGCCGTCACGGAATTATCGCCATCGCGCAGGACTATCACCAGAAGTTTCCCAACATATCCAACATCAGCGGAGATTATGCCGCTTCCGGCCGCATTTGCGCTGACTATCTGATAAAGAAGAGGGTACACAATTTCGGCTATTTCGGCCTGAAAGGAATGGTGTGGTCTGATGAGAGGCGGGACAGTTTCGTTGAGGAGGTACGTCAAAGGGTTCCTGACTCCACCATCTCCATCCTGGAGAAAGATGACATCAGCGCGACTTGGTGGTATGACCTCGAAGGGCTCAGGAAATGGCTCAGGGAGCTCCCGAAGCCGGTCGCCATCTTGGCTTGTGACGACAATAGGGCTTATTACATAATTGAGGCAGCTCGACTCGAAGGCGGGAGTGACATGCGTATTCCGGAGGATATAATGGTTCTTGGAATTGATAATGACGAGTCCCTTTGCCAATTGTGTTCCCCACAGCTTTCCTCTCTGAATCAGGATGTTGAAGAAGCT
>JAEEGI010004421.1_pt1 | contig 32927 bp, 27 predicted proteins | sample 8958751 | NCBI WGS metagenome assembly JAEEGI01 (sample SAMN16246545, study PRJNA631951) | gut metagenome | biome: gut microbiome; feature: rumen; material: KS-attached | host: Bos | place: Iran: Karaj | collected 2018-10
ATCCCGGTTTCGGTGGGCAGAAGTTCATCCCTTCCGTGCTGCGGAAGGTTGAAAAGCTGAAAAATGAGATTCTCCGCCTGGGACTTTCCACGCTGGTTGAGGTGGACGGCGGCGTCGGGCTTGGCAACTGCGCCGCCCTGTTTGAGGCGGGCGCGGATGTGCTTGTATGCGGCAATGCGGTCTTTTCGGCAGAAAATCCGGAGGATGTCATCCGTCAAATGAAGCAGTAGATGCCGAAGAAATTCTATGTTGTATGGAACGGCAGGGAGCCGGGGGTCTATGACAATTGGGACGACTGCCACCGGCAGGTTGAGTCCTTCGCCGGTGCGAAATACAAGGCCTTCCCTGATTTGGAGTCTGCGGGGCGTGCCTATGCGGAGGGGCCTGAGGAGTATCTGAAGCCGGCACCCAAGGCCATGACCCCGATCATGACCGCGCTGTACGGGAGTCCGGTTCTCCCCAGCATTGCGGTGGACGGAGCCTGCAATGGCAAGACCCGTGACGCGGAGTATCAGGGTGTGGACACCGAAACCGGTGCGTTGCTTTTCCGCAAGGGGCCGTTCCCGGACGGCACCAACAACATCATGGAGTTTCTGGCCATTGTGCATGCGCTGGCCTTTTGCGCCCAGCGCCAGCTGGACCTTCCGGTCTATTCCGACAGCAGGATTGCCATCAAGTGGGTCATGCAGAAGAAGGCCGCCACCAAGCAGCTCCGCACCGAGCGGAATGCGGTTCTGTTCGATCTGATCGAACGAGCGGAACGGTGGCTTCAAAGCCATAACTATCCCAACCGTCTGCTGAAATGGGAGACCCAGGCGTGGGGTGAAATCCCCGCCGATTTCGGGAGGAAATGAAAATTAAAATGCCGCCAATTGGCGGCATTTTTTGATGATTTGACAGGACGGTTATATTTGCTTCGGACTGTTCTATAGCAGAATTCCGATTCCCACTTCCAATCCGAACAGGTTGCTCACCCAGGCGCGTGAGTTCTGCTTGTGGTTGAAGTTCTTGATGTCATAATCATCGGGTTTCTCAAATCCATAGTCGTCAAACAGGTAGGGTTCAACCGGGCTTGCGAGGGTGATGCCGTAGTGTACGGCCATCTTCAGCACCAGCCTGTCATAGAAAATGTAGTTCCTTCCCAAAATCCCATGCACTCCGACGCATAAGTGGTTAGGGTTTAGGTTGCTGACTTTCCTTTGGCCGGGCATGCCCGTTGTGTCAGTAGCGAAACGGGTAAGTGTGACCCCAAGCCGGAGATATGGTCCAAGGGGAGCCGGAGCATCCTTGAAATAGATGCCGTAGGAGACCCTGAGCTGTTGGATGCGGGTCGGCAATTCCCAGTTATGACGGTAGTAATATGGACCTACAACGGAGTCGTGTTCGTGTGGCGTATAGGTCTTGCGCGTATAAAAATCCATGGCCACGCTCCGGTTGTCAGGAAGGATGTATTCCGCTCCCATTGACAGTTTGAAGGGGAGCAGTGAAATGTTATCATCGTTAATTCCCTGGTTGTCGATTGAGAAAATTGGCCCTACATGGAGCAAAACACGTTTCCCAAGGTATCCTGGTGTGCTTTTCTTTTCTTTCGAGTCGCTCAATCCTTCCTTGAACTGCTGGTACAACACACTTTTGATAAGCGCATCGTTATCCCGCATTGTGACACTGGTTGAGGAACTGTTCCTGAGTTTCGCCTGACGCGTGTCGATCAGGAATGAGTGGATGTAGGTCTCCTCCTTGTTGGCAAACAGGTTGTAGAGTGTAGGCGGGGTGAATATTACGGAAGCCAGGCAAATGGTTGTCAGAAACGGAAAATAGTTCGGTTTGTTGAACTCCGAGTTGCCGACAAATACCAGGTTCATCAGTCCCGCATCGTACTGCTCGTTCAGCAGGTTCATCTGTGGCTGGGTGTAGAGCCGCATGGGAACAGCCCCCCTGGTGTTCAGAAATTCCACAGTCCATTCGTTAAGGCGTGCGAACTCGTTGTAGGATTGTGCGTTGGCAGTCTGCTGCAGGGCTTGGTCCGAAAAATCATGCGAGGTGTGGCCGGTTCTTTCAACCACTGCTTCCATAAGTTGCGGCAGCTGTGACTCATGCGCCTCGGATTTCTGGATTTTCAGTTCCATGTCGGACTGCCTGAAAATGCGGTATGTCGGACTGTAGAGATATATTCCTTTGAAAATGTTCCGGTCGATTTCTACAATAGGCGGATTCTCCATTTTTTCCAGGTAATCGTCAAAGTCCGGGTAGGCTTCAAACAGTTCGTAGAAGACATAGTTCAGGTAGCTTGTGGTCTGCTCCATCTGCTTTTTCTTCTTTATGCGTTCGTATTTCAGGTTCTTGTGCTTTGTGGTCGTGTCGGTGGCTGCAGCTTTCGACGGGAGTGTGTCGCCCGGATGGATGAAAAAGTCGGGGGTGCAATGGTGTTGTGCGAACAGATCCTTGCCGGCATCCTCCAGCAGGAAGGCCAGTTCCTTATCGTCCGGATACCGTTTGTTGGCTTTCCACAATTCCTTAACCGTGATGGCAGTCAACTCTTTCGCGCTGATTTTTTGGAACAGATAGTAAATCTGCTGGATTTCCCCTTCGTAATCGGAATAGGCGGGGATGACACTGTTCACCGACTGGAAGCTCTTGTATTTGGACAAACCGTACAACGCCTGCAGGCGGGCCTTTTCAAGGAAAAGATTGTCGGGCATGGCTTTCTGGAGCAGGTAGGTGCTGTAGAAGGCGTTGGCGTATTCCGCGTCAATCAGGTCCATGTGGATGCACTCGAAGCGGGCGAGGGTGCGGATCCGATCGAATTCCTCTTCGGTGGTTACCACATAGCGGCTGCCTCCGGCGGGTAAGTTCTTCAGCAGCTCCTGCACCAAGGTTCTCCTTTTCTGGATGTTGGGATGGCTGCTCTTGCTGTCGTCGTAGTCGTCCCGGGCGGAGATGGCCTTGACTGTGTCAAGGAAGCAGTTGTGCGGCACCTTGTAGCGTTCCGTGTTGAAATAGTTGGTATCGAAAGGGATTTCGTCAAATGGCAGCGCGGAATACTGCAGCACATCGAAAATACCGTTCAAATCGGAGGAATAACCCGCCTTCAGGTAAAAGCGTGTCAGTCCGATGGTGTCGGCCTCCGTCTCCATGGCGTGGGATCGATTGTGGTATTTCAGCAGCAGCCTTACGGTTTTGTCACTTTCCCAAATTTCATCGTCTCCGTTGCCCTTTTTGGCATCCTTGCGGGTGTTTCGGGTAAGAATTTCAAGGTTGTGCTTGCGGACGTAGTGCACAATCTCGTGTGCCAGCACGTAGGCAAGCTGCGATTCGTCCTGCAGCTGGGCAATCAGCCCCACATTGACGAAAATCATTCCCTGTCCGGTGCAGAATGCATTGACGGAAGATGACTTTACAGTGTAAAAGCGCAGTTGGGAGCGCAGTGCAGGCTCATCCTCCAGCAGCTTGTCGGCCACTTTCTCCACCATTTGGGTGATGGGGTCGCCGTACAGCACGCGGCCGCTGGCCATCATCTTGTTGATCTGGTAGGAACCGTACAGCACCCGGTCGCGGTTGGTCATTTTCCCCTTGTTGTACTCACGCACACGTTCCTTGTCCATGGCGTACAGTTCGCGCAGCGAGTTCTGTATGTCGGCCGGTACCGGTCCTGCTGATTCAATGCCTTGAAAGTGTTGCAGGTCGTATTTCTTTTGCGCCGTCGCCGTCCCGAAAAGCAGGAGCAGAATAATCCATATTGTGGCTCTTTTTTTCATGTTTTGTGATCTTTATTCTATTGTAATGACTTCCGTTTTAGAGTTTAAGTTCAGGAAGAAATGGCGCTTTCCGTTGTCAATGTTCAATGCGGACGGTGCCAGAAGGCATTTGTTGGAGGTTCCGCCAAGCACCTCCTTTTTCGCGTTGCCCTCTTTGTCTACGCTTACCATGACCAGTGATGCCTGGTTGACTCCTATCTTTAAGTTTTCCACAGGCTGCGGCCCATCCAGTGATGTGTCGGAGCGCCTGTTGGCGCTAAAGGCTACGCATGCCCTTCCGTTGTAGGCGAATAAATCTTGGTTTACAAATTGTTCGAAGGATGTGATGGTCGAACGTCTGATAACTTGTTTCCATGCGATTTTGCCGTCGTCACTTATGCCGAAAAACAGTATTCCGCTATGGATGAACTTGCCGTCGTAAATGACGGATGGGATATAATGGTATGCCAGCGCCATGACATCCGGAGCCGCGATTTTGCCTGCATAGGGCAGACGGTTGATGTATTCCTCGTTTTCGGCGTTCTTGCCTGACTTGAGGTTTAAAATGACATCAATGTCCTTTGACATGAACTTTTCCCTGTCAATCGCACATTCCTGCGTTTTGGTGTTGAATATCAGTGAATAGATGCCGTCATAAAGCGCAACGCGATCTTTCGGGTTCTTGTGGTCGCTTGCGTGGTATGTAAGTCCGCCGGCATAGATGCAGCCGTTTTTGTAGCCGACCAGATGCAAGTCGCCTATGTCGTCCGCGTCAATCCGCGCGAAATACTGCTCCTCGTTGTCTTCGGTGATGATGTGGAAATATAACCCCTCCTTGTCATTTACGCCAAGCAACACCAGCTCCGCATCCTCTGTGACCATAATGTCGATGATTCCGGTGTAGCTGATCTCCTTGCTCCAAATCAGTTCGAAATCGGATGAGTACAGGTTGGTGGTGCCATTCCCGTCATTATTGGGACTGTTGAGCACCACCCATGATTTGTCAGGTGAAACGGCTTTCATGTATCCCAAATACTCGTCCTCCTTTGTCCGCTCCAGATTGCTCTTGTCAAGGCTCACATGCAGGAGGTTCCCGTCGTTATTCTGTATGACCAGCAGGTCAATGGTCTTTTCGTTTACAAATGCCGCTTCAAGTATGCAGTTTTTTCCGACATCCTTTAACTCTTTTTTTTGCAGCAGTGTGCCGTCCAGTTCCATCTTGAACACGGTCATGGGGCATCCGGTGCTGATGTTTGTATAGGTTGTGTGGTTGATAAGGCAGCCGTACAGATTGTCCTTGTCGGCGCCAATCGGTTGGAATGAGCGCGAATCCCTGAATGTTATGCTTTTTGATTCCGGGGCGGAGCTTGCGCGGGTCTGCTGCCCGAATGATGCCGAAGTGCACAGGCATAAAACTACCGTTACAAATGAAAAAATACGTTTCATGGTGTTATGCGTTTAAAATGGTTATTCCCAGGTGAAGCCGAAAGTGGCCACAAGGGATATGTTTTTGGTGCTGTTTGTCATTATGACAGGTTCGTTGTTGAAATATAACGTTCCGTGCTCTTTGCTGGCGTTGATAAGTTCCGTGACAAGGCTGCCTCTTACAAACCAGTGTTCTGTAAACAGGTATGTGGCTGAAAGTGTGATTGGGATGAAAAAACCGTTTGCGGTCCCTTTATATATGTCGCGCACATAAACGTTGTCCGTTTTTGTGTCCGTACCGTCAACTTTTTGGGTGATGCGGTTGCTGAGGTTAAGCATGTCGCTGAAACCTGCTTTCAGGCACACATTGAAGGATTCGCTGAAATTATAGCCGACAAACAGCTGTATTGATAGGTCAAGGGCTTTCCTCTGTATTGTCGTTTCATAGGTGTGGGCGTCCTGGAAAGTGTGGCTATGTTGGAATCCGACATAGTTGATGTTATAGTCTGTTCCGTAAATTATGTCGTTGTAATAGTCGAAGATACTGTAGTTCAATCCTACAGTTGGAGCTATTGGCGTTATCGACTGCTCTTTTGCCGTTATTTTCGAGGCATCATACGAGTATTGTGCCTTGCTGACAAAGGAACTTAATCCTGCATTGATTCCGATGGCTTTCGGACCGTTCCAGATGTTGATGTAGTATTGTGCCTTAGCCGGCATTGCGGTGCACAAAACGGCAAATAGGGAGAGCAGCGTGGCCGCCATGCGTGTCTTGTCTGAAAAAATTGCTTTCATGTCCGTTACGTTTTTTTAGAATTGTTTCAAAGCGCAAAAATAATTGTTTTTCTGACATGAAATTGAATACCTCCCCTGTTTTCCATTAAAAAAAATGATTGGGTGTGGTAATTTGTTTATTTACAGTGTGTTATAAAATAAGAAAAATGCAAAAAAATGTTTTTTCTTTGACCGCATTCCACTTTCCGATATACAAAATTCACTTTTTCCAAGAGCCGCTTCTCATGGATTACGCTTTTTCTGCCGCATGCGGTACAATAAAACAGAAATTGCGGCGTTAAAAAAACAAAATATTACATCATGACAGTCACAGAAGAGGAACTGCAGCGCATTGTGGCCGCCGCAGTGAAGACGGCGCTTAAGGAGATAAAAGGGGAAGACGAGCTGCCTGCCACACCTTCGACAGGGAACATTAATGTGGAGGAATTTGGGAAGGAAGAGCTTGACGAAGCCATGCGGCTTATGCAGTCGAACCGTGGCAAGGGCGATGAGCCGATGGTTGGCATTTTCTGGTACAGTCCGCAGCGGAACGACCTTTTCGGTGTGCGCTCACACCGTGTGTCCGACTACAGTAAGGCCAATTCCCGTTCCGATTTCGGAAGCGTTTCATGTTCCGAAATGCACGAGGATGTCTGGAAAAAGGAGTATCACCGTCAGAAGTACAAAAACGGAGGTGTCGGTCCTTTCACCGGTGCATACGAAATGACACCTCGCGGCCGTATTTTCTACAATCCTGACACGGAGGTGTTCACCATTGCGGTTGGCTCATGGGTGGAACAGTATCCGCAGGCCATACAGCTCATTTTGGATGAGTTCAACCTGAATGGGACCGCCTATGTTGTCAAAACCGCCCACCACTGGGACATAGGGCAGAAGTGGCTGTGATATTTTCGCCGAACCCATGAGTCTGTTGCATGACAGCCGCAAATAAAAAAAAGGACACGATGCCGTGTCCTTTTTCGTGTTGTGGGAGGGGAGGTTATCTCTTCGATTCCTCCACCGACTCCTTGATGAGCTGGAAAGTCGCCTCGATGTCGTGGTCCAGACCGACGGAGAAGCGGATAAGCCCTTCGCTCATGCCCATCTCCTTCTGGATCTCCTCCGGCACCTCGGAAGAGGTGGACTTGCCTGAATTGCTGAACAGGGTCTTGAAGTAGCCCAAGCTCACCGCAAGGTAGCCAACGCCCTTTTCCTGCATGATTTCCATGATTTTGCTGGCCGCATCGGCGGTACCCATGTCGATGGAGATCATGCCGCCGTAACCGTAACCCTTGTTGCACATTTCATTGAACAGTGCATAGTCGGGATGCTCCGGCAGGCCGGGGTAGTTGTATTTGAAGCCGACCTCCTTGAAGCGTTTGGCCAGGTACATGGCGTTCTCGCCGTGCTTCTGCATACGGATGTGCAGGGTGTGGAGGTTCTTCAGTATGCTGGAGGAGCGCATCGGATCCAGCACCGGACCCAGCAGCATTGCGGTGCCGCTGTTCACGTCGATCAGCGAGTTGATGTATTCCGCCGAGCCGCAGATTGCTCCGGCCACGCAGTCGTTCTTCCCGTTGACAAACTTGGTCATGCTGTAGATCACCACGTCGGCTCCCAACTGGTAGGGGGAGAAGATCATTGGGGTGAAGGTGTTGTCGACCAAAAGCTTCGCACCGGCGGCATGGGCCATTTTGCTCAGTTCCGGCACGTTGGCGATACGCAGCAGAGGGTTGTTCATGGTCTCCGTGTACAAAACCTTTGTGTTGGGACGGATTGCCTTTTTCACGGCTTCCAGATCCTGCATGTTCACAAAGGTGCAGTCCACGTTGAACTTTTTAAGGTAGTTGTTCAGGAAGGCGAAGGTTCCGCCGTAGGTGGTCATGCTGGCGACAATGTGGTCGCCGCTCTTCACCTCATGCAGCAGTGCGCAGGTGATTGCGGCCATGCCTGAACCTGTGCACCATGCGGACTCCGTGCCCTCCATGGCGGCCAAAGCCTGGCAGAGGGAGAGGTTGCTGGGGTTCCAATGGCGGGAATAGAGGAAGTAGCCTTCCGTCTCACCGTGGAATGTGTCGGTCATCAGATGTGCCTTCGGGAAGGTGAAGGTCGCGCTGTCGCTGATTGCGGGGTTCACGCCGCGGCAGGCGTCCCTGCCGTCAAGGCGCTGGATGTTGGTTGCGGGGTCAAAATTCTTCATAATGGATAACTGTGTTAATTATTATTTTAATGTATTTTAATTAGCGTTTAATTCAGTTGAACGGAATCCTTTTATGTTTATTGTCCGAAATTGTATTTTTTTTCTTGAAAACTTTGCCGTCCGTATCCGGAAAACATGTACTTTTGCATTTTACAAAAGTAGATTATGGATTTCAAAAGTTTTCATAAGGAGCATCCCGTTTGGGCGGACATCATTCAGGCCGCACTTCTCTCAATCCTGCTGGTTGCAGTCATCATGCTGCTGCTGCGCTGGTTCACCCGGCATGGTAAGGAGTATGAGGTTCCGGACATGTGCGGAAAAAGCTTTGCGGAGGTTGAACAGTTCCAGCATGAGGGTAACCGCCATCATTTCAAGTTTTTAGTAAACGATTCTGTATTTGTGCCCGATGTGGATGGCGGTACGGTGATGAGCCAGGATCCCGCACCCGGGCAGCTGGTCAAGCGTGGCCGTAAGATCTACCTTTCCATCTCGACACTTAATCCGCCGCAGGTGGAGATGCCGAACCTGATAGACCTTTCGCTACGGCAGGCTGAGAATTTGTTGAAGACAAACGATTTGAGACTTGGGCAGGTTGTCTACAAACCCAGTCGCTATGTCAATGCGGTGCTGGAGCAGCGCTACAAGGGGCGGATTATCCGGCAGGGGACACGTCTGCCGTATAACTCGGAAATCACTCTTGTGGTCGGAAAAGAGTCCGTTCAGGAGGATGAAATGACCGATTGGCCCTGATCAGATTTTGCGGAAATTTTTGGCAAATCCTTCTAAATTTTTTAACCGGTGACGGTTGAAAAAGATGAAAAAGCGGACAAATTCGGTTGTTATTGATTCGTAATTTTCTGAAATACAGATAAATATTGCCAAGAAAAAATATTTGAAAAAAAAGTACCGTTGTATTTGAAACTGTTGTACATTTGCAGTCCGATTTCAAGGGCTCCTTGGGGTTGAAAACGATGCCACTGTAGCTCAGTTGGCCAGAGCAGCTGATTTGTAATCAGCGGGTCGTGGGTTCGAATCCCTCTAGTGGCTCAAAAAAGTTCTTTGAAGGTTTGTCACCATTATATATAATGGTATAAACGGGGGAATCGCATAGTGGCAATTGCAACAGACTGTAAATCTGTCCTCGGATGAGTTCGGTGGTTCGAGTCCACCTTCCCCCACCAAGCACTGTAGGAGAGGTGAAAGCCTCTCTTGTGTTATCTGCGGAAGTAGCTCATTTGGTAGAGCGAAAGCCTTCCAAGCTTTAGGTGGCGGGTTCGAGCCCCGTCTTCCGCTCCAAGAGCGCCGTTGTAGCTCAGTGGTAGAGTACATCCTTGGTAAGGATGGGGTCACGAGTTCAACTCTCGTCAACGGCTCCAGTTTTGTCTTCATGCGCGAGCGAAAGTGAGAGCATAAAGATATAATTGTGTTTAATAAAGTAAGAATTAGAAAGTAATAACACCCTTTAAAACAGTTACAACATGGCAAAAGAAAAATTCGAACGTTCCAAAGAACATGTGAATATTGGAACGATTGGTCATATCGACCATGGTAAGACAACCTTGACCGCAGCTATCACGAAAGTGCTGGCCGAAGCCGGTTTGTCCGAGTTCAGAAGCTTCGATTCTATCGACAACGCTCCCGAAGAGAAAGAACGTGGTATCACCATCAATACGGCCCACGTCGAGTACCAGACCAAGAACCGCCACTATGCACACGTGGACTGCCCGGGTCACGCCGACTACATTAAGAACATGGTTACCGGTGCCGCCCAGATGGACGGTGCTATCCTGGTGGTTGCCGCCACTGACGGTCCCATGCCTCAGACCCGTGAGCACATCCTGTTGGCCAAGCAGGTCGGTGTGCCCAAGATGGTTGTTTTCATGAACAAGGTCGACATGGTCGACGATGAGGAGCTGCTGGATCTCGTTGAAATGGAAATCCGCGACCTTCTCTCCTTCTACGGCTATGACGGCGACAACACCCCGATTATCCGTGGTTCCGCTCTTGGTGGCCTGAACGGCGAGCCGAAGTGGGTTGAGAAGATCATGGAGCTCATGGACACTGTTGACAGCTACATTCCGCTGCCTGTCCGTGACCGCGACAAGGACTTCCTGATGCCTATCGAGGACGTCTTCTCCATCACAGGTCGTGGTACCGTTGCCACCGGCCGTATCGAGTCCGGCGTCATCAAGGTTGGTGACCCTGTCGATATTATCGGTATGGGTGCCGAGAAGCTGAAATCCACCGTTACCGGTGTTGAGATGTTCCGCAAGATTTTGGACGAAGGTGAAGCTGGTGACAACGCAGGTCTGCTTCTCCGTGGTATCGACAAGGACGAAATCCGCCGTGGTATGGTTATTGCCAAGCCGGGTTCCATCAAACCTCACAAACACTTCAAAGCCAGCATCTATGTTTTGAAGAAAGAGGAAGGTGGCCGTCACACCCCGTTCCACAACAGGTATCGTCCCCAGTTCTATTTCCGCACCACTGACGTGACGGGTGAAATCACTCTTCCGGAAGGCGTGGAGATGGTGTTGCCGGGCGACAACGTGACTATCGAAGTCAACCTGATTTCTGAAATCGCTCTGAACATGAACCTCCGTTTCGCCATGCGTGAAGGCGGACGTACGGTGGCCTCCGGTCAGATTATCGAAATCTTAGACTAAGATATATTAATTAAATGTAGGAAAGGGCTCTTCACAATGTGCCCTTTCCTATTCAGGAGAATAGTTCAAGGGTAGAATAGCGGTCTCCAAAACCGTTGATGAGAGTTCGAATCTTTCTTCTCCTGCCAAGTAGAAACTTCTAAGATACAGGTACACAGATGAAGAAGATAGTTAATTATTGCAAGGAATCCTATAATGAGTTGGTTCATAAGGTGACTTGGCCCTCCTGGGAAGAATTGCAGAGCAGTGCAATTGTGGTCAGTGTGGCCGCTTTGGTCATTGCATTGGTAGTGTTTCTGATGGATTTTATATTCGGTATACAGCACATCGGCTTCGGAACCTTTGTGTGGAAGGGTTTGTTGGGATTTTTCTACGGTGCATAATACAAAATACGAAAGTGTCCGGGTACCTTGCTTCCCAAGTCATTGAGGTGCCTGTCACAATTTATAATTCTGTTTGATCAACGTTAACGGATACAGGCTATGAGCGAGACGAATTTAAAGTGGTATGTGTTACGAACCATAACGGGTCGTGAGAAGAAGGTTAAGCAACACATTGAGACAGAAGTTGCGGGCCGGAATTTTCAGGACTACGTTTCGCAAGTACTGATTCCGATTGAAAAGGTGTATCAGGTCCGGAATGGAAAGAAAATCTCGAAAGAGAAGAATTTCTACCCGGGCTACATCTTCGTTGAGGCAGATTTGTCACAGGGCGAAATCAAGCACCTGCTCCGGCAGACGCCGAGTGTGCTGGGTTTCCTCGGTACCGGCAACGAACCTGAGCCTTTGCGTGAAAGCGAGGTGAAACGTTTGCTGGGCAAAGTGGACGAACTGATCGAAAACGAGGAGGAGATGGTATATTCTTTCATTGAGGGAGAGTCCATTACCGTGATCGACGGGCCTTTCAACAATTTCAGCGGAGTGGTGGAGGAAGTGAATCAGGAGAAGAAAAAGCTGAAGGTTACGGTGAAAATCTTCGGCAGAAAAACCCCGGTGGAACTGAACTTCTCTCAGGTAGTGAAAGAGGCGTAGTTGGAAGGGAAACAAGTGTTCAATTAATTCAAAAGTTCAAGTAAAAAATGGCAAAAGAAGTAGCAGGGTTCATTAAACTGCAAATCAAAGGTGGTGCTGCGAATCCTTCGCCTCCTGTCGGTCCCGCTTTGGGTTCCAAGGGTGTGAACATCATGGAGTTCTGTAAACAGTTCAATGCACGTACGCAGGACAAGGCCGGGAAAATCATTCCGGTTATCATCACTGTTTACAAGGACAAATCTTTTGATTTCATACTCAAGGTCTCTCCGGTTGCCGTCATGATCCTGGAAGCCACCAAGGCGGCCAAAGGTTCAGGCGAGCCTAACCGTACCAAAGTCGCCAACCTTACTTGGGATCAGGTGCGTGCCATCGCGGAAGAGAAGATGCCGGATTTGAACTGCTTTACAGTCGAATCCGCCATGAAGATGGTGGCAGGTACCGCCCGCAGTATGGGTGTGACGGTCAAGGGAGGAACAAGCCCTTTTGAAAGTTAGTCATTAACATTTTAAGAATCAAGCAATGGCAAAAGTATCGAAAAAACGTAAGGAAGTCATGGCGAAATACGACCTTTCAAAGGCCTACAGCCTGACTGAAGCCGTTCAAGTAGTGAAGGACATCACCTACACCAAATTCGATGCCTCCGTGGATCTGGACGTCCGTTTGGGCGTTGACCCCCGTAAGGCCAACCAGATGGTGCGTGGTGTTGTCACATTACCGCATGGAACCGGAAAGGTGGTTCGTGTGCTTGCCCTCGTAACACCTGAAAAGGAGGATGAGGCCAAGGCTGCGGGAGCCGATTATGTTGGTTTGGATGAATATGTGCAAAAGATCAAGGAAGGTTGGACGGATGTGGATGTTATCATCACCATGCCGAGTGTCATGCCGAAAATCGGTGCCCTGGGACGTATCCTGGGTCCGAGAGGCCTGATGCCGAACCCGAAGACCGGAACGGTGACCATGGAGGTCGGCAAGGCCGTCTCCGAGGTGAAAGCCGGTAAAATTGATTTCAAGGTGGACAAATTCGGTATCATTCATGCCGGTGTCGCCAAGGTTTCCTTCACTCCGGAGAAAATCTACGACAACGTCAAGGAGATGCTTGCCACCATCATCAAGCTGAAACCGGCCGCCGCCAAAGGAACCTATGTGAAGAGCATCTATTTGTCCAGCACCATGAGTCCCGGTGTGCAGGTGGATTTGAAATCAGTTACATTAAATTAATTTTATCATGCGTAAAGAACAAAAAGCACAAGAAATTAATGAGATCGCTGAGATTCTTTCCCAGTACAACACGGTTTATGTAGCTGATCTGACCGGTATGACCGTCGAAAAGACCAACAATCTGCGACGGGTATGCTTCCGTAAAGGCGTGAAGGTAAGGATGGTGAAAAACACCTTGCTGAAAAAGGCCATGGAGCGGCTGGACACGGACTATTCCGAAATGTATGAGGCATTGCATGGCAATTCGGCCATCATGGTTTCTGAGACAGGGAACCTTCCAGCCCGTATCATCAAGGAATTCCGTGGCAAGGCGACTATCCCGGCTGTCAAAGCCGCCTACATTGACCAGTCTGTGTATGTGGGGGATGATCAGATTGAGCTGCTGGCCAACCTGAAGTCCCGCGAAGAACTCATCGGCGAGATTGTCGGACTGCTGCAGTCCCCGGCACGCAATGTCATTTCTGCGTTGCAGTCTGGTGGCGGCAAACTGGCCGGCATCGTCAAGACCCTCTCGGAGAGAGAATAAACCTCCAAGTAAAGTTAAACAAAGTAAAAAACACACAAAATTTATAGTAAAATGGCAGATTTAAAAGCTTTTGCTGAACAATTAGTAAATTTAACCGTTAAGGAAGTAAACGAATTGGCCCAGATTCTGAAAGAGGAATATGGTATTGAACCCGCCGCCGCTGCTGTCGCAGTTGCCGCCGGTCCCGCCGCTGCTGGTGCCGCCGCCGCCGAAGAGGAAAAGACCTCCTTCGACGTCATTCTGAAAGCCGCCGGTGCGCAGAAACTGGCTGTGGTGAAACTGGTCAAAGAGCAGACCAGCCTCGGTTTGAAAGAGGCCAAGGAGTTGGTGGACGGTGCACCCAAGGCCATCAAGGAGGGTGTTTCCAAAGCCGAAGCCGAAGCCTTGAAGAAAGTGCTGGAAGAAGCCGGCGCGGAAGTCGAAATCAAATAGTTTCCGACCTTTTCAACATATAAGACCTCAATACGGAGGTCTTATATGTTCTTTTTTGTCTTACGTTCTTATATTTAAAACTTTTAAAAGCTAAGGCCTTGGTAAATAAAACAGAAAGAATCAATTTTGCCTCTGCGGTGCAAACTGCATATCCTGATTTCCTAGATATTCAGGTACAATCGTTCAAGGATTTCTTTCAGATTGACACGAATCCCGAATTGAGATGTAAAGAAGGTTTGTATAAGGTTTTTGCAGAGAATTTTCCCATTACCGATACGCGCAACTGCTTCGTGTTGGATTTTGTGGATTATTTTTTTGACGCACCCCGCTATTCAGTGAAGGAGTGCATAGAAAGGGGGCTGACATACAGTGTCCCTTTGAAGGCAAAGTTAAAACTCTATTGTAATGATGCCGACAATGAGGATTTTGAGACCAAGACGCAGGATGTCTATCTGGGTCTGATCCCTTATATGACGGAAAAGGGTACCTTTGTCATCAACGGTGCGGAACGTGTGATTGTTTCCCAACTGCACCGTTCTCCGGGTGTCTTTTTCGGCACATCGTTTCACACAAACGGCACCCAGTTGTATTCAGCCCGCATCATACCATTCCGCGGGTCGTGGATTGAATTCACCACCGATATCTCCAACGTGATGTACGCCTATATTGACCGGAAGAAAAAACTGCCGGTCACCACGTTGCTTCGGGCCATAGGGTACGAGTCCGACAAGGACATCCTTACCATTTTCGACATGGCGCAGGAGGAGAAGGCCACAAAAACCAATCTTAAGAAACTGTTGGGTAGTAAGTTGGCCGCCAATGTTGTCAAGTTCCACAATGAGGATCATCCCGATGAGGAGACGGGTGAGGTGGTCACCTATTCCCGTGCGGAAATCATTGTTCCCCGTGAGACCATTCTTGAGGAGGCCCACATCAATATGATTGCCAATGCCGACGTAAAGACCATCCTGATTCACAAGGATGATGAGACTTCGGCAGATTATTCCATTATATTCAATACTTTACAGAAGGATCCCACCAATTCTGAGAAGCAGGCCATTGATTACATCTATGAGCAGCTGCGTAATACGGCTCCGCCCGATGAGGAGACAGCCCGCAGCACACTGGAAAAGCTCTTCTTTTCAGACAAACGGTATGATTTGGGTGAAATGGGCCGTTACCGGATAAACCGGAAACTGAACCTGAACATTGACCCCAAGACACGGGTGCTGACAAACGAGGACATTGTCAGCATCATCAAGCACCTGATCAAACTTATCAACTCCAAGGAGGAGGTGGATGACATCGACCACTTGAGCAACCGCCGTATCCGCACTGTCGGGGAGCAGTTCTCAAACCATTTCGGCGTCGGGTTGAACCGTATGGCCCGCACCATCCGTGACCGGATGAATGTGCGCGACAATGAGCTGTTCACGCCGATTGACCTGATTAACGCCAAGGCGTTGTCTTCCGTCATCAATTCCTTCTTCGGCACCAACCAGCTGTCCCAGTTCATGGATCAGACCAACTCGCTGGCCGAAATCACCCACAAGCGCAGGATTTCCGCGTTGGGTCAGGGTGGTATCTCCCGCGACAGGGCCGGTTTCGAGGTGCGTGACGTGCATTACACCCATTATGGCCGACTTTGCACCATTGAAACGCCGGAAGGTCCCAACATCGGTCTGATTTCATCCCTCTGTGTCTATGCGAAAATCAACCGGCTCGGCTTTATTGAGACCCCGTACCGTAAAGTGGTGGATGGTCAGGTGCAGATGAAGGAACCTCTGGTCTACCTGACGGCAGAGGAGGAGGAAAACCTCACTATAGCGCAGGCGGTGGAGCCGATGGATGCCGAGGGACATCTGCTGAACAAGCGCATCAAGGCAAGAAGGAGCGTTGATTACCCGATTTCCGGTCCGGAGGAGATAGACCTGATGGATGTGGCTCCGAACCAGATTGCCTCCATTGCCGCTTCGCTGATTCCGTTCCTGGAGCATGATGACGCCAACCGCGCTCTGATGGGTTCAAATATGATGCGTCAGGCGGTGCCGCTGCTCAAACCGGAGGCGCCAATTGTGGGTACAGGCATCGAAGAGTGTGTCTGCCGCTCCTCCCGCTCCCAGATTTATGCGGAGGGCAACGGAACGGTGGAATATGTCGATAACACACAGATCCGGATCAAATACGACCGGACAGAGACTGAGGAACTGGTCAGTTTTGATCCTAAGGTCAAGATTTATAATATGGTCAAGTACCAGCGCACCAACCAGAGCACCTGCATTAACATCTATCCGATTGTCCGCAAGGGGCAGAAGGTGGTGAAGGGGCAGATCCTGACAGAAGGATACGGCACCCAGAACGGTGAGCTGGCTTTGGGCCGCAACCTTAAAGTGGCCTTCATGCCTTGGAAGGGTTACAACTTCGAGGATGCCATCGTGATTTCCGAGCGGGTAATCAAGGAGGACATCTTCACTTCCATACATATTGAGGAATTCACTTTGGAGGTGCGTGACACCAAGCGCGGTATTGAGGAACTTACCAACGATATTCCCAATGTCAGTGCCGAGGCCACCAAGGATTTGGATGCCAACGGTCTGGTTCGCGTGGGAGCGCATGTGCGTGAAGGTGACATACTGATAGGCAAAATCACTCCAAAGGGCGAATCCTATCCCACACCGGAGGAGAAACTGCTCCGCGCCATCTTCGGCGACAAGGCCGGTGATGTCAAGGACGCCTCCCTTAAGGCACCACCTTCGATGGAGGGCATTGTTCTGGAAAACCACCTTTTCTCGCGGATGATGAAGTCCCGCAAGGGCAAACTGAAGGAGAAAGACACCCTGAAGGATATTGACGTTCAGTATGAGAAGGAGGCTTCTGTATTGCGCGACACATTAATTGTGAAGCTGTACCGCATCCTTGAAGGGAAACTGTCCCACGGTGTGTTTGACAATAACAAGAACGTGTTGATTCCCAAGGGACCGAAATTCTCGCAGAAATCGTTGGCAACCATTGATTTCAGCACAGTGAATCTGGAAGGCTGGACCACCGACAAGAAAATCAATGCACTGGTGGCACAGGTGGTGCGCAATTACAACGAGAAGCTGCGTATCCTGAATGCCAGATACACGCGCGAGAAGTTTGCCGTCATGGTAGGGGACGAACTGCCTACCGGCATTGTTCAGATGGCAAAGGTCTATATTGCGGACAAGCGTAAGCTGAAAATCGGTGACAAGATGGCCGGCCGGCACGGCAACAAGGGTATTGTGGCCAAAATCGTCAAGGAGGAGGATATGCCCTTCATGGAGGACGGCACGCCGGTTGACATTGTGCTGAACCCGCTGGGTGTGCCTTCCCGTATGAACATCGGCCAGATATATGAAACCATTCTTGGATGGGCCGGCAAACGTTTGGGACTGAAGTTCGCCACACCTATTTTTGATGGCGCCACCGCAGACGATGTGAATGAATATCTGTCCAAAGCCGGCCTGCCGGAGAACGGCAGCGTTTACCTTTACAACGGTGAGACGGGCGAACGCTTTGAACAGAAGGTTACGGTGGGTTACATCTATATGCTGAAACTGCACCACCTGGTGGACGACAAGATGCATGCCCGTTCCATCGGACCGTACTCCCTGATCACCCAACAGCCGTTGGGCGGTAAGGCACAGTTCGGCGGACAGCGTTTTGGTGAGATGGAGGTCTGGGCATTGGAGGCGTTCGGCGCATCCAATGTGCTGAGGGAAATCCTTACGGTGAAATCGGACGATGTCACCGGACGCGCCAAGGCATACGAAGCCATTGTCAAAGGGGAGAATATGCCTGAACCGGGTCTGCCCGAATCCTTTAATGTGTTGGTGAACGAGTTGCGCGGCTTGGGTCTTGAAATCACCTTTGAGTAGTCAACCCGCACCGGAGAATAATTTATAATTAGTTATTGAAAGCATAATGATTGTAAAGAAAGATAATAATTCGAGAAAGGATTTTTCAAAGATCACCATCAGCCTCGCGTCCCCAAAGTCTATTTTCGACCAGTCCCACGGTGAGGTGACCAAGCCTGAAACCATCAATTACCGCACCTATAAGGCGGAGCGGGACGGTTTGTTCTGCGAGCGTATTTTCGGTCCCACCAAGGATTGGGAGTGCCATTGCGGAAAATACAAGCGCATCCGCTACAAGGGGGTGGTTTGCGACCATTGCGGTGTGATGGTTACGGAACGCAAGGTGCGCCGGGAGTGGATGGGACACATCCAGCTGGTGATACCTGTGGCCCACATCTGGTTTTTCAAATCCACGCCGAACAAGCTGGCCGCTTTCGTCGGTCTGCGGGCCAAGGAGGTGGAGGCGGTGGTCTATTATGAGAAATACCTGGTGATCCAGCCGGGTCTTGCCGCTAAAATGGATGATTTGGACATCCGCAAAATGGATTTGCTTTCGGAGGAGGAGTATTCGGCCATTCTGGAGCGTCTTCCGAATAACAGCTCACTGGATGACAGCGATCCTGACAAGTTCATTGCCAAGATGGGTGCCGAGGCGTTGTACGATGTGATTGTCAGTATTGACATTGACAAGGAATCCTATGAATTGCGCAGCCGTGCGGACAAGGAGACCTCCCAACAGCGCAAACAGGAACTGCTGAAACGGCTGAATGTGTTTGAGGCGTTCCGGGACAGCCGCAAGCGGATAGAAAACCGTCCGGAATGGATGATTATGAAAATCATTCCGGTGATTCCGCCCGAGTTGCGTCCGTTGGTGCCGTTGGATGGCGGCCGTTTTGCAACCTCTGACATGAATGAGTTGTACCGTCGTGTCATCATCCGGAACAACCGGTTGAAACGGCTGATGGATATCAAGGCTCCCGATGTGATCATGCGTAACGAAAAGCGCATGCTGCAGGAGGCTGTGGATTCCCTGTTTGACAATTCCCGCAAGGCCAATGCCTTCAAGTCGGATTCAAGGGCGTTGAAATCCCTTTCCGATAACCTGAAGGGCAAGCAGGGACGTTTCCGTCAGAACCTGCTGGGTAAGCGTGTTGACTATTCGGGCCGTTCCGTTATCATTGTCGGGCCGGAGCTGCATCTGAACGAGTGCGGTCTGCCGAAAGACATGGCGGCTGAACTCTTCAAGCCGTTCATCATCCGTCAATTGTTGGAGCGCGGCATAGTCAAGACTGTCAAATCCGCGAAAAAAATTGTCGACCGTAAGGATGCCGTCATTTGGGACATTCTGGAAAATATTCTGAAGGGTCACCCCGTTCTGCTGAACCGTGCCCCTACGCTGCACCGCTTGGGTATCCAGGCCTTCCAGCCGAAACTGGTGGAGGGCAAGGCCATCCGGCTGCACCCGTTGGCATGTACCGCCTTCAATGCCGACTTCGACGGTGACCAGATGGCAGTGCATGTGCCGCTGGGCAATGCGGCCATTCTGGAGGCACAGTTGCTGATGCTCTGCTCCCACAACATCCTGAACCCCGCCAACGGAAGCCCTATCACCGTTCCGTCACAGGACATGGTGCTTGGTTTGTATTACATAACCAAGGAACTGCATTCCACACCGGACAATCCGGTCAAGGGTGAGGGCAAGGTGTTTTACGGTGCCGAGGAGGTTATAATGGCGCACAACGAGGGCAAGGTGCATACCAATGCCTGCATCAAGTGCCGTGTCAACCTTAACGGGGATGGCAAGATGCAGCTGATTGACACCACGGTGGGTCGTGTGCTCTTCAATCAGGTTGTGCCTGACGAATATGGCTATATCAACAAATTGCTGACCAAAAAGTCATTGCGTGACATCATCGGCGATGTTCTGAAGAAAACCGGTACCGCCAAGACCGCCAAATTTTTGGATGACATCAAGGATATGGGATACAAGATGGCTTTCCGTGGAGGACTGTCCTTCAATCTGGGCGATGTGATCATCCCTAAGGAGAAGGCCGAAATCATTGCCGAAGCCAACAAGCAGGTGGATGACATCATGGACCAGTTCTACAATGGTTGGATAACCGGTACCGAACGATACAATCAGGTTATTGATGTCTGGTCCAGCGTGAATATCCAGATTAAGGACATCCTGCTCAAACAGCTGAAAGCCGACAAGCAGGGTTTCAACTCCGTTTACATGATGCTGGATTCCGGCGCCCGTGGATCTGATGCTCAGATTACCCAGCTGTCCGGTATGCGTGGTCTGATGGCCAAGCCGACCAAGGCAGGTGCCGTCGGAGGCGAGATTGTGGAGAACCCGATTCTCTCCAACTTCAAGGAGGGTCTGTCCGTTCTTGAGTACTTCATTTCCACTCACGGTGCCCGTAAGGGTTTGGCCGATACCGCTCTGAAGACTGCCGATGCAGGTTACCTGACCCGTCGTCTGGTGGATGTGGCGCACGATGTGATTATTTCCGAAGAGGATTGCGGCACGCTGCGTGGCCTGACCGTTAGCGCCTTCAAGCAGAATGATGCGGTGGTGGCCTCCCTGTATGAGCGGATTTTGGGACGTACAAGCCTGCATGACATCTACGATCCCCAAACCAACGAACTTATTGTCCGTGCCGGAGAGGAGATTAACGAAGCATTGGGCAAGCGCATTGAAGATGCCGGCATTGAGGAGGTGGAAATCCGTTCGGTGCTGACCTGCGAATCCAAGCGTGGTGTTTGTGCCAGATGTTACGGACGCAACCTGGCCACCTCCAAGATGGTCCAGCGTGGCGAAACTGTCGGCGTTATTGCCGCCCAGTCTATCGGTGAACCTGGTACCCAGTTGACACTACGTACCTTCCACGTCGGTGGTGTGGCAGGTGCCTCCCGTACCGAGGCGGACATCAAAGCCAAATACAGAGGCATCCTGCAAATTGATGAGCTGCGTGCCGTTGATGTGGAAAAGGAGGATGTTCTGACAGGACAACCGATACACTGCCAACGGGTTATTGGCCGTTCCGCTGAAATGCACATTATCGATCCGGAGACCCATATTGTATTGACAACCACCAATATCTCATACGGTTCCTTCCTGTATAAGAAATCGGGTGACATTGTTGAGAAGGGTGACCTGATTGCTGAATGGGATGCTTTCAACGCGCTGATTATATCCGAAGTTGGTGGTAAGGTACAGTATGAGAACATCATTGAAGGTGTCACTTATCGGGCTGAAACTGAAGAGCAGACCGGCATGACCTCCAAGGTGATTATTGAAACCCGCCAGAAGACCAAGAATCCCTCCATCCGTATTTTGGATGAGGCTGATGAGGTGATTAAGGAATATGACCTTCCTGTCGGAGCCCGTATTGAGGTGAAGGAGGGTTCAAAACTGAAGGCCGGTGACATTCTGGTCAAGATTCCGCGCGTGTTCGGCAAAGCCGGTGACATTACTGGCGGTCTGCCGCGTGTGACCGAGCTGTTTGAGGCGAGGAACCCTTCCGATCCGGCCATAGTTTCGGAAATTGACGGTGTGGTCTCGTTCAGCAAGAAACTGAAACGCAACAATCGTGAGGTGACCATCACCCCACGCACCGGCGAACCTATCAAATATCTCATACCCACTTCCAAACAGATTCTCGCACAAGAGAATGACTTTGTCCGTGCCGGTACGCCGCTTTCGGAAGGTTCGTTGACACCGGCTGACATCCTGGCAATCAAGGGACCGAAGCAGGTGCAGGAATATATTGTCAACGAGGTGCAGAGCGTCTATCGCGGACAGGGTGTGAAAATTGATGACAAACACTTTGAAGTGATTGTCCGTCAGATGATGCGCAAGGTGGAGATTATAGATCCGGGCGACACCCGTTATCTGGAGGGTGAACTGGTGAACAAGCTGGAATTCCAGGAGGAGAACGACAACATTTGGGACAAGAAGGTGATCCAATCCAACGGGGATTCCATCAAATACCAGGAGGGTCAGATTATCTCTGTCCGTGAACTTCGGGATGAGAATTCACTGCTGAAACGTCAGGACAAGAAGGAGATGACAGTACGTGACGCACAGCCTGCCACTGCCAAGCAGATTCTCCAAGGTATTACGAGGGCTTCGCTGCAGAACAAGAGCTTTATCGCAGCCGCCTCCTTCCAGGAGACGACCAAGGTGCTCACCGAAGCTGCGGTCAATGCCCGCACTGACTATCTGGAAGGCTTGAAGGAGAACGTGATTATCGGCCACCTGATTCCTGGCGGCACCGGTCTCCGCGAGTATGAGAACATCATTGTCGGTTCCAAGTCCGAGTATGAGTCATTAATGGCATCCAAGGAGGAATAGTCATGGAGGAGTTCAACAACCATACCGAGCAGAAGATCGACATCGGTGTAAGCGATGCGGTGGCTGAAGGCACATACGCCAACCTGGCCATCATCACCCATTCCAATTCCGAGTTCATCCTGGATTTTGTGAACATCATGCCGGGTATGACCAAGGGGAATGTGAAATCACGAATCATTCTTACGCCGCAGCATGCCAAGCGGCTGCTGCTGGCACTGCAGGACAATATCCAGCGGTTCGAATCCTACAACGGGGAAATCCGGGTGGATTCAGGGCCGGCGCTTCCGCCGCTGAATTTCGGCGGGAACCAGGGTCAGGCCTGACAACTGAAGCAAAAGAGGATGCCATCCGGCATCCTCTTTTTTGTTTGCAGACTTAAGTGGTCTGTTTATTTTGCCATCAGTGCGGCCAAGGCGATGGAATAGCTCTTTGTCTTGGCGGTGTCGCCGCGGGAGGTCAGCACGCAGGGGACACGGGCGCCGCAGACCATTGCCGCCAGTTCGGCACCGGCCAGCTTGGTGTTGCTCTTGTAGAAGACATTTCCGGACTCGATGTTCGGGAACACGAGGCAGTCGGCCTGTCCGGCCACTTCGCCCTTCAGCTTCTTGATACCGGCACTCTCCTTGTCCAAAGCCACATCAAGAGCCAAGGGACCGTCCACACAGGCGTTCTTGAATTCACCCCTGTCGCCTTTTTTTGCGATGATGGCGGCATCCACGCAGGCCTGCATGCCGGGAAGCATCTGCTCGGTGGCGGCCAGTATGGCCACTTTCGGCGTTTCGATGCCCAACGCATGTGCTGTGTTGATCATGTTGTTGGTGATGGCGATTTTCTGGTTCAGATCCGGAGCCGGAATCACGGCCACGTCTCCGCAGATGATCAGCTTGTCATATTTCGGGGTCTCAATGATGGTCACATGCGACAGCACAGCCTTGGGTCCGGGCATCAGACCTTTCTCCTTGTTGAGGATGGCGCGCATGTACTTGTCGGTGCTCAGCAGACCTTTCATCAGCACATCGCCCTTGCCTTCGTTGATGAGGGCAACCGCCTTTCCGCCGGCCTTGTTCTCGTCGGCCTCCTGCACAATCTCGAATTTTGTCACATCAAAGTTGTGCTCCTTGCAGACCTTTTTGATGGTCTCCTCGTCACCCACCAGCGTTGCATCCACAATCCCCTGGCTTACCGCATTGTATACGGCTTCAATGGTGTGCGCGTCGTTCGCGTAGGCGGCGACCAGACGTTTTCTCGGTTTTGATTTCACTAACTCGACCATTTGGTCCAATTTCGTAATGCTCATCTTATAAAATATTTAAGTGATTATTTATTGATTGTCAATTTGTCGTTTCCTTATGCGCCCGCCAAGGCGGTACAGCAGCAGCACCATGCTGCCGCAAACCAGTCCGAGCACCGCTCCGCAAAAGATGTCGGAAGGGTAGTGCACGCCCAGGTACATGCGTGTATAGCAGAATATTAGCGCCCACAAGGGGAAAATCCACCATGCGTGGCGTGTGATGGGGAGGAAAAAGGCGATCAGAAGCACCGTCAGGCCGAAACTGTTGGCCGCGTGGGAGGAGGGGAAGCTGTAATGCCCTCCGCGGTACTCGCTGCCATCGGCATAGGTGTGCACATGCACCATCTCCATTATTTCCGTATTGTGAGTGGGGCGGGGACGCTGCACATGGTTCTTTATCATCACCGAAGTGCGGTCGGTGCAGAGTATGCAGAGCGCGAAAAGGAGCAGCGGCACCCATGTTTTTTTCCTGTAGTGCCTGAAAAGGAAAAAAAGCGCGAGGAGGATGAGCGGCAGCCAGTATCCGATGTGTGTCAGCGGATACATCACCGCATCCAGAAACGGGGTGTGGTGTCCGTTTATCCAGAAGAAGATGTCCAGATCGATGCTCCTCAATGCCTCCATGCTATTCAAAATCGGGGTACAACAGGTATTTTTTCCGTATCTTCTTGAAGGCCACCAGATCTTCCTGCCATGATTCCCTTATCTGTTCGGCGGTAAGTCCGGCTTCAATCTGATTCTGCAATTGCGGGCTTCCTGCAAGTTTTGTGAAGACCGGCAGGAAAAATTTCTGCTTGTCCGGATAGCTGCGGTACATTTCAATCAGCAGGTCAATATGCAGGAAAGGTTTGTTCTTCATTACTTTGAGCGAGAAGTCGCTCAGGTCGAAACCGTCGCAGGTGCGGTTCTCGAACGGAGGGTGTACCGCAATTCCCGGTTTGCTCACGGGAGTGAAGCGGGTAGTTCCGTCAGGGCATCCCGGGTAGCCGAGCAGTCTGAAAGGCTTGTCCGTGCCGCGCCCGACGCTCAGCGGCGTGCCTTCAAACAGGCATAGAGTGGGGTAGAGGTAGACCGCCTCCATTGATGGCAGGTTTGGCGAAGGCGCGATTGGCAGCTGGTAGCGCAGAGCGTGGTCGTACCGCTCCACATTCACAATCTTCAAGTCGCACTGCACACCGTTTTCCAGCCATTTCTCCCCATTGAGCATCAAGGCGTATTCCCCGACGGTCATGCCGTGTACGACCGGAATTGGGTCCATCCCGACAAAGGAGGCGTATTTGCGGTCAAGCACCGGCCCCTCCACCCAGAAGCCGTTAGGGTTGGGACGGTCAAGTACCAGCAGCTTCACGTTGTTTTCGGCTGCGGCCTCCATCAGATAGTGAAGAGTGGAGATATATGTGTAGAAACGTGCCCCGACATCCTGGATGTCGAAAATCACCACCTGTATGCCCTGCATGTCCTCCGGTGTCGATTTCTTGTGCTTTCCGTAAAGTGAGACAATCGGGATGCCTGTGCGGGTGTCCTTGCCGTCTGCAATTGTTTTCCCAGCCTCCGCCTCACCGCGGAACCCGTGCTCCGGAGCGAAAATCCTCACAATGTCAACCCCAAGGCTGTGCAGCGTGTCCACAAGGTGTGTCCCGCCCACCATGGCTGTGTGGTTGGCGCATACGGCCACCTTTTTCCCTTGCAGGTATGGAAGGTAAATTTGGGTGCGTGCCGCCCCGACCCTGATATCCTTGTCGGTCACGTCGCGGAGGAGGATGCGGTACTTGCCCATGACCGGCGGTTCGGTCGGTTGCGCGTGCGTGCATCCGCAAAGCAGCAATGGGACCAATATCAGCAGAAGGTTGTGCCGGATCATAGCGTTTGCAGATAACGGTCGATCACTTCGGGGAAATGGCGGTGCTCCAGCGCATGGATTTTTTGCGCAAGGCTGTCGGGAGTATCCGAAACCTCCACAGTGCAGGTGGCCTGGAACAGGGTTGTCCCTTTGTCGTATTCCTCGTCAATCAGATGGATGGTGATGCCGGACTGTTTCTCTTTCGCGGCAATCACCGCCTCATGCACACGGTCGCCGTACATCCCTTTGCCGCCATATTTTGGTAGTAGGGCGGGGTGTATGTTGACGATGCGTTTCGGGAACGCCCTGACCATCTTTTCCGGAACAAGCCACAGGAAACCGGCCAGCACAATCAGGTCGGCGGGTATCCGCAGCAGCTCCTCAGTCAGGCTGTCGGAATGGAATTCCTCCCGCGTGACCAGCCGGGAGGGTATGCCCAGATTCCTGGCCCTCTCGAACACATAGGCGTTCTTTTTGTTGCATAGCAGCAGCGGGATGCGCACGTCGTTCCGGTCTTTGAAATATTCGGCTATGCATTGCGCGTTGGTGCCGTTGCCGGAGGCAAATATAACTATGTTTTTCATTTCAATTTTTTTACCAGAGTTCATCGTAACGTGTCCAGATGTCGTCGCCCAGCTTCCAGGCCGCCTCAACGGCCTTGTCGCACCATTCGTTGGTGTAGCCTGTCAGGAAGGCGGCGCATTTTTTCGGGTTTTTCCGGTAGAGCTGCAGGGCCTCCGCCTCAATGGAGGGTTGCTGCTGCAGCAGGTTCTTCTCAAACGGTTTCCACACCGCCTCAATGTCCCTGCGCATGTCGCCCCAACGCTGCATCGCCAGGGTTCCCACGCGGTTGAACCCCCACCATGCCGCCTCCTTGCTGAAGCCTGTGAGCCGCGCATCGGTCTTGTATGTTGATGGTAGGTCGGTCACGCCTGCGTAAATCGGCACATAGACGGATGATGCAACATTGTCCAGCGCGAACCATAGCAGGCCGCCGATCTCATCCGGAAGCCAGTCGCGGCATTGGATTATTGTGCCGTAGACGGTGAAGCGCACCGCAATGCAGCGTTCGCCGTACTGGTGCCAGCCGCCGTTGACCTTATGCAGCTTCAGTTCGTCAATGCCCATGAAGGGGTTGGCCATGGGTGAAATCTCCATTTTCCCATCCTTTCCGGCCACGGTGATGTTTTTCCGCAGGTCGTAAGGGGTGCCTTCATAGAAATCGCGGAACACACGCATCATCGCCTCCATACTTACCAAGGTGTCCGGTTTGACGGAGAAGGGGTAGTTCTCCATGTTGGGGTCCAGTTTCAGCGAGGGGGCCAGCAGGTCGAACACCCGCCATTCGCGTCGGCGGGCCGCAATCAGCTGGCGCGACTCCGGCGCATACACGTAGCAGAAGCGGAAGGGTTCGCCCTCTTTCCACCAGCCGCTGTCCAAAGCCAATTGGTAGATGTTGTCGGAGCAGAGAAAATAGTCGCTGTTTTTCGGGTCGATCTCCTTAATGGTGCTGGCGTTGGCATTGACGGCGATATGGTCGTCAGGCACCCGCTGCGCCACCCAGAGAGCACCGCGCCTGCCCTTGCCCGGGCCGTAGATTTCAAGATGCCACACCTCGTTGCGGTCGGCAATGGTGAGGCATTCGCCTGCATCGCGCCAACCATATTTTTTTGTTAGGGTGTCAGCGGTGCGGATGGCGTCGCGGGCGGTGCTGCAACGCTGCATCAGCAGCATGCAGAGCGTCTGGCATTCAATGAGGCCGCTGTCAGATTTCAGGCTTGCCCGCCCTCCGATGGTCGATTCGCCGATGGCTAACTGGTGCTCGTTCAGGCAGGGGTAGGCTGTGTTGAAGTATTTGAAGGTGTGCGGCACCTGCGGAATCGTCCCGATGGGGACATCCTGATAGGAGGGCATGGGTGTGGAACCCGCTTTTGCCCAACGCCGCCACATCATGGTGACGGTCGCCCCCTTCGGATGGTCCTGGGCCGGCACCACGCTGATGTCGGTGCGGGAGCGGTGGCTGTCGTCCGTGTGGGAGGTGCGCACCGAGCCGTCGTCGGAGGCTTTTTTGCCTACGGTTATGGTGGTGCATTCGTCGTTGAACGGGATGTCGGTCTGTGCCGGCAGGGTGCCGAAGGCGAAAATGTATGCCGCGCCAAGCAGCAGCAGTCGTATGTTATTCATCTTTAAGTTTCGCTTTTTTCCCGTGCTTGTTTATGAAGTATTCCTGTCCGTTCTCAACCACGCGGGCCAGGTCGGGCTTCTCCGCGTCAAAAAAGCCGATTTCGTCGTACACCGCCTTGACCACCTCAATGCCCTGGGCGTTGATGAAGCCGTATTTCCCGTTTTTGGTCACTAAGGCCCAGTCCTCCTTGTACACTCCGAAAAACTCCACCTCATCGTATTGCGGGTTGACGACAACCCCCTTCGTGTTGATGAAGCCGATTTTCTTGTTCAGATAGACGACCGCCCAGTCGGTGCGGTACGGGCCGAATGGCTCCACCTCATCATACAGCGGGGGAATGATCTCCTTTCCTGTGGCATCGATGAAGCCGATTTTTTCGTTAAGATGCACCATCGCCCAATCCTTGCGGATGCCTCCGAACGGATCAACGGCATCATATTTCGGGGCGACAATCTCCTTGCCTGCCGCATCGATAAAGCCGGTCTTGTCCTTGCGCACCACCATGCCCCAGCCCGACTTGTATTGTCCGAACGGCTTAACTTCGTCGTAGATGGGCGGTGTGATCTCCCTTCCGGTTTTGTCGATGAAGCCGAAACGGTTGTTCATGACCACCATGCCCCAGTCCTTACGGTACTGTCCGAACGGCTTGACCTCGTCATACATTGGAGGGGTTATCTCTTTCCCATCCTCGTTGATGAAGCCGATTTTTTTGTTAAGGTGAACCATGGCCCAGCCTTTTCTGTAGGCGTTGAAGGGATCGACCATGTCGTAGCGGGTGGGGACAACCTCCTGCCCGCTTTCGTTGGTGAAGCCGATCTTGCGGTTGCGCTCCACTTCGCACCAGCCCTTTTTGAAGGCGTGTGGGGTGCCGACCCTGTCATAGCCTGTGGGAATGACAAACTCCTTTTTATTTTCTGGCTTCGGATTTTCAGCCGTCTCCTTCTTGGGCTTTTCGGCCGTCTCCTTTTTCGGTTTTGCAGGTGTCTCCTTTTTCGGTTTGGCCGCAGTTTCCTTTTTCGGCTTTTCAACAGCCTCCTTAGGCGCTTTCGGTTGTTTCTCCGGTTTTTTCGGTGCCTGTGCCAGCAGGCTGCCGGATAAGAGTATCAGTACAGTAATGATATAAATTTTCTTCATAAGACAGATTTAATTATACTTCGGTAACAAAATGCAAATATACATGAAATCGCAATACGGATTCCATACCGTCCGGAAAAAAAACTTGACCCCTTCATTTTTTTGCCTGCCTGCAATTTTCGCCCTGCTTTTACGTTTTATGAAGGATATGTCTTTTAATGCGGATTCAGGGATGAATATTTTATTTGTAAACAGTAAATTGTCGATAGGGAAAACCGATAGTGGGGGGGCAGTTCGAACAATTATGATGCTTAAGGCTTTATCGCTGACCGGCAATGTGGATGTGATTTCTTTTCACGAGAGGGAGAGGTGCGCCGTCGAAGGCGTTAATGTCATATATAATGGACTGTTGGATTCTGATCATAGCCATAAGGAGAGCAGGTTTGGCAAACTGATGCAATTATTGGATCCGAAGAACCCATATAATTATTATAAAAAGAATGCTGGTAAAGAGGAGGTTGTGGACTCGTTTGTGAAGAAGGGGAATTATGATGTTATTGTTGTAAGATATTATTATCAGGCATGTGAGTGCGGATTACTTAAATATGCGGAGCGTCTTGTGATTGATGTTGACGATTCTCCAAGAGAATCAATGCGTTTGCAAGCTGTTCGTGCCAGAAGTTGGAGAAACAGGATGTTTATAAGAATCCAGTCAGTATTGGTCCAGAAGATGGTTGACAAGGTGTCGCGTGGAATAAAGCTGTCGTTTTATTCCAATCCGGATCAAGTAAAATACCGGAACTCCAGATATTTGCCTAATGTATCTCCCGTTTCCGGCCTATCAGGGAATGTGGATTTCCACAAGGTTCCGGAACGAATACTGTTTGTAGGAGGAATGGGTTATTATCCAAATCGTATAGGTCTTGAGCATTTTGTTCAAAAAATTTTCCCCATTATCAGATTAAAGGTTCCGGATGTCAGATTTAGAGTTGTCGGGAAGTTCTTCGATTTGGAATTGATGAATCGTTATAATGCCATTGCTGGGGTGGAGTGTGTGGGATTTGTTGAGGATATTGAAAGGGAATACGAAAACTGCAGGATGGTTGTCGTTCCGATTTACCAGGGTGCCGGTACAAGCATTAAAGCTTTGGAGGCAATGAAAATGCGGCGCCCATTGGTGTCAACTCCATTCGGAATGAGGGGTTTCGGCGCTTATTTTTTGCCCGACAAAGATTTTCTGTTGGCGGAGACAGATGAGGAGTTTGCCGAAAAAGCCGTTGACTTATTGATTGATCCGGAGAAAAATCACGCCATATCGGATTCGGCCTGTCTGAATGTGACAAGGTATTTTTCCAGTGAAAGTTTTTGTGATATTGTGAAATCGGCATTGTCTGAATAGATTGGGAGTTATAGGGGAGAACCAATGGTCTGCTGTAAAAAAAAGTTGTTCATATAGCCGCGATGTCCCTTTTTTGACTACTTTTGCACCGTTTTTCAACATGACCTGATCCAAAAGCGCAACTGATGGAAAAGCGAATAGGAACCATAACGGTATTGGTGACAGACCGCTCTGTAACCCCGCAGATTAACGGAATAATTTCGAGCTATGCGGAGGTGGTGGCGGCGCGGCAGGGGCTACCGTTCCGCGACCGTCCTGTGGCGGTGATCTCCCTGATTGTGGAGGGGGATATGGACCAAATCAACTCGCTTTCCGGAAAATTGGGCAGAATCGGCGGTGTCGAGGTGAAGACGGCCGTGTCGAAAACATTGTGATTATTCTGAAACCGTTAAAAAAACAGAGACATGAAATTCAATCCGGAAAAATGCCGCATCCCCGACGAGGTCGGGAAACCCTTCATCGATTCCCAGGAGATTTGGGACTACATCAACAAGACGGTGAGCACGCCCGAACGTGTGCGTTCCATCATACGGAAGTCGTTGGACAAGCAGCGGCTGACCATGGAGGAGACCGCAGTTCTGGTCAATACCACCGACCCGGCATTGGTGGAGGAGATAAAGGAAGGTGCCCGTGAACTGAAACGCCGCGTTTATGGCAACCGCATCGTGCTTTTCGCGCCGCTCTACGTGGGCAACTATTGTGTCAACAACTGCAAGTACTGCGGGTTCCGCTCATCCAACAGGGAGCAGGTTCGCACCACTCTGACCGACGAGGAGCTGGTCCGCAACGTCGAGGCCCTGGAGGAGGACGGCCAGAAGCGGCTGATACTTGTCTACGGTGAGTCTCCGAAATACTCGCCGGAGTTCATTGCCCACACCGTGAGGGTGACCTACGCCACCAAGAAGGGCAACGGCAGCATCCGCCGTGTCAACATCAACGCCGCCCCGCTCGATGTGGAGGGCTTCCGCGTGGTGAAGGAGGCAGGGATCGGCACCTATCAGATTTTCCAGGAGACCTATTGCCCTGAAATATACAACGAATACCATCCCGCCAATACGAAAAAGGGAGACTACAACTGGCGGCTGACCGCCATGGACCGCGCCCAGCAGGCCGGCATCGACGACAACGGCCTCGGCATCCTCTTCGGGCTGTACGACTGGCGTTACGAGGTGTTGGCCATGATCCGCCACACCAACCACTTGGAGGCCTGCTTCAATGTTGGTCCGCACACCATCTCCTTCCCGCGTATCAAGGATGCGTCAGGTTTGGACATCGACAAAAAGTATTTCGTTGACGACGACACCTTTGAAAAAATAATCGCCATCTTCCGTCTGGCGGTGCCCTACACAGGCATGATCCTGACCGCCCGTGAGGAGGCCGCCTTCCGCGTGAAGGCCATCGAATACGGCATCTCGCAGATTGACGGCGGCACCAACCTGCAGATCGGGGACTACAAATACCACCACGAGGAGGAGGAGAAGAACAGCGACAAGCAGGAGAACCAGAACCTGCACCGCGAGCAGTTCAAGATCGGCGACGACCGCAGCTTAGGCGAGACCATCGACGAACTGCTTGACCACGATTTCATCCCGAGCTTCTGCACCGCCTGCTACCGTCTGGGCAGGACCGGCGAGCATTTCATGGAATTCAGCGTGCCGGGCTTCATCAAGCGGTACTGCACGCCCAACGCCATCCTCACCCTGAGCGAGTACCTGGTCGACTACGCCACTCCTGAGGTGGCCGCCAAGGGCTGGAAGGTTATAGAGAACAACCTGGTGAATGTGGACGAGAAGTTCCGCGACGAGCTGCTGGCCCGCATTGAACGCATAAAGGCGGGTGAACGCGACCTCTATTTCTGATGGACGTCCTGCTTTCAACCGCCTATCTGCCGCCGGTGGAATGGTTCGCCGCCTATGCGCAGGCGGACGTTGTATGGCTTGAGGCGGAGGAGCATTATCTGAAACAGACCTATCGGAACCGCTGCATACTTCTGAATGTCAGCGGTTCCGTTGAATTGAGCATTCCAGTCTCCAAGACGGTGCCCAACCATTGTCCCGTCCGGGAGATGCGGATCTCCTACGCGGAGAACTGGCCGCGAAACCATTGGCGTTCCATCGAGACCTCCTACAGCACCAGCCCATATTTTCTATATTACCGCGACTATCTGGAGCCGTTCTATCGGTGCCGCCACGATTCCCTTTGGGATTTCAACAACGGGATGCTTGCGGTGCTGCTGCGTCTGCTGCGTCTGCCCGAAAAGCACCGGCTGACGGCGGCGTATGAGGCGTATCCGGAGGGTGTGGCCGATTTCCGCGCTCTCATCCATCCGAAGCGGAGGACTGCGCCTGACTATCCGTTCCGCAATATGGAGCCGTACCGGCAGGTGTTTTCTGACATGCAGCCCTTCACTCCAAACTTGAGCGTGCTTGACCTGCTGTGCAACCTTGGGCCGGAGAGTGCGGAATATCTTAAAAGTCAGCCGCTGCCTGCAGTTGTGCTGTGACGCTCCTGTGGCCGTTCACCGCTGCCTTGAATCGATCATTATCGTGACGGGGCCGTCGTTGCAGAGCTCCACCTGCATGTTGGCTCCGAACACTCCTGTCCGCACCGGCCTCTGCAGCTCCTTTTCCAGCCGGATTACAAAATCCTCGTACACCGGACGCGCCGTCTCCGGCGGTGCTGCGTTGATGTAGGAGGGGCGGTTCCCCTTCCTTGTCTCCGCGTAAAGGGTGAACTGGCTCACCACTAAGCACTCCCCATTTGCTGCGGCAATGTTCAGGTTCATTACGCCCTGCTCATCGTCAAAGATGCGCAGGTTCGCGATTTTCCGGCAGAGGTATTCCGCATCAGCCGCGGCGTCCTCCCGGGAGACACCGAGCAGCACCAGCATTCCC
>JAEEGI010004422.1_pt1 | contig 32926 bp, 21 predicted proteins | sample 8958751 | NCBI WGS metagenome assembly JAEEGI01 (sample SAMN16246545, study PRJNA631951) | gut metagenome | biome: gut microbiome; feature: rumen; material: KS-attached | host: Bos | place: Iran: Karaj | collected 2018-10
TGAGCTCAAGAAGGAGATTTCTGCTAGCTCATTCGAGGAGGTTTATTCTGCACTGGCTGAAATCGAGGCTGCCAAAAAGGCCCTTGACAAGAACGTTCAGCTCTGGAAGGACTGGCTGACTATTGTTAGAGATGAAGTCCAGAATTATTTGGTCAATGATGACTATAATGATTTGGTCTCTATCGGCGATCTTGGTGATTACCGTATGGAAATGTATGAGGAGAAGATTGTATATGATCAAGATTACTCCTTGACCAATGAGGAACTTGAGGCTGAGATTGCTAAGGTTAAAGCGTTGATGCAGGCAGTTAAGGACGAGTTCCTAAGTGGTGAAATCAAAGACGGTACCGATATGACTCGTTACATCACCAACCCAGGCTTCGATGCCGACAAGGATATCAACTCAGGAAAAGCTGAAGGATGGACCATCGACCGTGTAGATGGCGGTAATGTTGTCCGTGGTCCTCTTGGTGAAGGAAATCAGCAGATTATGGAGAACGCTCTTGGTTATAGGAACTTCTGCTTTGAGTCTTGGCACTGCCACGATTGGGATGTATGGCAGGAGGTTGAGGATCTGCCAAAGGGTATGTATGAGCTGAGTGTTCAAGGTTATGTACGCTGTGAGGTAGGTGGCTATACTCAAGGCAATGACATCTATCCTGACTACCCCTCACCCGTATTCCTCTATATGAATAATGCAACGGCTCAGTTCCCCAGTGTTTATGCAGAGCAGATTGCTGAGGAGCATTTCCTGGAAGACGGAACGCTTCCTGTTGTTGAAGGTCATTCTTGGACTGGTGCTATCTCAACTGCTCCTAACTCAATGGGTGCTGCAAGCTTGTGCTTCGGCTGGGGTATGTATAAGATGAAGGCCTATGGTCTGATTGCCCAGAAGGGTGACAAGTTCCGTATTGGTGTGAGGATGAAAGCTAACCAGGACTGGTGGTGTATCTGGGATAACTTCAAGCTGACCTACAGAAAGCCTACTGTTGACATCGTGAAGCCTATCCTTGAGGAAGAGCTTGCTAAGCTCGATCCGAACCAGGGTATGGGTAGTGAGGTAATTGAGAGTGTGAACAAGGTTTATGAGGTTGCTCAGGCAGCCCTTGCTTCCAACGATGGTGAGCAGATGTTCGATGCTCTGGTGGCTGTTTACGACATTGCTGGCAAAATCAATGCTTCTGTTGAACGCTTTGCTGAGCTGAACACCGCCAACGAGGATCTGGCATACGAAAATCAGTTTGCTGACGACATGACCATTCGTGCTGAGGGTGAAGCCCTCTATCAGCAGATCTACAATGGTATTGCGAACCACACCATTGCTACTGAGGAGGTTGACGGCCTGCTGAATCAGATTGCAAGAATGATCAATCGTCTGGGTATTCCCGCTGGTATGGCTGATGCAAGCGACGCTAACCCCGTTGAGTGCACTGGAGTCATTGTCAACCCGTCTTATGTAGAAGGTAACGACAAGGGCTGGACTGGTAGCGCTGCTATCAATGCTATAGGTACTGACGCTGAGAAGTTCAATACGAACTACAACTACTACCAGAAGCTGCAGGGTCTGCCCGCAGGTACTTATCAGGTAACCCTCACTGGTTACTATCGTGCCGGTAGCGCAGCCAACGACTACACCACTTGGATTGAGTCTCCCGAGGAGAACAATAATGCTCTGCTCTATGCCGTGGGTGAGGGTGGTGACACTTGCACTGTTGCCATGATGCGTCTGGCTTCTCAGGCTCAGAAGTATGAGAGCCTGCCCAACGAATACGCTTGGGCTTCTGAGGAGAACCAGCTGGCTGTTCCTAACTCAATGACCACTGGCGGTGACCTGTTCACGACCGAAAACGAGGCTACTGGCAAGAACTTCTATGCCGGCAACTGCGTAACCGTGAAGGTTGGTGAGGACGGTAACCTGACTATCGGTCTGAAGAAGGGCATCACTCTGCAGGACGACTGGACACTGTGGACCAACTGGCAGCTCTTCTACTATGGAACCAACAGCGCTCTCGAGCCCAACATTGATACCAGTATCAAGGAGATGGGCAGCAACGAAGCTGTCAAGGTTGAGGTCTTCAACGTGAACGGTGCACGTCTGAGCAAGGCCCAGAAGGGTCTCGTCATCGTGAAGAAGACGATGAGCGACGGCAGCGTGAAGGTGCTGAAGAAGGTACAGAAGTAATCCTAAGGTAAAAAGATCATAATAGAAAAGGTTAGAATGCCAATCATTTTAATCTGACCCTCTGAAGAAGGAGCTGGAGACGGTAGAAAAAACCGTTCTCCAGTTCCTTATTATTTTTTGCAATTACGACTGACACTTGTATTAAGAACACTTATTGCTTGGAAAACCTATCGTCACCCGCAAGGCTACTGAAACTTCACTCAGCGGACAGCTACTATTGCTCAAGGGCAATAATAGCCATCCGATTTAGCTATTATATATAATAAGGTACGCGGATAGGGAACCTGATAATGGAAGAATGTAATAACAGTCTGATACATGGGGTAAAAAATGGTTCGAGAAAAAGAACTACCTTTGCAGCAAAAATAAAAAACAGTAATTGATATAAATAAAAAACCTAAAAAGTATGAAACGAAAACTAATGGCGAGACAACGGCGCAATGTGCTGATTGCTGCCTGCGGACTGCTCTTGGGAACCTGGACGATGCAGGGTTGTAAGGACGACACCCTGCTCGAAGGTCAGCCTTCATGGCTGGGCAACTCCATTTACGAGCGGTTGCAGGAGGACGGCAATTTCACAACATTGCTGCGGTTGGTTGACGACCTGGGCCAGCACGAGGTGCTGAGCCACACAGGTTCGAAGACATTGTTTGCAGCCAACGACTCTGCTTTCCAGGAATGGTTCAAGCAGAACTCGTGGGGTGTGAGTAGTTACGGACAGCTGTCGAATTCACAGAAGAAACTGCTGTTGAACAACTCGATGATCAACAATGCCTACCTCATTGAACTGTTGTCGAACGTGAGCGGAAATCCGCCCATGGAAGGCAAGTGTATGCGCCGTGAGACGGCTGTGAGCATCTATGACTCCGTGGAAATCCTGAGTCCTGACAAGATGCCCAACACTGCTGCGTGGAAACGCTTCAAGGATAGTGGAAAGAGCATCCCCATCTTCAAGGATGCTACGGCTGCGCCGATGATCCACTTCCTGCCTGCGTTCTCTTCTTTCAACAAACTGACTGACGAAGACCTGGCTATCCTGACCAACCATCAAGCCAATAACGTCAAAGAGGCTTGGGTGAACGGAAAGAAGGTGGTGGAGCGTGACATTACCTGTAAGAACGGATACATACAGAAAGTGAACGGTGTGATAGAATCATCACCCAATATGGCCGAGATTATCCGCCAGCACCCCAACATGTCGCTTTGGTCACACCTGCTCGACCGTTACTCGGCACCTTACTATGATGCTGCCGGTACCCGTGAGTACAACCGTCTGTATAACAATGAGGACTCTGTCTTCACCCTACGTTATTTCAGCGACCGTTCCGTTAACGGCGACAAGAACGAGGTGGATCCCAATGGCAATACCGTCAAGGCCCTGCTGAAGTTCGATCCGGGTTGGAACCACTATATGTATGCCAACACCATGCAGTATGACCTGCACTATGATGCTGGCGTGATGATTGTTCCGACGAACGAGGCACTGGAATACTGGTGGGACCACGGTGGCAAGGACCTACAGACGGAGTACGGATCATGGGACAGTATTCCTGATGCTACACTCTCGAAGCTCATCAGGGTCAATATGCTGCCTACCTTTACCGAGGCATTCCCCTCGAAGTTCAATCAGGTGCTCAACGATGCCAAGGAGGAACTGGGTATTACACCTGCCGATGTCGACTCCTGCTTCATGGGATGTAACGGCGTGGTCTACATGACCAACAAGGTGTTTACACCCGCTGAGTATGCTTCAGTTGCCTATCCTGCATTGGCTCATGCTTCGACCATGAATGTGATCTACTGGGCCATTGACCAGTTGAACTTCCTGCCTTACCTGCTTTCTATGGACTCGCACTACAGCCTGCTGCTGCCGACGAACGACGCCATGCTGTGGTATATCGACCCTGCAACCTATGGAACTATCGACCGTTTGACAGGATTGGAGTCTCCCTCTATCCTGGAGTTCTACTATGATGGTACCAAGAGTGCTGCAGAGCGTGTGCAGGCCCGTCGCTATCAGTGTACGATTGATGCAGAAGGCAATATCACCAGAGGTGCACGCGTACAGGCTCAGGTAGACCGCAAGGTGGTCAACGACCGTCTGACCCGACTTATGGATCAGCTGATTATTGTGGGCGATGTGCGCGATGGACATGAGTACTATAAGTCAAAGGGTGGAACCCTGCTGCGTGTGACTCATGCTCCTGACGGCCGCCTGGCCTTCATTGGTGGATGGCAGTCGGAGCACGGAAACCTTCAGCTCCCTGTCAACAATAATGAGATCTATCTCAAGGAGAATGGTGAGTCCTACCAGCTGAACGGTCAGAAGCTCGTCGATGGTGAAGGCCAGACCTATAAGCCCTATATGCCTTTAGGTGCACAGAATACCGTTTACCTGACACTGCAGCAGCATGAGGAGTTCCAGGAGTTCCTGAATCTGCTCGATCATGACGGTGCTGACTTGTTGGGCACGAAACTGAGCAACAAGTATAATGCCGGTCTGACCAACCAGGGTAGCAAGAACCTGCGTCTGTTGGACAACTATAACTATACCGTCTACGTACCCACGAACGAGAGTATCCGCCAGCTCATTAACGACGGACTGCTGCCCACGTGGGAAGACTATGAGGCACAGACTGACGATGTGTGGGGCTCTGAGGCCCTGGCCGACAGTGTGAGAGGTGTGCTGAAGGACATCATTGTCAGCTTCCTCCGCTATCACGTCCAGGACCACTCTGTAGCAGTGAACATGGCTCCTGAGGATGGTAGCTATGTGAACGCCTACGAGTCGATGAGACGTAACCTGGAGACGGGACGATTCTATCCCATCGATGTGAATTTTGCAGGTGGTGAGATCACTTTGAAGGACGTTGTGGGCCAGACCCGTCATGTGGTCAAGCAGGAAGGCTTGTACAACCTGATATGCCGCGAGTACTGGTTTGATGGTTCCGGCAACAGCCAGACTACCTTCATGGCATCCGATGCTGTGGTACACCTGATTGACGGTCCACTGCTTTTTGAGAACCTGACTCCCTGGAGAACATTAATCAGTAAAATAAGGAGGAAGTAAGCTATGCAAAGAATACTGAAATCCATTATATTGATGCTGGCGCTGGTGGCCACAATAGGTCTCCGCGCACAGACAATCACGTCGGTCCACGGTACGTTGAGCGACGACATGGGCCCGCTGATGGGAGCCACTGTCTGTGAAATAGACGGTACGGGACGTATCATCAACTCCGCGTTGACCGACCTGAACGGTAACTTCACCATGAAGGTGAAGAACACGAAGGACAAGATCCGATTCAGCTATGTGGGTCTGAAGACTCAGACACTGCCCATTGATCGTACGACCTATAAGATCAAATTGACATCGGCTACCACGCTGAAGGAGGTGACCATCAAGTCGAAGCGCCGTGTGACCGGTAGCGGTCTGCCTATCCCGCAGCGTGAGGTGTCGAGTGCTACACAGAGTATCTCGATGAAGGAGTTCGAAGGACTGGCCATCACCTCGGTGGATGAGGCTCTGCAGGGCCGTATCGCCGGTCTGGATATTATCGGTAACTCTGGTGACCTGGGTTCCGGTTCTACCATGCGTCTGCGTGGTGCTGGTTCTCTGAACACCCTGACTGACTCGAACCCGCTGATTGTGGTGGACGGTAACGTACGTGAGGTGAACCTCGACAACTTCGATATGGCTTCTGCTAACAATGAGAAGTTCGCTGAGTTGCTGAACATCAACCCTGAGGATATTGCTGAAATCCGCGTGCTGAAGGATGCTGCCTCTGCCGCCATCTATGGTTCGCAGGGTGGTAATGGTGTTATTGAGCTGACCACCAAGCGCGGTTCGCGTGGTGCACCTAAACTAACCTACTCGTTGAAACTTACGGGTACCTACCAGCCCAAGGGATACAGCATGCTGAACGGTGACGACTACACCATGCTGCTGAAGGAGAGCTATTTCAATCCTGAGCAGAGTGATGCCGAAGCCGATATCCCTGAACTGAACTACGACCCGTCGTTCTCTGAGTACGAGCAGTACAACAACAATACAGACTGGCGTGATGCTGTCACACAGTGGGGTCTCCGTCAGAACCATTATGTGACGGTAAGCGGTGGTGGTGAGAAGGCCACGTTCCGTATCGGTGCAGGTTTCGACCATGAGACGGGTACGATGATCAAGCAGAAACTGCAGCGTATGTCTACCCGTGTGGCACTGGACTACAATGTGTCTGAGCGTATCCGTGTAAGTACCAACTTCGCACTGACCTATACCAAGAACGACCGTAACTACGAGTCGCTGCTTGGCAACGCCCTGAAGAAGATGCCGAACATGAGCATCTACGAGCAGGATCCGATAACGGGTGAGGACACCGACTCTTACTATACCATGCTCCAGAGCGGTAGCTCGAAGTTCAACAACGACCAGAAGAAGTATTCCAACCCTGTTGCAGTGGCCAATCTGGCTAAGAACAAGCAGACCACCTACGACATGTCGCCTGAGTTGATCATCCAGTATCAGCTCTTAGGTATGGACGATGACCATTGGCAGTTGAACTGGCGTGGTTCTGTCTATATGAACATCTTCAATGACTATACTGACAAGTATTATCCGCAGGAACTGAAGACAGTGTCGTGGAATTCGGGCGTGAACGATACCAGCAACAGCTCGTCAAAGAGCGTATCGTTCAACACCAAGCAGCAGCTGACGTTGATTCCTGCCTTTAAGAACAAGGATCACGCTGCTATGCTCTTGGGACGCTTTGAGCTGACCAGCGGTTCCAGCACAGGTCAGAATGAGAACAAGCAGGGCGCTCCCTCTGGTATTACCACCACTTATGGAGGCGGACAGATTACCGGCCTCGGCTCTTCTTACAACCAGTGGCGTTCAATGTACTACACCTTCTCTGGACACTATGCCTATAAAGGACGTTACATTGCAGATGCTACGGTGCGTGTTGACGGTACGACAAAATTCGGACCGAACAACCGTTGGGGCTACTTCCCCTCTGTCTCTTTGAAGTGGATCATCAGTGATGAGCCGTGGATGGAGCCGCTGAAGCCGACACTCTCCATGTTTGCTATCCGTCCCAGCTGGGGTCGTGTGGGTAGCCAGCCAACTCAGAACTACCTGTATACATCCAAGTACGGATCTACTGACCGTTATATTGACCTGAGTGCCATGAAGCCTCTGAACATACGCCTGTCAAACCTGAAGTGGCAGATCACCACCAAGTACAATGCAGGTATCGACCTCGGTTTCTTTGACGATCGTCTGAACCTGGTTATCGAGGCCTATCAGGAGACTGTCTCTGACATGCTTCAGCAGAGTTACCGCATTCCTTCTAACTCAGGTTTTGCCAGCGTTCCTTACCGTAACTCCGGTAAGATGCGCAATACGGGTTGGGAGTTCCATATCAACACCAGCCGTCTGATCAAGGTCGGTAAGTTTGGTTTCGATATGAATGCCAACTTTGGTAACAACCGCAATGAGGTGCTGGAGATGGATGAGTTCATCCTAAGCAACCTGAACTCAAACTACGGCTACAGCAATAAAGAGACCTTGCAGCGTGTGCAGTTGCACAACCCGCTGGGTGCTATCTACGGTTTCCGCTACAAGGGTGTGTATGAATACAACTACAGCACCTTCAACCGTATGACGAATGAAGAGCGTGCCGCATTCCTGGCAGCCGGCCATACGGCTCCTGTGGCTATGAATGCCGATGGCAGTCTGATTGTTGACGGACAGGGAAATCCCGTTCGCATGATGTTCAACTATACGAATGACACCTCCGGTCGTAACTACCGCTTCAATGGTGGTGATGCCATTTACGAGGATATCAACCATGACGGACAGATCAATGCCCTTGATATTGTGTACCTCGGTTCATCGCTGCCTAAGCTGACGGGTGGTTTCGGCTTTACCTTCTCTTATGGCGACTGGCGTCTGAACACACAGTTCACCTATCGTGTAGGCAACAAGATTATCAACCTGGCACGTCTGGACGCAGAGGCAATGAGAAACAACGACAACCAGAGCCAGGCAGTGAACTACCGCTGGCGTAAGGAAGGCGACGTAACAACGATTCCTCGTGCCATGTACGGCGACCAGTCTAACTATAACACCCTGGTGAGCGACCGCTTCGTCGAGTCGGGTACCTACCTGCGTATGGGTTATGCCCAGCTCAACTATTCTATCAAGAAGAAGTACCTGAAGTGGATCGGTCTGAACAGAATTAACCTCTACCTCAGTGCCAACAACCCGTTTGTGCTGACCAAGTACTCTGGTGTCGACCCGGATATTTCGCAGGGTGGTTACGGCCCCGCCACCGATGGTGCACAGACCCCGCGCTCACGTTCTTATACATTAGGTATCACGGTTGACTTCTAAAGGAGATATGATTATGGAAAAGAAAATATTTAAGATAAAGAAAGTAGGTCTTTTGGGGCTCTTGGGTCTCATAGGTCTGACACAGATTTCCTGCTCCGACTTCCTGGAGATTAAACCCCAGAACGAAATCATCATGGAACAGTTCTGGACGGAGAAGGCCGACGTAGAAGGAATCATTGCCGGCTGTTACTCGGGTCTGCAAAGCTCGAATGTGGTGAAGCGTATGATGGTCTGGGGCGAGTTCCGCAGTGAGAATATCGGTATCGGCCAGAACATCAATAGTGACGGTGAGCTGGAGAAAGTGCTCAAGGAGAATATTGATGCCAAGAACGCCTATACGAAGTGGGAAGATTTCTACAGCATCATTAACCGTTGTAACACTGTATTGAAATATGCACCTGAAGTGGCAGCCAAGGATCCTGCTTACACGCAGAGTGAATTGAGTGCACACATAGCTGAGGTTACAGCCCTGCGTTCGCTGTGCTATTTCTATCTGATCCGTGCTTTCCGTGACGTGCCCTATTCGAGTGTCGCCTTTACGGATGACGATATGAAGATGGATCTTCCGGCTACGAAGTTCGACGATGTGCTTGACTCGCTCATTGTCAGCCTGGAAGGGGTGAAGTCAATGGCAGTAAAGCGCTATCCTATTACAGAACGCCTCTATCAGACAGGTCGTATCACACAGGATGCCATACATGCCATGCTCTGCGAACTGTATCTCTGGAAGCAGGACTACGATAACTGCATTCGCTATGCCGACTTGGTCATAGATGCGAAGAAGGCCATTGCTGAAGAGAACCGCACTGAGAACCAGCGTAGCGGTACGATTTCCACTAACAATACAGAGGAGCGCTTCAATGGCTTCCCGTTGCTCAGTGACAATAGCGGAACCAACTACTACGGTGAGGCTTATTCGATGCTCTTCGGGTCTGACTCCTATTCCCGTCAGTACGACCAGGAAATCATCTTCCAGTTGGTTTTTGATGATGATCCGCGTGGCAACAGTATGATAGCCAACGGTGCTGTCAACGACTTCTATGGTAATGTGGATAATAAGATAGGACTGGTGGCTCCGTCGGACTTCCTGTTGGACGACATCGAAAAGTCCAACAGCCGCAATATCTTTGCCGACAAGAACAAGAAGGTGGATGCCCGTATGTATGAGAACTGTAACTCCAACCAGAAGTCCATCAATAAGTTCGTTACACGTACAGTGGACATCGATGCCACTGCTACTTCTAATGTGAAAGTAACCTACGGAACGGCCTATACTGGCGGACAAAACAGTTCCAACTGGATTATTTACCGTCTGACGGACATTATGCTGATGAAGGCTGAGGCACTGACAATGAAGCTGCGCGAGGGTGTGGACCAGGCAACGCTTGACTACAATGAACCGCTTCTTGATCAGGCCTTCTCGTTGATCAATGCCGTTAACAAACGCTCTGTCTGTGAGACCACATTGACCGATACGCTGGTTCGTGGTGACTATCAGACGAAGAACCTCATGACGACCTTGGTCTATCAGGAACGCCAGCGTGAATTGATGTTCGAGGGCAAACGCTGGTTTGACCTTGTACGTATCTCAAGGCGTGAGGGAAGTACCCAGACACTGGCAGCAGCCGCTCTGCGCAAAGTGACCACTGGTAGTACGCTCATTGCCAATAAACTGGTGAAGATGGATGCCATCTATTGGCCTTACAACTATGAGGAATTGAAGGTGAACTTGAATCTTGTCCAGAATCCTGCCTTCAGCAGCGGAGAAGATGAGAGCTATCAGAGAAACTATTAAAGAGGAAATGATATGAAAAAGTTGTTTTATAATATAAAGAAATTAGGTGTGCTGGGGCTGATGGGGCTCATGGCTTTCACGGGAGTTGCGGTTAGCAGCTGTTCTGATGAGCCCGACTCAGAGAACTTCTACACCTTTACAGGCGAGATGGCCAGCGACTTCTTGATGAATCGTCGCCAGTTCAGCCAGTTCACCGAGATTGTGAACCGTGCAGGCCTGATGGATCTGCTGGCTACCTATGGCCACTATACTTGTTTCGTGCCGACTAACGATGCTGTGCAGGAATATCTGCAGAAGCGCGGCGTAAGCAGTCTCGACCAGTTGACGGATGCTGACTGTGATACCATTGCTCGTACCCATATTGTTGCCAATATGTATACTACGATGGAAATGACCCAGGACCGTCTGGCTACTGCCAACCTCCTTGGACGTTATCTGGCTACGTCTGCAGGTTTCGACAATGATAGCAATGCTGTGGTCGTGCTTGAGGGTCTGGCTCATATTTCCTTCGAACAGAAGGATGACTCTGTCGAGAATGGTATCATGCAGCCTATTGACATGGTGATTGAGAAGTCCAACAGCTATATTACCGACCTGTTGCGTGACAACCCGAAGATCAGCACTTTCTATAGTGCATTGGTTGCTACGGGTGTCATCAACGATGTAATGCAGGTGGAAGACCCGGACTGGGATCCCAAAGCACACGAGAAGTACTACTACAGGTCGCATACCTGGAGTGAAGTGGGTTGGGTGCCTGACACCAAGAAGTATGGCTATTCGTTCTTCATAGAACCGGATTCGGTTTTAGAGGCTAAATATGGTATTGCCAAGGGCGATTTGCGAGCCCTTTACAATAAAGCATGTGAACTGTATGACCCCGTCTATCCGCAGGATGTCAGCGCTCCTGGCCATTCCTTCGAGAACCTGACAGACAGTGTCAACCCCTTACGTCGCTTTGTTCAGTATCACATTATGAACAAGTACGTAGCAGGTACTTCTGACCTTACCCCCATGGAGGTGAGCATTGGCGTGGTGGTAGGTGCATTCGGATTTGATGAGAATCTTATCAACCCCGTGGACTGGCATCCGACCTTGCTGCCTCATACGATGATGAAGGTGGAGCAACTCACAACCAAGTCCTATGTGGGTCAGGGCAAGCTGCGTGAGCGCTATATCAACCGCCGCTTTGACAAGGATTACAATGGTGCCAACGGTATAGAAGGCCAGCGTATCGATGCTACGGTGGAAATTGATCCTGTACACGATGCTATCAACGGACACTATTTCTATGTGGATGACATCGTAGCATTCTCGTACGATGTGCAGAACAAAGTGCAGAATGCACGTATCCGTATGGACTTCTCAAATGTGTTCCCAGAGATTGTCTGTAACGGTCTGCGCTATGAGGGTGACCCCACACAGGACGACCCCAATGGCGTGCCTGACGACTCTGCAACACCAAAGAACGGCCGTAACTACTACTTCCCGTTGGGCTATCTGGATGGTGTGTACTTCAACGATGTGAACACCCATGTGGTGCTGCGCCGTCCGCATATCGGTTTCTGGTCGTGGCAGGGTGACGAGTGGAACCTCTTTGGTGACTACGACTTCACCTTCCGCATTCCGCCTGTGCCATATAGCGGCGACTGGCAGCTGCGTCTTGGCTTCTGTGCCATTGAGACACGTGGTGTCATGCAGGTTTATTTCGATGGTGTACCTCAGGGTATTCCTCTTGACATGACCAAGTATTTGGACAGCGATCTGTATATCGGCGACCGCTTCGAGTTTGACGAGACCTGTGCCAAGTATGACGCTATGAGTGACGAGGAGAAGGCCGAGGAGCAGAAAGTGTTGAGGAACCTTGGCGCCTACCGTGCTCCGCGCTCCATCTTCCACTTCTCTCCCTCTTCAAAGGACTATTTCATAGGCAACAACCGTACCTATCGTCGTATCCTCTGCCAGGCCTATATTGATGCCACCAAGGATCACTACATCCGTTTCCGCGTGGCCAGCGATGGTAAGCAGGGTAACAACAACGAGTTCATGCTCGACTACTTCGAGATGGTTCCCAAGAGTGTCTATGGTGTAGACGGTGACGGTGCTATGGAGGACGATCTGTAAACTGTTAGCCAATGATTAATGAATAATTAAGAAATTAAGAATTATGATTACCAAGATAAATAAGATAATCTGTGCTGGTCTCGTTTGCTGCGGCATTGCCGCAGCCTTGACGGCCTGCTCCGATACTTGGGACGACCATTATGAGGGCAAGGCCCAGGGTGTGCAGGAAGGCACACTCTGGCAGGCCATCAAGCAGAATGGCAACCTGAGTAACTTTGCCAGCGTCATTGAGGCTTGTGGCTATGATAAGTCCTTAGGCGGCAGTCAGGTGTTCACCGTGTTTGCACCTACCAACAACAGTTTCACATCAGCAGAAGCCGCAGAGCTGATTCAAGCCTACAATCAGGAGAAGGGTAGGGTCAGTGATGAGGATAATACTGTCATTAAGGAGTTCTTGCAGAACCATATAGCCTTGTTTAATCACTCTGTGTCAGCTACTAGTAACGACTCCCTGGAGTTGATGAACGGTAAGCGGATCCAGATTACGACAGGTGCCATTGGCAATACCCCTTTCCTTTCGAGCAATCAGCTCTATGAGAATGGTGTGCTCTTCACCGTCGATGGCAAGGTGGACTATCAGCCCAGCGTATTTGAGTATCTGCGCAAGGATGCTGACCTTGACAGTATTGCCACCTTCTTCTATAATGAACGTTTCTACCGCAAGGAGTTCATTCCCAGCAGAAGTGTGGCCGGCGGATTCGTTGATGGTAAGACGGTCTATCTGGACTCTGTGTTCCGTCAGCAGAACGACCTCTTCGACTATGACTTCCTGGATGCCGATCTGAATGAGGAAGACTCTACTTACTTCATGGTGGCTCCTACCAATGAGGTCTGGCGCCAGCTGATAGAAGAGTATTCCCAGTACTTCAATTATGACGACAAGGTGCTTGACCGCGATTCACTGGTCTACACCAATCCTCGTCTGGCCATTGTCAAGGGTACAGTCTTCAGCCGTACTTTCAATGAGGATGCTGCTCTGCGCGACTCGGCATTGTCAACCAGTGCATATACATCGATGTCCTCCCGTAAATATTACTGGGGAACGGAATTCCTCCACTATTACCAGTATGGTGATGGCACAGGCTATAGCCAGCAGAAACCGTTGCAACAACCTGCCGGTGTGATGTCTGGTGCCCAGGAGATCGATTGTTCTAATGGTAAGGTGTTCAAAGCCAGCCAGTGGAATTTCAACCCGTTGAACACGTTCTACCAGTGGATTATTGTCGAGGCAGAAGGCCAGGGCAGTATTCAGGAGGTGAGTAAGGTACAGAACACTTCGACCAATGAGATGGAAGAGACGATTACTCCGAAGCCTCGCTATGTGGAAGGCGACAATGAGTTCTATGGAAAGGTCTTCGGTAACAGCTTTGTGGAGTTTGAACCCACACGTACCACGATGAACCATAACGTGACGTTCAACATCAAGAACGTCCTCTCGAATATCGGCTATGATATCTATCTGGTATCTGCTCCTGCATTGGCCAACGATAGCAATGCCACGAATGTGCAGCGTCTGCCGACAAAGATCCGCTGTACGTTAGGCTTCCATGACCAGAAGGGAGCTGAGGCTTCAGACATTATCCAGTCGAGCATTGAGACTACTCCGGATGTGGTAGACTATCTGCTGTTGGCAGAGGACTATAAGTTCCCGTGCTGCTCTTATGGACTGAAGGAGGAGATTCCTCAGGTGACGCTGAAGGTGGAGACCCGTGTATCAAGTGCCGAGCAGCGTACGAACAAGTTCAGTCGTACTATGCGCATCGACTGTATCATGCTCGTTCCTCATGGTCAGGCAGTAGTTACTGAAAATGCGTTTGTCATTGCCCCCCACGGCGATGGTGTGGCTTACTCCATTCCGAGAATGTAATGCTTAGTATGAATCTCCAAGAACTGTAATGATATGAAAAGATATATATTATTCGGACTAACACTGCTGATGGCCTTCCCCGTATGCGTCTCAGCTCAGGATGATGATACGGAAGAAGATGAGGTGGAGACCATAGTCCGTGTCCTCAAGAAGAAGCAGAAGCAGTATGATACGCGCGCCGTCAGCGGTCGTGTGTTGAGTGCTACTACAGGTCAGCCCATTCCTGGTGCCATTGTCAAGGCTGATGGCATCGATGGATTTAGTGTGCTGACTGAAGATAACGGTACTTTCGAGCTCAAGGTGCCTTTGTTCATCTCGTCGCTCTTTATCTCCACACCTGATTACAACCCTGTTCGTCTCGGCTTGCAGGAGTCTGTCGCCCAGCGCGATGTACGCCTTTATCCGTCAACGTTCACATCGGAATACGATAAGCAGATCAATGTGCGTGGTGACCGTGTGGCCGATGATTTCAGGTTTACCAATTCTGTCAACATCAAGGACGAGGTGCAGAAGTCACTCGGCGCCGAGGTCTATACTATTACCCGTAATGGAACGCCGGGTGTGGGTAGCGTCATGTTCATCCAAGGCTTGAATTCACTCAACGTCAATGCCCAGCCACTGGTTGTCATCGACGGGGTGATTATTGACCAGCAATATGGTCGCACCTTGCTTCACGACGGATTCTACAACGACATCCTGACGAGCATCAATCCTAATGATATTGAGAAGGTGACCGTCATGCGTAACGGAACGGCGCTATATGGTGCCAAGGGTGCCAATGGTGTCATCCTTATACAGACCCGCCGCAACAAGTCAATGGCCACCCGCATCACTGCCAACGTTTCTGCTGGTGTCGTCTTGGAACCGAAGTTCCTGTCGGTCATGAATGCAGACCAGTACCGCAGTTATGCCTCTGAGCTGCTCAAGACCACCAATACCAAGAACCGTACGTTCAAGTTCCTCAACGAGGATCCCAACTACTATTATTACACCCAGTACCACCAGAATACCGACTGGAAGGACTATGTGTATCACACTGCCATGACGCAGAACTATGGTATCAATGTCGAAGGTGGTGACGCCGTTGCTAACTACAACCTTTCTGTGGGCTATGTCAACCAGCAGTCTACGTTGAAGTACAATGGCATGGGGCGCCTGAATATCCGCTTCAATACCGACATTGACCTGACCTCACGTCTGGCCATCCGCTTCGATGCATCCTTTGCCAACATTACGCGTAACATCCGCAATGACGGTGCACCGGAAAGCTATGATGAGGGTACGCCGACGGCTCCCGGCTTCCTGGCTTATGCCAAGAGCCCTTTCATGAGTCCTTACAGCTATGGTATGGGACGCCTCTCAGATTCCCATTGGGACATTACCCAGGAGGAGTATCTGAGTGAGGCATTGAGCAACTATAACGGCTATAACTGGCAATTGGGTAACCCCGCTGCCATCAACGAGTACAGTGATGCAGAGAACAAGAACCGCTTTGAGAACTCCATGCTGAACCTCTCGGTGACACCGAAGTACATGATCAGTCCCAACCTGACTCTCTCTGAACACTTCAGCTACAATCTGGTGAACACCAACGAGATGTTCTACATTCCTATCAACGGTACACCGAGCTACTATGTCAGCAGCATCGGCGACTATCGTGAAAATGAGGTACGCTCAATGGCATCCAAGCAGAACTCGGTGATGAGCGACACACGCCTTGACTGGGCCAACCGCTACGGTCCCCACGACATCCATGTCTTCGGTGGTGCACGTATCAACTGGGAGAGCTATACCATGTCTTCACAGTTAGGTTACAACACTGGTAACGACAAGACCCCGTTTATGAGCTCCAGCTTGCGCAATACCGATGATGTAGGAGCCAGCGACTCCTGGAACTCCCTTGCCTGGTATGCTCAGGCAGAGTACAGCTATCTGGGACGCTATTTCCTCCAGGCCAACCTCACGGCAGAAGGCTCTTCCCGCTTTGGTAAGGATGGTGGCAACCTCCGCGCTTTCGACGCCGCCTGGGGACTGTTCCCTGGTGTTCAGGCATCTTGGGTTATTAGCAATGAGACATGGTTCTCCAAGCTCAGTGCTGTGAACTTCCTGCGCCTGACAGCTGGTTTCGATGTCAGTGGTAATGATGACATCGATTATTATGCTGCACGTAGCTACTTCCGTGCTTCACAGTTCCTCCATGCCATCTCAGGCCTTACCTTCTCGGGTATCGGAAACAATAAGATCCAGTGGGAGACCACCAAGCGCTTCAATATCGGCATTGAGACAAGTCTCTTTGATAACCGTCTCGGTCTGTCCGCCAATTATTTCAGTTCCACTACTGACAATCTTCTCACACGCCAGTCGCTTGGATTCCTGTCCGGTCTGGACGAGAACTGGTCGAATGGTGGACAGCTGAAAAACAACGGCTTCGATGTCACAGCTACTGTGAAGCTGCTTGCACTGAAAGACTTCCAGTGGCAGGTGGGTGCCAGCGTGGGTCATTATAAGAACGAGATTACCGAACTCCCCGACGGCCGTCAGTATGTGGACAACTCCGTCTACGGTGCTACTATCCGTACTCAGGTGGGACAGTCGGCCAATCAGTTCTATGGATATCAGTCTCTCGGTGTCTTCTCCACCTCTGAGGAGGCACAGGCTGCCAGTCTCTATGTGCTTGCCGATAATGGTATGGACCGCCATTATTTCGCTGCTGGTGACGTGCATTTTGCTGACCTGAACAACGACCATCAGATCACTGAGGCCGACCGCACCTTCATCGGTGATCCTAACCCCGACATCTATGGCAACATCTTCACCACTGCTGCCTACAAGCACTTCAAGCTCGATTTGCGCTTCAACTACTCCCTGGGCAACGATGTCTACAACTATCAGCGTTCCCAGTTGGAGGGAGGACAGCGTTTCATGAATCAGACTACAGCCCTGAACCGCCGTTGGCAGATGGAGGGACAGCAGACCGACGTACCTCAGATCACCTTCCAGGATCCTATGGGTAACTCCCGCTTCAGCGATCGTTGGATCGAGGATGGAAGCTATCTCCGCCTGAAGGCTGTCACCCTCAGCTACGACCTGCCCCTGCAGTCAGAGTATATCCAGGGTGTGCAGTTCTGGATCCAGGCCAACAATGTGTTCACGCTGACCAAGTACCTGGGCGAAGACCCTGAGTTCACCATGACCAGCAATGTCATTGGTCAGGGCATCGATCTCGGTCAGCTGTCGCAGAGCCGTTCGTTCGTGGCCGGTGTGAAGATTAACTTATAATTGACAATTGAGATTTGAAAATTGAGAATTATGAATACTAAGACAAGCATAAAAGGACAACTGATAGTTTTATCATTTATCATTTGTCATTTATCATTTAGCGTAGCGCTCACCTCCTGTTCCGATTTCTTCGACCAGGACTCTGAGCATGTCATCTTCACCGACCAGGAACACCTCAACAATGCTACGGACTCTATCTATAGTGTCACTGGCATCTTGAGCAAGCTCCAGGTGCTGGCCGACCGTACTATCCTGCTTGGTGAGGTGCGTGGCGACCTGATCGACGTCACCGACAATGCTAACAGCGACCTGCGCGACTTGGCACAGTTCAACGTCAAGGATGACAACCGCTACAACCGCCCCAGCGACTACTATGCAGTCATCAACAATTGCAACTATTTCATTGCCCATGCTGATACCGCATTGAAGAACAACCGCAATGAGTATATCTTCATGAAGGAGTATGCAGCAGTCAAGGCCATCCGCGCTTGGACCTATCTGCAGCTGGTGCTCAACTACGGCAGTGTACCCTTTGTCACCGAGCCCATCCTCACCAAGCAGGATGCCGAGCTCAACTATCCGCGCTACGACTTGGCTGCCGTCTGCGAATATTTCATCAACGACCTCGCTGCCATCCCCGACCGCTATCATCGCGAATATCCCGGCTATGGCACCATCCGTGGCACTGACAGCCGCTTCTTCTGGTTCCCCATCACTCTTGTGCTGGGCGACCTGAACCTCTGGTTGGGCAGCGCCACAGGCTCCGTCGAGGCCTATCGGCAGGCTGTGCTCCGCTACTATCAGTATCTCTCCGAGCGTAACGGACAGAACTCGGCCTATCCCACCGACATCTGCCTTTACACCTATACTCCCGGTTCCACCACGTGGCTCAGCACCACCAGCTGGGGTTCCCTGAGTGTACGTGAGAACTATTCTGCCGATGGCGAGCTCATCACCATGATTCCCTGCGACTCCATCCAGGCAGAGGGTAACTACAGCCAGTTGCGTAATCTGTTCAACTCTACCGTGGACAACGACTACAAGTTCAGTCTCACACCCTCGCAGAACATGTTCAGCATCTCCGAGTCACAGGCTCATTGCTGCGTCAGCAACAGCGGTACCAGTGTGCTCTATGCTCCTCAGGGACTCTCCGAGCATCGTTCGGGCGACCTGCGCCTCTACTACTTCTTCAGCGAGGGCTACAGCTATGACCGCCTCAACAATGAGCGCATCGAGACCCAGTCCATCGGCAAGTACAGCACGCGCAATGTCCACATCTACCGCCGCCAGATGATCTATTTCCGCATGGCCGAGGCTCTCAATCAGATTGGCTATCCACGCATGGCCTTCCAGATTCTCTCTCAGGGTCTGAACAGTGAGGTCATCGAGGACGAGGTCTATCCTTACTATTCCCAGAGCGACTCGCTTTGGATCAGTCAGCTTGATTTCCCACGTGCACGCTATGGTCTGTTCACTGTTGAACACCTGGTGGCCAACCGTTTCACCGGTACCATCAATACTATGGGTATGCACTCGCGTGGTTCCGGTTGGACACCCATGAACGAGTTCTACCAGTTCCCCGACTCAGTTGAGCAGGACGGTGTGAATGTGGCTGTTCCCTTGGCCGAGCAACAGGCTTATGTACGTGATCTGCTGCTCACCGAGGACGCCCTTGAGTTTGCCTTCGAGGGTGTGCGCTACTACGACCTCATGCGCTTTGCTTTACGCGAGCCCAATCCAGGTCAGTTCCTGATGGAGAAGATTATCCAGCGCCGTGGCGAGGACAATCGCGATGCTGTTCGCTCCGAAATCAAGACCGACCTCAATAATCCCCAGAACTGGTATCTCAGTTGGAAGGGACGTATAGGCTATTGAGCAATACCGTGCGCTTTGAACGTCAGCAATGGCTATGGCTGGCCGTCCCCTTTGCGGGACTGCTCGCCGTAGCCATTGCCTTATCCCTTTTCGAGTCTCATCTTCTGTATCGCGTCCAGCTCCAGAGCCTGTTCCTTAATACGCCGCTGTTCTTCCGTCAGTGTATGGTAAGTTCTGGCGGTTTGCTGTCATGGGCCGGAGCATGGTTCACACAGTTCTTCTACCATCCCGTACTGGGAGTTTCCCTTCTGTGCCTGCTTTGGGCTTTATTGGTCGTGCTGTTGATGGCAGCCTTCCGTATCCCTGCCCGTTGGGCAGTGCTTACGCTCATTCCAGTATCCATGCTGCTGTTGTCCAATGTCACTTTGGGTTATTGGATTTTCTATTTGAAGCTGCGGGGCTGTTTCTTTGTGGCTACCTTGGGCACGCTCGTTGCCGTGAGTCTTCTGTGGTGCTTTCGGCTGTTGTCATCCCGCCGCATTCTGTCGATTCTCTTCATACCTCTTTCCGTTGCTTGCTGCTATCCGCTGGCAGGCTTCTATGCCTTGTTGGCTGCCATGCTCATAGCAGTCATCTCATGGCGCATTGAGGGCTTCAGCTGGCGTCACGCCATTCTTTGTGACATCTTGGCCGTGGCGTCAGTAATTGCTGTGCCCCAGATCTGTTATGAGTGGCTGTACCATGAGACTCCGCTCGAGGGTGTTTACCTTACTGCGCTGCCTTCTTTCTTTGTCCAAGGCAAACCCTATCCCATTTACTACATCCCTTACCTGGTACTGGCACTCTCCTTGGTACTCATGGCTGCAAGTTATCGCAGACTGCCAGAAGAAGAACATCGACCGCTTCACCGGCGTCTGTTCTGGATCACGCAGACCCTCCTGCCGTGCATTCTGGTGATAGTAACCGTATTCTTCTGGTACAAGGACGACAACTTCCACCGAGAGTTGCGCATGAGCCGTGCCGTTAGCCAGCACGACTGGCAACAGGTTCTGACCATCTCTGCAGAGCCTGGCAGTGAACCCACACGTGCAATCTGCCTTATGCGTCATCTGGCACTTTTCCGTCTGGGGTGTCTCGGCAGTGAGATGTATCGTTATCCCCGTGGTTCTGCTCGCCCGTCGGCACCTTTCCCGGTGCGTATTGTGCAGACAGAGGGGAAGATGCTTTACATGAATTATGGCATCACCAACTTCTGTGTCCGTTGGTGCATAGAGGATGGTGTGGAATACGGGTGGAGCGTATCCATCCTCCAGCACCTCATCAAGTGCTCCTTGCTAAATGGCGAGTACGATGCTGCCCGGAAATACATCAGCATTCTCAAGAAAACACGTTTCCACCGTCAGTGGTGTACACGTTACGAGTCCTATGTGCGCAACCCCCGCCTCATGGCCGATGACCAGGAATTGTTTCCCATTCTGCCACTGCTGGCTGCCGATACCGACTACCTTACCTCCGACAATGCCGATATCGAGCAGTTCCTGCTGAATCATTTCGTCAGCACCGACAGTCGCAATCCTGTCTATCAGGAGCTCGCCTTGTCGGCTGCCATGCAGCTTAAGAATAGCCGCCTGTTCTGGCCGCAGTTCTATCAGTACACATCTCTGCATCCCGACAGTCCCGTACCGCTCCATTATCAGGAAGCCGCTTGCCTCTTCGGCCGTCTCAGCCACGAGGTAGACACCAGCCGCATGCCCTTTGATGCCGAGGTGGTACATCGCTGTGACGAGTTCCTTGCTGCCCGTGACCAGCATCGGGGCAGGGATTATCTGCAAGAGCATTTCGGCGATACCTACTTCTTCGACTATTTCTATAATGCCTCAGCTCAATAACCGATGAACAAGTCCCTCTGCATCCTGCTGACCTTTGCAGCTGTGCTGCTATGTAGCTGCCGTCGCCCGTCGGTGCCTGGTCAGTATAAGACTGTACCCATGCCACCCACTATCTATCCCGACTACATCGATGTGACCGTGCCTGCCAATATTGCCCCGCTCTGCTTCGAGTTGCTGGTCGGTGTTGACGAGGCCGTCACACGTTTCTCTGCTGCTGGCACCGAGGTGCTTTGCAGTGGTGTCAAGGCATGCCCCTCCATCGGCGAATGGCGCGAACTGGTAGCCAAGGCCTGCGGCAGTTCTGTCACCGTTGAGGTCTATGCCAGGAAAGATGGTGCCTGGGTGCGCTTCCAGCCTTTCCAGATTCATGTGTCGCCCGATCCCATTGATCCGTGGCTCTCTTACAGGCTCATTTCCCCTTCCTATGTTGCCTATGAGGAACTGACCATCAATCAGCGCTGCCTGGAGAACTTCGACGAACGTATCATTGTCGACAATATGCTTTGCTCCACGGAGTCGGGAGGCCAGTGCATCAACTGCCACAGCTACCAGCAGGGCAATCCACGTCGTCTTCAGTTCCATGCCCGTCAGTCGCATGGGGGAACGGTCATTGCCTATGACGACCGTCTCTATAAGGTCAACCTGCAGCGTGAGTCACAGATTTCCGCCTGCGCTTATCCTGCCTGGCACCCCAGCTTGCCGTTCATCGCCTATTCCACCAACAAGACCATGCAGACATTCCATACCGTGAGCAATGACAAGGTGGAGGTGATCGATGCTGCCAGCGACCTGGTTCTCTATGATGTTGAGCACGACCAACTGACCTCTGTCGACCGTCAGTCCGACGAGTTAGAGACATTCCCCTGCTGGTCGCCCGATGGCCGCTATCTGTATTTCTGCAGTGCCCATTTTGAGTATCATCCTTATCGCACCGACAGTCTGACCCATCACATTCTTGTCGATACCCGTACACCCGAGCAAGAAATCACCATGCGGTCACAGGAACTGAAGTACCGTCTCTGTCGGCTCCCTTTCCATCCTGACACCCGTCAGTTCGGTGAACGCGAGCTCGTGTACGATCCCACACCCGATGCCAGTGCCACGCTGCCGCGTCTGTCTCCTGACGGTCGCTGGCTGCTGTTCACGGTGGGCAGTGCCGGCTGTTTCCATATATGGCATCACGATGCCGACCTCTGGATGCTTGATCTGCGGACAGGAATGGCGGCTCCCCTTGCTGCCTGCAATTCCGACGACACCGAGAGTTTCCATTCTTGGTCGTCTAATAGCCGTTGGGTGGTGTTCTCATCCCGTCGAGGTGACGGAGTATTCACCCGTCCGTTCATTGCTCACATCGACACCACCGGACAGGCTGCCAAGCCCTTCGAACTGCCTGCCAGTGATCCCGACTACCATCGTCAGCTGCTCAAGAGCTACAATGTGCCGGAGCTGATGACTGGTCCCGTCAATTGGACTCCTCAGGATGTTGCCCGGGTACTGAAGCGATGATACTTCCTCGCACCCCCGCAAACGCTCAGGAATTCCAGATGCTGCCCTTCACAGACCTTTCCTCCTAAGGAGATGGTGTTAGTATCTGATATCTTTGCATCTTATCCTTTTCCATCACCATTTCCTGATTTTCCTTTATCTTAATGGGAGAGGAATGGGAGATGAATGGGGCGACAGTGTCATACTAAAGGCATGACACTGTCGCCCTTTTAGTATCATACTATCGCGCCTTTAGTATCATACCATCGCGCCTTTAGTATCATACCATCGAGTTTTCAGTATTGTCCAGTAATGAGCGGCCTGAAAGGGCACAATTACGAAAGTCAAATTATTTTACTTTCTTTTTTCTATGAAAAAGGGGAATTGTCATAACCACCCCAAAAACGCGAGTTAACTCGATCAATCGTTTGAGTTAACTCGATTGATCGTTTGAGTTAACTCATTTAATCGAGTGAGATAACTGGATTGAAAGTAGTCATTTCCGGGCCTTCCCCGATTTGTCAAGAATTCCGAATCATGTTTAAAGCCAAATTGAAGAAGGTGTTGGTGTGTTATAGGTTTCCTATTGAAAGCCAGCATATTACCATGTCCTATAGCACCTTTTCTGTTCCAATCAAAGTGATTCAACATTCGCAAGTGCGCCCTGAAGGGGCAGTGTCAACTCGTGCTGCATTGTTTACACGGAAAAAGTGAATAAATTTGCCCCCGGATTTCGGCATGAACGCCGTTTCCATCACGCTGCAAGGCGATCTTGGTATGAACTGAAACAATTTCTGCAATGTTTGGTCAAAGACTGTTAAACTCTATTAATTATCCGCGCTTTCATGCAAGATTCTCTGCATTTGCAGTTTAATTTGTAGAGATTCACGGATATTCTCTGATGGAATATAGTAATTAACTAAAAACGAACAGTTATGAAGAAAGTTTTTTTATTTATGTTGCTCATGCTCTCCCTTGGGATGTTCAGTGCTTGCAGCGATACTGATGACATCGCGAACAGCAGCGATGGTAATGTCGGTGAAGGTGTATCAAAAACAGCTTTGTGTAACACATGGGTATTGGTTAGCTATGGAAACGAATCAAACGAAGTATTAAAGGAGGCAAAAGGATATACTTACTTGCTAACTTTCCATTCTGATGGTACATACTCTGGTCTGGCATACGGAAATGAAATGGGTGGGAAGTATAAATGTAATGGCAAAGAGATTCAAATCACTAATCCAGATATTACTAAGGTAGACTATGTTGGTTCTGATCCAGACCAATTTTACCTGGAGCATTTGAGTGATGTCTCTACCTATACGGTAAGCGATACGGAATTAAGGCTGTATTATTCAAAAGATCAGTATTTTAAGTTTAGAATTAAAAACGACCTCTTGTGAAAAAAGTCAGTTAAAACGACAGTAATTGTAGAGCAATGATATCGCAGTTGACCCAAAGCGCCCCTACGGGGCAGTAGCTCATAGCCCAGGGCATCTCCCTGTGCTATGAGCAGGTTGGTCTTGCAGGCCGCTCTTAGTCAGATAGAGTCTACTTGTATATTCTTCCCTAAGTATTAATTCAAACATTAATTAAAATGAGAAAAATTCTATTCTTAACATGCTTTTTAGCAGGAATGCTTGTTGCATGTAGTAATGATGCTGATGGTGATCTGTCTTTCAATGGTAATGGAGGGGTCACCGTTGAGGATTTAGGAGATATTAGTGATGAAATCGCTATTTTCTTTAATAAAGAGTTGCCAGAAAGGCATAATGATTCTCAGCCCTACGGTTATTCAACCTCTTTCTTCTATGATTTTTCTATTGGTTCAAAAGAAAAAATTGAATGCCTTGAGAATGTCGTTCGTCTCATCAATAGCAATCAGGAGCTGGCTGACATTTATCAGGGCGAGAATGAGCTCCCAAAGATTGACTTTGACAAGTATACGCTTATCATAGGCCACCAACTCTTGCCATGTCTTGGTTTCTATCTTACCAAAAAGGAACTCGTGGTAAGTAAAGAAGGCCTTGTTTTGAACCTATATACAAGGAACGATAGAGAAATACGTGCTTGTATGCTTCAAAATTTCTATTTCTGGGGGCTCTATCCTAAACAGTCGCAGAATACTGTCTCTGTCAAGTGTTTTATGGAATATACAAGCAAATAATAAAAGCATAAAGAATGGAAACAAGAAAGATTTTGGCATGACTTTTAGTAATACGGATTTCTTATATCACGCTGTAAAGCAATCTGTCTAATTCGGAGTGCCGGCAAAGAAGCAACATGCCGACGTGCCTGCACTCCATTAGACATCGTAAAAACAGCATTGACTATGAAAAGTCCATCCTCCTTTTGGCAGGTATGCTTCGTGCTTGCAGGAATTCGGATGAGGCCTCTAACGGTGGATGGCAGCCGGAGACCTGTTTGTGATAATGAAAGAATTTGGTATGGAAAAAATGAAGAAACTAACGAATAAAGAACGGGTAATAATGGAGCTGTTCTGGCAGAACGGCCCAATGTTCGTTCGTGAACTTCTTGAGCACTACGAAGAGCCGCGTCCCCATTTCAACACGTTGTCCACTTTCGTGCGCCGTCTGGAGCAGGTGGGCTATATAGGCCATAAGCAGTACGGATCCTCCTACCAATACTACGCTCTCATTTCAGAGCAGGACTACGAAATCTATTCGGAGTACCGGCACGGAAGCACAATGCCGACGGTCGGCACTCCTATTAAAGAACTATCATTAATCAATAATCAATAACATAATACAAACATGAAAAGACAAATTTTGACGATTCTGTTGCTGATGTCTGTCATGGCGGCTTCGGCCCAGGACGCTGTAGGCACATGGAGCCTGAAACCCATGGTTGGCGGTACGATGGCTAATTTGGCAGGAAAGGGGTCTGGTTACAACAAAAGTAAGATTGGATTAGTAGCCGGTGGCGAGGTGGCTTACCAGACAACACGCCACTTGGCTCTTTCCTTAGGCGTGCTTTATGCACAGCAAGGGGCAAAGGATTTTGATCTGGATCAAACAGCAAACGAGACCATAAACGATTATCAGTTTAAAACGGAATATGTAAATTTTCCGCTGTTGGCGAACTATTATTTGATGAAAGGGTTGGCCTTGAAAACCGGCATTCAAATGGGGCTTCTTGTTAAGGCCAGGGAAAGCATGGATTACCATAACTTGGCAAGTGATGGAAGCGACGTTCATAAAAAGATAGATGACGATGTAAAGAGCGGCAGCTATACATTTGACCTGTCAATACCGATTGGCCTATCCTATGAATATGAAAACTTTGTGCTGGATGTCCGTTATCAGGCTGGCTTGACGCGTGTGCTTAAAGACAACGAGACTTGGTGGCGGTTGGATGAACCCAAATGGCGCAACAGCGTTTTCCAACTGACACTGGGCTACAAGTTTGCATTGTAATTTGCTACAGTATTCCCATCATCAAACCGTCTCACTTATAAAAGAAATATCGCGCTGTAAAGCATTCTCTTTTGGGGGTAATCGATATTCAAGCGTGATTATACGAACAAATGTTGATACCCCTCTTTAAGAGAAAAACAATTAGAAGTAATAAAAATGAAAATAAATGCCTCAATATTTGCTATTATTGTCTCAGCTTTTGTTATGAATGGTTGTGGACATGTCGATGATGATAATGTTGATCCGTTTCCTCCAAATGATGTTAGTAAAGACTCTACTAACGCACATCCTCAAGAGACTTATATTATCAATCATCCTGTACCATTTTCCCCTGAAAGTGCAGAGGCCAAAGCTCTACTTGGAAAATGGAAAGCCGTTAAAGATGGTCTCGGCGACTTGAAAAAACAAAACCTATTTTTGGAGTTTGGTAACGACGGTATTTTATCTTATGAAACCCATGTCGGCTTCGAAGACCACACATTAGTTATATCCAACTATGGTTTTAAGGAAGATTGGACGTATAATGAGACTTTAGGAGCATTAGAGGGGACCCTGCTCTGTACTCTTATAAACAGAGATAATCATGAACATGACTCTTACTATTGTTTTGTTACCAACGACCTTCTTGTATTATATTATGGAGGAATACAAAATGTTCCAAACCATATTTCACTTATGGATCCAGCCACTTATTATGAACGTATAAAATGAAAGAGATCATGGGGACAGGTTTTTGAATGAATTCACCGAATTCATTCAAAAACCTGTCCCCATGATCTCCTCATTCAAACGAAACCAACTCTGTGCCACACTCATTGCAGAGCAAGGGCGGATTTAGGCTTCCCGTTGCGATTTCCTTGTCAAAACATGATTCTATGTCAAGGATGTTTTCATAGACACAGCCGCAGTTAGGGCACTTATATTGAGGATTATTAGGCATGAGGTGAGCGCTTTTGCTGCTTACCTTGTAGCCATTTGATGAAGTGATAACCATATTCTTTACAAGTTAACAGTTAATGTTTCAATACTTTCTTACCACCTATAATGTTGATACCTTTACTAGGTTTCTTCAACCTTCTACCGTTGAGGTCATAAACTGGGGATTTTATGCTCTTATCCATGGTGATGCCCTGAATACCAGAAGGATCAAACTCTACGATATTTTTGAAGTAATATGCATACCCTGCATTAATGTAAGAAGTCTCGCTGTTTTCAGGAATTTGCAGAGTTGCATTATATACAATACTGAAAGCTCTGTCTCCAAGAGTTGGAGCTTTATCATTTAGTGACTTTACAGAAATCAATTTAGTACAGCCTAAAAATGCATCATAACCAATATTTGTTACAGCACTAGGGATTATTATAGAACCCAATCCTATGCAATCACGGAAAGCGTACTCACCGATAGAGGTAATACTATTAGGAAGATCTACAAAGATTAAACCGCTACAACCATAGAAAGTTCCTGCCATAATGTATGTCACTCTATTGGGGATATTCACAGAAGTTAAACCATTACAATATCCGAATGCCCACGGGCCAATACTTGTAACACTATTGGGGATATTCAAAGAGGTTAATCCGCTACATTGATAGAATGCTGAATGACCAATTGATGTTACACTGTTAGGGATAGTAATAGAGGTCAGACCACTGCATTGACAGAAAGCTTCATAACCAATATTAGTTACATCATCGGGAATAAAACTCATTTTACATCCAGTAATTAGGGTGTTATTTTCCGTTTCTATAATAGCATTACAATTGTTTCTTGAATCATATCTACTATTGCCTTTTTCTACAATAATAGAGGTTAAGCTAGTACAGCCCAAGAAAGCATTATGGTATATGCCAGTTACACTGTTGGGGATATTCACAGAAGTTAAACCGCTACAATATTTGAATGCAGAATTGCCAATCGACACTACACTGTTATGGAAAGTAACAGAGGTCAGACCTGACCAGCCACAGAATGTGTGACTACCAATGGATGTCACCTCATTGGGTATTTCAAGTCCTTTGATTTCTTCGCCTTTTAAATATAAGTGATGAGCATAATAAAGTGGATTAGAACTATCCTCATAGAAGCGTATCTTGCACCAAGCAACAATATCAGAGATGTAAACGGAGGTTAAACCGATACAGCCAGCGAAAGCATAATAACCAATATCAGTAATGCTATTAGATATGTAAACAGAGGTTAAGCCTGTACAACCAGAAAAAGCCCGTTCACCAATAGATGTAACACCATCAGGGATGGTCACTGAGGTTAAGGAGGAACATCTATCGAAAGCCCATTCGCCAATAGAGGTGATTTTAATGTTTGCTCCAGCAAAAGATACAGACTCTGGTATAACGATGTCGCCAAAATAACTTTCTCCATTGGCAGGCTTTATTACCTCGGCCTCATTACTATTTTTTATTCGACATCTTATTCCGTTAGTTTCCACACAAAAATCGGATTCAGAAATAGATTTAAAGTTTCTCCAATAATCGGCATTAGAGAATTCTTCTTTCTTTCCTTCTGGGACATATAGGTCTGTCCATGTGTAGCAAGTGTTCCCGAATGTGTGATCACTTATTTCAGGAATTTTTGAGCCATCCCCAATCATATAAATACTGGTAATGTTTTCTGCTTTATAAAAAGCATAATCTCCTATTTTCCGACTGCCAATCACGAGCGTTTTAATTTCTGTATCCTCATCACTATATAAATGTTGTGCGTAGAATAAAGGATTACTATCTTGAGAAACAAAATCGATGCCACACCATGCATCGATGTCATTGACAATTACTTTCTTTAGACTAGTACAATTCCTGTATGCACCAAGACCAATCCTCGCAACAGAGGGTACAGAGATCTTTTCCAAACTTACACAATTCATAAAAGCATAATCATCAATTACCCACATTTTATCAGGTAAGTTTATCTGCTCCAATCTTTTGCAATTCAAAAAGGCATTTTTTGGTATATAAATAAAATTGGAGGGTAATATGACGGCATTAAGACTACTACAATTCTCAAAAACATTTTCTCCTAAAGATAGCGCTTCCTCTGGTAAATGAATAGCTAATAGACCGCTGCAATTTTTAAATGCACATTTCCCAATACTTGATAGTTGTTCTGGAAGTGTTATCGTAGTCATACCTATACACCCTTCAAAAGCACTTTCTCCTATTGAAGTTGTTGTCTGTGGAATAGTTATGGATTCTAGCTGTTCACAGCCATAGAACAGTTTATTATTGATAGATGTAATCCCTTCAGGTAAAATTACATTAGACAAGGCTTTGCATTCGTAAAAGACACCAACACCGATCGTTTTCATACTTTGAGGAATTGAAATAGAGGAAAGACTACTGCATCCATAAAAACAATGATCTGGCAAAATCGTAATACTTTGTGGAATGGAAATAGAAGTTAGTGCCGAACATTCCTTGAATGCCATGTAATCAATTTTTGTAACTTTAAACAGTTTATCTCTGTATGTTACAGTTTCAGGAATAACTATATCCCCCGTATATTTAACTCTGTAGCCAGATTGATTATATCCGCCGAAGGTAACTTCGAACTCGTCAACAGACAATCTGTTGTAATAAATGCCGTCAACCTCGCAGTCGTATGCAAAAACACTTGTACTTACAAAGAGTGCAAGCATAGTCACATAAAACAATTTGTAAAACCGTTCCATAAGCTTATCTTTCATTAGAATAATTAGGATGGAAATTTCTTATAAAGAATTAGCGAACTTTTTTACATTTAGATCAGCGCCGACCATTACAATCTGCAAATCTTTTAAGTTTGAAGGGGCTAGGATCCTATTTAATTGCTTACTATCTGAATAGACATATACATGAATCTGCCCATTGGTCATGTTCCTAAGAGCATTCTTCAAATTCTCTGCCGTCTTCTCATAGAAGCGCTCTTTTGGGGAGTCCATACTCTTAATCCATACGATGAATGGAACATTGTCATAGTAGACATCTTCTGCAAATAACGAATTCTTAAAAATGAGTTTGATTTGATTGATAATTGTTTCGTACTCTGGAACTTGATCGAATACGAATTTGACTGCAATGTTACAGAGCGTTTTAGAATCGTCTTCAGTAATAGTTACTTCAGGAAGCGTGAACTCGTTAGGGTCAAAATCTTCAAAAACTTGAGGCTTCATAATCATAAATCTTTAGTGCCTATAGTCACCCAGATTCAGCGGTTAGTAATATTTATCTACAGAAAGACGTGGGTGCTCTACTTCGCCTATCCCACATCCGGGCTCTCGCATTGCCTTGCATCAGGATAAGCAACTCGATAGCCCACGCCGAGATATATTGACGATACCCACAAAAACATGAGTAGGGTACAATACACCCAAAGTGGACGTCTCGTTGCGTTTCTTCTGATGCCTTGATTTGCGAGATCTGGATGTCGAAGATAACGTTCGTAAACGTCCTTTTTACCACTAAAATTCGACCCGTCAACCCTTTCAGGCAATTTGAGTCGTCTGCAAATATACAAAAAAGTTAGCAAATTGAGCATGTTTTTACGAAAAATCTTCATAATTCGTTGCTAATTTCAAGAAAAAGCGCTATTTTTGCAGAAAACATCGATAGAATCATGGGAACTCTGCTGATCCATTTTACCAGAGATATTCGGAGGTATAATGTCTGTATCAACAGGCAATAGAATCTGCAACAAAACGTTATTGGAGATATGGCAAAAAAGGAAAACAACGAATTAGAGAAAAGGAACCGGGCTTTCCTGATTAACCAAGATGAAAACGGAATAGTTCGAGTTTATGTAGGATTCGAGAGTGAAGATGTGTGGCTCAATGTGGAGCAGATGATGGAACTGTTTGATGTTTCGCAGCAGGATGTTAGCTATCACATCAATCAGATATATGTCGAGAATGAGCAAGATCCAGAACGAACTCACAAAAAATTTTTGTTAGTTCGGCAGGAGGGAAATAGAAGTGTCCGTAGAAACATGAGCCACTACAATCTGGATATGATTATTGCTGTGCCTATAAGGTTACTCACGCTCTCTATTTAGATATGGGCAGAGGTTGGAACTATGCCTGGTATCGGGAAAAAGGCGGTAAGGTGAAAGAGATTTTCCCTGAAAGCAAATTGGCTCCAAGTTACAAGTATAGGACTAATTGGATTACATTCTACAAGTGACGAACTGCGATAAAATGCAGAGAGAATAACGATATACGGAATAAAAACATTAACTTTGCAAACGAAATGAGATATGGCAAACGAAATAGATCAAACGTCAACAATTGACAAGTTGGAAGGGCAGGTTAAGAACTATAAGATAGTTGCTATACTTGCTGGTATTATCTCCATTGCTTCGCTTATTATGGTGTTTTTCTAAGTTTTAAACACTAAAGAATATATTAAAGAAACAAGGGCTGCAACAACAGCCAACCAAAAGGACTGTTGAAGACTTGCAAACGCTGCTCTACTGATTGCTACTATTGACAAATATTTATGTAAAAAAATATATCCTAAAATCCGCAACTAATAGCCACGGGGACTAATTTTGCATTCTGGTGCTTCATTTGACGATTCCCTTGTCGTTATAGACGTGATTATGTTTGTTTCTAGCCCACCTTCCCCTTACCCCGTTAAGCATTGCAGGGGCTTTATGCTGTCAATAACCCTCGAAGTTGAATTCTCAACCGTCAGCGAGTGCAAAAGGGTTCTGGTATGAATGGTTATGAGTATAGATGTTCAGTTCATAGTGTCTGGCTGTCCTTATCCATTTGGCAGGTACGCTGATGAACTTGAAAACGAATGCCTTGATCCTGCTGCACTTCTCCAGTCCGAAGGCTTTCGCGTCAAGCCTCCCCATGAGGAACTTATAGAAGTTGCGTATCATAGCCGTCAGCAGCAGGAACACGGTGTTCTCTGCCATGAAGGACTTTGGCAGCCTTGCCCATCCGAATCCGTTGTTCATGTCGTCGAAGATGCGTTCCTTGCCGCCCCTGAGGTTGTAGAACTCCACGATCTCGCGGTTGGTTGAGGTATAGTCGTTGGTCAGGATGCAGCGGTAAGTGTACTCTCCTTCCCATAAGTCCTGCTCACCGTCCAACCGTCGCTCACGCTGTATGACAAGGCGGTATGCCTTGCCCTCCCACTTCTCGACGATGATGGAGTTCAGCTCATACCCGATGCCGTTTATCTCCTCGCGCTGCTAAGATCATGGGGACAGGTTTTTGAATGAATTCACCGAATTCATTCAAAAACCTGTCCCCATGATCTCGAGGGCGATGCCGCTGGCACCATCCAGCCGCAGGCCGACACCCACTACGGCCAGTCCGTCATACTCAACGTCAAGACACGCCGCCTCTACGTGAAGCTCTGCAATGCCGGCGACCAGCCCAAGCGCGCCAACGTCAACCTCGGACGCTTCGGCCTCAAGAAGATGGCCACGAAGACCACCCTCGCCGGTGCGCCCGATGCCGAGAACAACTTCGACCAGCAGCCCATTGCACCGCAGCGCGAGCAACTCAAGGCACAGAAAAAGTTCAGCATTGACCTGCAGCCCTACAGCTTCGTCATGCTGGAGTACCAACTGTAGCATCGGATTGACTCGGAGTTTGAAAATAGCATCGGATGAACACGGATTGACACGGACTATTTAACTGTATAAAAACAGGAAT
>JAEEGI010004424.1_pt1 | contig 32919 bp, 11 predicted proteins | sample 8958751 | NCBI WGS metagenome assembly JAEEGI01 (sample SAMN16246545, study PRJNA631951) | gut metagenome | biome: gut microbiome; feature: rumen; material: KS-attached | host: Bos | place: Iran: Karaj | collected 2018-10
GAATTCTATACGGGTCCTGCTGAAGATGTTGACTAGCCGGATGATACCTTTGACGTTATTACAGCATGTCAGTGTATCTGGTATCTGGACGCTAAGACTGTATCCGGAAGATTTGCACGGATGCTTAAACCGGGGGGCAAGTTTCTTATCCTATACATGGGGTGGCTGCCTTTCGAGGATAATATTGCGGGGAAAAGCGAAGAGATCATCTTAAAGTATAATCCCAACTGGTCCGGTTGCGGAGATACGGTTCATCCCGTATATGTTCCGGAAGATCTGCTTACGAATTTTGACATAGTGCTGCAAAAGGAGTTCCGCACAGACGTTTCATTCACAAGAGAAGGATGGCATGGCCGTATGCGCGCCTGCAGGGGAGTGGGTGCAGCTCTTAAGGGTGCTCAGCTTGAGGCGTGGAATGAGGAACATATGCAGATGTTAAATGAATTTGCGCCGGAGAGATTCGAGGTAAAGCACTATGTTTCTTTTGCCGAATTACAGGTAAGAAAATAAAGGCCGTTAATTTAACTGTACGGAGTAATTTGGAGCAGAATAATGAAACAGTTTTTTTGAGTTAATTTTCCTGCTGTTGACGTATAGTCACACGGGAAATGAAATGTTTGACGATATAATTTTTTACAGTAATCTTGCAATCTGAAATAGTGAATAAAGGGGGTGCCGCACTAATGCGTGAAGCCGTAGCAGAGGGCTTAACCGAACTTGAAGAATATAGGTGAAATGTGGTATTATTGTTAAAATATGCTTATTATGCTGCCTTGATATTGTTAAATAATGATAAGCATCCTGCTGACGAATAATACAATAACATAATTGATTCATGTATAACTTTTACTGAAGTAAGATAAAAAGCTATTAACATGGAAGCATATAGAGGTTGACATAACATGAAATCGTATATGACGATTTTAGACAGACAGAATGAAAGAAAGACAGCAGACAAGCAGACTACATACAGGCAGACGCCATACAGCCAACAGACACTAATACATATTTAATATCGGGATAAATGACTCATAAGAAGCATTTAGAGTGTTTCTTTTGAGTCTTTTTTGTTAATAGACGGAGGTACATATGGATAAAAAGAGTTTTGAAGTAAGCTATAACGACCTTTTGGAGGAGTTTGACAAATGGGAGGAGCCTGACAGTGAGATATCCGAACAGGCAGACGAAATGACCGCGGAATTCACCCGGCTGCTTGGCAATATGTTTACGGATGAAGAGTCCGAATATAATCCCACCGGTGTGCTTGCGGAGGATGACTATCTGACCGAGGAGATGGTGGACAAGGTGGCATTCCTTAATCTTCTGGAAACTCAGGTCCAAAACGCCTCCGAAGACAGCGGCGTAACCGATGAGGATATGGAGAAGGCTTACCTTTCGGTCATTGATTCCTTCTTTGAGCTTTCCAAGACCATCAATCCTATGGCAGGGTTCGGCAGGGATCGTCTGGAGGCGGGACTTTCACTTGTCAGGATATATGAAGATCGCTTCGGGCCTCTTGCAACACAGATAGTACCGGAGAATGCTGAGGCTTTCGAGGAATTTATCTCAGAGGAGCATTACGCTGATGTACTGGCGGGACGAAAGAGCGGCATCGGAGCTCTGAGGCTGGTAGAAGGAGAAAAATGCGCCGCCGGAGCGGCAGTATATTCCGTGACGGGGGATGGTGAGTCAGAAGCACTCTCCATTAACCTGGACTGGATCGCGGTTCATCCGGATCTCCGTCAGAGAGGCATAGGCAACTTCCTTATGGCAAAGCTTCTGGAGCTTGCTCTTCAGAATGAGGACTGCAGCATTACGGTAGAGCTTCCTGTTGTGGTCGCTGATGAATCGGATGTGGATCCTGATGGCGAGGAGCGGGCCATACTTGAGAATTTCCTGGATTCCTGGAAATTTGAATTCACCATAAACGACTTTTCGGGATTCGTATTTAAGATACCGGACTCCGAGGATAATAAGGCTCCCGGAAGCGGCAGCAGGGAGGTTATCGTATCCCTTTACGAACTGGGAGGGAACGGTCAGGCTCTTCTTGATGAATTCCTGGGAGATCTGGGAGATGAATATAAGGGAATTAAAAAACTTCCCATAGAGTATTTTGATGCCGATGTAAGCTGCGCGGTTTTAAAAGGCAGAAAAATAGCTGCGGCATTTCTCGTAAAGCGCTACAGCGGCGGAAACTACAGATATGAGGCGTTATGCTGTCCGAAGGATAAGGCCTTTGATTATATTCCCGGGCTCTTTTCATTCGCCTGGAGAGCCTGCATCGAAAACGGTGATGCAGGCAGCATGCTGTATGGCATGATAAAAAGTGAAGAGATGTTTGATACCGTCAGAAAACTGGACTCCCTTGCAAGAAGAGCCGGATCTGCAGTGGAAGACGATAAGCTTTATAACATGGAAGGTCTTAAGCTGGCGGAGAAATTCATATCCGTGGGACGAGGCCTGTATTCCTTCAGAGGAGCTTTATATGCTCCGGATCCGGAGGATATCATAACCACTGAAGAATGGGACAGATTTAAGGAAAACGCGGGACTTCAGATTGACAAGATACCGGAGGACGGCATAGACGATCCTGCAATGGTAGAGGAGGCAATGTTAAATGGATTTTAAGAAAAAAACAAAAGAGACAAATACAATCATAAATGAGGAAAAGAAAAAGGTTACTCTCCAGAACGCAGGGGGGATCAAAGCTCCTGAGGTGCTTAAAGCAGAGGATAAGAAGGACCGCAAAAAGGACAAAAAGATTAAAGAAGTAATACCGGCAGTGCCCCTTAATATGATAAATAAGGTGCCGGATCAGGCTCCGGAAGCCCCGGCTCCCGCAGTTATAAAGCTCAGTGAGATAGAAGAGGATCCTTATAAGAAACTTTCCAGGGAAGAGAAGCTTCAGATCTATAATGATGATGAATTTGCCCGCAGAGTGCAGATTCTCGACGAGGAAAAAATCCCCGTCCCCAAGGATGAGGATCAGCTGAAGGTCTTAAGCAACGATCAGATGGAATATGTCTATGTGGTTGATGAGGAGGGCAGGGATGTCTACGATGTCAATCATAAACGGCGTCAGGAAGGCCGCTGGAAAGCGACCGCAGATCCCATAATGAAGGAGCACTATGAGTGGCTCACCAAGTATTATCTGACCCATAATGATACGCTGGATCAAAACGAAGAGAAGAATAGGCCCATACCGGCTCTCAGATTCAAAAATCATAAGACCTATGTGAATACCCCCGGTCTGAACGGGGTCTATGAAAGCCAGAAGGCCAACAACTGCTATGCCTGCGCAGGCACGGCCATGATCAACCAGTATATCGCAAGCCGCAAAAGCAGTAGCGGAAAAAAGGACGCAGAGATCAAACAGATCACAAATCAGGATATGATGCGCTCCTACGTACCCAAAATACAGAGCTTCCCGGAGGGTAACGGAGTCATTGACGAATACGGATATTACGAACAGACAGGGGTCATAGATAAGTTTGCAGGTAAAAACAAGACCGAACCCGGTAATATCTTTGCTCTCGGCGACATGGTCATTGAAGAGCTTAAGAAGAATGGCATCGATGACGCATGCTTAAATCGTGTCTATATGGCATCTCCCAAGACCAACAGTGTCCATGACAGGAGCGTCAGAAACAATATGAAGTCATATTTTGCGGACAAGATAAGCTCCATTATAGATGAAGGCGGGGTGGCCGCAGTATGTCTTACGAAGCCCAGCGGTTATATTCACTATGTGACAGTTACCGGCATCAACGGCGAAGGCCTTGAGGTATATAATTCTTCAGTCGGTTCAAAGGATAAACGTCAGATCTGGCGCATAGATGATTTTATAAAAAACGGATACAACGTAGAAATAAACTGGATATCCGAGAAGAAATCCCCCGAGGAGTTTACGGCAGAATATAAGAATTTGGATTATGATGAGGAGAAGGGCTATTCCCTTAAAAAGCAGACTCAGAACCAGGTAACGGAGTCGCTGACACATACAAAGGGTGTTACGGTTGCGAAGACATCAAGCGAGATGGGACCTCAGTATGAGGGCATATCCCAGTTCGTATATATTCCGGATTCACGCTTTAAGTCAGCCCCCATTACCATGAAGGAGGCTCTTGAGATCAGTGCCGAGAAGCAGCGGGAGCATGACGAGGAATGGGCCAAATTCGACCGTAAGGCCGCCGATAAACTAAAAGGTGATGCAAAGAAGAACGCTCAGACAGAAAAGATCAAATCTGAGGAAAACGATAATATCATAAATGAAGCCAGTCTGGAGAGAGAAGAAGCGGAAAGAGAGAAAGCATTAAGGAAGGCGAAGGAAAAACAGAACAAAGAAGAGAATAAGCAAGAAAATAAGGCGAACACAGATCTCGATTTCGATGAGGAACTGTTTAAAGAAGAACTTGACGAGGAAGAGATATTTAAAGGAGACGAAAAAGAAGAAGAGCAGACGCAAAAGCAGACGGAAGAACAAAAGAATAAGGAAGAGGAAAAGGAAGAAAAACCGAAAAAAAAGACCGTCCCCCTAACCGACGAAGAGCTTCGGAAAATGAAGCAGCAATACCTGAAAGAAAAGAAAAATGAAAGGGAGAGAAAAAAGAGGTATAAGCTCCAAGGCTACGGTCTGACTGAAGAAGACTTGGAAGAGGAAGAAAAGAAAGAGGCAAAATACAAAGATAAGAAGCTTCAGTCCGATAAAGTCCGCTCAGAACTTGAGAAGAATAAAGAATCCGAGAAAAAAAGGAGAGACATAATCCGTGCTTATGAAAATAAGAGCAAGGACTATGATTCCTTTGGCCTGGGCACGGATCTGCGCGATACCCGGATAAATGAGGCGGACAGCAGCTATATGCGCGAAGTCAAGGCTTATCTTAAGGATTACCTTGCTATCCGTGACAAGCTGTTCAAAAAATATAATTACAGAGAATTCGAAACACGTGAAGACTTCGAGGATTATTATGATAACAATGGTGTCTTTGACAGAAAAATTGCCTACAAAAAAGGGGGCAGAGGGAATCCGGGTTTGGCAGGAGAATTGACCGGAGATGAACTTGAAGCCTTAAGGGATGCCTATCAGAATCTATACAGCTCTGTTAAGAGTTATGAGGTCAGTCATAACGCCACGCTTACCGATGCAAGAGGAAAAGCAAGAGCACGTCAGGTAAGACTGTTGGGAGAGAAGCTTCAGATCGACAAAATGCGCTTCGGGTTGTCGTTCATGAGAAGAAATATTGAAAGCAGTCTTGATCAAAAATATGAAGATTATGATAATGACAGCAAGTGGGAAAAATTACGCAAACAGCTTATGCCGACCTGGTCCAAGGCGCTTTTTGTTTCAGACTCAATAGATATGAGGGCTTTGGATTACAGTTTTTACAGGCGTAAACAAAAGGAAGAAGGTACACTGTCTCCATGGTATGAGCGTTTTTATAAATGGAACAGGGGAGCTGCCATAAACTGGGCGTTCAGGGGTGTCATTCTGTATAATGTGGCGGGAGGACTGATCGACAGAACACTGGGTCTTGCCACGGCTGTGGCAGCCAATACGGTCAATCTGGCAAGCAAAGCGGTAAAGATGCCATTAAAGCTTATGTCGGGCATGTTTAACGGCTTATCAAAGATGGTCGGAAGCAAGAAACGATGGAGAGTGAATGTGGGTCTCACGGAAGGCTGGCAGGGGATAGAAAAGGGGCGCAGAACCTTCAGAAGATATCTCAAGGGTGCCTGCGTATTGCCGGCTGCCGTAGTGGAGACGGTTACCCGCGGCGTCCCCGCAATCTTTGGTCATAAATTCAAATCCGGGGTGTATAAGAGAACTGCCAAATGGACAAAGGATGCATTTTCGGATACAAAGAAGTTTTTCGAGGATATAGGCTTTAAGAACTATGAAGGCATATCAGCCAGAGGAGATAAGGAATACGCTGAGATCGCAGCTTACGATACTCTCTTTGAGAAGCATAAGGAAATCCTTAATGAGAAAAAAGAGGCTGAGGAGGATGAATATGATCTGGAAGAAGTAGATCTGAATAAGATACATTTGAGTAAAAAGCGCGAAGAAAAACTACTGAAAAAGTATGAAAACGAGACCGGGACAGGAAAGCAGGAGAAAGAAGAGAAAAAGTCCGGCAAAAAAACAGATAAGAATAAAAAGACTGATAAAGAAGAGGTCTTTAAAGAGGAAGACAAGATTCCCGCTCCACTAAGGACGGATCTGAACCGTAAAATGAAGATCAACACAGCCGTGGAGGATTATATGCTGACCCGGGAGTATGCAAGAATGGCAAGCGATGAGCTTCGTCTTGGTCTCGAAATAGAACCTGTTAACAGTTGGAGAGGATTAAAGAAATCCGAGCTTAACAGCAGAGACAGGGAGGCCGCTGAAAAGCAGGATATCCATGATAAGTCACTGACATTCATCGTGCCTCAATATATTGAGCAGGATGAGAAGGCAGAAAATGAAAAGGATAAGAAGGCTGCGGACGTACAGCTAAGTGAGAAAACCTTCATAGATTCCCTTTCGGTGAATCTTGAGGATCTTCAGATAAAAACCGACAGGGAATTCGTCGATAATCTTAAGGATAACTACGAAAAGGTCGATCATGTCCTGAAACTTGAAAATCTCATCAATAATGTGAAAAAGCTGGATTTTGATGTTACCCTGCAGGATATTCAAAGAGCCAATGTCCAGATCACGCTGTTTAAGGAAATAAGGGCATGGATGGATGCCCGTCTTGAGCTTATAAAGGATCCCTACTATGTCCTTCTTACGGAAAATGATGTTTCGGATGGCAGTTTGATTGCTACGGCACTGGACAAATCCAAAAACAGTTTTGTGCCCGAAGAGAATTATGCCAAAAGAGTCAAAGCTGTCGGAGAATTCTTAAAGAAGTACCAAAATGTGAAGGATTGCAAATTTGATGGGGATGATTATCGTAACGACAATGATATGTCTGTAATGAGGATAACGAATTTTGCAGACAGATACTGTATGGCCCTTACATACATGTCTGATGTATTTGCAGAGAAGGTGATCACTAACGAACTTCGATCCAAGAAGATCGAAATCCCCAAGGATAAGAACAAAGCCGCAGATCTGATCGAGTCTACAGCCAAAGATATGGTTGAAATACTTGGAAAACAATCGGGGTATTCGATATCGTTTGTCTCCACTTTTCGTATTAAAGCGGAGCAAGTTGTTAACAGACTGCGGGATGAAGCGAAGAAAGAGGCAAAAAAGGAATAAATCGGGAAAAAAATGGTTAATGACTTTATTTTAAATATCGAAATGAGGATCACAGAATTAATTCCTCCCTCTGCGGTAATAGACGGCGCGGCATTTATTCTTCTGATCAGTGTGATGATCTATACGAATACTTATCGTAAGAGAGGACACAGGGAGGACAGGATATTCTGTGCCATGAATATCCTGGGAATAGCCGGGGCTTTGGTCAGCATATTTAATGCAGTATTCGGAAGACTGAATCTCGGACATGAACTTGTTTACACCCCGTGGCTTATGGTGGGGAACACCTGTACAATCTTTTTGCTTTCGACTATAGGCTATATGTATGTCTTTTATGCGGATTCGGCCTACGGAGGAGAGAAGCTTTTCCGATACAGGGTTCCTTTAGCCATTCCCCTTGCGGTGTTATTTGTAATGCTTATGATAAATGTTTTCAACGGGTTTATGTTTACGATAAGCAGTGAAACAGGGGATCTGAAGCTGGGAAGGTTCTGGGCCGTGGAGTATGTGGCCGGTCTGCTCTATATCCTGGGCAGCGGGTTCATAATGTGGAAGGCAAGCAGACGATTCGTAATACTGACAGTTGTGTTTTTTGCGATAAGAGGCGTGCTTATGTCCACGAATTTTTACTGGATATCATCCATACCTTTTATGGTAGGCGTCATACTTGTTTTTGCTCATATATGCATGATGAACTATACATTTTACGATGAGGAGACTCCGGTAGATGAACCGGAGAAGTATGGTAAACGAAATTAATAATTTCGTTTACCATACCTTTAGGAACGGAGGGTAAGTTTTGGACGATATTTATACTATAGTCGAGTGGGATATGACGCTTACTCTGTATTTCGATCTGATGTCAATAGCACTGGCAATGGGTCTTTTGTTTTTGTCAAATCATATCCGATCCGACAGACCTCAGAACAGATTCTTTAAATACATGTGTCTGTGTCTGCTTATAAATGGTCTGGACGAGGTTCTGGTGTATTTCGTTGGAGAACTGAGAGGGCCTTTCTTTGGCTACATTTATACCATACTGTACTCCATAAGTATGATAATGGGGCCTTTCATAGTGTTTTTCTGGGCTTTATATGTGGATTATCTCCTAAATGGCAGCATGGATCATATCAGGCGGATTTATAAATACCTCCTTATCCCCGTGATACTGATGGCCGCGATCTACATCCTGGTTTATGTAGGGATTTTTTACGATATTGCAGTAGACGCACTTATGTGGCTTTATACAGCATGTATTTATACTGTGCAGATCCTGCAGTTTTTGTATCTTTTTGTGCCCGCGTACAGGCTTTACCGATACAAGAAAAATACGGGAAGGCTTCTTATGGTCAGGCTGAAGCCGTTTTTGATCCCCGTGGTAATATCTCTGATCCTGTCGGATTTTTCTTTTTACGATTTCGACGCCATAGGATATGCTGTGGGACTAGTGAGCATTTATTTTTCAACCATCGAGGTACTTAAGTACGAAAGTAAGACGCAGGGGTATTTTAACAGGGAATATCTGGAAATGATCAGATGGTATGCCGAAAACGGCAGGAAGGATTACGGTTCCGTTATAGAGGCTAAGGCTTCAGGCGATCAGAGTCCGTTGCCCGAAATGTTCAAAAGAGAAACTCCCTCGGGCATTGAACTGGTAAAGGTGGATAATAACAGATTTATCGCATTTATGCAAAGCACAGACAGAACGTTTGTGGATTCGGTGACCTCACTCATACATGACGATATAGAGGAATACGATGAAGAGCATACTGACAGCCCCATAGGAGCGGTATTGACCCAAGAACTCAGGGGCAGAGATGAAACGGTTCCCGACTTTGTTAATCGAATGATAGACAGAACCGTAAATCAGACGGTGTGATATGGAATTAGTATATATAAACGAAGAAAATTTATATCTGTACGAGGATTATCTTGATCCCGATTCGGCAGAGAATATAGGCAGGGAATTTTATCGCTGCCTGGTCGCCTGTGACGATGATGAACCCAGAGCTGCCGTAATATGGGAGCTGATACATCTCTATGACGATCATAAGCCCACGGAGAGCAGGATCGACTGGATCAGAATAGACGATCCGGAGGCAGGTAAATATATTCTTGAAGGCTACGGCGAAAGGGTTTCCCTTGATGAGGTGGAGACTTCGCTTTTTGAATTCGAATCGGATCATATCAGCGACTATATAGATGTGTTTAAGAATGCGGGCTTTAAGCTAACCGCAGTGGACGGAAGACGCATGGAACTGCCTCTGAGCGATTTCAGATTACTGAAGATCGCAAGAAATCTGAAGACACCGGCCTATATAAAGAGCCTTTCTTCCATCAAGAACCGTACCTTCAGAAGAGGAATGGTGGATTGCGTATACAATGTAAATCGTGACTTTCCGGCAGATATAATCAAGATGCCTATAGACTGGTATGAACCGGACCTGTCCAGCTATGAGGAAACGGATGCGGAGAGCAGAGGCTTCATGCTGATACACAAGTGCGTGTCCGGCAGACTACGTATAGAGCTCCTGGCGGACTGGGGAGCTGAACCCCAGATCAATATGATCAATATGATCAGATATTCCCTTGATCAGGCCCTTAAGAATTATCCTGATGATACCGGGGTGATAATTGTCAAACGTGACATCGCCACCAGTAAGCTTGTTTCCTATTTGTTCCCCAACGCGCCCGTTAAAAAATGCGTTAAAGGGGAACGCAGTGAGGCGTAGTTTATAAGGCGGTATATAAAAGAGAGGTATATAAGATGAGGATCACAAGGATAACACAAGCTAACGCAGAAGCGTTTGAAGATCTATGCCCTGAGAGCATTTCGGATGATGCGGATCTGCTGCTGGGAGCCGTGGCGGATGATGACACGGGATGCGCGTGCATGGCTGCCGATATATCCGGCAGAGTCCTCAATATCAGCTGGCTCTATACCCATCCGGATTACAGAAGTAATGGCGCGGCGACTGCCCTTATGGAGTCACTTATGAGTCTTACGGATGCTACACTGACAGATTGTATACAGATACGGTATTACGATCCCGACGAAGCTATGGAAGGCTTTTTGATGAAGTATGAATTCCTGACAGAGGAGGACGAAGGCCTCTACAGGGTGCCTGTTGCAGATATCATATACGGCTCCATGATGGAGGAGATGACGGAGAGCTTCAAAGGGCAGAAAGCAGGGATAAGCCCCGTTACTCCGGAGATAAAGGAGGAATTAAGGACATACCTTGAGAACAGAGGATATGATCCTGAGCTTACAGAGGGTATATCCCCCAATATCAGTCTTATAAGGCGTGACAAAAACAGGAATATTACAGGATGTATGCTTATTGCGGAGACTGATGAGGAGAATCTGGATGTTGTGTTTTTTTATAACGAGGGAGGCGCCTATGGCCTTGTGGAGCTGACGACAGGTATGAATGATGTTCTGACACATTATGAATATACTGACAGCAAACTGATATTTTCCGATCGTGGAGGATTCGCTACTGAATACATCGAAAAGCTTACTAAGGAAGATCCGGAAAGCTACCGTATAGAAGGAATCTACAGAGGAATAAAACTGCTTGGGGGAAATGAATAATGGAAGGCTTTGAGAATATACAGATCAAAAGAACAAATACCGCAGTTGAAACCGATAAGTCCAGGACGATTAATCCTGAGGTGACTCAGAATAACATATTCCGGGCGGAAGAGACTCTGGGACGTAAATCCGTGGGAACAAACATTTCGGACCCCAAAGTCATAACCGGGATAAAGAAGCAGAAAGAGAATGAAAAAAAGAGCAGGAAGCTTCTGAAGAAAAAATCCGAAAATGTGATCCCTGAGATAAAGCAGGTAAAGAAAGCAAAAAAAAACGGGAAAGCTTCAAAACCCATAAGTGCAAAGCAGCTGGCCGCAAGGCAGAAGCAAGAGCGGTATCAGCAAACCTCTGAGACAATGGAAAAGCTCCATCAGCAGTTTGAGCAGGAAATCAGCGCTTTTTATACTGCCGATGAACCCATTCAAAATTATGAGAACTTAAGCAGATCCGACAAGGATAAGCGTATAAAGGAGGCCATTAAGCGGGAGGATTATGCTGCCAGGGTGATTGAATACGAGCTCGAGGCCGGGAAAATCAAACAAAACAACAGGAAGCAGGATGTAAACGTCAAGAGCAAGAAGCAGCTCTTAAACAGGGTAAGGCAGTTCATGGAGCACTCCGCCAAGGAGCGTCTTATGGACTCGGATGAAAGCTTTGTGGCGAATCTTTCGGTTAATTATCAGCTTTGCGCGGAAGCCGAATATATAAACAAGGTTCTGAAAAATGCCGCTAAGGGAGATTATCTTCCCAAGGAACTGGATCTGAGCGCAGTACAGAGCCGCATAGCAGGCCTTGCGGAGCTAAAGGTCTATATGGATAATCGCAGCCAGCTGATAAAGAGCCCCTATTATAAATATTTCTCATCAGATGATCTGGCTTATACGGACAGTGAGATAGAGGGGCTTATACAGCACTCGGAAAACGCCGAATTCCTGAATTATCTGGACCTTGTGAGAAAGCTCAGGGCACAGGGGTATAAGCGTAAGAAAGGCTTAAAGAGCATTAATAAAAGGATCGCCGACAGCTCTGCGCGCCGGACCGAGGTTTTAAGAACCAGACAGGAAAAGCGTGAGATCATTGATAAGATGGCTGACCATGCCCTGAACTTCAGGGGCAATCAGACCTTCAGGGACAGAGATCATGACTCCAGATTTTCACGCAGGCTTTTTGAAAAAAGGCTGAGGGAATTTAACGCCCTTAAGGTAAGCGATCTGCATCTTAAGAGCTTTAAGGATCTGGCGGATAATTTTGATGATAATGCACGCCTTTTTGAACAGGCAAGAGAATTCGAGTCTCTCCTTGTGACAGCAGTAAGAACCGGTCAGCATCAGTTCACCGATGATGAGATGATAGGCTTAAGAGCCAAGCTCAGGGTCTTCATGGATGCGGAGAGATATTCATATACCATACAGAGCGAACTGCTTAAAAAAAGAGATAAAGCACTTGATGATATGTCTTATGACGATATCGAAAAGGATGTATCCGTACATCTCAGGGATAAAGCCAATACCGAATTATTATACGATGAAATACCGCTGTTTAAGCTCGGCGATAATCTTGAAGGTCATCTGACTGCCGTAAAGAAGATCTTTAAGAAGGAACATGACGAACGTGAAAACACCATAAAAATCACATACGGGCTTACACATCCCAAGGAGGTTATAAAGGACGGAAAGAAAGGCTATGAGCCCGGAAACATACCTGCGGAGGAACTTGAGAGGAGGAGCGGATCATATCAGAAAAATGCTCTGTATGCCGATCACCTTATATCTCTTAATCAGTATGCAGCTCATGTCTGGCAGCATAAAAGGAACCTGTTCTTACAGGAATATTCAAAGAAAGCAGGAATAAACCTAACTGAGCTTTTTTGGCCCGGAAGAATTATAAGCGCATACTGCGCAGGCATGTCCTCCGAAGAGTTTAAAAAGATGGTTGATGTGTTTGCCTTCGGTTCCGAAAAGGACAAACAGGAGGTATACAAAGCTATCCTTAAGGAGGTGGAGAATGCCGATCCCGAAGAGCATGATCTCAGACAGGGAGAAAAGAGACTGGATAATGTCCTGTATAAGTCCAGAATTTCGCTTATTGCTTCGGGGATCATTGATCTCAAGAGTGATCTGAAGGATGAAAAGGACAAAAAAACAGTCCAGGCTTATGCTGATACAGCCAACTCCCATCTGTCGGATGTGTCATTTCTTCATCAGAATTTTATCGTTGATGCATCCCTTACCCGAGCGATGACTATCGGGGATATGTTTGCAGGAGGCGGGAATATCGATGGCTTTATTAATCATGTCAATGATCAGCTTGAAAATAACAATGGGTATTTTGTCAATGATAAAAAGATCATCGGACGGAGCAACTGGGATGTTTTTGAAAAGATAATAAAGATTCCAAAATTCGGCTTCGAGATGAGAGTCAGATCAGAGAAAAAATGGCAGCCGTACGCTGCGGAAGAGACTGAATCTTATTCCTCTGACAAATACGCCGGTCTGTTAAAGCATGGGCTGTGGAAGGAAGCCTCGAATCAGGATATTGCCTCGATAAAGAGCTTCTACGCAAAGCATGCCGAAGATCCGGATTCCGTCAGTCTGCAGCTTGCCAAAACTCTGGCAGGAACTGAGGCCGGCTTAAATGCCGATAACGAAACAAGGGCAAAATACTGTGCGGACGCGGAAAAGGTATTTGAAGGGATCATGAGTGTGGATCCTTCCGAATTTGCTTTTGATTCATATCTGGATATAGTATCCGATGAAGAACGGTTCGCAAGGCTGTCAAACCTCGTCCGTATGGCAGGAGAATCGCAAAAGATCATATCCAATTACCGCAAATATCTGGAGAATAAGGGCAACCTGCAATACGGAAAACAGCTTAAGCTTAATGAGAATTATCTTAAGGAGATAGAGGCAAGGTGTGAGCTTTTGGGATGCGCCGGGGGATTTTTTGACGGAAGCTTTGAGAAGCTTCTTGATTCACCGCTTATAAAGGAATTCAAGACTGTGGATGCCATGCTCCATCAGAGCGATAAGGTATATAACGACCTGAAAGCGGCTGCAAAAGGCGATGAGGAAAAGATAAGCCGGATTAATGCTATACAGGATTTCATAAAGAGACTGAAGTACTTTGACATCAATACTCCCTTAAATATCCTTGAACACAGGATAAGAGCCGATCACGGCATATTAAATAACGAACTTAGCTCACCCCTGGAGGTATTAAATGTCCTGAAGGGCACGGAAAGCATACTTAAGAGGAATGAAATCGGTATAAACCGTATTAACATTACACTTACACCCGAGCAGGAGCTTGTCCGTCAGACAGGAACCCGTTTTAAAGAAAAAAAGATATCCGTCAGGGATCGTGAAAAGCTTCTTAATAATCCAAAATCAGGGCAGTTTGCCAAAAAGCAGGCTATGGAGAAACTGAACAAAGTCAGGACTTCCTATGCAAACGGTATGTATGAGGTAAAAGGAAAGACAGACACCGGGTACAAGGTGGCACTGGACAATGAAACAATAGATTATCTGTGTAACTTTGCCGATCCCGAAAGCATTATCAAAGATTATTCCGATAAGGCCACGAGATATAAGGCACTTGATCTTATGACCAGACAGATAATGTCCATGGCCCCGGACTTAAACCTGACTTCGGATGAGGATTTTACGGACAACGCCCTTAAGCTTGAGATGATCACAAAGACGGTCTATGCCTACAGGAATATTTTGGCTGCTAATCCCGACTACTCAGACAGACTGAAAAACAAAGCCTACGGAGATGAATTCAATGATGAAACAAGTGTCAGCAAAGCTGTAAGCAAGCTGCTCAGCATATCGGACTATTACAGGGCAAGAAGACTCCTTATGACGAACAGCTATTATATGCTGCATGAAAACTCCGAGCTTTCGCGCAATAAAAAAAGCGCTGTAAACGATGAACAGCGCAAGGTAGCGGAGCTGTATGAGCTTATGGATAAATGCGCCGCGCGTTTAAGAGAGGAAGATTATGATGCAAGGGAGCGGGAGTATACCGAACAGCTCCTTGACAGACTTGAGGAAGAGTCCACAAAAGATGCATATTTAACCGGCAGGATCGATGAGACCAGGATGGATGCCGCAGCTCTTGACAAGACATACGGGAAGTACAAAAAGCTGATTGAAGAGACGGGCTTTCATCCCGGGGACGTATTGAAATTCAAGAGAATGATCGAGAATCCGAAGAAGTATCCGAAGCTTGGAAAATATCTGACCGAGGATGTGAAGGCATTTGTTTATACGATGTTTCTTGACAGGGGAGCCGTCAGCGGACTCACCGGTAATACTCAGGAAGACTGTCAGTATAATGACAGGCAGATGGGATTTTTAAAACTCCTGACGGATAAGATCAAATATACTCAAAAGGAAACCGATCCGGAAACCGGCAAAAGCATTTCCAAAACAGTGGATTGTACCAGCTTCGACCTTATAGATCCGAATACAGGGGAAGAACTGAAGTTTCACACCGATCCCGTCAGACTGATCAAGGATCTTGCATTTATGTTTGACGGCTCTATAGCAGAGGGAGAATTCCTGGATATGATGGACGGACTCCTTATCGGTCAGAAGGGAGGGCTTGATTTAAACGACCCTGCTCAGATGGCGTATGCCAGGGACAGATGGCTTAAGTCAGCCAAAAAGCTTTATGAGTTCGAGCGGACAGCAGTAAAGAAGTTTGAGCAGACCTACGGCAATATGATAAGCGAAATCCCTGTGGGATTCTTCCTTCAGTCCATCGGCAGCGATCTGCCCGGTTTTTATAAGAGAATGCGCATGGTCGGTCAGTCCTCACTTGAGATGAATGATGAAAAGAATGTCAAAACTGCGGATGGAGAGAAGATATCCGTGGGAGAGCTTCTTGTAAGAAACGGACTTATAAAAGAGTCGGATCAACATAACTTTACATACCTTTCCTCAAAATATCAGGAGCAGACCGGCTTTGTGACCAACTATCTGGGCTATGTGGCCACGGTTATGGCAGATATTCCGATGGCAGAGGATTACAGTTCAAATGCCACTACAGCCTATAACTGGCGTTATTCCGTAAAGGACTCGTCTCTTAAGGGCCCTAAGATGTCCAGATCCAGACGCAGGAAGCTGTGGAAGGACGCCTGTGGAATGGAGAATAATTATGTACTGGGCGGAAAATGTCATCTCAGGGTTCATAAGGAGGAGCTTAATCTGTATACTCCGGATGAACGGAAAAAGCTTAAAAAGCAAAGAGCCCAGGACAGGAAGACTGCCGTTTACGCAGAAGCCTATATGGAGGAAAGAGCTGACATGCTCTATAAGAGAACCATTCAGACATTTGGCAGCGTAAAGGTTTCAGATGAGGATCTGAATTTTATAAGGACGAACCTTATATATTTTCATCCCGGTATGTATCAGACCGGCGAATATAAAGAAGAGGATGATGGCAAGGGCGGAACCGCTTCGTCTGAGGCCGAGGTGGAGGATGCATATAAATACTACCGTATCATTAAGGATTATCTGGGAATAAGCGTACATGACGGGGATCTCGTGAAAGCTAGGAAGAATGCAATCTCGAAGCTTATAGGAATGTCCACTCCCCAGGTCGGTGAATCTATCAATATTCTCTCCCCAGAAGATATTATGTCGGATCTCGATATAAGACGGGATCCCGACAGCGTGATCTACGGGGAAAATGCTCTGATCACATTAGAAGCCAGACACAAAATGCACCTGGCTGTTCAGGATCTGGCTGCCAGAGATGATGTAAAGCAGCTTATGGACGAGAATCTTCATGAAAAATACCGTGAAGCGGTCAGAAAGAATCTGCAGACAGAGATTATCCGGGTCATGATGAGGTCTGATTTTTATCTTGATCTCAGGGATATCGAGAATCCCGGCAAGACCCGGGAGGAAAGAGAATATGAGCTTCTCAAGAATGCCGGAATGTACCTGGTAAATCAGAGTTATATAGATTTTGAAACGGAAGTGCTGACTCCCGAGGTCAGAAAGGTTCTTAAGAGATATAAAATACGTATAGACGGTCCGGTATTTGATAAGAAGGAAGCACCCAAAACAGAAAAGGCCGGGACTGAGAAAACTGAAGATAAAGCCGGCGAGAAAAAGGATGAGAAGAAGAGCGCCAGGAAGAATGAAAAGCCTCTTAACACCATAAATATCATAAACGAAAAAGAGAACCTGAACGTGATCCACGAGGAGAAGGAAGAGAACCTGAACGTGATCCACGAGGAGAAGGAAGAGAACCTGAATGTGATCCATGAGGAGGAAGAGGTTCCCGCCATGATGGCTCCCGTGTTTGAAGGTCTTGAATATGATAAACAGGGGGTTTATCAGTACTGCTGGGCATGTACGCTTGCAGGTCTTATGAACGCCCATGCAGGCAGGCAGATCACCAACCTGAAAACCATACTTAATAAGACCAACAAGCTTAAACTGCCTACCTTTAAGGAGTCCGGATTTGAGAAGCAGAAGGTCTATGATGATGCCATATCCCTGGCTCAGGATATGTATGACGGCAACAAGACAGGCAATCCCACCATCATCGGAGATTATGTCTTCAAACTACTTCCGAACACCGCCATCAGAAGCGCCATGATAGGCGTGGAAAAAGGAACTGAGAAGGAGTCTCAGGCCATCTTCAGACAGATGGCCGAGGCGCAGCTTAAAAAGGGACCCTTCGGTATCCTTCATAACGGTCACTATGTGATGGTAAGAGGCATACAGGGGGATAAGCTTCTTGTAAATAACTCCTTAAAGAGGAATCCTTCCGAGGTGGTTCCCTATGATTACACCATATCCCAGATCTTCTCCGCTAAGAAGGGCAATATGAAATACAAGCAGATCGAGCTTGTATGGCTGCAGGATATGAAGGGTAACGAGCAGGCTATCGCGGATGAATTCCAGTTTAAATACGACGGGAAGAGCGGCAGATATGAGGTGGATGCCACCAGGCTTAAGGACTCACAGGGGAAGAGCAAGGAAACCATACTTCACAGAGACGGCATAGAGGGTTCATACATAACCAATAACGGTATGGTATCCCAGCAGATCTATGTTCCAAAGAGCCTGAAGGTGCAGAAGGAGCAGAAGGAGCAGCCAAAGAAGCAGACTGGGAAAAAGGAGATCAAGACAGAGGAAAATAAAGAGAAGAAGCTTCCCGCTCCCGTGAAGGAGATATACGACAAGAAGCAGAAGCTTGCGGATAATCTGAATTCCGAAGCGGATACCATAAGCAGTGCAGGCCTGATGCACAGGTATATCAGTGAGAATACCGATTCGTTTGCCACGGCCCTTGGAGTAGTCAATACCCTGGAGGGTAATAAAAACCTTAAGGATGAGCACCGCTCCTTAAGGATCCTCCTGCTGGATCCTGCCAGGTGCACTAACAGGGAGCTCAGCTTAAAATGCCTCGAGCTTGAAAAGATCTTCCTGATTGCCTTTAACACTCTTGATATGTTTGAACTGAATTTTAACAGCGCAAAGGAACTGTTGAATGAAAAGCGCACAAGATCCCGCCAGCTTGCTGTGGCTATGAAGGCACTTCCGCCGGAATCAGTGGATTTCTATGAGAAAATGATCGACAACAAGGCTGTCACCACTGTGCTTGATAAGGATCAATTCAAGGAATTTAAGGCCAGATGGATCCTGCTTTGCAATCTGGAGCCGCTGTTTAACGGTATCCCCGAGATCATGGAGGACGCAGAGAAAAACAATATAGACATAGATAAGCTTTTGACAATGCCTTATGCCGAGATCCATACACTTTCGGAGGAAAGTAAGGATAAAGACATTAAGCAGATCTACACTGCGATATTGGCCGCGAAAGAAGGGCTTGATTCCATTGGACTTAAAACATCAGGAAACTGCGTTGACAGCCTCAAAAACGAGCGTAAAAAGCTGGGTCTTGAAGGTGAAATGCTAACAGCCCATGGCATGGTTAATATCATCACGCGAAAGGCCAAGACCGCGGCTGAATACAGGGGATATGAGCCTAAGGAATCAAGGTGGAAGCTTGGCGCCGAAGAACCGGCCGTGATTGACTCTTTATATCAGGGATCAGGGATTCCGGTGGAGGATCTGGAGCAGATAAAGGATGCAGCCAGGGCCAAGCTAAAGCTTACCATCAAGTTTGACTCGGCTCTGCCGCCGGAGGAAGCCGGAGCACTTGAGGCGCAGAAAAAGGGCGCACATGTAGCCGGTATGGATGCCAGAGGCTTCGTCACCCTTCTCCGTCCGGTTAACATAGACAAAAACGGAAAGTTTGCTACAAAAGAGGATGAGGAAAATCAAAAGCTTAATGTAAGAGACTGGAAATCATACAAATCCTGTAAGCTTTCGGACAGAGTTCCCCATCTGGATTATCTGGCAAATGAGATGATAAAGAATATGTTCAGCCCGGAGCAACTGGCTGATCCCGGTTATATCAGAGCCAATAAGGAACGGGCCATAAGGTGTATGGCATTTATGCACTATGGCAGAGAGCATTTGATCGATCACTGGAAGTATTTCATAACCCACAAGGATTCAAGGATCAGGGTTTTCGCATTCCTTTTCAGAGGCTCAAAGTATTCGGAAATAACGGAAAAGATGATCAGCACTGCCCTTTACGGATACGGATACGGCAGCGCCGCCCTTGGCAATTCTTCACAGACCGGTGCTGTGGTGCCCTTCAATCAGGGAGATGATTACAGGTTCATTAAAGAAACAAATGAACGTCTGGTGGAGAAATCCGTTGAATCCAGCGGCATGCTGGTAAGAGGATTTAAAACCCTGCATGCACGGGGTGAGAATGCAACTGCCTCCGATAAAAAAAGCAAAGATCTGGTTAAAGGAATAAACAAGGATGTAAGCTATGGGTTGGAGGATCTGACGGATGCAAATAAGTATCTGATGATCAAAAAATACGGAAAGTTCAGGAAAACAAAGAAATTCCCATATGCCCAGATCAGACAGGACAGCCTGGATATTATGGGAGAATTCTTTAAAAAGAAAGATGATAACAATTACATTGATTCCATGCTGAAGGACATAGAAGCGTATCTGAAGACCTATGAACCCGATCCCAAGCTTCAGAATGGCATTAAGGATGACCTGGAATAACGGATAAATACAACGGAAGCCTGAACAAGGCATCAAATATCAATAAAGAACTAATAAGAAAGGGAAAAGTCTATGCATATCACACGGATCACTGAAAACAACAGGGGGTATTTTGACAATCTTTGCCCCGAAGACATGTTGGAGGATGACGGACTCATCTTTCTGGGTGCTATCTCCGATGAAGGGGAGGCATCCGCACTCTTAGCCGTCAGCATATCAGGAAATATGGCGCATATAGAGTGGCTGTACACTGCCCCCGATATGCGAAGGCGGCGGGCTGCGACTGAGCTGGTGGAGGTTCTGGCTGAGATCGCCGAAGATAATGATCTGGAGGGTGTCGATATCAGCTTTGAAGATGAAGATGATGGCATGGAGGAATTTCTCATAGAGACGGGATTTCTTACGGGAGAGAGTACCGATATATACGAGATACCGGTCAGCGATATCATCAATTCTCCCGAGACGGAGAGGGCAGTGGAAACCCGAGACGAGCTGGCAAAGAAAGGCTTAAAGCTTGGAACTGTCCTTCTTGAAGACGCCCGGGTCATGTTGCGCACCGCAGGATATCTTGAGAACGGCGGAGCGGATGTGGATTTGACCGATATAACCCCTGATATAAGTGTGGCACTGACAGATGACAGAGGAGATATACGAGCCTGCATAATCATGAGGGATTCGGATGAGGATGCGGATATTGAATATGTATTATGCGATCCTTCAGAAGAAAACGCTGCATATGTGACGGGAGCATTGTATGACATACTTACAGATCCCGTAAATGAATGGGAAAACATACGGGTAACGGAAAATGGCGGACAGGCTGTAAGTCTGATGGAGGCTCTGACCGGCATGGATATGGATGAATACAGGGTAAACAGCGTTATGTACGGAGTGCGCCTGTTTGAATTAGATTAAGAGGATTACTGAATCAGTTTAATCATAGATTAATCACGGAGGTAAACATGGATTCTAAAACCTTAAAGAATGCAAATGTTGAACAAAACCTGAAAATGGATGTTCAAAAAAATGCGGAGGAAGTAAAAACCACCGTCAATAATCCCGCACAGCCCCTTCAGGAGGATAAGGCTGCGAAGAATCTGAAAAAATCGAAAAAGACCCAAAACAATAAGAAAAAGGATAAGGAGCAGACGGACAAGTTAAAGAATTATACCGCCAAAAAGGTTCCCGAGATCGTTCCGAAGAAAGAGACCAAAAAGGAACGGCAGGAAAGGGAAAAAGCCGAGAAAGAGCGGGCTGCAAAGAAGCTGGGAGAACTTCATAATACCCTTGATTCCGAAGAGGAATACGGCATGAAGGGACATATCGAGCCCGTCCGGAGGCGTAAATATAAATCCCTGAAGAAATCCGAAAAAGAGGCCCGCGCAGCCATGGCCGTAAAGCGGCTTGCAAATGCGAAAAAGCTGAAGGGCTTTAAGGTTCCTGAATTTAAACATGAAGAGATAGATGAGGAGGTTCTCGCTGTTAAGATAAAGGAATTTATGAATCTTAAATTCCGTGTTCTCAGCATGGACAGCGATGAGGATTTCGTAAGGAACCTGGCCGGCAATTACGAGCTTTGCAATATGGCAAAGGACATGAAGCTGTGGATAGATGCTGCGGTAGAGGGAGATTATCTGCCCGGAGAAACAGATCTTGATGCGATCGAAGCCCAGATCACCGCTTACGGTGAATTGGAAAAATATCTTGATACCCAGAAGGAACTGATGAGAAATCCCTATTACCAGTATATGGCAAAGGAGGATATAAAATACACTCCCCATCAGATGAGATATTTTGCAAACAGGACCAAGAACAAGGATCTGCAACAATATCTGACAACCTGCGCTAATCTGAAAGAGCTGAGCTTTATCCGCAAAAAGGGCATGAGTTCCGTGTCAAAAAGCGCTGCCATAGAGGGTAAGCGCAGGGCGAATATATTAAGGACCAGAGGCGAAAAGCGCGAGGCTATAGAGATGCTCAAGGAGGGCATCACAAGCTTTGGCGAATGCGAAAGATACCGCAATAAGAATTATGACGAAAAATACACCACCGAAGCCTTTGCCAGCGCTCTTGAGAACTTTAAAAAATTAAAGCCGAAGGACCTGCATTTCAGCAGCATAAGCGATATGGCAGCACACTTCGCCGAGAATGCTTATATCTTTGAGCAGACCCGTACCTTCCAGCATCTGCTGGCGGTAGCCGTCCAGAGGGGAGAAGTGCCTGAAAACGACAGAGAACTGATAGAATTAAGGGCCAAAATAAGAACCTTTACCATGGCGGAATATGTCACACATGCCATAGCGGTAAGGATGATAACCGATCCGGACAAATGCATAAATGAACAGACCTTCGAGGAACTCATTTCAGACACCTGCGAGGATGTCAAGAATAAGATATCTCCCGACGGACCGGATGTTCCCGGACCGGGTATGGACATGAAGAAGTATTTTGAATATGTACGCAAGGTCTATACGGAGGAGAACAGGGACAAAAACAAGGAGAAAAGCATCAGCAGGATCTACAGGCTTACCCATCCGAAAGAGGAGAACGGAAACTTAAGTCCCGGAAATATGCCTCCTGATGAACTTGCAAGGCGTAAGAAGGACTTTCAGAAAAACCTGATCCTGAACGAATATATTGCGGATCTGGCCGACTGCGAGGAATACAAGACCAGCTACAGATCGCTGATCATAGCACATCTGACGGCAAAGGGCGCAGGTCTGGACAAGCCACAGCAGATGGACAGAGTATTTGCGAGATATCTTCACGGCATGTCCTCCGACGAGATGAAGAAAGCCATACGTATCCATCAGCTCGGAAGCCCTGAGGAGAAGCAGAAGCTCTATTCAGACATAGCAAAAGAGATGGAGGCATACAGCTTTAATGACCTGGATGCCGACACTCCGGAGGCTTTTATAAACAATGCCGCCTACAGAAGCAAGATGAGCGCCATGTTCTCAAGTGTAGCCGGGGGATCCGATTTCCAACTCAGAGAATTAATAAAAGATGAAGATCTGTTGAAGAGGATGAGATTGAATCAGGCCGCCGGTCACGCTCACGGTTCGATGATGCTGACTTTGGCACAGGCCAATAAATTCAAACCCGGACTGGCGATGACGATTCAGGACTGGTTCAGCATCGATCATGCCAAGGTAGAGCTTTTTAACGCATCTCTTGAAGACCATGATAAAGGTTTGATCATTGGCGGCGAAACCTTTGCCGAGAATGAAGAGCAGAGTCGGGGATTGTTTAACATACTTATGAAATCCCCCTTTATGTATAGTCCCAGGATCTCGAGCCATGATAAGGATAAGCAGGCCGGAGGAGCAAAATATATAAATAATGCCACCCAGACCCTTTATGAGGAAAAGGTGGCCGGAGGAATGTGGACCGAGACCTCCGGTAAGGACGTGGAGGAAATATCCAGATTCTACAAGGATTATTTTAACGAAGATAAAACGAAATGTACTGAATTTGAGAACGGAATCAAGGCCGAGCTTTTGAAGAACGAGATGAATGCGGAGCAGATCGGATATTCCAGAGCCGGATTTTTATATGATATATGCCGTATGAATAAGTATGACCAGAAGACGGCGGTCAATCTGTTTAAGGTATTGTGTCTGCATATTCCGGCTAAGAATCAGAATGCCGCATTCAAGAAGCAGCGCGCAGCCGCTATCGAGGACTGCATCAGGACAGTCATGTCCTTTGATCTTAGCAGATTTAATTTTAAGTCCTACAAGGATATCATAGCATCTCCGAAAGAGGATCCGGAGAGATTCGCCGAATGCTTTGCCATATGCCGTATCTCTGGTGAAATAAATGTATTACTGGAAGAATACAGGAATCTTACCAGTACTAAAAAAAGGCTTAAGGAGGATCATTTAAGAGAGGTGGACTCCAGGGTTAAATTGATCATGTCCGCGGCACCGTTATTCAGCGAAGCATATAAGGATATCCTGGGCTTTGACGGGCTTAAAGGCATCAAGGATTCGGAAGGAAAGGACATGTCCTTTGACAGGATCATGCATATGACCGAAGCACAGATCGCTGACAGGTCAAAGGGAGCCGGCGATGTCGATACCAAAAACTTCTGGAATAAGACAGGGGAGATGGTAACTGCACTTAATGGATTTGATATAGGTATAAGTCTGTCAAAGCTTAAAAGCTCAAGGCGATTTAAAGATGGTCTTAAAGGAGAGTCCAGGGAAGCGGAGATACTTAATATTCTGAATAAAAAGCCCGGAGTTCTTAAAGATCTGGTAGTTACGGATCCTATGCTTTACTATCAGGGCGAATCTGCATTTCTGAAGAGATTTTCCTCATACTTTAAGACAGAAGATCAGTCCGTATCCCAGAGAGAGGCCAGAATGAACAGCCCCAAGTCGCGTCTTAAGGTAAGGCGTGAGGTGGCAGAGGATCTTATAAAAGCTCGTAACGAAACACGGAGCCAGATGGCAAAGGCCAGAAGAAACCTTTCCATAGAGCATCATATGGCTCTGGATGAGGAGACCTTAAGATACCTTTCCGCCTTTATGACAGGTAATAAGGCAGAGGATGATGCGCTGGCTCTTAAATATGAGAACCAAAAAGGTACCGGCAGGTTCGAGCTTATGGATAAGCTGACACGACAGCTTATGGATACGGAGATCCATAAGAATATGGAAAGTGACCGGGATTTCGGGGATGCCTCTGACAATATGGAAAGATTAAGCTCCATGGCCATAGCCTATGTCAAGCTCTTAAAAGCCAATCCCGCATATGCGGACAGGCTTAAGGTAACGAGCGGAAACGCCAATGAAACAGATTATGACAGGGTTATGTTTAAATTAAATAAGATGCTGGCTTTCTCGGATTATTACAGGGCAAGGATGCTGCTTATTACGGATCCCTATTATATCAGCCATACAGATGATGAATTATCGGCCGCGCATACGGATAAATCCTCTGAGGATCAAAAGAGGGTGGCAGCTCTCATAAGGCTGGTGGCTCAGTGTACCAGGCGTATGGATAATCCCGATATATTAAGCCGCTCGGAAGCCGGAGTTGAGGACATGCTTGCGGGCATGGAGCTCAGATCACAGCAGGCGCCTTATCTGAAGGGACAGGTGGATCTTAAGAAGGCAACGGATGTATCTTACCTGAAGAAATGCAATGACGAGATCAGGAGATATTACGCCAAGGTCATCGAAAAGTGCTCCGAGAATCCCAATAAACCCATGTCCGAGGAAGAAGTATATGCCAAGCTGCAAGAGAGTAATGGAAAAGCTCCCTTCCCCGGGGCTTCAAAGTATGAGACACCGGCCGTTAAGAATCATATTGAGATGGTCAGGACCCATAAGAAGCAAAACGGCATCTATGCGGGCCTGATGGATATTCTGAACGATGATCAGAAGAAGATGTATACTCAGATCGATGAGGCTTTGGGAAAAGGCAAGGACAGGATGAGGGAATTCTCACTTCAAAAGCCCGGTTCAAATGAAAAGCTTGGATTAACTACGGTTCCCAGCCGCATTATTACATCCGTAGTGGTTCTGTATGGCAATAATATGCCCATAGAAGAGATCCTTGAGATGTTCGATGACTTCGATTTTGCAAGAAAGAATTCGCTGGATCTGAATAAAAAAGAGAATTATGAATATGCGAGAAAACGGTGGTTAAGTGGGGCAAAGAAGCTCTTTATGCTGGAGTACAATGCCGTAAAGAGATGGGAAAGCACTTACGGAAGGCTTCCGGAACAGCTTCCGCAGGGAGCATTTTTCCTGGGGACCGGAGAATCCCAGGGTGAGCTGCTTCATCGTATGATGTTTGGTCAGGATGTATCCAATTTTGTGGATACGGCGGACGTTGATGCTGTATGCACAGATGCCGAGGGACAAAAGAGTAATCTGGGAACTGTTCTCGTCAAGGAGGGGCTTATCAGTGAGGCCGAGTATTCGGATGCATTTAATCTTAATTCATTATATTATCAGACGGCCACTACCGGATTCTCGACATACCGCAGAGCGGCGCCCCAGCTTTTCGGAAATGAAGACGTGCCCGAAATGAGTGCTGTTCAGTATGAGGAATTTGTCAAGCTAAGACATCAGGCAAACAATTATAAGATAAAGGGACCCAGCCTTTCATTCAGTGAATTACATAAAACATATAAGGATGCCATGGAGAATGACAGGAAGGCACTTCTGGCAGGATACAGCGCCGGGCTTTTTGCGGAAAACAAGCTGGGAGTCCTTACAAAAGCCCAGTGGGAGGAAAAGAAAAAGCTCCGTCAGCAGAAGTCAAGTCTCATACATTTCCATGAGGCTACGGCGGATGAACGGGCAGAGGATCTTACTAAAGCGATCCTGTCCAAAATGGGACTTGAGGCCGGTTCAACGAACGGAGAAGTGGTTAAGAAGCTGATCTTCTTCCATCCCGCCATGATGACGGATAAAGCTGTAGATGAAGCGGATAACGAGGCGTTTATAGCCACCGTTAAGGATATCGCCGGCATAGATGTTCCCGAGGATCAGCTGATCGAAAGGAAAAAGGCAGCTTATGAGCGACTGATCGAGAGGATGCATACTGTCAGGGGAGTGGGCTTAATGGCAGGTACCCTTGACGGTAACGGCATGGACAATAATTCCCTTGTGGATGATTCTCTCTACGATACTGTCAGGGACAGGAAGAACCATGTGACCGGTAAAAAGCTTAAGACAGAGATAGTATACGAGTCCAGGGTCATGAGAACGGCAATATGCTCTAAGATGATGACAAGCTTACAGGAACTGTTTGTAAAGGATCAGGATACGGGCAGTGTAACACAGGAGATGTATGAGGAATTCCGGGAAGATTCAGGCCGCATACTCTGCAATCTGATATTAAGATCCATAATGACTTCAAGAAGATATCTCGACATGAAGGATGTGGGAAACCGCTACAGGACAGCTCCGGAGATCAATATGGAGAGGATGGAATATCTGGTTTCCTATCTTTCCGGACGCCCTGATCTTAACCTTGATAAGGAGCTTACTCCGGATATGATTGCGCTGCTTAAGGATAACGGCATAGATATCCTGCCTCCGGGACTTAAGTTCGGAGTGCGTAAAGTCGCGCAGCCTGAGACTGTTGAAATCTCGCAGCCCGGCAGTATCAAGACCACATCCAGGAAGAAAAAGACTGAAGCAAAGAAGGCAGAGAATAAGGTCAGCGAGGAGAAGAAAGAGAACCTGAATGTAATCCTTGAGGAGAAGAAAGAGAACCTGAACGTGATCCATGAAGAGGAGGAAGAGAACCTGAACGTGATCCACGAGGAGGAAGAGAACCTGAATGTGATCCACGAGGAGGAGGAAGAGGTTCCCGCAGTGATGGCTCCCGTGTTTGAAGGACTTAAATATGATAAACAGGGCTTCACCCAGTACTGCTGGGCATGTACGCTTGCAGGCCTTATGAACGCCTATGCCGGCAAACAGATCACAAGCCTGAAGACCATTCTGAATAAGAGCAATAAGCTGAAGGTGCCTTCCTTTAAGAATTCCGGATACGAGGACCGGAAGGCCTATGATGAGGCTGTAGAATTAGCCAGGGATATGTATGAAGGAAATAAAACAGGCAATCCTTCCATCATCGGAGATTATGTCCTTAAGACCCTTCCGAATACCGCCATCAGAAGCGCCATGATAGGCGTGAAAAAAGAAACGGAGAAGGAGGCTCAGACCATCTTCAGGCAGATGGCTGAAGCACAGCTTAAAAAGGGACCCTTCGGCATCCTTCATAACGGACATTACGTAATGGTAAGGGGTATACAGGGAGACAAGCTTCTGGTAAATAACTCCTTAAAGGGCAATCCTTCCGAGGTGGGACCTTATGATTACACCATATCCCAGATCTTCACCGCACGTAAAAATGACATACAATTCAATCATATCGAGCTTGTATGGCTGCAGGATATGAAGGGTAACGAACAGGCCATTGCGGATGAATTCCAGTTTAAATACGATGAGAAGACCGCCAAATACGAGGTGGATGCCACTAAGCTCAAGAACTCACAGGGCAAGGGCACAGAAACCATACTTCACAAAAACGGTATAGAGGGGTCGTATGTAACCAATAACGAAACGGTATCATGGCAGATATATGTTCCCAAGAGCCTGAAGCAGGGAGCGGTGTCAGGGGATAATAAGATCATTGAGGAAGAACCTGCAAATATGATCTTTACCGTGCCAAAGGATAAGGAGAAAGAGAAAGAACAGAAGACAGAGAATAAAACAGAGAAAAAGAAGACAGAATCCAAACTCATATCTCAGGTGGCTCCTCTTATCATAAAGTCGGCCTCTAAAAAGAAATATAAGACTCTTGACGTGGGCATGAAAAAGGAGATCAGGGCTTATCACAAAAAGATCGATGACATAATAACGCAGCGACTTGATTTCGCACAGTCTAACGAAAAGCTTCAGTATGGGAAGGTACACGATACCATGGCTTCCAGAAAGGCTTCCGGCGCAGCAGGCATATTAACCTATCTATGCGGGGATTCGGATGAGGAGGCCTGGGATCTGTACCGCGGACTGATCCAGAGTGAGAAGAAAGACATGAATCCTGAAGAGAAAAAGGATCTGGCATATTCCCTCGAGAGGGTGTTTGAGCAGATTTTGAAATATGATATCAAACGCTTTAAGGTAAGCAGGTATGAGGATATTCTGTCTGAGAAACACCTTGAAGATACGCTTATGTCATATCTTGTATTTGAACTTCAGGAGAAGGTTGTAGATAAATATGCCGAACTCATAAATGATCCCGAGGCAGGATGCGCGCTTAATGCGGATCTGCTTAACGAGGTACGCATAAAATGGCGTGAGATCGATACTGCCGGTGGCTTCTTCTATAGTTATTTTCAGTGTTCTAAAACTCAGTCCATAGATAAGGAGGGCTTTTCGAAGGCCTTTAACATGAGCAATGATAAGCTTGACGAACTGACGGAAGAAGCAGAGTTTAATCTTGACAAGGACAAATCCGATTTTTATAGTCAGGTGATCACAGTAAAGCATATCAGTAAGAAAACCGGCTTCACCCCGGGAATGGATCCCGGGAAGCATTACACAGAGGCAAGAAAAAAAGCGGGACTTAAAACAGATAATACCAAAGCGGCCATGGATGCGATCCTCAAAAAGCATAAAGAAGCAGGACGTGAAAAGGCGCGCAGGGATGGTACCCTCGTCCCCATGGACAGCCCTCTTATAACAAAGGGTCCCTTCGTTCTTAAGGATTATCCTGCCATAAAGGTCAAGGATAAGGCGCTCATTAAGGCAAGCGCAGATAAATATTTAAAAATAATACGTCAGAGGTATGATTTTATCTCTGACAATGTAAATCTGCAGTCCAAAGAGTGGACCAAAACACATTTGGATCCGGGGTCTGCAGATGCCAGAAAAGCAAAGGGCATGACAAGCATAATGTCGTATTTCTACGGGGATTCTGATGAAGAGGCCTGGGAACTTTACAGTTCTCTTTTGGTAAATGAAAAAACCGCGGATGCTCCGCTTAAGCAAAAAAAAGCCAGAAGCCTTGAACGTATATTTGAACATATCATAAGCTTTGACCTTAACAGATTTAATATCAAGGATGTAAACGACATGCTCTCAGAGAAATATATGGATGAGATGCTTATGAGCTATATGACCTTTGAGTTTCCGCCGGAGCTGATCAACGAATATGAGAGATATATAAAGGATAGTAAAATTGACTGCGCGCTGAATCAGATGGAATTGAAGGAGGTCAGATTCAGATGGAATTTCATCAAGGATACCAGCGAGATGTTCCGTATGCTTCAAACGGAGGCGGCCAAGCCCGATGTCACACAGGAGGATTTAAATCTTGCTATGAAATTATCCTCGGAGCAGTGCTATGAAATGGTGAGTAAATACGCTAAAACGAGCCGGGATAGAGCCAATTTCTTCAGTCTGATGTCAGGAGTTAAGAGCCATTTTGAGGAAACCGGATTTAAACCCGGATACAATGTCAGCAGGCATTATTGGGACGTGCGCAGAAAGAATGCGGTACCGAGTTTTGGCAGTGATATTAATATTATAAGTGATATTCATAAAAAGCGTCAGGAATCGGGTCAGGATCCGGCAGATAACCGGATGACGGCTGTTGACATGTACGCGCCGACCCTGGATGAAGAGCTGGACAGAGCAGTTAAGCATTATAACGGTTCGGGAATATCCAAGGCCGGATTGCAGGATGTCATAGAGACCACCAGAGCTATGTATGAGGTTAACAGACAAAAGAATGCTTCCATTCCTATCGATCTGTACAGGTCGGTAGACAAGCTGGGGGTTCTGCAGGGCATTGACCATCGCGGACTCTTAAGTCTGATGCGTCCCGTTAAATTAGACGCTAGTGGCATGCCCGCCACCGAGGAGGATGAGATCAGTCTCAGGCAAAACATCATTGACATAAATAAATTAAAGGAAAACACCCTCTCCTCCAGGGTAGATGTCCTTGAGAATATGGTCTCAAGAGCAAAGAGCATTATGTTTACACCAAAGGAGCTTAAGGATTATAAATTCCTGAGGAGCAACAGAGAGCGTGCCATCAGATGCATGCAGATGATGTTCAGTATGCTTAACCTGTTCAATGGTAACAAGGAGTATTTTATCAACCAGGCCCCGGAGGGAACCCGTGCATTTATGTTTATGTTAAATGAAGGCACTGACTATGTAAGCTACATGACATTCCATATCCAGATGGCGCTCTTCTCTCATGGCAACCTGATCAAGGGCATGGGAGGTTCAAACTGGCAGGATTACAGGGTGCCTTATGATTCCGGTGTGGATTATAAGCAGATGAGGGCAGAAAACAAAAAGATTGCGACAGAGATGAATCCGGCCTGTCTCCAGTATGGAAAACAGTACTATTTTGATGTCAGAGATGGCAAACATGATCCCTTCTTTAACAATGTCGAAGCAGAGTGCAAGACTGAAGCTGATTACGAAAAAAAGGCGTTTGAAATCGAACAAAGGGAAAATGAAATAGAGACTATTAAAGATTTTGCCAAACAGGGACAGAATATGAATATATCCGCGGTACCCTCCGGTGAAAGGGCCATGCTTAAGAAGCAGTTGGGAAAGAATGCAAAGAAGACCAGCTATGCGGATCGTGAGAAGATTATTAACAGGTATATGGGCGGATTCAAGAAAAAGGACTATGATCCCAAGCTCATGCTGGAGATCGATGGGGTCATCTCGGATTATATTGCGGATATAGAAGCGAACAAAAAAGATCTGACGAATGAAGTGCCGGACGATATCACCCCCGAGATGAAGAACAGGCTTAAGGAAATAGATGAGCTTTACAAGGGCTCCGGTATCCCACAAAATGACCTTGACCTCATAAAGGATATGGAGCTCAGGGGAATGATCTTTCAGAAGCGTGTGGAAAATGCACTCCCTGAAGAATTAATGAATGAAATCGGGGGCAATGTGAATAAAGACTTCATAGGCATAGACGGAAGAGGGATAGCTTATCTGCTGCAGCCGGTGGGACTCAATGAAAAGGGCGAGCCCGCAAATGAGGAGGAACAAAAGAAGAGAGAGCAGAACGTACAAGAAGTAAATGCGCTCAAAAGCAATAAAATTTCAGAGCGCAAGCCTATGCTCGACCGTATAGCCTCTGAAGCAGCGGATAAAATATTTACAACAGAGCAGTTAAGTGACCCGGAATATATCCTGGCTCATAGGGATAAGGCTTTGAGGGCATACGCCTTTATGTTTAACGGCATGAATCTGTATCATGATCACAGAGAATACTATATGACTCAGGCTCCGGATGAGGCAAGGGTGGTAATGTACCTTCTGTTTGGTGCCACCCAATATGCTGATTTCGTCATGCACAGGATTAAGAGCGCGCTGTATTCATGCGGTTATGGTGTTCCGCCTGTAGGTGGATCATCGGTAGGTGGGTCTTCCTTCGTACAGTTTAATAAGGGCGACAGGTATAAGGACGTTAAGGCCGAAAACGAGAAGATAGCCAAGATGAACAACCATCAGGCAGATATTTATCTGACCCACATAAACGGATACAAAAATGACCAGTACAACGACAGAGACGTATTCAGGGATAAGGCAATCCGTAACGAGCTTAAGGTGATGGAGAAAGAACATGCAAACGTAAGCACCGAGTTGACGTCACTGTCTCCCGAAGAGAGCTTCCTTGCCAAAAAGGAGTTCGGTGAAGACATAAAAAACGTGACCATAGTACAGCGTATGGACATTGCATCCAAATACGTCGATGAGTTCATGGCAAAGCGCAGGGACAAGAACTATATTAAGAATATGGTTAAGATGATAGAGGAAAATGTCAAAACCGTGAAGCCTGGAGAACTGCTTGATGGCAGATTAGTAAACGACTTAAAGAAGTGATCTGACATATATTGTGTAAAGCCATAAGGGGCCATCGCACTTGTTAGTGCGATGGCCCCCATTTTATCGTCATCCTTCGATGAGTATTTGTTTCTTTTCGGGAAGTTTCTCTTTTTCCTTCTTAGGAAGGGTGAGGTTCAATACACCGTGTTTGAAGCTTGCCTTGATGTCCTCCTCGGTGATGTTCTCGCCGACATAGAAGCTTCTCTGCATTGATCCGGAATAACGCTCCTGTCTGATAAGTTTGCCCTTCTTATCCTTTTCGTCCTTATCCAGACCCTTGTTTGCACTGACGATGAGGTATCCGTTGTTCAGCTCCAGACCGATCTCTTCTTTCTTGAAGCCGGGCAGGTCGATATCTACTTCGTAGTGATCGTCATGCTCATGAACATCGGTCTTCATCATCCTGTCGGCATGTCTGCCGTACAGTTTTCTTTCGGTTCTGTCCAGATCTCTGAAATCCGGGAATGCGAACCAGTCGTCAAATAAATCTTCTCCAAAAATACTAGGTCTTAACATAATGCTTACCTCCTTTTCACTCAATAC
>JAEEGI010004427.1_pt1 | contig 32907 bp, 26 predicted proteins | sample 8958751 | NCBI WGS metagenome assembly JAEEGI01 (sample SAMN16246545, study PRJNA631951) | gut metagenome | biome: gut microbiome; feature: rumen; material: KS-attached | host: Bos | place: Iran: Karaj | collected 2018-10
ATAAGAGTAGAATCTTTTTCATAATGTATCAATCGCGTTTTTAGACTAAAAAGACAAAAAGAACAAAATGTTTCGCGTGATTCGCGTTTTTTTCAAATCTCGCTGAGTGTCAAGCAGCGCGCAGTTTTCTACCAGTCCGAAAGACGGTCTACCAGTGCGTAGCGCGGTCTTAATTATTGCGGGACGCCCACCAGTGTCAGCTCGGCCAGCTGGAAGACGTAATAGGTGTTGTTCCAGAGATCACGGCCGCCAATCTCGATGACCTCGAAGCGGTAGTACTTGTACGCCTTCGTCACGTCGTTGAACTCGAAGGTATAGTCAGTGTTGTTGTATCTACCCAGCCCGGAACCGTCGCTCACATGAGCCAGTTCGGTCCACGACTCGCTCTCGCTGTTACGGCCATAGATCTTCCAGTTCTTCGGGTTGCGGGTATAGAACGAGTAGGTGTCGTCACCTGTGGTCAAGATGTAACTGGTGGGTCTGAAGGCGACATCGCACTGGAGGTCAATGCTGATGGTTTCCCATGCCCCAGAGCGATTCTCCACGCACCACTTGGTGCTTCGGTTGCCGTCCACCAGCTTGGCATACCCTTGGTCGCCATCATTATCCAGGCCGTTGTGTGGGATGTTATAGCCGATGGCCGTAAGCGACTGAGCCGTGGGGTCAACCTCCGGTGGCGTGACCGGCTGCGTCTTGCCCAAGATGATGTTGATGACGGCGTTCACATCGCTGACGTCGATATTTTCGTCACCTGTTATGTCGCCTACATCGGTCTGCGTTGCCTTGCCCAGTATCATGTTGATGATGGCGTTCACATCGCTGACATCGACTGAACCTTCACCCGTCACATCGCCCTGGATGGGTGGCATCGGAGGATCTACCTGCTTGCCACGAAGCGTCAGCTCGGCCAGTTGGAAAATGTAATTGCCATTCGCGTCTGCGCCATTGATCTGCCGCACCTCAAAGCGGAAGTATCGATAGCCTTCGGTAAGGCCTGTGATATCAAATGAGAAGTCGGTGGCGGACTGAGCGCCCAAACCGGCTTGCTCGCCATCGGTTACATGCACCACCTCCGTCCAGTCGTCATCGTCAAAAGTCTTGCCATAGAGGACCCACTCCTTGGGGTTGCGTTCGGGGCGAGGCCCGGTATCGTTGCCCGTCGTAAAGGTGTAGCCCTTGGGGATGAACCATATATCGCTTTCAAACTCCAGCCAGATGGTCTCCCAGGCCCCAGAGTCGTTCACAACACACCACTTGGTGGACTTGTTCTGGTCAATCAACTTGGCATATCCTTGATCGCCCGTATTGCTCAAGGTGTTGTGGGGAACATGAAAATCGGTTGATGTGAGTGTCGGCTCAACGTGGATTTCTGGGGGATCCACATACGTGCCTATAAACTGCAACTCGGCCAGTTGGAAAATGTAGTTGTTATTTGGGGCTTGACCATTGATTTGCCGCACCTCAAAGCGGAAGTAGCGATAGCCCTCGGTAAGGCCCGTGATATCAAATGAGTAGTCGGTGGTGTTTTGGGTACCTAGGCCGGCTTGCTCGCCATCGGTCACATGCACCAACTCCGTCCAGTCGTCATCTTCAAGAGTCTTGCCATAAATGACCCACTCCTTGGGGTTGCGCTCGGGGTGCTCCTTGGTGTCGTTGCCTGTCGTTAAGATATAACCGTTGGGGGTGAACCACAGTTCGGTCTCGAAGTCCAGCCAAATGGTCTCCCACTGCCCGGAGTTGTTCTCCACACACCACTTGGAGCCCTTGTACTGGTCAATCAAATTGGCATACCCCTCATTGCCCGTATTGCTCAAGGTGTTGTGGGGGATGTGGAAATCATTGGGAGAAATCGTGAAGTAAGGGGTGGTGACAAGTGGCGTAGTCTCTACCTCAACCGCCGTGTAGCTGCTTTCCCCAGGCTGATTCATAGTCGTCATATTACCATCATTACTTATGTAGCCAACGTAATATTTGTATGTTTTATACCAAAAGTAGATATAGAAACTGCCATCGCTGTTCCATTCAATATGGTTAAGGTAAGGCGCACCATAGATATCGTTCATGTCGCCTAAAACCATGTAGCGCTGGCGTCCACGGTTGTAAATAATAACATTGGAGCTGTCCGCCTCGTCGCCTACAAAGCAGAACAAGTAAGTGTCATCAGTTGACGGGGACGATGAGGTCGTGAAACGGTTAGTGGACGATTCGTAGTACAGATAGTTGTTGTTTTGAGTTTTGATCTGATACCATTTGGTTGTCGGTAAAGTCGGATGATGAGTCACCTCGACCGGCAACGACCATGCGCTTGCTGCCATCAGCAGCATCGCCAAGAGGGATAAAAACTTTTTCATACTTGATGCCTATTATAAAGTTAAATTATTTGTCATTTTCCGAGCATGATGTTGATGACGGCATTCACATCGGCAATGTCGACATGATTGTCACCCGTCACGTCGCCAGCGGCAGTCGCCGTGGCCTTGCCCAGCATCATGTTGATGATGGCATTCACATCGGCAATGTCGACGGTGTTGTCATCGTTTACATCGCCAGGCGTTGCATGATAGGCATGGCCTCTCAACCGCAACTCTGCCAGTTGGAACACATGGTTGCCATTCTCAGTGCCGCATAACTCATCTACCTCAAAACGGAAGTACTTGTATTCTTTGTTGACGCCTTCAAGCCTGAAGTTATACTCAGTCATGTTGTTGGTGCCTAGGCCTGCTGCCGCACCATCGGTTACGGTAGCAATGAGTTCCCACTCGTCATCCCATACAGGCAATATTGTAGCATAGAGCTTCCATGACTTGGGGTTGCGGTTGGGATGGGCATTGGTGTCATCGCATGTTGTTAATACATAGCCCACTGGCACAAACGATTGGTCGCTCCTGAAGCTGACATAGAATGGCTGCCATGTCTCCATGGATAGTTGCCATTTGGTGTAGGAATTCTTGTCAAACATTCTCATGAAGTTGCTACCCCCCTCGGCATCGAATGCCGAGTTGCTGATTGAATAGCCTGTAAATGTCAGGTCAAGTTCCGGCTCCTCGAGTTTGGGAATGACGAAGACCTTCTCGGCCTCAAGTGGCACCATGCCAGTGTATTCGATTCTCGCTTTCATGGTGATGGTTTGGTCCACGTCGGTGCGCGCTATGGTGTAAGGGTTAGACACCTGTGTGCCATTGGCAAAGAGCGTGAGTATGTAAGTCCCGGTACCGACGTAGTCAGCAGTAATGACACACTCGCTTTCACTTTGGGAATAATAGAACTCAATGTAACCGGTATACTCTTGTTGCCCGAGGGCAGGAATGGTGATGGAACTGTGCTTCACTAAGGGGTCCATGCCGTTAAAACGAACAGTAGCCGTCACATCCAATACCTGGTCAGTATAGGTACGGTTAATTCTGTAAGGATTGTTCACGTTCTGCCCGTTCACATTCAGGGTAATCGTGTGTTCTTCGCTGCCACTATAGGCAGCCCTGATCATACAATAACTGTCCAGCACTTCAAGGTTTAACGATAGTTCTCCGTTTGGAGTGGGTTTCTCCTCTTGAACTAATGCCTCGATGGCAGTAAACGAATGCATTTTCCAGGCAGGGCTGTGCAAACCGTTGTCCTCATCATAGTCCAGATAAAACTTGGTCTGCTCGGCATTGAAGCAGATGTAGAACGTGTTGCCACTTCCTTCTTCCACGTAGTTGATGTTTGACTGCGACTGGTTGCTGGTCAATAGGTCACCGCCCGCCATGTATTGCCGCTTCGCCTTGTTGAAAATTAATGTCTTGCCCGATGATGTGGAAATGAAGCACCACAGATAGGCATCGGCAGTCGATGCAGTCGTGCTCGCATCAACGTCGGTCCATTGTCCTTGATGAGCGTAGAGATACATGCCGTTAATCTTCAGTTGATACCAGTGAATGGGATAGGTCGACTCACTGGGTGTGGTTACAAACGGCAATGCCAAGGCACTTGCTGCCACCAGCAACATCGCTACAAGAGATAGAAACTTTTTCATGCTTGGAATGATATTTGAGCTACATTTAAACAATAATTACCAATTTGGCTGCAAAAATAAAATAATTGGGCCTGATTGCCAAAAGATTGTTTAAAAAGTTGGTTACACTTTTGTCTTTTGTAACCAAATAAACAAAAGTGCAACCACGTTGACAAAAGTGCAACCACTGCATTTTTTGCGCTAAAGCTTTGTCAGTGTGCCGAAAAATGCTTACTTTTGCCGCATGGAACAATTGTATCGCATACTTGATGCATTTTTTGCTCCAGGTATCCTGCTGGGTATTGCGGTGTGCCTGTTTTTCCTCGCCATACCGCCCAAGCCCGCACTGCGCAACTATCGTGTGGCGCGCTATGTGATGGGCGCGGCCTATCTCTTTTATGCCTTGTGCATCTATCTGGAGTATCATGTCCTGGGCATGGGAGGAGATGAATTATCGCGACCAATCATCCTCTCCATTGCTTCGGTCCAGGCTTTCCTGTTTACTTTTACCCTCATCACCCTCATCCACCTGAACTTTGTCACTTCTGGCAGATTGTTGCTCGAGCTTGTGCCAATCGTGGTGATGTCGGTGGCTTTGTTTGTCCCATACCTTTATGGGAGCGAGTTGGCACAATGGGCGTTCTGGCTGTTTGTGCTGATTTATGTGGGTTTGTTGGCGCGTTATGTGATATTGTTCAGGCGAGAGTACCGGCGCTATGAGATGCAGATGGACAATTACTTCTCTGATGAGGATGCCCGTCGCTTGCATTGGGTCAAGCGGTCGTTCTACATCGCGTTGACGATTGGGGTGTTGGCGCTAGTCTATGCATTGATGCCTGTCGCGCCCGTGGCATCGGTGTTCATGGCTGTTGTTATTGTGTTTTATACCGCCTTCGGGGTGCGGTTTATCAACTATGCGTTGCATTTCCCGGCTATAGAGACTGCCATCACCGCCGACGATGATGTGGAACTGAGCGACCCCCAAGCCGATGATCTGGTAATGATGAAGCGCATTGATGACCTGATGAATCAGGAAAAACTGTATCGCCGACTTGACCTGTCGGTCGGTGACATCGCCGAGCGGCTTGACGAGAAGCCCAGGGTGGTTTCGTCGGTGATAAGGGCATGTCGGCAGATGAACTTCAAAACCTATATCAACGAGTTTAGAGTGCAAGAGGCCAAGCGCCTGTTTGACGAGGACAAAGAGAACACCCGCACCATCGAAGCCATCTCGGTGGAGGCGGGGTTTGCCAACCGCAGCAGTTTCTACCGTGTGTTCAAGAGTTCACAAGGCATTTCACCCACCGACTACCGACTGGCCACAAAATGACGCCTCAGCGACAGTCCTTGTCGTCTTATTTATCTAGGGTTTCATCAAACAGTGTGGGTTCGGTGGGTTGGGGCTGAGCGAACTCGTCGCGTGGTGGGTGGCTCACTGTCAGTCCTAGCAGACGGATGGGACGGCCTGTGAAATCGACCTCGCGCAGCAGCTGCTTGGCCATGGGCAGGATTTGTTCCTTGGTGCGCAGCACCTGGCTTTGCGTCAGGCTGCGCGTGATTTGCACAAAGTCGTGGTACTTAACCTTCAACGTCAGTGTCGTGCCCTCAAAACCGCTACGCTCCAATCGTCTCAACAGTTCACCAACAATGTGGTTCAACTCGATGATGACCTGTGTCTGAGTGGTTAGGTCGTGGGCATAGGTGAGCTCGCAGCCGGCGCTCTTACGCACCCATTGGGTCACTACCGGGCGCTCGTCGATGCCGCGGGCAAAGTTGTAGAACACGCCACCCATCTTGCCAAAGTGCGCTGTGAGCAGGCTCAGCGGCTTTTGGCGCAGGTCGGCACCGGTGTGGATGCCCAGGGCATGCATGCGGGCTGCTGTCTTCTTGCCCACGCCCCAGAACTGCTCAATCTTGAGCCCGGCAATGAAGTCGAGGGCGCGGTCGGGATGCACCGTGCACAGTCCGTCGGGCTTGCGGTAGTCGCTCGCCACCTTGGCCAGAAACTTGCAATAGCTCACGCCCGCCGAGGCCGTGAGCCGCGTCTGCTCCTTGATGCGCCGCTTGATATCGCGGGCAATGTCCACTGCCAGCTCAATGCCAGGCTTGTTGTCGGTCACGTCCAGGTAAGCCTCGTCTAGGCTCAGCGGCTCGATGAGGTCGGTGTAGTCGCTGAAGATGTCGCGAATCTGCATTGACACCGCCTTGTACTTCTCAAAGTGTGGCTCCACGACCACCAGGTTGGGGCACAGTCGGTGGGCCATGCGGATGCTTTGTGCCGAGTGAACGCCATAGCGCCGAGCCACATAGTTGGCCGTCGATACCACGCCGCGCTCGCCGTCGTGGCCCACGGCCACCGGCAAGCCCACCAGCGACGGATTGTCCCGCTCCTCGACCGAGACAAAGAACGCGTCCATATCGACATGAATGATTTTTCGCATCACTACTTATATAACCGCGAAAAAGGCAAATTATTTTGAAACCATGTTCCCCACAATTCATTGAAATATGGGTTAAAAACTATCTATGGGGGCCAACAGGTATAAAAACGGGTAAGAAAAATGTTGTGGTCTCTGTGGTGTAACAGAAATTTTTTTTGTACTTTTGCACCGAGAAAAATTGTTTCTATTGCACTGATTTTGGCTTTCAGAGCCTAAGTCGGTGTGTGTGAGATGTTTGTGTAGTTATGCTTAACTGCTTAACGACTTGACTGCTTAACGACGAAATTTTTTAACTACTTACAAAGTATATGGATATTTCAATATTCGGTATTCAAAGTACGACCTTGGCGGTCACGGCGGCACTCACTGCGGTGGTGCTGGTGGCTGGAGCCTTGATTATCGCGTGGCTCGTGGGACCGCGCAGCTACACCGAGAAGAAGGGTGAGCCCTATGAGTGCGGTATCCCCACCCGTGGCGAGTCGATGGCACAGTTCCATGTGGGTTATTACCTGTTTGCCATCCTCTTCCTCATGTTTGACGTCGAGACCGTGTTCCTGTTTCCGTGGGCGGCCATCTGCCGCAGCCTGGGCAGTGGTGCGTTGCTTGCCGTGGGCACATTCTTGGTGATTCTGGTTTTAGGTCTGGCTTATGCCTGGAAGAAAGGAGCGTTGAGATGGAAGTAAAGAAACCGAAAATCAAGAGCATGCGTTATGAGGACTTCAAGGACAACGAGTATATTGAATCGCTCGTTGAGCAACTGAATGCCTCGGGTGTCAATGTCGTGGTGGGTAAGCTCGACCAGCTGCTGAACTGGAGCCGCAGCAACTCGCTGTGGCCGTTCTGCTTCGGCACCAGCTGCTGTGCCATCGAGTTCATGTGCTTGGGCGCTGCCCGTTACGACATGGCCCGTTTTGGCGCCGAGGTGGCGCGCAACAGCCCCCGTCAGGCCGACTATATCATGTGCCAGGGTACCATTACCTATCGCATGGCACCCGTGCTCAAGCGTCTGTATGAGCAGATGGCCGAACCCAAATATGTCATCGCTTGCGGTGCCTGCACCGTCAGTGGCGGCCCCTTCAAGAACAGCTACTGCGTGGTCAAGGGCATCGACGAGATTATCCCCGTCGATGTCTATCTGCCTGGATGTCCCCCGCGGCCCGAGGCAATGTTCTACGCACTGATGCAGCTGCAACGCAAAATCAAGGTCACACGCTTCCTGGGTGGTGACAACCGCAAAGAGAAGCGCATGGAGTATGTGCCAGCCGAAAAGTGACACACATTCAACCACACGAAACGCATATACATTAATAATATATGGTAGACTTACAACAACAGATTGCTGCATTGTGCCCACAGGCGCAGTTTGACACCGTCGACAACCTGCTCATGGTCACCGTCGACGACGCACAGTGGCACGCACTGGCACAGCAACTCAAGGACAACCTGCACTTTGACCAGCTCAGCTGCCTGGCAGGTGTCGATTGGAAAGACTCCATCGGTGTAGTCTATTACTTGACCAACACCGACACGCAGGAGATGATGCATGTCAAGGTCGCCACCACCGACCGTGAGCACCCCATGTTGCACTCGGTGAGCGATATCTGGGCAGTGGCTAACTACCAGGAACGCGAGGCATACGACTTCTTCGGCATCGTGTTTATTGGTCACCCTGACATGCGCCGATTCTTCCTGCGCAACGACTGGGTGGGACACCCCCTGCGCAAGGACTATGACGAGAATCCCGAACTCAACCCTATCCGCCTCGATGACGAGCAGAACGAGGACTATACTTGCACCTATGTCGAGGATGAGGACGGTAATGTCAAAAAGATTGACGGAAAGGTGTTTGAAGACGATGAATACGTCATCAACTTTGGTCCGCAGCATCCCAGTACGCACGGCGTGCTGCGCTACCGCGTGTCGCTCGATGGCGAGATGGTCAAGAAGGTCGATGTGGTGAGTGGATACATTCACCGCGGCATCGAGAAGATGTGCGAGAGCCTGACCTATCCGCAGACTCTGCTCTACACCGAGCGTATGGACTATATGGCCGCCCACATCAATCGTCACTGCCTGTGCATGTGCATCGAGAAGGCGCTGGGCATCGAGGTGCCCCGCCGAGCTGAGCTGATCCGTCTGATGATGGACGAGCTGATGCGCTTGTCGTCGCACTTGCTCAGTTATGGCTGCTTGACCATGGACCAGGGCGCAACCACAGCATTCTTCTATGGCTTCCGCGAGCGTGAGCTCATCTATGATATCTTTGACCGCACTTGCGGTGCACGCATGTCGATGAGCTATAGCACCATTGGTGGTGTTGTGGCCGATGTGCATCCCGACTTTATCAAGGACGTGCGCCACGCCTGCGATGTCATTGAGTCCAAGCTCAAGGAGTACCACCAGCTGTTCACCGGCAATGTCATCGCACGCAACCGTATGGTGGGCGTGGGTGAATTGCGCAAGGAAGATGCCATCAACTATTGCATCACCGGCCCCAGCGGACGCGCCAGCGGCGTGCACTGCGACGTGCGCAAGACCCATCCCTACTCGCTCTACGACGAGTTTGACTTCGACGAGGTCATCCGCACCGAGGGCGACTCGATGGCGCGCTACATGGTGCGTATGGACGAGATGGTGCAGTGCATCAAGATTCTGCGTCAGGCATGCGACAAGCTCGAAGCTTGCGAGGGCAATGAGTACATCGCCGAGAAGGTGCCCAAGATGATTAAGCTGCCCGCTGGCCACTGGTACCAGCAGGTCGAGGCAAGCCGCGGCGCATTCGGTGTATACCTGGAGAGCGATGGTGACCCCAAGCCCTTCCAGAAGCCCTACCGCTTGCACTTCCAGTCGCCATGCTTCAACCTCATTGGCGTGGTCGACCTCACGTGCCGTGACAACATGATCGCCGACCTGATCACCATCACCGCCTCTATTGACTTTGTTATCCCCGACATCGACCGCTAAAACTGCGCTTTGCGTGGGTAGACAGCGTTGATCCGAGGTTCTACATAACTACCTTTAACTACTCTAACTACTTAACTACTCAAGATATATGTTTGACTTTTCTACAGTCACCAATTGGCTACATGAGTTGATGCTCGGTGCCATGCCCGCATGGCTTGTGACCACGATTGAGTGTGCGCTGGTAGCGTTGTTCCTGTTGCTGGCCTACTCGGTGCTTGCCATGATTTATATCATGTATGAGCGCTGGGTGTGCGGCTGGATTCAGTGCCGTCGAGGCCCCATCCGTGTGGGTCCTGCGGGCTCGCTGCAGATTTTTGCCGATGTGTTCAAAATCCTCACCAAGGAGATTATCACCCTGTGGCACACCGACAAGTTCCTGTTCTTCCTTGCCCCCTTCCTGGTGGTGCTGGCGTCGGTGCTTACCTTCGCTTGCCTGCCCTGGGGAAAGGGTATGCAGCTGATTGACTTCAACATTGGCGCGTTCTTTATCATCGCCGTGTCGTCGATTGGCGTGTTGGGCATCTTGTTGGCAGGATGGTCGAGCAATAGCAAGTACACCCTGATTGGTGCTATGCGCTCTGGTGCACAAATGATTAGCTATGAGCTGTCGGTGGGTATCTCGGTGCTCACTATGGTGTGTTTGGCGGGCACGATGAGCATCACGGGCATCGTTGAGGCGCAGAAGGACGGCTGGTTCCTGTTCACGGGACACATTCCCGCCATCATTGCCTTCCTCATCTATATCGTAGCTGCAAATGCCGAGAACAACCGTGGCCCGTTTGACCTCCCCGAGGCCGAGCACGAGCTGACAGCCGGATACCACACCGAGTATTCGGGTATCCACTACGGACTGTTCTACCTTGCCGAGTACCTCAACCTGTTTGTAGTCAGTGGCATCGCTTCACTGCTCTTCTTGGGCGGCTGGATGCCGTTGCACATTCCTGGTTGGGAAGGCTTCAACGCGGTGATGGATTACATTCCCAGCACCCTGTGGTTCCTGGGCAAGGCGTTCTTCATGACATTCATCTTCATGTGGATACGCTGGTCGTTCCCGCGCGTGCGTATCGACCAGATGCTTGCTCTGGAGTGGCGCTACCTCATGCCCATGGGACTTGTCAACTTGGTGGTGATGGCCATTGTCGTCACCCAGGGATGGCACTTCTAAAATGCATGCAGTAGCAGTCCTTTTTGCTCTGTATGCCACGGTTAAGCCAAGCAAGGCACTACTTAACTACCTTTAAATACTATAAATACTTAACTACTCAAGATATATGGCAGATAATTTTGGCAAAATAACACAGGTCATTGGCCCTGTGGTTGATATCGCCTTTGAGGGCGAGGGCGTGAGCCGTCCTCCCATCTACACCGCACTGCGCGTGGTGCGTCCGGGTGGCACACCGCTTATCCTCGAGGTGGAGCAGCACATCGGTGAGAACACCGTGCGCTGCGTGGCTATGGACAGTACCGACGGTTTGAAGCGTGGCACCAAGGTGGAAAACTTGGGCCGTCCCATCTCGGTTCCTACTGGTGACCAGGTGAAGGGTCGTCTGCTCAACGTCATTGGTCAGCCCATCGACCATCTGGAGCCCCTCAAGGAGTCGGCACGCCGTGCCATTCATCAGCCGGCACCTGACTTTGCCGACCTATCCATCACTCAGGAAATCCTGTACACGGGTATCAAGGTCATCGACCTCATCGAGCCGTTCTGCAAGGGCGGTAAGATTGGTCTGTTCGGTGGTGCAGGTGTGGGTAAGACCGTGCTCATCATGGAGCTGATCCACAACATTGCGCACGGGCACAACGGCTTCTCGGTATTTACAGGCGTGGGTGAACGCACCCGCGAGGGTAACGACCTGCTGCGCGAGATGATCGAGAGCGGCGTTATCAAGTATGGTGACAAGTTCAAGGAAGGCATGGCCAATGGCGAGTGGAAGCTTGACGACGTGGACATGGATGCCGTGGCCCAGTCGCAGGCAACCCTGGTATTCGGCCAGATGAACGAGCCTCCCGGTGCGCGTCTGCGCGTGGCCCTGTCGGGACTGACGGTAGCCGAGCAGTTCCGTGACCAAGACGGCGGTGGCAAGGATATCCTGCTGTTTATGGACAACATTTTCCGTTTCACTCAGGCAGGTAGTGAGGTGTCGGCACTGTTGGGACGTATGCCCAGCGCTGTCGGTTACCAGCCCACATTGGCCAGTGAGATGGGTAAGCTGCAGGAGCGCATCACCTCGACCAAGAGCGGTTCGATCACCTCGGTGCAGGCAGTCTATGTGCCTGCCGACGACTTGACCGACCCGGCTCCCGCTACTACGTTTAACTTCCTGGACGCAACCTGCGTGCTTAGCCGTAAGATTGCCGAGTTGGGTATTTACCCTGCCGTCGACCCGCTGGCGTCGACCTCGCGCATCATGGACCCGCACATCATCGGACAGGAACACTATGATGTGGCGCAGCGTGTGATTCACCTGCTGCAGAAGTATAACGAGTTGCAAGATATCATCGCCATCCTCGGTGTCGACGAGCTCAGCGACGAGGACAAGCTAGTCGTCTCGCGTGCACGTCGCGCTCAGCGCTTCCTGTCGCAGCCCTTCTTCGTGGCCGAGCAGTTCACTGGACTGCCAGGCGTGATGGTGCCGCTGGCCGAGACTATTCGTGGCTTCAAGATGATCCTCGACGGCGAGGTCGACGACCTTCCCGAGCAGGCATTCCTGAGCGTGGGCACCATCGACGAGGCCATCGCCAAGGGCAAGAAGCTTCTTGAACAAGTATAACATACTGTCCCTCCAAGCCCCCTAAAGGGGGACCCTAAATTATAATAAGATGACACTCAAAATCATATCGGCTCAACAGATTGAGTTTGAAGGCGAGGTGACCAGCGTCACCCTGCCAGGTGCCATGGGCAAGTTCCAGGTGCTTAATAACCATGCCGCGCTCATCGCTGCGCTGGCAGCCGGACAGGTGCACTATGTTACCGCCGACGGACAGGCCCAGGAGCGTGCTATTCAGGGCGGTGTGGCCGATATCAAGAACAATGTGGTGAGTGTGTGTATGTATTAATGTTATGAAGAAAGTAATAGCATCAATTATTGGCATCCTCATAGGGGCGTTGATTGCGTTAGGCTACTACAGCGCTGCGCATCATCGCGCACAGGGCGAGTCCCACGAGCTGAACCCCAAGGAGACCATCTTTGAGCACTTGGGCGATGCCTATGGTTGGGAGGTTCCCTTCAACCACAACGCCCGTATCCCCTTGCCCATCATCGTCAAGGGGCAAGACGGCTGGCACTGCTTCATGAGCAGCAGGGTCACTGACGGGCAGACCTACGAGGGTTACCGCATCGGCCAAAGCGAGGAGCATCATGGTAAGGTGGTGCAAGTCTTGCCCGATGGTACCGAGTACCGTCCGCTTGACTTCTCCATTACCAAGAATGTGGCTGGAATCTTCATCGCAGCCATCTGCGTGATTATCCTGGTGATGTCGATGAAGCGTTACTATGTCAAGAACGGCATGAAGGCGCCCCGCCGTGGAAAGGGTCTGTTGGAGCTGATCATCGACTTTGTCTATGGCGACACCATCAAGCCCATCTTGGGCAAGCATGCGCCCAAGTATGCACCCTACTTGCTCACAGTGTTCTTCTTCATCCTGACGATGAACCTGCTGGGACTGATTGTCATCTTCCCGGGTGGTGCAAACTTGACAGGCAACATCGCCGTCACCCTGGTGCTGGCGTTGATCACTTTCTTGATTACCACCTTCAGCGGCACACGCGAGTACTGGAAGGAAATTTTCTGGCCCGAGGTGCCCGTAGCACTCAAGTGCCCCGTCCCCATGATGCAAATCATCGAGGTGCTGGGTATGTTCACCAAGCCTCTGGCGCTGATGATTCGTCTCTTTGCCAACATGATGAGTGGTCACATGGTGGTGCTGGTGCTGATGCTGCTCATCTTTATCTTTACCAACCTGTTCGGTGTGGCAGTGGGCGGTGGAACGGCCATCTTCTCGGTGGCGTTCACCTTGTTCATGTTGTTGCTCGACACGTTGGTGAGTTTCATCCAGGCCTATGTGTTCACCATCCTCTCGACCATCTTCATCTCGATGGCGCTGGTCGAGCCGCATCATCAGGCCGAATAATAACTTTTGAATTTTATCAAACAATAATAACAATTTAAAACTTAAGACTATGTTAGGAATGATTTTAGCAGATGCTATGGCCAATCTGGGTGCAGCAATTGGCGCAGGTATCGCAGCAGTGGCTGCAGGTATTGGTATTGGTAAGATTGGCGGCTCGGCCATGGAGGCCATTGCCCGTCAGCCCGAGTCGACCGGTGACATCCGCAGCAACATGATTGTGATTGCTGCTCTGATCGAGGGTGTGGCTTTCCTTGCCCTCATCGTGTGTGTGCTGGCTATTATTATGTAATCATTTTTCCGATTCAATAAATGGAACTTTTCACGCCTGAATTTGGCCTGGTTTTCTGGATGTTTGTGGCATTCCTGTGCCTATACTTCATCCTTGCCAAGTATGCCTGGCCCTACATCATCAAGTCGATGGAGGAACGAGCCGAGCTGATTGACAAGGGTGTCGCCTATGCCCAGGAGGCTAAGGTGCAGCTCGACAACGCCAAGAGCGAAGCCGACCACCTGGTCGCCGAGGCACGACAGCAACAGGCCGATATCTTGCGCGACGCCGCCAAGATGCGCAACCAGATCATTGAGGATGCGCGTGGCGAGGCCGCCGTCGAGGCAAAGAAAGTTTCTGATGCCGCCATGGTGTCGATCGAGCAGGCAAAGAAGGAGAGCGAGAAACAGCTCAGACTGGAAGTGAGCGAGATCGCCCTGCAGATTGCCGAGAAGGTGCTGCGCAAGAACGTCAGCGACGACAAGGCGCAGCGCGAACTCGTCGACAAGTACCTCAACGAGGTGGAGACCAAAAACTAACGGACTATGAATGACGGACTCATCCCCAAGCGATATGCCAAGGCCTTGTACAAACTGGCCGTCGAAAATGGCGACTCGCAAGAGATTTATGAGCAACTTAAACCGCTGAGCCGAGGACTGAAGGGACTTGACGACCTCAAGCGCGTACTGCTCAACCCTCATGTCAAGGAAGAAGACAAGGGGCGTGTGATGATGCAGCTCGTCGGGGCAAAGCCCGGTAGTTCGCTCGAGAAGTTCTTGTTATTGGTCATCAGAAACAATCGTGCCGAGTTTTTGAGAAAAATCGCATTGTCCTATGTGAACCTCTATCGCGAGGAGCATGACATCGCCAAGGTCGATATTTTATCGGCTACCGAGTTGCCCGAGCAGCAGGTCGAGGCTATCGTCGACATCATTCGTCGTCGCATGCCCGGAACCACCCTAGAGGTGCAGCACACCATTGCCCCCGAGCTCATCGGAGGTTTTATCGTTAGGGTAGGCGATGTCTTGCTCGACGCCTCGGTCAAGAATGAATTGAATAATTTGCGTTTAAAACTTTTAAGTTAATTCAAATGATTAACCCAAGCGAAATATCCGACATACTGAAACAGCAACTGAGCGACATTGAGCGCAATGTATCGTTCGAGGAGGTCGGTACGGTGCTAGAGGTGGGCGACGGTGTGGCGCACGTCTATGGCCTGAGCAATGTCGAGGCCAACGAGCTCGTCGAGTTTGAGAACGGCGTCACTGGCGTTGCCATGAACCTCGAGGAGAGTGACGTGGGTGTCATCCTGCTCAACGAGGTGGACTCCATCAGCGAGAATATGAAGGTTCGCCGCACGGGCGAGATTGCTTCCATTCAGGTGGGCGAAGGCCTGCTGGGACGCGTCATCAACGTGCTAGCCGAACCCATTGACGGTGGTGGCTCCATCGACGGCAAGCGCGTCCGCCTGCCGCTCGAGCGCAAGGCACCGGGCGTCATCTTCCGTCAGCCGGTCAACCAGCCGCTGCAAACGGGACTCAAGGCTATTGACTCGATGATTCCCATCGGCCGTGGTCAGCGTGAGCTCATCATCGGTGACCGACAGATTGGCAAGACCGCCATCGCTGTCGATACCATCATCAATCAGCGCCAGAACTATGAAGCCGGCAAACCTGTCTATTGCATCTATGTAGCCATTGGACAGAAGGCATCGACTGTTGCAGCCCTGGTCAATACGCTCAAGGCCCACAACGCTATGGACTATACTGTGGTGGTCGCTGCTACCGCTGCCGACTCGGCCTCGATGCGTTACTATGCACCCTTTGCTGGTGCAGCCATTGGCGAGTACTTCCGCGACACCGGTCGCGATGCCCTGGTCATCTATGACGACTTGTCAAAGCATGCTGTGGCCTATCGCGAGATTTCGCTGATTCTTAAGCGTCCGTCTGGACGTGAGGCATATCCTGGTGATATCTTCTACCTGCACAGCCGCCTGCTTGAGCGTGCCGCCAAGATTAACGAGAACCAGGCGGTGGCGTCGGTCATGAACGACCTGCCAGACGTGCTCAAGCCCATGGTAAAGGGTGGTGGCTCGCTAACCGCATTGCCCATCATCGAGACGCAGGCTGGCGACGTGAGTGCTTATATCCCTACCAACGTCATCTCGATTACCGATGGCCAGATTTACTTGGAGACCGCACTATTCAACGCTGGTATCCGTCCGGCTGTCAATGTGGGTATCTCGGTGAGCCGTGTGGGTGGTAATGCCCAAATCAAGTGTATGAAGAAGGTTGCTGGTACGCTTAAGATTGCCCAGGCACAATATCGTGAGCTCGAGGCGTTCACCAAGTTTGGTGGCGATATCGACCCAGTGACTGCGCGTACCATCGACACCGGTCGTAAGAACGAGCGACTGCTCGTGCAGCCGCAATATGAGCCAATGGCTGTCGAGGAACAGGTCGCCATCATCTTCTGCGGCGTCAACGGATTGCTGCAGCGGGTGCCGGTCGACCAGGTGGGTGAGTTTGAGAAACTCTTCGTCCAGTACCTCAAGGCCAAGCATCAGAGCGACGTGCTCGACGTGCTGCGCTTGGGCAAGATTGACGACGACGTGATGGCTAAGCTTAAGAACGCCGCCCAAGAAATCGCCGGGAAGTACGAGTAATCAATTAAGAATTCTCCATTCTCAATTAAAAGAATAAGTGTCAACACTACGTGAATTGAAGAGCCGCATCGGGTCGGTTGCGTCGACGCAGAAAACCACAAGCGCGATGAAGATGATTTCGTCGGCTAAGATGCGCAAGGCAACTTATCAACTGCAGCGCCTGTCGCCTTATCGTGCAATGGTGCAGCGGGTTATAAGTCACTTGCTCGTAACCGACCAGGAGTTTTCGTCACCGCTCATTGTTACGCGCGATGTGCATCGCATGGCATTGGTGGTGTTCGGCAGCGACGACGGCTTGTGCGGAGCATTCAACATCAATCTGTTCAAGCACTTGCTAAGCGCTATCAATCAAGTGCGTGAGCAGTATGGTAAGGACCTCAAGCTCACGGTCATTCCTGTGGGCAAGAAGTTGACCAAGGCGGCGCTGAAGCTTGCTGGCAACGACATCCAGGTCGAGCGTACAAGTCTGAATACGCGCAGCACAGCCGATGAGCTCAACGAGCTCACAGGATTGTTGCGGCAGCGTTTCCTTGACGGGGAACTCGACCGCGCCGAGGTGCTCTATATGCACTTTATCAGCACTAGCCGCCAGGTGTTCACTCGTGAGCAACTGTTGCCGGTGAGCTACGAGTCGATTGCCGAGCAGATGGATGCCCGTGCCGCAGCCGAGCCTTGCTTGTTTGAACCCGATGCCAACACCATCTTTAACAGTGTGCTACCCCTGCATCTGCGCGCCATGATGCAGGAGGTATACACCGAAAGTGCTGCTAGCGAGCAAGCATCGCGCGTGATGGCCATGCAGACCGCCAGCGACAATGCCAAGGAACTGCTCGACGAGCTGAACCTCGAGTACAACAAGTTGCGCCAGCAGAGCATCACCACCGAGTTGCTCGACATCATCGGTGGACAGGTGCAACGATAATAGCTTTATAAATACTATAAGATATGAGCATTCAGGAATATTTTGTTTCGCTTTTCAAGGGCATCCACAGCCTGATCAAGGGTATGGCGGTCACTGGCAAGGAACTGGTGTCGCCCAAAGTCACTGAGCAGTACCCCGAGAATCGGGCAACATTGAAGATACCCGAGCGGTTCCGTGCAACACTCACCCTCATCTATGATGAGAACGGTAACCACAAGTGCATCGCTTGCAAGACCTGTGAGCGCAACTGTCCCAATGGCACTATCCACATTGACACACGCATGGTCGACCTGCCCAACGGCAAGAAGAAGGTGAAGCTCGACAAGTATATCTATGACTTGGGCAGCTGTACGTTCTGCGACTTGTGCGTCACCACGTGTCCTACACACGCCTTGGAGTTTTCCAACGACTTTGAGCAGGCGGTCTTCCGTCGCGAGGCGCTGGTCAAGCAGCTCAACTACCTTCCCGAGAAGGATGAGCCAGCTCCCGCACCTGCTCCTGCACCTGCCGACAAGCCCGAGGAAGCAACAAAGCCTGTAGCTCCGGAACCCCCAAAAGAATAATGTCTAGTGCATCTAGCTAGTCTGGTGCTTCTAGTTTATCAATAATAATCCTCAATTTTCAATTGAAAAAATGGAATCCTTAGGAAATATCATCTTATATTTCGTGATTGCTCTGGCAATTATCGTGTTCTCGGTGTTGACCGTCACCACGCGACAGATTCTGCGCTCGGCAACCTACCTGTTGTTCGTGCTATTTGCCACGGCAGCCATCTACTTCCAGATGGACTATCCTTTCCTGGGTGCCGTACAAATTGCCGTCTATGCCGGTGGCATCGTGGTGCTGTTTGTGTTCTCAATCTTGCTGACCCACCAGCCGGGTAAGGATGCCCAGCGTATCGAGTCGTCGAGGCGTGTACTGGGGGCTATCGCGGCGCTGCTGGGCGTGGGAGCGTGCGGATTTGCATTGTTCTCTTATGCCAACTTCTGCGGACGCCAGTTGCAAGAGGCGCATAGCTGGGACATCAACGAGATTGGGCAGTTCTTGCTCAGTACCGACAAGTTTGGATATCTCTTGCCATTCGAGGCTGTCAGTGTGTTGTTGCTGGCATGCATCATTGGTGGCGTAGTCATTGCACGACGTCGTTAATCTAAGAAAGGAGGAAACAGACAATGAATCTCACCTTACTCATGTATCTCGTGCCCAGCCTCATTATGTTTGGCTGTGGCGTGTATGGCTTTCTGACTCGCAAGAACATGATTGCCATCATGATTTCGCTCGAGTTGATGCTCAACTCAGTCGACATCAACTTTGTCGTGTTTAATCGCTACTTGTTCCCTGGGCAGATGGACGGCATGTTCTTCACGCTGTTTGCCATCGCCATTGCGGCTGCCGAGACAGCATTGGCACTGGCCATCATCATCAACGTCTTCCGTGTGGCTCGCAAGGTCGACATCAACGAACTCATTAAACTGAAATTCTAATAGCTATGCCTTTAAGTTATACAATTGCAGTGATTGCGATACCCTTGTTCATGTTCTTCTTCTTGGGACTGGCAGGGGTGAAGATGGGACGGAAACTCACCGGCTGGCTGGGCGTGATTGGAATGCTCATCACCACTATCCTGGCCTATGGCGTTGCGCTGACCTATTTCTTTGGCACCGACCAGGGACAGGTTGTTGATGGCGTGCGCAAGGCGGTGGTGGTGTTCAACCCCGACTGGCTCTCGTTCACCAAGGACTTGGTGGTGCGCATGGGCATCATGCTCGACCCGATTGCAGCCATGATGTTAATTGTCATCACCACCGTGTCGATGATGGTGCACCTCTACAGCTTGGGCTACATGAGCGACCATCACGGCAACGCCGAGAAGGGCTTCCAGCGCTACTATGCGTTTCTGGCATTGTTTACCTTCTCGATGCTGGGATTGGTGGTGGCCACCAACTTGTTCCAAATCTTCATTTTCTTTGAGATGGTGGGTGTGTCATCCTACCTGCTCATCGGATTCTATTATCATTCGCCCGCAGCGGTGCACGCCAGCAAGAAGGCGTTCATCGTCACACGTTTGGCCGACTTGTTCTTCCTGCTGGGTATCATGATCCTGAGCTTCTACACTGGCACGTTCGACTTCGACAAGCTAGTGTTTGGAGATGGCGCCAACAGCCTGGAGGTAGCACAGAGCGCGATTTCCACAGCACAGGGCGCAACCTTTATGGGATGCTCGGTTATGGCATGGGCGCTGACCTTCATCTTTATCGGCGGTGCCGGCAAGAGTGCAATGTATCCGTTGCACATTTGGCTGCCCGACGCCATGGAGGGCCCCACGCCCGTTTCGGCGTTGATTCACGCCGCCACGATGGTGGTCGCCGGTGTCTTCCTGGTGGCGCGTCTGTTCCCGCTCTATGTCATTGAGCAGGGAGCGATGGAGATTATCTGTGTCGTGGGCGCTTTCACCGCTTTCTATGCCGCAGCCATCGCTTGTGTGCAGAGCGACATCAAGCGAGCACTGGCATTCTCGACCATCTCGCAAATCGCATTCATGATGACTTCGTTGGCTGTTAGTTCGGCAGATGGTGGCCTGATCGAGATACACGGAGGACATGGTCTGGGCTATATGGCCTCGATGTTCCACTTGTTCACCCACGCAATGTTCAAGGCATTGCTCTTCCTCTGCGCTGGTGCCATCATCCACGCTGTGCACAGCAACGAGAACAGTGACATGCATGGCTTGCACAAGTTCATGCCCATCACCAGTTTTGCCTTCCTCATTGGCTGCCTTGCCATTGCGGGTATTCCGCCATTTGCTGGCTTCTGGAGCAAGGACGAGATTCTCGTTGCTTGCTACAGCAAGGGCTTGGGTTGGGGCATTTGGATGTCGATGGTCGCTGGTTTGACTGCGTTCTACATGTTCCGCATCTATTTCCTCATTTTCCACTGGAAGAAGCACGAGGTGCACACCGAGCATGCTCCTGCCGACCAGCCCTGGACAATGACCCTGCCGCTGATTATCCTGAGTGTTGTCTCGATTATCGCAGGTTTTGCACCCGCAGCCAAGTTGCTTGGATGGGACGGTAAGGAACTGCACACCCATCTCGATTGGACGGTGGCAGGCACTAGCGTGCTCATCGCCTGTGTCGGCATTGGACTGGCGTTCAAGATGTACTACAAGGAGAACGACCTGCCCGACAAGCTGCAAGCACGCTTCAGTGGTCTGTGGGAGGCTGCTTATCGCCGTTTCTATATGGACGAGCTCTATCAGTTTATCACCCACAAGGTGATCTTCCAGAGCATCTGCAAGCCCATTGCCAAGTTTGACCGTGGCATCATCGACGGTTTCTTCAACATGCTGGCCAATGTTACTGGACATGCTGCCTATGGAATTCGCCGACTGCAGAACGGCTCGATTCAGAGTTATGTATATGTCTATCTGGTGGGAGTCCTCGCTTTGGCACTCATCACCATGGTGTGTGTGTTAATTTAATCGATTACGGTCCCTAAAAATATAGTAAGATGGAAATTTTCAGCAATATCTTAATCTATTTTGTGATTGTGCCGGTGCTTACACTGGCGGGCCTGGCTCTGTGCAGCAACAAGGGCATTAAGGCCATTCGGACCGTAGCTGTCGTCGGTGCGTCGGTACTCGTGGCTCTGGCCATCTACCTGGTGTGCCTGTTCCTGCAGGCACGCGGCAGCGGTGACACCAGCGAGATGATTTTGCGCAAGGATGTGATGTGGTATGCGCCCTTCAACGTTAAGTTGGCTTTGGGTGTCGATGGCATCTCGGTGGTGATGATTCTGCTGTCGGCGTTCATCGTGTTTGCGGGCGTGTTTGCCTCGTGGAAGATGAATCCGCTGCCCAAGCAGTTCTTCCTTTGGTTCTTCCTGTTGTCGACTGGTGTGTTCGGCTTCTTCATCTCGATTGACCTGTTCACCATGTTCATGTTCTACGAGGTCGCGCTCATCCCGATGTATCTGCTCATTGGCGTGTGGGGCAGCGGAAGCAAGAACTACAGCGCCATGAAGCTTACCCTGATGCTGATGGGTGGCTCGGCATTCTTGATGCTGGGTCTCATCGGTATCTACTTCCATTCGGCAGCCGACGGCAACCTGACGATGAACGTGCTCGAGATTGCGCATAACGACGCCATTCCGCACGACTGGCAGATGTGGCTGTTCCCGTTGACATTCATAGGCTTTGGTGTGCTGGGAGCCATGTTCCCGTTCCACACTTGGTCGCCCGATGGTCATGCCAGTGCCCCCACGGCTGTGTCGATGTTGCACGCCGGTGTGCTGATGAAGCTGGGAGGCTATGGCTGCTTCCGCATCGCTATCTACCTGATGCCGTTTGCTGCCAACGAGTTGGCGTGGATTTTCCTCACGCTCACGGGCATTAGCATCGTCTATGGTGCCTTCAGCGCGTGTGTGCAGACCGACCTCAAGTATATCAACGCTTATTCCAGCGTGAGCCACTGTGGTATGGTACTATTCGCCATCCTCATGTTCAACACTACTGCTATGACAGGTGCAGTGCTGCAGATGCTCTCGCACGGCTTGATGACGGCATTGTTCTTCGCCCTCATTGGTATGATTTATGGCCGTACGCACACTCGTGATATCCGCGACATGGGCGGTATGATGCACATCATGCCCTATCTGGGCGTGGGATATGTCCTTGCCGGTCTGGCATCGCTGGGTCTGCCGGGATTGAGTGGCTTCGTTGCCGAGATGACCATCTTCTTTGGCTCGTTTGAGCACACCGATGTCTTCCGCCGCGTGCTTACCATCGCCGCCACTTGCTCGATTGTCATCACCGCGGTTTACATCCTGCGTGTGGTGGGCAAGCTGCTCTTCGGCGAGGTTCAGGACGAGCATCATCGTCAGCTCACCGACGCCACCTGGGAGGAGCGTCTGTCGACGGCGACCCTGATTGTCTCGGTGGCCATCATCGGTTGCTTCCCCAACTTCTTTGTAAACATCATCAGTGACAGTTTCCTGCCGGTAGTCAAGGCTCTGGAATCTTTTATCCCTGCTGCTGTGTGACGTGTTGTTGAACCTTAGTAAAAAAGTAAGAATACGATAATGGATTATTCTCAGTTTTTATTCATGCCGCAGGAAATCGGACTCCTGTTTGTCTTCCTGCTAGTGTTTATCTACGACACGTTCATGCCGGCTCGCATGGGGAAACATCTGCCTATGTTTACCACCATCCTGACCGCACTATATACCGTCTATGCCTTCTTCCCCTGCCCCGACATGTTCGGTACGGCTTTCGGAGGAATGTATGAGTCCAATCCAGCCACATGGGTGATGAAGAACATCCTCAACATCGGCGTGCTCATCGTCATGTTGCAGGCGGTGAAATGGACCAACGACGATTTTGTCAGTGTGCGTCGCGGTGAGTTTTACGAGCTAATTCTGCTCACCCTCTTCGGCATGTTCCTAATGATTTCGGCGCGTCATTTCCTGCTCTTTGTCATCGGTCTCGAGACCGCCTCGCTGCCTATCGCTGCGTTGGCTGCCTTTGAGAAACGCTACTACGAGAGTCATGAGGCTGCAGCCAAGTATATCTTCACCGCAGTGTTCTCCAGCGCCATTTTCTTGCTGGGCATCTCGTTTGTCTATGGCATGAGCGGCTCGTTATACTTCCAGGACATCGCCACCAGCATCATGGGTCTCAAGTCGCCATTGCTCATTCTCGCCGTGGCATTTGTCATTGCCGGTGTGGGCTACAAACTCTCGTTGGTGCCATTCCACCAGTGGACAGCCGATGTCTATCAGGGTGCTCCCACTGCGGTGACCAGTTACCTCTCGGTCATCAGTAAGGGTGCTGCAGCATTCGCCTTCATGGTAATTCTGGTGCAGGTGTTTGGCTCCATCTATTCACAGGTATGGGAATGGATGCTCTATGCCATCATCATCCTCACCATCACCATCGGTAACCTCTTTGCCATGCGGCAGCGCAACCTCAAGCGCTTCCTGGCCTACTCGTCGATTTCGCAGGCCGGTTACATCATGCTCGGCGTGATTGCAGCCAGCCAGGTGGGGATGACCTCGATGATCTACTATGTGCTCGTCTACATCTTCTCTAATCTCGCCGCCTTCGGTGTTATCGCCGTCATTGAGCGCGCCACAGGCAAGGTGACGATGGACGACTACAACGGCTTGTTCCGCACCAACCCCTGGTTGGCGTTCACGATGATGCTTGCCATGTTCTCGTTGGGTGGCATCCCGCCCTTCGCCGGATTCTTCAGCAAGTTCTTCATCTTTGTCGGCGCTTGCCAGACGGGCAGCGTTGCCATCTACGTGCTGGTGTTCATCGCCCTGGTCAACACCATCATTTCGCTCTACTACTACCTGCTGGTGGTCAAGGCGATGTTCTTGCGTCAGGACGACTGTGTGATTCCTTACATCGACAGTCACTGGACCGAGGAGTTGGCGCTCACCGTCTGCGTTATGGGCATCATCGCGGTGGGTGTTGCCAGCGGAATCTACACCTTCCTCAACCAGGTAACTGGCACCATCGCTCCCATGTTCACTATGGTAGGGTAGGATAGATAGCAGATAATAGATAACAGATTACAGACAAGTGTACATGGGTAACAGAATCATGTACACTTGTCTATTTTTGACAGTAATCCATTTGGATTGTGCTAGACCTTTCAATTTTTTTGGGGAGTTATATACCAGTTGTCCCCAGTTGCTATCATTCGCCTAGTGACTGACACACACCTTCACCGCAAAGCAGCACCCCTCCATACTCCCCCTAGCTCCACATACTCCCCCTGGCCCCCTATACTCCCCCCGACCCCCTCTATCTTAGAGGGGGAGCTGCTCATCTTGACGTGAGTTCGACGAGAATAAGTTGCTGATACTCAAGTCCTCCCCTAAGTTAGGGGAGGTGGCCCAAAGGGCCGGAGGAGTGTGTAATTCACATTTGGCTAGGACAATCTGCCTTGGAGGACGACCGGTATATAACATATCTTGCGTGTTTTGACACGAGAAAAAAGACTCACACAAAAAATCTAGATTGCACAGAATGAGCAACTTAACGAGTGTTTCGTCATTATTGACGCACTAATATGGGTGGCGGTAGAAACGCAACCACGGCATGTTTTTTGCTAGATGATTGATGTTATTTAGCATTTTCCTTTGATTTGTTAAATAATTTCACTATCTTTGCAAATTGAACACTAGTCTTTAACTGCCTCACTCTCTTTCTCCCTTTAGAGGGCTAGAGGGGCCAAACAATAACAATTATGAAAAAATTACTCACTCTCATCTTCGCCCTGGTGGCGGTCATGGCCGGCGCGTTCGACAACGGTGACTTCACCTACACCATCATGAGCGACGGCACGGCGCGCATCGACGGCTTCAAGAGCAGCTACACCGGCACGCCCACGACCCTCACCATTCCGGGCTATGTCTACGACTCGGGCACGCAGAAGTACTACCAGGTGAAGACCATCCAGAACAGTGCTTTCAGCAACAATAAGACTAGGAGCCTGACGAAAGTCACCATCCAGTATGGTGTGGAGGACATTTACTCGTACGCCTTCGCCGATTGCTCCAGCTTGACGACCGTCTATCTGCCCAGCAGCATCAAGGGCCTCGCTAATCGTGTGTTCAACAACACGCCATTGACCTATGTCAACTGCGCCGCCGAGGTCATGCCCTCCATCACTGAATATGGGCTTGCCGGCATCACCAGCGACGTCAACTCCCGCACTTGGAGCTGCGCCACGCCCGACGGTCAGGCCGCCGCCAACGAAGTAGACCGCATCACCAGCAACTTCACCACGGGCTGGAACCCCAGCTCGGCCGACCTCACCGAATTGACTTTCGGCAGCAGTTCGGCTGGCACCCTGTGCAACGTGTACCTGAACATCACCGAGGGTTGGAACCCGTCGACACAGGACTATGGCAAGGCCAAGCTGCTGTGTGCTACCGCCAACTCGTCCAACACCACGGGCACGCTCAAGTTTGACTACAACCAGAGTGTGCTCCAGGGCATGGCGCACTTCTACGTCACCGAGATTGACAAGTCGTTCCGTCTCCACGGCTCGAGCATCAAGATCCTCGACATGAGCCAGACCAGCAAGGTGGAGAAGATCGGTGCCCAGGCCTTCTACAACTGCACGAACCTCACGCAGGCCAAGGTCACCGCCAAGGTCATCGAGGGCGGCGCTTTCAACTACTGCACCAACCTGTCGAGCGTGCAGCTGTACGGCACCAGCGAGAGCAACTGCGTGCAGTCGCTGGGGACGTTCGCGTTCGCCCGTACCAAGGTGTCGAGCATTTACATCCCCGCCGGGCTCACCAGCTACGGCGCCGGCGCCTTCGCCTACTGCACCAACCTGTCGAGCATCAGCGTGTCGAGCAGCAACAACACCTTCGCGACCCACGCTGCCACGCCGGGCTGCCTCTACAACAAGGCCAAGACCATCCTCTACCAGGCCGCTGGCAAGTTTGGCGACCTCTACTTTGGCAACAACGCCCCCGACGCGCTCACCAACATCACGACCTATGCCTTTGCTGGCAACACGGGCATGGTCTCGCTCGATGTGCCGTACGGCGTGAAGACCATCGGCTCCTACGCTTTTACCGAGATGCCCAACCTGATCTCGTTGTCCATTCCCAGTTCGGTGACCTCGTTCGTTTCCAACTCGTTCTATAACCTGAAGGCGCTGACTCTGTTCTCGTTCAACCACGCCACCATCCCCAGCTCCCTGAACGGCTCCAACACCTTCTACGGCATCAAGAGCGGCTGCAAGCTCAAGGTTCCCAAGTGGCGCACGGCGTACTATCGGAACAGCGTGTGGAACTCGGCCTTCAGCGGCGGCATCAGCGAGGGGTCGTGTGACTTCTACGGCTACTATAGTGATAACATGTTCTACTACACCGTCACCAGCACCGCCAGCTACACCGACGACTTGGTGGAACCTGCGACAACCGATGGACAGCTCAAGCTCGTCAACGGAGGCTATGGTTTCGACACGACAAGAGTTGAGCTCATTTTGCCTGATGTGGTGACGCACCGTGGCAAGACCTACACCGTCACCGAGATAGAGCGTGAGACCTTCCGCAGCGATCATATCTCGATCAAAAAGGTCAGTGGCGGTGCTGGCATCAAGAAGATTGGCGCCTTGGCATTCGCCGGCGATATTCTCAATGATGAATTGTCATGGTCTGGCCATAGCCTCAGTGGTTTCAATATCCCCAACCCCGTGGAGTTTGGCGACTCGATGTGTATGGGCTGCTATATGAGAGATGCCTCTCTCAAGATAGGCGAACGTCTGGAGCGTATCGGTGTGCGTGCGTTCTCTAAATGTTTTCATGGTAACTATCTTATTTACTACATTCGCGAGATCACTCTGCCCGAGACCTTGACCGAGATTGGAGATTACGCATTCGATAATTGCGGTAGGATCAATTATTATATTACCAGCACCCAAAGGGTCACCATTGGCCAGAATATGTTTTTTCCCGGAGTAGCTAAAAATCGGGATATTTATGGCGTGATATATGCTCCGTTGGACCAGTATCTGGACATTAGCCGCCAGACACAGTCCTGGATAAACAATACCGAATGGCACCAAACCCTGCGAGCCTTATACAAGCCAAAGACTAGATGGTCGTTGATTTCGGTGCCCGATAGCAGGAATCTCAAAATGCCCGATGATCATTGCTATGTAGTCACAGGATATAACAAGTCTGAGAGTACATTTAGTTTTGCACCTTTGGGCGAGAATGTCATCCTTCCTGGTTTTACGGGAATTTTGTTCAAAGGAACACCCGGCAATATATATAAATTCGAGCCTTCTGGTCTGAATGTTGCCAATCTGCCGAATGACTATCTCGTTGCCCCGCAAGGTGATGCCCAGTATTTTAGCTCCAGTCAAGGCAATGGATTGGTCTATGTCTATGACGGAGCCTCTGAAATGTTTAATTTGCAGGATGCGACCATCTATAGCGGTGGAGCGGTGCTTCGCATTCCACAGTCAGTATTCGGCACCGACACGCCGCCCGTCAATGTGGACTGTGGCATTGATTTTTTACCATCTGTCTATATCAATGGTGTGAAAGTGACCGCAGCCAATGCTAGCGACCTGAGTGTAATCGATGGCGTCTCGGGAGGATTGTCGTTCGATTTTGCGACCAATACTTTGAAGATGAACAATGCCACCATCACATGTGAGAATAATAACTGCATTGAAATCTATTCTGATGACATTATCATTGACCTTCAGGGCGTTAACACACTTAACAGAGGAGAGGGGGATACCACCTACGCCAATGCAGCATTCTTCAGTTATGGTAGTTCTGAAAAGAATTACTCATTAACCATCCGCAATACGGGAACCCTCAACGTGAACAGTCCAACATGGAGTGGCTTTAGACAGTACTATGGCACCCTTATCGTCAAAGATGGCGCTCAGGTTCATCTGAATGGAAAGTATGGACTAGAGGGAGGACAGGCTGGACGAAATACACTGTTGATGCGTGGAGACAACACCAAGTTGGTTACCAATGGAACAAGCGCTTCACTCCGCGATTTTAACACGATCTACTTGCTCGACGGCCTGGCCATCACCCAGCCGGCAGGAGCACATCTGGTCGCAGATACAATCCATCAGAACACTTATGATATTATTCTATCCTCTTTGCGGGATGCCGACGGCAATACCATCAGTAACCAGGATGTGGTCATCTGCAAGCCCGCCACCTCGCAGTACCGCGTGGGTGACATCAATGCCGACAACAAGGTCGATGTGAGCGACGTGAACATCGTCATCAACATCATGCTCGGCAAGGCACAGGCCAGCAGTTATCCGGGCCACGCCGATGTTACTGGCGATGGCCGTGTTGACGTGAGCGACGTGAACATGATTATCAACATCATGCTGGGCAAACTCACGCCCGAAGTGCCCGAAGAAGAAATACTGGCACAAACCTTCACCGTGGGTGGCGTGTCGTTCAAGATGGCAAAGGTCAAGGGCGGTACATTCACCATGGGTGCCACCAGCGAACAAGCCGGCGAAGCCCAGAGCAACGAGTCTCCCGCGCATAGTGTGACCTTGAGCGACTACTTCATTGGCGAGACCGAGGTCACCCAGGAACTCTGGCAGGCAGTGATGGGCAGCAATCCCAGCCAGTATATAGGCATAAATCGCCCCGTTGACTATGTCAGCTGGAACGACTGTCAGACGTTCATCACCAAACTGAACCAGATGACGGGCAAGACGTTCCGCCTGCCCACCGAGGCCGAGTGGGAGTATGCCGCCCGTGGCGGGGACAAGAGCCAGGGCAACAAATATAGCGGTATTCTCAACGATGTCACGAATGTGGCATGGTATATTGACAACAGTAATAGTAAGACTCATGTGGTCGGCAAGAAAATTCCTAACGAGTTGGGCTTGTACGACATGAGCGGCAACGTGTGGGAATGGTGCAGCGACTGGTATGGCAGCTACAGCAGCAGCGCCCAGACCAATCCCACCGGTCCCGCATCGGGCTCCTATAAGGTGGCTCGTGGTGGCAACAGCCTAGGCGAAGCCACCACCTGCCGTGTCTCACGCCGTCAAGTCTTCACTACCACAGCCCATGGCCTCATCGGCCTCCGCCTTGTCATAGATTAGATAACAGATAAAAGATAATAGATGATAGGTGGACAAAAAGAATAAAAATTGATGAGTTTTGATAGCTTTGATGAAAAAACTCCACCAAATTCGCCAAACCTCATCAAAATAAATTCTATAATTCGAAAATTCGTGATAAAAAAACATGAAAGTTATGAAAAGAACGATTCAATTATTTGCACTCTTGGCGGCGATAGTCGCCATGGTGACTGCTTGTGATGTGACCACGCCCAACCCGGGTGCTCTCGAAGGCCTGTGGGGCGAAGGAATGATTAAAAGTGGGAACGACGACATCGAAGTGGTGATGAGATTCACGCCCAATGCGCAGGACAGCACCAAGGGCGAGTTTATCATCTGGTATGACGGCACGGCGACCACCGAAGATGACGCTGGCGAGTTCAGCGTCGACTACAGTGTGTGCGACCTAGGCACCTACAAGGTCGAGGGCGACCAGGTGGTGCTGAACTACGACCCCGAGAAGGTGGGGGTGAAGCTTGACGAGGACGATGCGCTTGACCATGCCAAGGAGTTGCAGGAGGCAGGCGAGGAAGGCAGTGTCGAGGCCATTGCCGAGGACTTCAAGGACATGTTCAGTAGCTTCCTGGGCGAAAAATTCCAAAAGCTGTTCAAGGACCGTAACAACGGCCTGAACCGCCACACTTTCAAGGTGGAAGGCGACCAGTTGACCCTCGCCAGTGGCGATGTCAACGACCTCATCCTCACCCGCCAGGAAGAAGAGTAATTAACGCTCTTCGTGGTTCTCGCGAAGCGATAAAAATCGTATCAAAAGTTTCGAATGATTCGCGTGCCTTGCGGTCATGTTAGGCATAAGGACAAAAGACTTGGCATTGTTTTTGCAACAACAATAGGTAACCCCAAATAATATAACTATGCGACAAATCCAATTATCCAGCATTTTGCGCAAGGCAAGCATTTGCCTTGTATTGGCATGCATCTGCCTCAGTGCCGCTGCACAGGGCATGATTGACCTGTCAAAGATTCCCGTTCTGTGCGACCAAATCAATACATACCAACTCAAGAAGGTGCTGTCCGACGGATATGTATATGACACCAGCGGCGATGCCGGGGAGATTGTTCTCACGCGTGACAAGGATAACCCCAACCGCTACACGTCGAGGTATCCCCAGTCACCTTACATGAAAGGATGCGACTATGAGGTGAAACAGCTTGGAGCGACGGTGGCTCTGTTCGGTTATCTAGGTCACTACCAGGGTGATCATCCTTACGTGCTACTTTTCGCTGCCGATAGCCACGAGAAGTACTGCGAGCAGTGGCAAGAGCGGATGAAAGGCGGTATCGAGCATTGCGATTGGCTCTTCAACGTTCCTGTCGATGACTACTTCTTCATGGAGGTTGACATCGACCAGCTCCAGCAAATGCTTTCCATGCTTGAGCAGTCCAAGCGAAGTGACGCGTTGGTCAGTTTCAATATCACGAAGCTGAACCAGCTCATTGAGCAATACTACGAAATGGAGGAGGCCGACGACTGCGAAGCACAATAGCCCCTGTCGCGATGCGCGGTAATATTTGACAAAAGAACAAAAATATTCGCGTGCTTCGCGGTTAAATCAGACAACAATAACAACACTTACAACAGATAATATAAGTTGTCGATGTTGTCAAAGTTGTCTGATCTTATTTTGCGTGAGATTTTTTCGCGTGTTTCGCGGTTATTTTAAAAAATCTGCGTATATTTGTTGTCTAAAACCCTGACGACTATGGAAAAGAATAATCTACTGATGTTTTTTGCAGTGGTCGCGCTCTTCGCACTGTCGCTCAGCGCCCGCACCCCGCTGGTTGACTCCCCGGGACATATCCGTATGCTCGAACGCCTCGGCATACGCATGGATAGCCTCTACTGGATGGGCGACACCGTCAGAATGGAAGACTTTGGCTATTATGCCATCGATAAGGAGAAGCCCGCCCTGCTGGGCAAGGTGCATGGCTTCGGCGAACTGGAGAACGACGAAGAGGCCGACATGGGCATCTACAGCATCGCTGGCGTGAAGCAGTACCAGACCGTCATGGCGCTGGTGCTCTACAGCGTGGAGCATGGCGACGGCTCGCATCAGGAACTCGCGGCTTACCACCCGCGTGGAGAACTCGTAGATTTTATCAACATGGGCTACTGGCACGACTGGATGGGCTATAACATGGATGATGACCCTGTGAGCGATGTGGAGGTTGTCACCAACACTTTCATGACCCTGGATGACGAAGGCTTTGCCTTGCACATCGTGGACGAGGTGTTTGACATCCATGAGCGGGAACAATCTCCCCAGAACCGTAAGGGCCGTGCCGAGAAGGTGGTGTACTACGCCTACGACGGCATGAACGGCTTTGAGCTGCAGGGCTTTGACTATACTCATGACGGGCTGTATGTCGCCCAGCGCTATGCGCACGACGACATCCGCAACCTGCGCTATTATCCCCTGACCGACACCAAGGTGTTTGACCGCCTCAACGAGATTGCCGCGCAGCATGCCGTCACCCGTGAGGAGCCTGACGACTACTTTGACGACATCGACGGTGAAATACAAGATATCGTGTCCAATATGATATGGTACCGCCCCAAGTCCTTCATGCAGTGGCTTTACAGACACCGCGACGACCCCAACAACCACCTCACAGCCATCGCCACGATGTGTTTTGTCAGCGGCCGCTGCGATATTGGGCCAGTCCTCAGCGTACTCAAGGGCAAGGATGTCGCCAAGGTCCGTAAATACGTCTCCCACCTTCTAGACGGTTGGCAGGAGAACAACCCTTAATAACGCGAATAAAACAAATGATTCATCTGTAGGGGCGTGGCGGGAGCCGCGTCCCTACTTAGTGTGCATACCTACCTTAATACCGATTGGTCTTATTGTAATTACAATAATCATAATCACAATTATCATAAACACAATAATTATTTTTTGGTCGATGATTTGGTCACCCGTTGGAAGTGTTGTAACTTTGTGGCAATAATTATTTACGATTGAATGATGTATTATTTTATGAAAAGAATCGCTTTGGCTGCGATGCTGGTGGCCGTGACATCCGTCACCGTTATGGCGCAGCCGGTAACTGTCGTGTCGACCCGCGTACTCGTCGACTCGTGTGCCTATTTTCCTCAGCTCAGTGCCGATGGCTCTCAGTTGCTTTACTCCAATACCGAAGCATCTGTGCTCTACCTCAAGGATCTTGCCAGCGGACATGTTACCACGGTCGCCGATCAGGGATTGCCGGGCTTTGACGCCCGCTTCGCCCCCGACGGCAAGGTCTACTACGTGACGCAGCAGTTGAGCAAAGACAATCTCGTCTATCGTGCCGCCCATGTCTATGACCCTGCCACAGGCAGGTCACACCAGGTGCTCAAGCCCCAGCATGGTGCCGTCTATGTCATCGCCACACCCAAGGGAGTTGCCATCGAGGGTGAGTACGACAGCTATGTCTCAACCAAAGACATTGGTCTCTATGCCTACAGCCGCGATAGCAAGCTGTACCTTTCGAACGGCACGGGTGTGAGCGTCACCTCGCCTGCTGGCGAATGCGCGGGATACCTTTGGGCATCGTCCACTAACACTCAGATAATGTTTGAGGCCGCTGGCAAAGGACTGTACATCTGCGACTTGCAAGGCAATGTGAAGCATCGCCTGCCATCGGCATCGATGCCTGTGTGGCTTGATTACAATCTCATCGTTGCGATGACCAACACAAACTTCGGTGCCCAGAAAGACAAAGGAACCTACCTCTATGTCACCACCTTTGGCGGAGATGTGCAACGCCTCACTGAACCTGAAGAACATGCTGTACAACCGATGGTGGCAGGCAACAAACTCGTCTACGTTGCCGATGGTGGTCAAATCAAAGAGGCCACCCTGCAAT
>JAEEGI010004431.1_pt1 | contig 32896 bp, 21 predicted proteins | sample 8958751 | NCBI WGS metagenome assembly JAEEGI01 (sample SAMN16246545, study PRJNA631951) | gut metagenome | biome: gut microbiome; feature: rumen; material: KS-attached | host: Bos | place: Iran: Karaj | collected 2018-10
GTTCTACCCTGTCATCAGCATGGACCAGAAAATCACGCACAAAGGGTCGTGTGTGAATTTCCTCGGCGAGGAAGGGCAGAAAGACGCGGACCTGGTGAAGAAATACTCGAACGACAAGCAGATTGTGACCCATCTCACCCCTCCCGCCATCCTGTTCATGGCAGACGATGACGGCACGGTGCCGGTGCTGACCAACGGACTGGCTTACTACACCTCGCTGCGCAGGAACTGCGTGAACGCCTCGATGCATGTCTATCCCTACGGCGGTCACGGCTGGCGTCCCACCTTCCCCTTCTACGACGACATGCGCCAGTCGCTCACCAAATGGCTGAAATCGTTGCCGTCGAATAAGGCCGACGCCATCCGCGTGGCTTGCATCGGCAACAGCATCACCTACGGCAGCGGCATCGACAAGCGCGACAAAGACGGCTACCCGGCACAGCTGCAGAAGATGCTCGGCAGCGGCTACCACGTGCGCAATTTCGGACTGGGCGCACGCACGATGCTCTCCACCGGCGACCACCCTTACATGAACGAGTATATGTGGAAAGACTGCAAGGACTTCAACCCGAATATAGCCATCATCAAACTGGGCACGAACGACAGCAAGACCGCCAACTGGAATGCCGCTCAGTATGAGAAAGACATGCAGCAGATGATTGACGAGCTGAAAGCCCTGCCCAGCCACCCCCGTATCATCCTGGGCTATCCCGCCAAGGCATGGAAAGAGCAGTGGACCATCCGCGAGGAGGTCATCACCGGAGAAATCATCCCCATCATCGACAAAGTGGCGAAACGGAACAAGCTGGAAGTGGTTGACTTCCACACCCCCACCTCCACCTCGTCCGACCTCTTCGTCTCCGACATGATTCACCCCAACCCGAAAGGGGCGAAAGTGCTCGCCGAGACAGCGAAAGCGGTCATTCTGAAATGATTTTTTTAGTTTAAAGTTTAGGCTTAAAGACATAAAAAGGAAAGAGGATGCGGTCGCATCCTCTTTTCTTTTTCATTCTTTAGAAAAGCCTAAAATAAACCAAAATTTTATTTCAGCCTGATTTTGACGATATTCACGGAGAATGCCGGCACATCGAACTCGATGAGTGAAGGCTGAGCAGGCTTGAGCGTGGCAGCCTGCGGACTGATGACATTCGGGGCGTCGAGCGTATTCTCATCGGTGCCTTTCGCCGATGCCAGCCTGATGATCTCCACCGGCTTCTCCACGCTGGCATCGACGGTGCAGTTCTTCAGCCGGATGCTGCCTGGTGCCTGGCCCTCTCCCACGTTCACCACCTTCACATACATCATCTTCGCGTCGTCGTCGATGGTGGTGGAAGCATATACACCCTCCATGCCACCGCCTTTCTGCTTGGCGCAGGCGATGTTGAGCTGTCCGTCGATATAGGCGAAGACGCTGTCGCCACGCACATCCACCTGCAGGTCGTACCAGCGGTTGTCCTCCACTCTGAACCGGTGGTCGCGCGCCAGCTGCACGCGTCCTCCGCCAAATCCCTGCTCCACGTTGTTCTGCATATTGTTCCAGCCGCCGATATTGAACCACGAGTAGTTGTCGCGGTCGTAATAGTCGAACATCACGAGGAAGCCCTCCGCTCCCCGCTCTTTCCGTGCCTGTGCCTTGACGGTGTAGTTGCGGGTGTTGATTACAGGCGGTGCAATCAGGATGGCAGCCTGTGCAGGAGAGGTCTGCGTCACGCTCTGTCCGGCTGGTTTCCACTCTCCGCTTTTCGTGCTCCAGCTGTCGAATCCCGGCAGCGGCTGCTCCACACCATCAACTGTGAGCGTAGCGTTACGGTATTCCACAGTCGTTCCCCACGTTGCCAGTCCCACCTGGGCTGATCTCTCCTTGGTCTGCTCCTCCGGCTCGTCCTTCTTCAGTTCCCATGTCCATGAGGTCTTCACCACCTGCTTTCCGATGTTGTTGGGGAAAAGCTGCTGCACGTAATACGACGGTGTGCCCATCACCTTAGAGGAATTGAAACGAATCATGTCGGGACGCCAGCGTGCGTCGTTCTCGTTGACAAAAATGGGGGCATAGGAGTTCATCACCACCACGTCGGAGTTGTTCTCCATACCCATCATATAGACAGCCTCTCCGAGTGCTGCGTTGAGGTTTCCGATGTCGCCGAACTGACTGGTGACGGCATATTCGCCCACATACACCTTGTGGCTATTGCGCGGATAGGTGTCGTACTTGTCAAATCGGTCGGCAAACCACTTGGGATTGCGGTAATAGTGCTCGTCCACCATATCCACAGGGTGGCTGTTGCGCCATGTCGGCTCGTCGGTACCCCACGACTCCACGTTTCCGATGCATTTCACGTTCGGATATTTGGCTTTGATGGCGTTGTAGAACTGGATATACCTTTCGGGATAGTGGTCGCTCTGGTCGCTGTTGTTGTCCATGTGGAAATTATAGTTCTCGTTGCCTATCTCGATGTATTCCAGGTTGAAAGGCTCGGGATGGCCGTTGTCGGCGCGCATCTTTCCGTATGTTGTGGTGACGGGGCCGTTGGCATACTCAAGCGCGTCGAGACACTCCTGAATCCAACTGTCTATTTTGTCGTAGGGGTCGCACCCGCCGTGCCAGATACCCACATTCACGACGAAGAGGGGTTTAGCTCCGAGGTCCTCCGCAAGCTGCAGATACTCATGAAAACCGATTCCGTCGCTCGTGCGGTATCCCCAGTTCACGTTGGGGTGTCCCGGCCGCTGCTCGATCGGTCCGATGGTGCGTTTCCACCTGAAGGCGTTGTCGGGGCTCTGCTGTCCCTCCACGAAGCAGCCTCCCGGGAAGCGCATGAACCGTGGGTGCATGTCGGCAAGCATCTGTGCCAGGTCGGGCCGCATGCCGTTCTCACGGTTTTTGAAGGTGGGCGGGAAGAGGCTGATGACATCGAGCTGGAGCTCGCCCCCTTTGTCGGTGGTGAGCAGGAACTCTGCTTTCGGATCGTTTCCGGTCGCTGTGATGGTGGCAGTATGCTTCTTCCATTTGGCGTTGAGGTTCACGGGGATCTCCACCTTTCCAAGCCCCTGTCCGTCCTTCGACTGCAAGGCGGCAGTGAGTTTGCCCTTGAACTTCTTGTCGCTCTTTGCCCAGAACGACAACTTGTAGGTGGTGCCTTTCACTGTGTTGATGCCCCAGAAGCCTTCGTTGCGTATGCCGTCGCCCGCCTTGAGCGTCTTCAGGTTCATGGCATACTGGTGGGCATCGTTCAGCGGGTGCTCACGTGTGAGAGTGGGTGCTGCAAGGCCTACTTTGTGCCATGCCGTGATGTTATCGACGAGAATCTTTTCGCCTGCCGGGCGGTTCTGCGCATTGTCGGGTCTTCTGCGCCTGCGCGGCTGTTCCATGGTGTCGTCCTCGAAGGAGCGGTTACAGATAAGCTCGGCATAAAGTCCTCCGTCGGCAGCATGGTTGATATCCTCATAGAAAATGCCGTAGTGCGTAGGGCTTATCTGCGGTCCACGCTGACTGGCGTCAATGGTGATGTTCACCTGTGCCTGGGCGGCTGTTACGGCTGCCGCAGCCATCATTGTTGTAAATAGTTTTCTCATTGTTATTTGCTTTTTAAAATTCTCTATATTTCGGAAAATAATGAATTTATAGGACAAAAATCTGAAAGATTATTTAGAGGGTATTTTTAATTTCTGCTCCTTGCGGTATTTCATCCTGATTTTGAACTTCCGGAAAAGGTTGAGCGGTTTTTTCCGGATTTTGCCTTTGTAGTTGGCGATGAAGTCGTCGACCGCGTCGAGAATACGGTGGCAGTTCTGCCCGTCGAGATGTGCCTCGTGGTGGGCAATAAAGGCACGCATCGCCGTCATGAGCGGCTCGGGACAGCTGAGCGCCTGCCGGAGCGCCTGTTCGATGTCGCCGGTCTGCGTCACGTTGAGCAACTGCGGTCCTGGCCGGTTGTTCCGGAACGTGACCACCGGCTTGTCGAGCAGCATATATTCGAGGATGATGCTCGATGAGTCGCAGAGCATCACGTCGGTGGCAGCCATCACGTCGGGGCTTGGAGTGAGCGGCAGAAACCGGACGTTGCCGCAGGAGTCGGCAAGCTGCCGTATATCGGCTTTAAGCTCCGGGTCGTTGAGTTTCGGATGGACGGTGATAACCCAGTTCCATTCGCCTGTCTCTGCCAGCCGCCGGATGGTGGGGAATACATTTCTGAGCTGCGTGATGTCCTGTGTGAAAGTGGTGGCGACAAAGACGGTGGGTCTGTGTCCGGCAGCCTTTGCCTCCGGAGCGTCGGTCGTCTGGGCTTCCGCCCGCTGCTTCGCACCGATGAGGGCATCGGTCTTCGCCCATCCCGTCTCATACACCTTGAAGGAGCGGTGTTTCGCCTCCAGGCGTTTGAACTCGGGTGTGGATGAGGGTCCCTGGGTGCAGTAGATGTCGTACCACCCACGGATACGGAAATGTACGTCATGGGCATCCGACCGCTTGTTGATAGGGTATCCGTGAAACACCATCACTTTCACTCCCGGGAAGAAGTCGTAGGTGTAGTCACCCGGTGCGAACACCGCCACGGGATTCCATTCACGGGCCTCTTCCCTGGTATGGAGCCGCCGGTCGTCTGCCGCGAGTGCGTCTGCCGCACAGCTGCTCTCCAAATACCATGCAGCCTTGCCTCCACGCCGCTCAATTTCGGCTTGAAGAGGCCGCAGAATGGGTATGGCATATGCCTGACTGCAGAAAAAAAGGAAATGCCTTTCCATCTTTATTGTTATTTTTTTAGCAAAGATAAATAAAATTGCTTAACTTTGCGACATCAAACATTTAAAACTTTTGAATTATGGCAAAATTTAATCGAATTTTATTGAAGCTGAGCGGTGAGAGCCTTGCTGGCAGCGTTGGTTACGGAATCGACGTGAACCGTCTGAACGAGTATGCGCGTCAGGTGAAGGAAATCCACGACATGGGCGTGCAGATTGGTATTGTGATAGGCGGCGGCAACATCTTCCGTGGTCTTCAGGGCGCGGGAAAAGGCTTTGACCGCGTGAAGGGCGACCAGATGGGCATGTGTGCCACAGTCATCAACTCATTGGGTCTGAGCAGCGCGCTTGGCGCCATAGGCTGCAAGAACCGTGTGCTGACCGCCATCCGTATGGAGCCGGTTGGCGAGTTCTACTCAAAGTGGAAGGCCATCGAAGCCATGGAGCGCGGCGAGGTGGTGATCATGTCGGGCGGCACGGGCCAGCCTTATTTCACCACAGACACCGGCTCATCGCTGCGCGGCGTGGAGATTGAGGCAGACGTGATGCTGAAAGGCACGCGTGTGGACGGGGTATATACCGCTGACCCGGAGAAAGACCCGACCGCAACGAAGTTCCACGACATCACCTACGATGAGGTTATCGAACGAAACCTGAAAGTGATGGACCTTTCCGCTGTAGTGATGTGCAACGACAACAACCTTCCGATTTATGTGTTCAACATGGATATTCCCGGCAACCTGAAGAAAGTGATGGAAGGCGAGGATATCGGTACGCTGGTACATAAATAATTAACAATTAAATTTTCAATAAAAATAAAAATGGTGCGTCAGTTTTTTGATGCACCATTTTTAGAACCATTTCCACACAAACAAAAACAAACCTTTTACAAGTAAGCGGCTTTCTCGGATGCCCTATTAAAAACAGCACCACCTTCAGACTTTACGTTCAGACAGGTTTTGTTATTCCCTCTTTCTTTCTCTGGAAAGCCCGAAAAATGAAGTTTGCCAACAAATAAAACAGGCAACCGAAAAGAATCCCTCCCACGGAATCCACCACATAATGGGCTTTCACATAGACAGTGGCGAAGAAGAGAATCAAAGCGAAAGGGAAAAGTATCCAGAAAAACTTGCGGCAGCCCGTTTTCCATGCGAGAATCAGCGTGACGACGGTCATGCCGACATGGCTGCTGGGAAACGCGGCTGTGGGGTGCTCACCCGCCTCCTGAGCAGCAAGCACCATTTTGCTGAAAGGTCCTCTGACCTCAAGCGGGAGAATTTCCGTATGGTTGCGGAAATAGTCGTGCATCTGAGGAAAGTTGTCGGTCATACCCATCTCCACCCCGTTGGCACAGTAATAATACTGTGGTCCCGCCACGGGCAGGAACTCAAACACGAGGTAGAACATAAAGAAAGAGGCTAAAAACACGAAAGACGCCCACTTGAACCGCTCATATCTGGCGATGAAATAGAAGAGCACCATCGAAATCATCAGATAGTAATAGGATGTATAGCCCAAATTGAAGAGCTCATACCAGAACGTGGATGAGAGCACCTGGTCGAACACGAGCGATGGCTGCAGACCGAACACATGGTAATCGACGGCAGCGAAGATATGGTCTTTGTAGTCGAACAGACTGCAGAACTCGTAAGTCTCCGGATACCAGTAAATCAGCATGGCAAAGAGCCAGCCGGTGCGCAGCAGTATCATCGCACGACAAGGATATAGCCTGTAGATCAGCAACATCAGCCCGATGCCAGCCACCACCAGCCCCCTCACCATCAGCATCGACAGCGGACGGGACATACCGCCCCACTCCACCGCGATAATCACCGTGGTGATGAGGATATACACCAATGTGACGGTCTCAAAACTGACGAGACCGTGCGCTTTCTCACGTCTGAAATACCTGGATAATCCTGAAAACAATCCTGATGAACCCATCCGGTCAGATTACTTTAGCCAGCCATGCGACTTATACCAAGCCGCCGTCTCCTTCACACCCTGCTCCAAATCCCATTGTGGCTGATAGCCCAGCTCAGTGAGCATCGGCTCGATGTCGCAGTTCCAGTTGCGCTGGCTCATGATCTTGAACTTGTCGCTGTTGAGCGTCGAAACCTTGCCACGAATACCTGCGAACCACTCCGATACGGCGCATACCATCCGCAGCACGAACAGAGGTGCCTTGATATGCAGCACCTTGCCCACACCCAGCTCCTTCTGGATATAGTCGCTGAACTGACGTGAGCTGTAAATCCTGCCGTCGCTCACATGATAAATCTTATGGTTCACAGTCTCTATGCCGTCGGCAAGCACCTTGTTGACAGCTGCGAAAATCGCGCCAACGAGGTCCTGAACATAAACGAAAGTCAGTTCCTGCGGCTTGAAACCCACGGAAAAGTCGATATGCTTCCTGATACTCTTGAACTGGAGGAAGTAGTCGCGCTCACGGGGACCATAAACCCCTGTGGGGCGGAAGATGACGTATGGGAACTCCCATCCTAAACATTTCAGGTAGTTCTCGCTCTTGCCCTTGCTCGTGGCATAAGCGGTGTTTGGCTGCGGCTCGTCGGTGGCACGCATCGGCTCATACACTCCGGGAGTGGATTCAGCGGATGTATCCTCACCCGCTTTTGCCGCTGCAGCAGTTGTACGCTGCACCTTACGCTCCTCCTTGATAGGACCGAGCACACTCAACGAACTCATATACACGAACATCTTGGGAATCATGTTCAGCTCCTTCAGCTCCTCCACGAGATTGACGGTGCAGTCGTAGTTGTTTGTGTCGAAATCCTCGGGGTTGAGGCATTTCGTCGCTCCTGCCGCATGGATGATGATATCCCATTTCCCGTGATTCTCCTTGAAATGCGCCAGCTGCGAATGCAGCACGTCGCGGTTGGTCATGTCGAGCGTCTGAAACTGCAGCCACTCGTTCTGCAGCCATTTACGGCTCGATGTGCTGCGCACGCCAGCCCATACGGACATCTGCTGCCTGAGCGCCTCTTCGCACAGAAAGCTGCCGATAAAACCACTGGCGCCTGTAATCAATATTTTTGTCGGTTCAAACATTCTATTTCTGTATATAATTATTTACTATCTCCATAGCCAAATCAATCATTTTTTCCGAAAAATAATTCCATTTGCCTGCGTCCTCTTCTAATTTCGGTGCAAAGTTACGACTTTTTACGCATTTTTCGGCACTTTATTTACAAAAAAGCAGAATTAGGGCAGAAAACGCGAAATCAAATAACTGATTATTAAGGAAATTAACATCCTTTAACATAATTAGATATAGTAGTGACTGTTTTTTTTGTAATTTTGCATATTATAACCTACAATAGCCCAAACAAGGTTTTTTTTATCATTCAATCTATCTTAAACAAACTAAAACAAACAATCATTATGAAAACCAATTCCTACAAACCGATAACCACAAGAATTCAGAGCTTTTTCTTGATGTTTCTGCTGATGTTCACCCTTTCTGTCACATCAGCCAGCAGCAAGAAGATAGCATGCGCATATTTGGACATCACTTTCCGGCAGCTTAACTTCGACTATCTCGAGGAATCAAGTGTCAAGAGCAAAGAGAACGACAAGTCATACAGGGTATGGAAAGGCGAAGAAGTCACAAAGTCGTCAGACAACCCTGGATGGCTTTCCTACTCCAACTCTATCAGCACAGTGGTTATCTTGAACGATTTCAAGGAGGTGAAACCCAGTTACACCGACCACTGGTTCGACGGCCTCAATCAAGTGACCATGTTCTGGGGACTGGAGAATCTGAACACAAGCGAGACCCTTAATATGGAATGTATGTTCAGGAACTGCGAATCCGTCACAGAGCTTAACCTCTCCTCATTCAACACCTCGAAAGTGACAAGCTTCACACAGATGTTTAAAGGCTGCAAGTCACTGACCAAGCTCAACACCTCCAGTTTCGACACATCCAATGCCATATACATGAATGCCATGTTCATGCAATGCGAGAAGCTCACCAGCCTCAGCCTCACCAACTTCAACACCCAGAACGTCACTTCATTTCGGGAGATGTTCCGTGAGTGCAAAAGCCTCACCTACGTGAACCTGTCGAGTTTCAGGACCATGAAAGTGAAATACATGCGCTATATGTTCGATGAGTGCAGCAGCCTGACATCCATCGACCTGTCGAACTTCAACACCTCAAACGTAGAAACGATGGATTGCATGTTCTATATGTGTACGAAGTTGGAATCACTCGACCTCTCGAATTTCGACACCCACAATGTGACAAGCATGGCACTCATGTTTGCCAACTGCCTCTCGCTGAAAGAACTGAACATCAACGGCTTCAACACAGCAAACGTGACAGACATGAAGGGCATGTTCCAAGGCTGTACCGACCTGAGAAGCCTGAACCTCGCCTCGTTCAACACCTCGAATGTGACCGACATGTCGGGTATGTTTAACTGCTGCATCAGCCTGAAGTCGCTCGACGTGTCGAGTTTCGACGTGTCGAAAGTGACAAATATGGACTATATGTTCTATTCATGCCAAGCCCTGCGTATCATCATCTGTCCCAACACCTGGACAACCGGCAGCTCAGATCAGATGTTCGGCGACAACCCCAACCTCGTGGGAGCCATCAAGTTCCAGAGCTCCAAGACCACCGTGGCTTACGCCAACCCGAACAGCGGCTATTTCACCCGTCCGAAATACTACAACCTATGGGTATGCGGCGAGCAGGTGAGCAACGCCAACGACTTCGACCTCAGCCAGATTCCGGGCGTGGACGTGTATGATAAAGGCTACGCCACCTTCGACGCACAGTCTCAGACCCTGAAGTTGAAGAATGTGTCGATTTCGGCTTACGACAACTGTGCCATCCAGAGCCGCATCGACGGGCTCACCATCCAGGTAGATGACAATGGTGCGGAAGAGGAATTCGGCTCCGCTGTGATATTCACCGCATTAAGCAAAGGCAATAGCTATGCCACCCTGTTCCTGCAGAACAACACCACAATAACCGGCACCGGCGGTATGACCGTGATATCGATGCCCCGTACCTACGACGCAGAGATTTCCACCGCCATCCGTCCGGAGAAATCGCTGGTGTTCGACAACGCGAAAGTGGCTGCATCAGGAATGAACGGCATCCACGGCGCCTTGGATGCCGTTCATATGAACGGCATCCACAGCATGTTCAAGGGCAGCTTGACGGTGAAAGGCAAAAGTACCTGCCTCCAGTTCACCAGTTCGAACGGTGACGTGGTGGGACTGAACAGCATCACCTTCGAGGATGGCAACCGGGTGTTGGGTAATACCTGTTTGGGAATTTACAAAAATGACACCTACGGTTATTATATCGGTGACCTCTGTGCGACGATGCAACCGGTGACCAAATCCACCGTTGATAATCCCCTTACCATTGGTCTTGGCTACGGCATATACGTCAACGGCGTGCAGGTAACCTCCACCAATTGCAACAAACTCAATAAGATAGAGGGAGTGACAATGAGCGATGACGGTGAGTTCCGCTACGATCCTGCGACAAGCACACTGTATATGAAAAAAGTGAATATCACATCCTCTGACGAAAACATTCCGCTGGTGCTTTGGGAAGGCGACATGACCCTCAAAGTGATGGAGGGAAATACCCTGGGATGCAACTGGCTGATAGCCAGCCAAGCCAAGTACGCACTGAAAATCAGTCACCGCACAAAAATCAAAGGCGACAGGAACCTGTTAAAGAACAACGACGGTATTCTTTATGCCCTGGGCGGAACTGAGTCAGCGGTATTTATCGACAACCAGGCGAGAGTGTATATTGAAGATGCCGCCTTATATGCTTTCTCGTCAGGCAAAGGCATCACCGGCAATAACAGCAATATTACGATGGAGCTGAAAGGAACGTCAGTGGTGAAGGCAAATGGGACGGATATATGCTTCAGCGGAATCAACAGGCTTTATCTGAACAATCATAAAATCGTAGAGCCGGAGGGAGCTGAATATACTTACGATTACCAAACAAAAGTTTCTTCCGTAAGCCTCAATGGTGAACCTGTGAAAAATCAAACAGTCTCCATCGTGTACAACAACCCTTACGACGTGAATATCGATGGCGAGGTGGATATCTCCGATGTAGTGGCAGTCATCAACACGATGGCAGGCAGCACCACTTACAAGAACACCGCCGACGTGAACGGTGACAATAATGTGAATATCTCCGACGTAGTCGCCATCATCAATTACATGGCTGGAAAATAGCGAATCAAAGCCCGGAATTTCCAGAAAAAATCTTTTTTTAAAAAACCTATCAATACCCATATTATGTCCAAAGCAAAGAAAACAGCGAAAAGCAATAAGAAAAGCAAGAAAACCCTCGGCAAGAAGGAGTTGCGGGTGCTTATCACCCAGTATCTCAGCCAGCAGCCGGGCGAGTATATCCACTATAAACAGCTGTTCAGGGCATTAAAACTCACCAACGGACCTCTGAAGATGCTGGCTGTTGATATCCTGAACGAGATGATTGAAGCTGGCGAGGTCACTCACAATGAAGAGGGAGACGTGTCGTACAACGGTCACTCACAGATATGTGAGGGCGTGTTCACAAGGACTGCCGGCGGCAAGAATTTCGTGGATTTGCCCGACGGCATCGGTGTGAGCGTCTATGATGAGGACACGCTACATGCCCTCCCAGGCGACAAGGTGAAAGTCAGCCTGTTTGCGAAAAAGAAAAACAGCCAGAAGCTCCAGGGGCAGGTGGTGGAAATCGTGAAACGCAACGACAAACCATATATCGGTGTGCTGCAGATAAGCAAACACGCAGCCTTCCTCGTTTCCACCAACGGACAGCTGCCCCACGACATCCTCATCCCGCTCGACAAGCTGAAAGGGGGCAAGAACGGCGAGAAAGCACTCGTGAAAATCACCGACTGGCCCGACCATGCCCACAATCCTGTAGGGGCTGTGGTTGATGTGCTGGGAGCAAGCGGAGAGAACGACACAGAGATGCATGCCATACTCGCTGAGTTCGGACTGCCCTATAAATATCCGGAGAAAGTGGAGCGCGCAGCCGACACCATCGACCCAGGCATCACCGACGACGAGGTGGCAAAACGTATCGACATGCGCGACGTGACCACCTTCACCATCGACCCCCGCGATGCCAAGGACTTCGACGACGCACTCTCCATACGCAAGCTGAAAGAGGGTCTGTGGGAAGTGGGCGTGCATATAGCAGACGTGTCGCACTATGTGCTTGAGGGATCGGTCATCGACAAGGAAGCACAGCAGCGCGGCACATCCGTCTATCTTGTTGACCGAACCATCCCCATGCTGCCTGAACGTCTCTGCAACTTCATCTGCTCATTGCGTCCTGATGAGGACAAACTCACCTTCTCAGTCATCTTCACCATGAACGACGACGCGGAGGTGCTCAGCTCCAAGATCGCCCATACCGTGACGAGGAGTAACCGCCGGTTCACGTATGAGGAGGTGCAGCACCTGTTTGAGACCATCGGCGATGCATCGGAGGAAGACCTGCAATACCCCACCCCCGAGCAGCCACTCGCTGAAGGTGCATGCCCGGCAGAGACCTACCGTGAGGAACTTGTCACACTCAACCACATGGCAAAAATCCTGCGTAAGCAGCGCTTCAGAAACGGCGCGGTGGATTTCGACCGTGAGGAGGTGCGCTTCGAGATTGACGATAAGGGGAAACCGCTGAGCGTCTATTTCAAACGGGCGAAGGACGCCAACAAGCTCGTGGAAGAGTTCATGCTGCTCGCCAACCGCACGGTGGCAGAGAGCGTGGGCAAGAACCTGAAAAAGGGAGAGAAAGCCAAGACCCTGCCCTACCGTGTACACGACGTGCCAGACCCGAACAAGCTGGAGAGCCTCGGCAAGTTCATTGCACGCTTCGGTCTGCAGCTACGCACACAAGGAAGCCGGCAGGAAGTGGCGAAGAGCCTGACAGCGATGCTGCATGAGTCGAAAGGCAAGCCGATGGAAGAGCTGGTGGAGATGATGTCGCTGAGGGCTATGATGAAAGCCCGCTACAGCACCGTGAATATCGGACATTACGGGCTGGCATTCGACTACTACACACACTTCACATCACCTATCCGCCGCTATCCCGACCTGATGGTTCACCGCCTGCTCACCCGCTACGAGAACGGCAGCGCAAGTGCGAGCCAGAAGAAATACGAGGGACTTTGCGACCACGCCTCCGACATGGAGCAGCTGGCTGCCAGTGCGGAGCGCGCGAGCATCAAATACAAGCAGGTGGAGTTCCTCGCCGACAAAATCGGTGAGGAGTTTGAGGCTAAAATCAGCGGTGTGACCGAGTTCGGACTATATGCCGAGATTATCGAGAATCGGTGTGAGGGACTTATCCCCGTCCGGTATCTCGGCGAGGAGGCGTTCGACTTCGATGACAGGAACTACGCACTCGTAGGCCGCCGCACACATCATAAGTTCTGTCTGGGTGATAAAATCCAGATTCGCGTGGTACGTGCGAACCTCATGCAGAAACAGCTCGACTTCGAGTTTGTGAAGAAAATAGAGGCCGCCCCGGGAACAACCGCCCCGAAAACACCTTTCTATGAGGTGGTAGAGAAAAAGAAAAAGAGAAAAAAAAACTAAAGACTAAAAACTAAAGACTAAAAACTAAAGACTAATAATGAAAAAGTTGCATTATTATCTTGTATATGGAACCGTTTATCTGATATCGCTGTTACCGTTCTGGATGCTTTACGGCATTTCCAACTGCCTCTATCCCATCGTCTATTATGTAATTAGATATAGGAGGAAAGTCGTGCGCAGCAACCTCACATCGTCGTTCCCTGAGAAAGACCTGAAGGAAATCAAACAGATAGAGCGGAAATTCTACCAGTGGTTTTGTGACTATATTTTCGAGACATTTAAACTGCTTACCATCAGCCATGAGAAACTGAAGAAACGCAACATCTACCATGGGCTGGAACAGTTAGAGGAGCGATACGACCAGGGTCAGGATTGCGCAACGATTCTTGGTCATTACTGCAACTGGGAATGGCACTCAGCAATCAATCTGGGATACAGCCGCTATGAGGACACAGCCATCGTGGGGCTTATATACCATAGGCTACGCAATGCAGCGGTAGATAAGCTGTTCTTCAAAATACGTTCGTCGCACAAAGGCACACCTGTAAAGAAAAAGCATATCCTGCGATATATCGTTAACTACAAGAAGGAAAATCAGCGAAACATGTTTGGCTATATCAGCGACCAGGCACCGAAATGGGATAATATCCACCTGTGGCTGCCTTTCCTCAACCATCCCGAAACCCCAGTTTTCACGGGTGGTGAGCGCATCATGCGTAAGATGAACAATGCCGTATATTATCTCGACATGCGGCGTGTGCGACGTGGCTACTACGAGACAAACGTGGTGCTCATCACAGAAAACGCGAAGGATATGCCGGAGAACGCCATAAGCCACCGTTTCTTTGAGATGCTGGAGGAAAGCATCCGACGTGAGCCGCAATACTACCTTTGGACACACAACCGCTGGAAACGCACCAAAGAGGAATGGGAGCGGCGGATGGCTCAGAAAAAACATTAGCATGTAAGTGAATAGTGTATTTACTTTAGTGAATGATAAGATTAGTGTTATTCATTCGGGTAATTTGTGCTATTCATTCGGGTAAAAAAAATGAAGGGTACTGTCCTCACGGATGGTACCCTTCTTCTAACTAACTAAATAACACCTAATTAAAAATCTTTATCCAACAATAAAGATGTCTTTTACTAACTAACTAATAAATGAAAACACTACTTATTTTTATGCTTCTTATTTCAGGTAAGAAACTGTACTGATTACAATCATCAGAGCAGCAAATCCTGCAATACATATATCTAACATCATGATTTAAAATCTTTTTACCATTAATAACTTATTTTTTATTTCTTTGTCAATCTCTCAGCAGGTTATTTCAAATAAGAAACTGTGCTGATGATGACCATTAATGCGGCAAAACCCGCAATGCATAAATCTAATCCATTCATAATCATTCCTTTCTTTTAAATTAAACAATCTTTTTAATACGTCTCCTTTTCTTAACTCTTAACTGCGGAAATCATTCCGCACATGCATTTGCGCATTACTTTTGCTGTATCGCCAAAACGATAGCAGTGGAGACAATCACAGTGAAAGCAATCATCATTTACTCCTTTCTTTTTATGGCACTCTGCGTTATCCTTATTTACCTCCTTTTCTATTTTGAGGGTGCCTGGTTTCCTAAAAATCTTTTTACCTTTAAAGTGGTTGAAAATACTTGCGTATTTCTTTGTTTCCTGATTGTTTATCTTTTTGACGATGCAAAGTTACTGCTTGTTTTCACAATAGCAAGCCTTTTTTTGAGAAAAATTACAAAAAAATGGTGTTTTCTTGATTTATATCAAATATTGTGTTCGCACACACATGTTTTCAAGCATATTTTTACCAAAATGACCACCTTTTCCGCTTGTAGGGACTTACTTCAGATACGCCCCAAAAAATAGAGGAAAAACGCTCTCAAAACACCCAATCACGCATGAAATAACCATAAAACCTGTAGAGACGCGCTGTGGTGCGTATAAAATAAAAATGTAATACATCCACCAAACCAGTTCCCCCTAAGTAAACGAAAGCGGGTGTGTCTTGACTGACACACCCGCTTGTTCATATAATCTGTCTTTTTATTTAATGCCAAGCTTAGCTTTCACCTGAGAAGTCACATCTGTAGAGAGTGTTTTTGAGATATAAGGAACACCAGCGGTAGTATCCATGATATAAACAAACTGACCACTCTGACCAACTTCTTCAACAGCCTTCAGCAGTTTTTCCTGAATTCCCTGCAGTTTCTGGGCTTGTAGCTGATTCAACTCCTGCTGGCTGTCAGTGTAATACTTCTGAATTCTCTGGGAGAGCTCGTTCAAATCCTGTTCACGGCGTTTTTTGATATCATCAGGAAGAGATGCTGCATTTTTCTCATAATCATCAGCCTTGGTCTTTAATTCTTCCTGCATACGGCCCAACTCCTCCTCACATGACTTTGCTTTCGTCTCAAATTCTTTTTGAGCAGTTATGTACTCTGGCATAGCCTGAATGATTTCGCCACTGTTGAAATGTCCGAATTTCTGTGCACTTACGCTCAATGGCAATACCATCAGGAGCGCAACAAGTAATTTTTTCATCTTTTTTCTTTACGTTAAATGATTTTGAAATATGTTTTTTCTAAGTTTGTTCTAGGGATACTAGGGGCGCTAGGGTGACTAGATACTGTAGAGGTTTCTATGTGGATAGAAATTTAATGTGCGTATCCCAGACGCTGAAGTACCTCGTCGCTGATGTCGATTTTAGGGGATGCGTAGATGATACTGCCGCCTGATGCGCGGTCAAGCACAAGCTGATAGCCGTGCTGCTCGCAGATATCCTTCACAGCGGTATAAATCTCGTCTTGGATAGGTGCCATGAGGCTCTGACGTTTTTTAAAGAGCTCACCCTCGCTGCCGAAATACTTGCGTTTGAGGTCACTTGCCTGTTTCTCCTTCTTCATGATTTCCTCCTCGGTTTTCGTTTTCTGGGCATCTGAGAGGAATACTGCCTCCGACTGATATTTCTTATATGCCGACTCCACTTCTTTGAGGATGGCGTCTATCTCACCTTCCCATTTCTTCGAAACCTGGTTCAACTGCTCGTTGGCACGTTCGTAGGCTGGCACGTTTTTAAGGATATAGTCCATATCCACCATGGCGAACTTCTGGGCAGAAGCGCCTGCAAATGTTGCTAAGGCAACAATGGCTGTTAAAATAATTCGTTTCATTGTCATTCCGTTTTTAGTTTGATTTTTCCAGTTAAATAGTATGATTAAAAATAGGTCTTTTATTTGATATCTTTTTTATTAAAAAGTTTATTTTTTATAATTTTATTTCGGTTAATTCCTATTCCGCAGGAATATAACTCCCATTTTCGAAGAAAATTTACTTCCAAATGAAATTTTAACTCCCATTCGAAGAATTAACTCCCTATTAAAATTAGAATTCCTGTCCGAGCACGAAGTGGAACTGGCTTCCGGCATATTTCTTTGAGCCGAACACCTTGTCGAATCCGTAAGCCCAGTCGATACCCATCATACCGACCATAGGGAGGAATATTCTCACACCCACACCAGCAGAACGTTTCATGTCGAACGGGTTGAACTTCTTAATGTCAGTCCATGCGTTACCGCCTTCGAGGAAAGCAAGTGCATAGATGTTGGTGCTTCCCTGCAGTAGAACAGGATAGCGAAGCTCAGCACCGAGACGCGAGTAAGCATAGCCCTCATATCCGTATGGAGTGAGACATCCATTGTCGTAACCTCTCAGACCGATTGTCTCGGAATAATAGTTATAGGAATAACCCGACATACCGTCACCACCCATATAGAATGTCTCAAACGGGGATTTTTTATATTTGTTAAACGACCCTAGGAATCCGGCATCGAAACGTGTCATGAGCACAAAGCATTTCTGGGCGCTTGAGAGCGGTGTGTAGAACCTCGACTGGAACTTCCACTTGTGGTATTCAATCCAGCGGTACATCTCCTGAAGATTCTTCATCCTGTCGGCATCAGCGGCACTGGTATGACTGCTCAGGTACTTGTAGTCTTTGTTGTCCCACAGCGAATAAGGAGGAGTGGCTGTGACAGAGAGCGATATCTGTGAACCGGTACGCGGGAAGATGTTGTTGGAGATTGACGATCGGGCCAGACGCAGCGTCAGGTTGATATTATTACAGTTACCGTCGGTGATGAGGAAATATTCCCAGTCTTTGAGCATATAGCGGGTATAGGAGAGCGTGGCAGAGAGGCTGAAGTTATTGTCAGGCCAGGTCAGACGCTTACCCCATCCTATCGATGCTCCGACAAGCTGGATATACTTATCCGGGTCGTAGTAGGAACTGTAGTTGTTATAGTAAGAGTTGTTATAGTTTCCGTAGCCGTAGAGCATGGAATAATAGCTGTTGTAGTACGAACTGTTATAGTACGATGAGCTTACGTCGGTCTGTTTGGAATAGAATGCGGAGACAGAGAGAGAGTTCGGGCGTTTGCCGCCGAACCAGGGATCGTAGAACGAGAGGTTGTACGATTGATAATATCGTCCGTTGGTCGAGGCACTGAGTTCAAGCTGCTGGGCATCACCTTGCGGCAGGATGCCTCGGCGATTGCGGTTCTTGCCAAAGAGGTTACGCATTGAGAAGTTGGTGAATTTCAAACCGATCTTACCAATGACACCAGTGATACCCCATCCCAGGGAGAATTCCACCTGATCGTTTGCCTTCGACACCAGTCCGAGGTTCATGTCCACGGTTCCGCTCGTCTCGTCGGCCTGAGGAGTGAAGTCTATCTGCTCTGGGTCGAAATGACCCATCTGACCGATTTCCTGATACGACATCTTGTATGCCTCCATGTTGAACATGTCGCCAGGCTTAATTTTCAGCTCACGGCGTATCACCTCCTCATACACGCGGTCGTTACCGTAAATCTTGATTTTGTTGATGGCTGCCTGCTTGCCCTCCACGATTCTGATTTCCAAATCGACAGAGTCGCCATCAACATCCACCTCCACAGGCGTGACATGGTTGAACACATAGCCTTTGTTGTAGTAGAAGTTTGCCACGGCATCCTCGTCTTTTGTAAGACGCTCGTTGATATGCTTCTGGTTATAGACATCGCCCGGCTTCATCTGAAGTATATCGTTGAGCGCGGCGGTGGAATAAAGGGTGTTTCCTGCCCATTTCACATCGCGCAGGTAGTAGCGCTGACCCTCACTGATGTCAATATACACATCCACGAGGTTGTCGCCCACATCGACCACGCTGTCAGCCACAATCTCAGCATCGCGGAAACCCAGCTCGTTGTATTTCTCAATCACGCGTTCTTTGTCCTCAGCATATTTTTCGTCGATGAATTTCTTGGGCTTGAAGAAGCTCTTGAATCCTTTCTCGTTGGTCTTCTTCAGCAGACCGCCTCCGAAGAATCCACCCATGAATTTCTTGCGCTTGATATGGTCGTTACCGGTTATGTAGATATGGCGCACCTTCACTTTCTCCTGCTTGTCGATATTCACATCCACAATCATCTGGTTGTCGTTATTGATATCGTCGTGCTGGAGAATATCGATTTGGGCGTTCTTGAAGCCCTTGTCGTCGAAATATTTCTTGGCCACGATTTTGGCGCGGTCTATAATGTTAGGAGTAATCTGATTGCCCTTGATAATACCCATCTTGCTCTCCAAATCCTCCTTCTCGCTCTTCTTCACTCCATTGATGTTCACCTGGCTCACACGTGGACGAAGTGAAAGCACGATTTTCAGATAGATACTGTCGTTCTGGATCTTGTCTGCCTCAATTTTCACGGTGGAGAACAGCCCGTGCTTCCAATAGCGCTTGATGGCCTGGCTGATGTCCTCACCCGGGAACTCAATCACGTCGCCCACCGATAAGCCGGATATACCTATCAGCAGGTAGTCCTCATAATTCTGAACACCTTCAACACTGATGCCTCCGATAGGCATACGGCGGGTCTGACCATAAACGACGGTCGGCTTATCCTCCAGCACTTGAGCGTCAACGCCCAGAAGCAGAGAAAACAGTACCATCGCTGACAATATCAATCGTTTCATATATAGAGTGTAAAGTTTAGAGTGTAATCTTTTAAGTATAGAGTAATTTCCGGATTCTCCAGAGAGTCAGGAATGTCCGGAGTTTCAGGGGTTTCCGGGAGGATTATTTCGGAGACATTTAAAAAACTATGTGTCATGCTCCACCTGCTCGCCGGTTTTGCCGAAACGGCGCTGCCGGTGCTGATAGGCGCAGAGAGCTTTATATAGTTCCTCGCGGTTGAAGTCAGGCCAATAGACATCTGTGAAATAAAACTCACTGTAAGCACACTGCCAAAGCAGATAGTTGCTGATGCGCTGCTCGCCGCCGGTACGTATGAGCAGCTCAGGGTCGGGCATGAAGCTGGTCTGCAGGTTCTCGGAGATAAGTTCCTCATTGATGTCCTCAGGATTCAGATCACCATCTTTCACTTTCGAGGCAAGCTGACGCACAGTGTCTGTCAGCTCCCATTTCGACGAGTAGCTGAGGGCAAGAATCAGACAGGTGCCTTTGTTATCCTTTGTCAGGTCCTCGAGTGCCTCAACTCCTTCCCTCACGAACAGAGGCAGACGCTTACGGTCGCCGATTATCCGGAACCGCACGCCATTCTTCATGAAGATGTCGCCGTCGAGATGCTTCATCAGCAGGTGCATCAGCGCATCCACCTCGTCCTTCGGACGGTTCCAGTTCTCTGTGGAGAATGTGTAGAGTGTCACAAAACCCAGATGCAGCTCGGCTGAGGCGGTTATGATGTCATGCACATTGTCGGCACCAGCCACATGCCCCTCAGTGCGCGGCAGCCCCCGCTGCTGCGCCCAACGTCCGTTGCCGTCCATGATAATCGCCACATGACGGGGCAGACGTGATTGGTCCAACTGTTCTAAGTACATTGTTAGTTTATAGTTTTTAGTTTATAGTTTTTAGTTTATAGTAATTTACTTTAAACCATGTTTTTAATTCTTAGTTTTAGTAAATAAACTATTCACTATTCACTATTCACTTATAATTATTAATTATTAATTAAATCAATATTCCAGACTCGGACATTTCCTCAGCTTCGGGCAGAAATCATACGACACGTAGATGCTGGTGATGCAGTAGGAGTCCTTGTTTTTAAGGAAACCGCTCTTGATGCGGTAGGGGTCTTCCACCCCGTCGAGCTGGTCGCTCAATGAGAAATGCATCGCCCAGTCAACACCCACGTTCAGACGGTCCTTCACTTTGTATTTCACGCCGAAACCCATCGGGATGTTCATGGTGAACACCTTATTGCAGTAGGTGGCACCCAAGCCCATCTGGATATACGGACACCAGCGTTTATTTCCCTTATATGTGGCTGTACCAGTCCCGAATCCCCAGAAATGGAGCTCGTAGGTGGCACTCACATCCACGGCAGAGTTGTTGAATTTGGGTTTCTCCAACTCCAACGACTCCAGCGACGGATATTTTGTCTCGTTATTCCTGATGTCGCCCTTGACTCCGGCATAGAGCGCGTTGAACTTCACCGACATACGCGGGTTGATGTTCCAGCGGGCGAACAGACCGCCTGACGGACACAGGTTCTTGTAGAAACCTGAATAGTTGGCGTCACCTAAATAAAAGCTTCCTCCCGCCATACCGCCCACCTCCATCGCATACTCCAACTCCTGAGCAGCAGCGGGCATGGCGAAGATCACCATCAGTGCCACTACCACACGTCGCAGCGGGGCAGCCAACCGTTTTAAGGTTGTGAGTACACAGAAGCATTGCAAGCGGTTGTCCATCAAATGCGTTTATTTTATTTTACACCTTTCCAAACCTTACCGCCACTTTGCACGACATAAACAGCATTGCTGCATACAGTCATCGTCAGAGGCAGGGCAGAACCCATCACCGACTCAACCATAAAGTAGCTGTCGGGCTGCAAGTGCCAGGTGATGCCGTTATCGGCGGACACATACAAGTTGCTGTAGGCAGTCTCACCGCCTCCTGCACCGGCAGCAAGCAGGACATCGCCATAGCGGACCATCTGCACGCTGGAGAAAGGAGGTAAACCAAATGGGTTGTCGTCTGAGATATTGATATAATGCCAGTCCTGATCAGAGTCTGCGCTCTGTGAGCTCACTTTGAACCACACGGGGGTGGTGCTCAGCATAGGGTTCACACCAGTCATCACCACATTCTCAAGTCGTTCGTTTGTGTTCATCGCATAGCTTACACCCGACACTGGCATCTGAGGCAGAGATTCCATATCCACGGCTTGCTCTGTCTCCCAGGTATCACCGTCAGAAGTAGAGAGAAGTGTGGTTCCATCGAAGCCGTAAAGACGGAAATTGTCGGCCATCAGGAGCCGTTCCAGCTTGGTGCCTCCAGCTGAAGCCCACGATACACCATCAGATGAGCTACATACAGTTCCGTCGTTGCCCAGACCGAAGAAACGTCCGTCGAAGCAGGTGACAGACTGTATGTTGACCGGCATCGACAACGGATCGGGAGTGGTCCATGAGATGTTATTTCCGCTGGCAATACCCACTGTGACTGTGGGATTACCGTCGTTCTCTGCAAACACATAGAGCTTGCCGGCGGCGGATAATGTTCGGTGAGCACCTGTCAACTCCAGATTTCCGCCCATTGGATGCCAGCTGATACGCTCAATCTCATACTGGCTTTTTTTGATGGTCACATCATAGAGACGCGTATATTTGCCGTCGCTGGAACTCACACGAAGCTCAACACCGTTAGTGAAATTGATTGAGTCGCTCCCGCTACGAAGGTAATAGAAGTCATTGCCGGAGCCTTTCTCACGGTAGGCAACCGTTCCTATACCTATGACAGTGGGCACCACACGAGAGATATTCACCCAGTTGGCGAGCGAATCCACGGTGGTGATTTTATTGTTCACCTGGTCGATATTAAAAAAGATAGATTTCCCTGAGACAGTACGGGAAAAAGTGGTATCCCTGCCGGAAACTGTCTTGGTGGTATAATTCGATTTGATGTCTCCTACGCTGAATCCGGTAATCACACAGGTGGATGTGACGGTCACCTCATCGTCCTCGGATTTAATACATGAAAACAAAAATAATGCAAAAGCCGTCAGAGGCAGATATAATGAGAAAAATCTGTTCATTTTAATAAGTCCATGATGTTTCAATTTGCAAAATTACAAACAATTTTCCCGATTCTCAACTATTAATGTGACTTTTAAACAATTTTATAGGATTTTTTCGTCTTTTTTAAGCAAATAAAGGTTTTTTACCTTACAAAAAGTACATTATCGGTGTTTTATCCATGCCATACGGTTTGAGCCGTAGAAGGTGGTGCCAACCAACTCATGCTCGTTCAGCACAGGACTGCACACACCCTCCCCGGCCACGGAAGGACCGGTCTCCACAAATGCCTCATCCCACAGACCACGGTCGATAAACGACTGCAAAGTCTGCCTGCCACCCTCCACGAGCAACGACTGGACGCCACGATCATACAATCCTCGGACAGCCTCCTCCACGCTTGAGAAATATAAAGCGGGATAGCTGTCAACTTCGTTGTGGGCAAGCACCACCCTCAGCGGGGCGTCTCCATGCCAGTGACGCACATCCAGACGCGGATGATCGGTCATCACCGTATGCCTGCCAACGAGGATAGCATCATGCTCAGTCCTGCGCTGATGACACACCATGCGGGTCAGGCTGTTGGATATCGTCAGCCTATGCCCCGGACACTGGTCGGCATAACCGATGAATCCGTCGCTGGTCTCCGCCCATTTCAGTGTGATGAATGGACGGTGGAAACGGTGATAAGTCATAAAATGCTTGTTGAGGTCAAGACATTCCTGCTCAAGCACACCAACCGTCACATCAATGCCTGCCTCACGAAGGATGGCGATGCCGCGGCCCTGAACCTTGCTGAACGGGTCGATACAGCCAACCACGCAGCGGCGCAGCCGCTTCTCCACAATCAGACGAGCGCAAGGCGGTGTCTTGCCATAATGGGCACAAGGCTCTAGGCTCACGTATATCGTGCTCTCAGGCAGCAGATGCTCATCGGATGGACGTACCGATGCCAACGCATTGACCTCAGCATGTCCCTCGCCACAGCGCACATGATAACCCTCACCAATAATCCTTTCGCCACACACCACCACTGCCCCTACCATCGGATTGGGACGGGCATGCTGAAAGCCGTTGCGCGCCAGCTGAAGGCAACGACGCATATAGTGCTCATCGATTGACATCAAGTTAAAAGTTAAAAGTGAAAAGTGAATAGTGAAAAGTGTAGTATCTTTGGAAAACTGAGAAACAGGAATAGATAATTCGTTTAATGAATAATTCAATAAATTCCTGTAATTCGTGCTTTAAAATAATTCTATTAATTCCTGTAAATAAATATTAGTGTAATTCGTGCTTTAAAATAATTCAATAAATTCCTGTAATTCCTGTAAAATAATTCTATTAATTCCTGTAAATAAATATTAGTGTAATTCGTGCTTTAAAATAATTCAATAAATTCCTGTAATTCCTGTAAAATAAAAATTCATGAGAAATATGCGGAATTTCATGTGTTTTCAGAATTATCAACATTCTGGTCATTGACGGTAATGACTAAAGTGGCATCATCGGGTTCTTTCTGTCCGGCAGGCAAATCCTCGGTGGTGCTTCTCACCTCCCATGCCACTTTCTTTGAATCTGCCTTGCTTTCTCTGCCGAACCCCACACCATAGACGTTCCACGGGTCAGCCGTGTTCTGCGTCTCCTCGTCTTTTTTCTTTGTATATATCAGGCCCATTTTGATTTTATGATTTAAAGATGTACGATTAAAAGATTTAAAGATGTACGATTAAAAGATTTAATAATGTACGATTAAAAGATTTAATAATGTACGATTAAAAGATTTAATAATGTACGATTAAAAGATTTAAAGATGTATGATTTATGATATTGTTTCTCATGCAAAAGTACGGATTTTTTTTGAATAAAACAAAAAGTGTGTGTTCACAAATGATTAGCAACACACACTTTTCAATCTTCATAAAGATTATTTATTCTTTTTACCTTTAAATTAAATATTTAAATGATAAAATATCAATATTAATAGTAAATCGTAAATCCGTAAATCGTAAATCTTTAAATCCTTAAATCCTTAAATCCTTAAATCGTAAATCCTTAAATCGTAAATCCGTAAATCCTTAAATCGTAAATCTTTAAATCGTAAATCCTTAAATCCGTAAATCCTTAAATCATAAATTTACTTCACTTCCCAGATATCGTTGGTCTCAAGCAGTTCGGCGAAGTTGTGGTATTTCTTCTTTGCCGACACCTCCTCGATTTGAGCTGTCACACTCTCGTCGTAGGTCGGAGCCTCAACGTCACGGATCACACCGAGTGCCACTGGCCATTCCATCATAGCCAGTTTTGCATGGAGCGTGTTGTCCTCACAATGGGCATCATGAATAAGCACGTCAGCCATCGTGTAGCCATCCTCACCGATTTTCACCACTTTCACACCGAACCCTTCCTGCACCAGTCCGTACTCGTTGTTCTCACCAAACACCATCGGCTTGCCATGCTCCAGATAGATAGCGTTCTTTTTACGCTCTGCGGGAGAATAAACGTTGTCGTGCGTGCCGTTATTGAAAATCACGCAGTTCTGAAGAATCTCACACACTGACGCACCCTTATGGGCATCAGCTGCCTTGAGAATCTCCACCGTTCCTTTTGCATCTGTGGCGACGGCACGGGCAAAGAAATGACCTCTGGCACCGAAGCAAAGCTCTGCCGGACGGAACGGATCCTCTACTGTGCCGTAAGGACTTGATTTCGATATGAATCCACGTGGTGAGGTAGGTGAATACTGCCCTTTGGTCAACCCATAGATGCGGTTGTTGAGCAGAATCATGTTCAAGTTGATGTTACGGCGGTTGGCATGGATGAAATGATTGCCGCCGATGGCGAGTCCGTCACCGTCGCCGCTCACCTGCCATACGGTAAGTTCTGGGTTTGCCACCTTGCACCCTGTATCAAAGGCAGCTGCACGGCCATGAATGATGATCATGACGAATATGGCCATATAATGGGGCAGACGGCTTGAGCATCCGATACCCGATATCACAGCGTTCTGCCAGGGTGCCTTGCCGATTTCAGCCATCGCCTTATGCAACGACGCAAGAAAGAAATGGTCACCGCAGCCTGGGCACCACCTCGGTTGACCCTTTTTAAAATCCGACTGAGTATATGTTGTTGTTTCCATTGATGCTGTTTGTTTTTTTTATAGTTACTATAGGGACTTTAGATACTATAGTTGCTATAGATTTTTTATAGAATTTTTAATTAGAGATAACTCTCAAAGTTTTCCTTCAGTGTAGCCACCTCAAACGGCTGGCCTTTCACCTCGTTGAACTGGAGTGGCACGAAATTATCCACTTTCATGCGCAGATAGGCAGCGAGCTGGCCCATGTTCTGCTCTGCCACTACAACTTTTGGATAGCGTTTGAGCACCTCAGCGGCGTTTTTAGGCAGCGGGTTGATGTATTTGAACTGCGCCAGCGCCACTTTTCTGCCTTCTGCCCGCATCTCGTCCATAGCGGCATGAAGGTGTCCGTAGGTGCCGCCGAAGCCGACAATCAGCAGGTCGGCATCATCAACGTCACCTTCCACTTCCAGGTCGGGCACTGCGATATTATCAATCTTCGCCTTGCGCAAACGGGTCATCAGGTCGTGGTTCTCAGGGTTCGTGCTGATGGCACCGGTCTTGTTGTCTTTCTCCAATCCGCCGAGGATATGCTCGAATCCCTCACGACCAGGAACCGCCCAGTAGCGCACGCCAGTCTGCTCGTCACGCTGATAGGGTGTCCATGTGCCACGCAGTTCCTCAGGAACGTATGGAGGCTTAATATCAGGATAACTGTTGAGGTCGGGCAGTTTGAAAGCACCGGATCCGTTTGCCACGTAGGCGTCGGTGAGCAGCACGACAGGAGTCATGTGCTCAAGTGCCATCTTAGCGGCGTTATAGGCGGCATCGAAGCAGTCGGTAGGGCTGGTGGCTGCCATCACGGGCATCGGCGACTCACCGTTACGTCCGAAAAGCACCTGGAGCAGGTCTGTTTGTTCGCTCTTGGTCGGCAGACCGGTGGCTGGTCCGCCACGCTGCACGTCGAGTACGACGATAGGCAGCTCCATGATCACAGCAAGGTTCATTGCCTCTGACTTCAGACAGATGCCAGGTCCGGAGGTGGATGTAGCAGCCAAAGCACCGGCAAAGGCGGCACCCACTGCGCTTGCACAGCCTGCAATCTCATCCTCACACTGCACCGTCTTCACGCCGAGCGACTTGTGTTTCGACAACTCATGAAGGATGTCGGTGGCAGGAGTGATAGGATAAGATCCTAAATAGAGCTGAAGCCCTGCTTTCTCTGCGGCTGCTATCAGTCCGTAGGCAGTGGCCTTGTTGCCGGTGATGTCCATATATCTGCCCGGCACTTTATGTTTGGTCTCAATGCGAAAGACATTAGCCACGCTCGAGTGGGTGTTGTGACCATAGTCGTAGCCAGCCTGAATCACCTTGATATTGGCATCGGCCACTCCTGGTTTTTTAGCGAATTTGTCTCTCAGGAAATTGAACGCAACATTCAGGTCGCGGTCGAAAAGCCAGCAGACCAATCCAAGTGCGAACATATTACGGCATTTCACGATGCTTTTCACGTCCATGCCACTGTCGGCCAGACAGTCTTTCACCATCTGGGTGATAGGGCAGGCAATCACACGGTCAGGGTCGATGCCCATCTCCTTCAACGGGTCATCGGTGGTGAATGCCGCTTTCTTCAGGTCAGCTGGTCCGAACGCGTCGGTGTCGATGATGATGGCTGCCCCAGGCTTAGCATAGCGATACTGGGTTTTCAACGCTGCAGCATTCATCGCCACAAGCACATCGCAGCGGTCACCAGGCGTATAGACGATATCTGCCCCGATATGCACCTGGAATCCACTTACGCCTGTGAGAGACCCTTGGGGGGCACGGATATCAGCCGGATAGTCGGGAAAGGTACTGATACTGTTGCCGACTGTTGCCGACACGGTGGAGAAGATGTTGCCTGCAAGCTGCATGCCGTCGCCGGAGTCACCGGAAAATCTCACGGCAACATCATTCATTTCTTTAATTACCAAATTTTCTGCCATTTTATTATCGTTTTGCAATCTTTTATTCTTGCACTTTTCACTTAAATCTCTCTTTTTGCTTTCTTTTTGCCACAAAATACTCCTTTTTACAATCTTTTTATCCGAATTTTCACAAAATTTCTGCAAAGTTACGAAAAATATACATATTTACATAATCTTTTTGCAAATAAATACAAAAAAAATGCATATCTTGCATAATATTCTGTATTTATATGCAAGATATGCATCTATATGCAATTTTATTTTTAAATTCGAAAGTTAAAACCGTAAATTCTTAAACCGTAAATTCTTAAATCGTAAATTCTTAAATCGTAAATTCTTAAATCGTAAATTCTTAAATCGTAAATTCTTAAATCGTAAATAAAATTGTTATTCTATCATGATAAACTTGCCGACTACCCCGTTGTTGCCTTCCTCATCGGTGCCGAGAATGTAATAGATGCCAGCTCCGGCACGCTTGCCAGACGAGAGACGGCCGTCCCAACTGTAGGTGCCGCCTATGCTCCTGCCCTGATTCACGAGCCAGCCTGCGGCATTCACGATTTTCACATCGGAGTTGAGCATCATGCCACGAACCACGATCTTACCGTCGTATTCTGGCTTCACAGGGTTCGGATATACCTTCACCAGGTCTTTGTCGAATTTTTTTACGGGATCTGTAGCCTCACCTATGTAAGAGCACAGACCGCCTGCCGTAGCGATAAAAACCTCGCCGGTCTGACCGTTTATCTTAATATCATACACGTCATCGTTGATGAGTGGACTGTTAGAGGTGGTGAAATGCTCGATAGTCTCCAATCCGTCGGCACTGATGAGATACACGCCGTAGCCGCTCGTGCCTATCCATTTCTGGTTGCCGCCATCCACAGCGATACATTTAACCGGCACCTCATTGAGCAGATAGTCCGCCAGGTCTGTACCGTCGTTACGGGGTACCTTCACCTGGGTGAGCGTCAGACGGTCGTCCTCGCTTTTGAACACATTCCCGGGATTATCCAGCTTAAACAGCCCTTTGTCGTAACCCAGCCACAATGCACCGTCAAGGTCGAAGCAGAAGCTGGTCATAAGCACGGGCTGGTAGAGCATGCCGTCCTGGTTGTAGAACTGACTGACAAACTTATGTGTGAATCCGGCGGGGTTTCCTGGGTTACCGTTCGGGTTCACCACAAGGAAGCCGGCTTTCACGTTGTTGCCTCCCGACCGCCGGCTGTTTATCCATGCCCATCCACGCTCGTCGAACAATATATGGTCGAACGTGGGGTTTCCTTTGATTTCAGGTACGTAATAAGAGGTCCAGGTCCTGTCAGCCTTGAATATGCGGATGATGGTGTCGCACTCGGTATTGGTGAACCACAGGTTACGCTGCGAGTCGAACTGCAGACTCGTCGTGCGAACATACTGACCAGCAGTCGCCAATGTAGGCAGAATCGAGGTGATGGGTGAGTTGTCGTAAGTGAAATGATCTACCAGCTGATAGTTCTTGAACTCATAGATGCCAGAGCGGGCCGTACCAACGAAATGATGCTCAGGGTCGGTAGGATCCTGAACCACGTCACAGGCGTTACGGTAGAACAGTTCGCCGTAGGTGTCATAGCCGCTCTCGTCGAATGGAGTCCATTTGCCGTTCTCGTATTTCATGACAGTGAGCCGTCGGTTCAGCTCACCGCTGTAGTTGAACACACCACCTGCCACAAGCAGGCGGTTGCCAATCAGGTTCAGCTTGTAGCTGAAGTCACGGATCGGGCCGTCGGGCATGATGGAGCCGGCTTTTTGGATGATGGTATCGTTGTCTATCGACATACTGCAAAGCCCGTCAGTGCCACAAGCACCCCAGTAGGTCTTGAAGCTGTGGCAAAGGGACTGAATGCCCAGAGAGTTGTTATAGGTCACATAGGTGGCTGGGTCGCTCACCTCAATGAGATGCCCCTGGTCGGTGATGGCATAGAGCTTGTCGTTGCAAATCCATATATCCGTGGTTGTGCGCTCCTGAAACACCGATGCGGTCTGTCCTTTCTCCAGGTCCTTGAAATAGGTGAGTCCTCCCGCCCAACGCATGTAAACCGTGTCGTCAAACACACGAATTTTGTGATAAAAGGTTGCCTTAGGAGCTATCAGCTCCCAGTTTGCCGGTTCTAACAGGTTGTCAGCCAGATGACCGCGGTAGAGACCCTGAGGCGTGAGCGCAAGAAGATCGCCGTCATAGATATCCGCACTGCGGATTTCTGTGGCGAAGGTGTAATAATCACCGAATGCACGTTTTTTCACATCAACACAGATGATACCGGAGTTTAGGGAGATATAGAGCATGCCATCCTCCACCACCGCGTCGTTCAGCGTCTTCATGTTCAACGTCTTCGTCTTCAGTTCCGGCAGGTTGAACACATCGCCATCGCTGTCGAGAAAGTCGATATTTCCGTTCTTATACACTATCACCACTTCTTTCGTCTCCTGGCAAGGCAATATGGTGAAGATATCGAAATCACTCAGCACGGTCGATTTGTCGTATGTGGTCACACTCGTGTCTTCAGGGTCGTAACTGTAGAGGTTGCCATCGCTCAACACATACACCAAACCGTTCATCGAAACAGTCTGCGTTGCATTCTGATAGGCGGCATACACACGCCAGATACCGTCGTCTGCAAATACCGACAACGACGACAACAACAGCAGGAAAGATAATAGATGACGTTTCATAATAGACGCTGTTTTTGAAGATTCTGATTTTGGCTTTAGGCAGAGCGCACTTTTTAATGTCCCTTTTGAAGGGTTCTCTCTTTTGCGGCGCATACCGCCTTTAATGTATAACGGACAAAACGGAAAATTATTTTATTTGAGAATGTTTATAGAAAGCCTAGTTTGACTAGGAAATCTAGTTTGACTAGTCAAACTAGAAAGCCTTGCTTGCCTAGGAAAGAAACTCCACCAGCTTCCTGACTGCCCTTCCCCTGTGGCTGATGGCGTTTTTCTCCTCACCGCTCATCTCGGCGAACGAACGTTCGTAGCCCTCTGGCATGAACAGAGGGTCGTAGCCGAAACCGCCTTCACCGCGGGGAGCGTCAAGAATAGTTCCGTCAACCCTGCCTTCAAAGAATCTCACATCATCGCCGTGAAGATAAGCAATCACCGTCTTGAAGCATGCACGGCGGTCGGTCTTTCCCTCCATCTCCTTCAGCAGCTTGGCGTTGTTGGCTGCGCTGTCGTGACCCTCTTCCGACGCATAACGTGCTGAATGCACACCGGGCGCACCGTCGAGCGCCTCAACCTCCAGGCCGCTGTCGTCGGCGAAGCAGTCGAAACCATAGTATTTCTTCACGAACCGAACTTTCTGAAGTGCATTCTCCTCAAAGCTGGTGCCAGTCTCAGGGATGTCGGCAGTGCAGCCGATGTCCTCAAGGCTACGGATGTCGTATTTCTCGCCGAGGAGTGCACGCACCTCAGCAAGCTTGTTCGCGTTGTTCGTAGCGAACACAATCGGCTTTTTATTGGTCATTTTCTTCACTTTCATCTCGTCAAAACCTTCACCATAGACACCCTGCACGTTGCCCATCGACAGGAAAGCGTATGGGTCAATCTGCTTGATGAGGCGGAATATCTCCACAGAATGGCGTTTCTTAACCAAGCACACTACTACCTTGCGTTCGGTCTTCGTGTACCAGCCCTCTCCGCTCAGCACCGTCACTCCCCTGCCTGTCGCATTGATGGCGTCGGCGATTTTGGAGTAGTTGCCCGAGAAAATCATGAACTGTACCGACTGCCGCTGCTTGTTGATCACGTAGTCAAGTGTCACACTCGATATAATCAGCGCGGCAAAACCAAACACCACTTTCTGTATGCGATGCACATGGTCCAGATTGTTGAAGACGAAATAGCAGGAGCTGATGATAATTACATCACAAATCATCAGCACAACGCCCAGACTCATGTTGCGGTATTTGTTCACGATGGCAGCGATGATGTCGGTGCCGCCTGTAGAGCCATTGTTGATAAAGCAGAACGACAAGGCTATTCCCTCCAACAACGCACCAATCACACAAGCCATGAAAGCCTCCTCTCCTAAATACTGAGGCAGCGTGCCGTCAGGTTGCTCAACCAGACGTTGGAACAGCCAAAGCAGGAACGTCAGCATAGCCACTCCGTAGATGGTCTTCACGCAGAATTTCCATCCCAGAATCTTCACTGCTGCAATCAGAAAGACAGCATTGATGAGCAGGTAGGTGATTTGCACCTCTATACCTGTGGCATAGAACACGATAGCTGCAATACCTGCCACTCCGCCTGTCGTAATCTGATAAGGCAGGATAAAGCAGGTGTATGCCATCGCATAGATGGCAAGCCCCACTGTAATCAGCACAAAGTCGCGGACCAGCAGACTGATATTTTTATTTAAACTCAATGATTTTTTTTATTTTTTAAGCCTAGGGAGTTCTAGGTAATCCTAGGGAGTCCTAGGAAAACCTAGGAAATCCTAGAAAAAATCTATCCTTTCAACACAATATTCACAATCTTCTTAGGCACAACGATAGTCTTGATGTGCTGCTTGCCATCCATATACTTTGCCGACTGCGGATTCTCAAGCACTGCCTTCTCTATCGTGGTGTTGTCGGCGTCAGCCGGGAACTCCATCTGGAAACGTGCCTTGCCGTTGAAGCTCACCGTCAGGCTCACGCTGTCCTCTTTCAAGTAGTCCTCGTTCCACTCCGGCCATGGAGCATCCACCACGGTGGTTGTATGTCCGAAGGCATGCCAGAGCTCCTCGCAGATATGCGGGCAGAACGGAGCAAGCAGCGTGACAAAGGCTTCCATCACCTGCTTATTCCCGCTCTTCAGCTGACTCAGCTCATTCAGACATATCATAAAAGCAGAGATGCTCGTATTATAGGAGAAGGTCTCGATGTCGCCGCTCACCTTCTTTATCAGCTTATGCAGCGATTTGAACTCTTCTTTAGATGGCTCGTCATCAGTAAGGCGGATATTACCCTCTTTGTCGAAGATGAATACCCATAGCTTGCGCAGGAAACGGTGGCAGCCGTCGATACCGTTCGTATCCCACGGTTTCGACTGTTCAACCGGTCCGAGGAACATCTCATACATCCTCAATGTGTCAGCACCGAAGCGCTCAACAATCATGTCGGGGTTCACCACGTTGAACATCGACTTCGACATCTTCTCGATGGCCCAACCGCAGATATACTTGCCGTTCTCAAGCACGAACTCAGCGTCGGCATACTCCGGACGCCAGGCTGTGAACGCCTCAAGGTCAAGCTCGTCGTTTTTCACGATATTCACATCCACATGGATAGGGGTCACGTCCTTGAGGTCCTTACGCAACCCGAACGAAACGAACACGGGGTGACCTGCTGCCTTGCTT
>JAEEGI010004433.1_pt1 | contig 32880 bp, 20 predicted proteins | sample 8958751 | NCBI WGS metagenome assembly JAEEGI01 (sample SAMN16246545, study PRJNA631951) | gut metagenome | biome: gut microbiome; feature: rumen; material: KS-attached | host: Bos | place: Iran: Karaj | collected 2018-10
TTTGCTCGAAAAGCTATGATGATAGGCTTCCTTACGGGAAAACAATTGTTCGGTAAGGAAGCTTTTTTATATACTTTTTCAGAAAAAGTGATAGAATAATAGGGTAATTGAACAGCTATCGTTACGTGAAGGAGGTTTACATTATGAAGGTACTGCTTAAAGGGGGAAAACTCTACGACGGATCCGGTGCGGATGCTGTTATGGAGGATATTTTGTTCGAGGATGATAAGATACTGGAAGTGGGAAGCGGAATTGATGAGGCAAAGGCAGACAAGGTGATCGATATTACGGGAAAGTCTGTTGCTCCGGGTTTCATCGACGAACATTCACACAATGACTGGTTTGCCATAAAGAACGATCCCTTACCTTATTTTGAACCCTTTATAAAACAGGGTATTACCACGTTTATTTCGGGAAACTGCGGTGTTTCCGAGATCGGTTTTGAAAAAGACTGCAAGTACGTGGACAAGATGGGCGGCGGATTGTTCTTTTTTAATGACACCACGGGCGAGTACGGGAATGTAAAGGATTTTCTCGATGCCATTGACGGAAATTGTCCCGCAAACATGGCGGAACTTGTGGGCCATTGCTCGGCAAGAGCGGCTGTTTCCGGTTATTCCAACAGGAAATTGACACCTGAAGAAGAAAAAAAGATGCTTGATATCATCGAGGATAACCTTAAGAACGGTGCAGCCGGCGTTTCTCTCGGACTCATGTATGAGCCGGGACTTTACGCAGACAAAGAGGAGCTTAAGAAGGTGGCGGATCTTTGCGTAAAGTACGACAAGCCGCTTACCGTCCATCCCAGAGCCAATTCGGCTGTTTCCATGGCGTATCCGGAACTTCTCGGGCGCTCTCACATTTTGAGAGGTGTGGATGAACTTGTGGAGATCTCCAAAGGCACGAATCTCAAGCTGCAGTATTCCCATGCCATCTTTGTGGGACGCAGATCCCTTAAGGATCAGCCCGAATTTCTGGAACTCATAAACAAGATGAGAGCCGAGGGCGTAAGAGCTCAGTTCGACATCTACAACGAGCTCAAGGGTGTTTCGGTAATTACGGTAATCCTTCCCACCTGGTATCAGGGAATGAGCGAAGAGGAGAGGAACAAGCCCCTCACAAAGCTTAAGCTTCGTGCGCTCATCAAGGCAACGTCCCTGCTTTTGGGCTTTGGTTATGACGACATTGAAGTCGCTTACATCGGACCCGGCTACGAAAAGTACGAGGGTAAGACGGTTCATCAATTGGCAAAGGAATACAAAAAATCCGATCTGGACATGTATCTGCAGCTCTGCAGGGAATCCAATTTCCAGGGCCGTGTCAACATGGGACCTTACACGACCGAAGAGATCATTCACGATTTCGAGAACAATGAGCTGTGTCTTTATATGACCGATGCATGGGTTGAAGAGCATGGAATACAGAACCCTGCGATCTACGACTGCTTCCCTAAGTTCCTTCAGGACTCGTTAAGAGGAGACGGCGATGTAATGCCCAAGACGATAAATCGTATGACGGGTGCAACGGCGGAGCGCTTTATGATCAAGAACCGCGGTTATCTGAGACCGGGTTACTTCGCAGACATTACGGTTTTTGATGAAAAGGTGCTCAAAGAGTCGGAAAGAGACAGAACATGTTCCTTCGGTATCGACAGAGTTTTCATCAACGGTAAAGAAGTTATGGCAGAGGGCAACATAAACAAAGATATTTTGAAAAATGCCGGACGGGCCATCAGAGTTTAGATCACAGGCATATAGAGTCGGGACGACTTCCCGGCTCTGTTTTTTAACACAGAAAACATCGTAACCGCACATTCGGTTCACTTAAGGATTGTTTAATAATTTCCGGTGTACTATAGCCGCAGAAAGAAACGACAATTTGCCGGAATCAGATCCGGCTAAGGAAAGAGAGGAAAGAATGTTTTTCAGGATATTGAAAAAAGATCTGATCAGAAAGAAGACCATGAACATCGTACTCATGATATTCGTGCTTCTTTCTGCCATGTTTGCATCGTCAAGCATGAACAATATGATCGCGGTTTACGGTGGCATCGATTACTACTTTGATAAAGCCGGTATGCCTGACTATATCCTCATAGTCAGGAACAGGAACGGAGAGGATCTGACAAGTACTGTGCTTGAAGGAGCAAAGGCGGTCAAGGATTATAAGAAAGAGGACATACTCTTCTATTCAACGGCAAATCTGAAAAAGAACGGTGAGAAATATGCAGCCTTTGAGAATGCGGGACTCATCCTGCCCGTCGGAAAAGCCTGCATGAATTATTTTGACAAAGACAATGAGAAGATCACTGAGATTGAGAAAGGTCATGTCTTTCTCGGAGGCGTTCTGGCCGATCCGGATGTTGCTCCCATAGGAGATACGTTATGCCTTGACTACGGTGACATCAGGATGGATCTGGTCATAGACGGCTACATAAAAGACGCATTGCTTGGTTCCCCTTTTATGGGAAATCCAAGGATGCTGATGAATGATGAGGATGCTGAGAAGCTCTTTTCAAATGAAACGATCCGGAAGAGTTTTTCCGGTGCGGTTTATTACGTTAACTCGGATAATGTAAAGGAACTGACGGAAGAACTTGCGGACATTAAAAATGCCATGTTTTCCGGAGACAGGGGCATGATCAAAATGACCTACATGCTGGAAATGCTTGTTGCCGGACTATTGCTTGCAGTAAGCATATGTCTGATACTTATCGCATTTGCAATGCTTTCATTCACCATAAAGTTTACTCTTGAAGAGGACTTCAGAGAGATCGGAGTGATGAAGGCCGTGGGGATCAAAACACGATCCATCAGATCCATGTACATTGTAAAGTATCTTTTCCTTGCCTGCATAGGGGCAGCTGTCGGTTACATCTTCAGCATACCCTTCGGAAATGTAATGCTTGAAACAGTTACGGAAAACATTCTGATAGGTAACGAGAATCAAATGCTGGTGGGCGTGATAAGTGCTGTGGCCGTGGTGGCACTGACTGTGGCATTCTGCTATTCCTGCACGGGAAAGATAAAGAAGATGTCACCCATAGATGCGGTGCACAACGGAGAGACGGGAGAACGTTATCACAGAAGATCCGTTCTCAGGCTTTCAAGATCAAGACTTGGCAGCAATCTGTTCCTGGGACTTAACGATGTGTTCAGTAAACCCGGACAATATGCAAGCATGATAGCCACATTTACGGTGTGTATGCTTCTGATCGCCATGCTGGCAACTGCAGCCAACACCCTTATGAGCGACAAATTGATCTTTTTGCTCGGAACTACAAAAAGCGATGTCTACTACTCTTCAACGGAAAAGATCATGGGAGCCATGGAAAGTGAAGACAGAGATTACCATAAAAAGGTGATCAAAGATATAGAAGATACACTGGCAAAGAACGGTATGCCCGGAAAAGTGCATGAAGAACTCATGTATCAGATCCCTGTTACGTTTAAGGACAGAAACATGCAGATCTCGATGCAGTATTGTAAGGATACAAAAACCACGGATTACGTCTACGAGGACGGGGTGGCGCCTCTCTATGAAGATGAAGTGGCTTTCACACCTCAGATAATGGATGAACTCGGTGCAAAGCTCGGTGACAGGGTGGTTTTGGAGATCAACGGTCAAAAAAAGGAATGTATCATAACAGGTACTTTTATATCAATGAACATTCTCGGAAAAGTCGGCAGATTGCACGAGAGCGTGGATCTTGTTCCAAGCATTGCATCCGGTGGTTCTGCTTTTCAGATAGACTTTGACGATGATCCGACATCGGACATCGTTGACGAAAGAATAGAAAGACTGAAAGAGATCTTTGGGACCGAAGAGATCTACAATGCCGCAGATTATGTAAAGATCTGCACCGGATCCGCAGATGTGGTGATGGCGGGAAAAAATCTGGTGCTGGTCATTGCTCTTTTGATCTCAGCCCTGACTGCGGTACTCATGGAAAGATCGTTTATCAGCAAAGAAACGACGGAGATCGCATTGATGAAAGCAATGGGCTTCAAGAATCGCTGGATATCGGGCCAGCACACCTGGCGTTTCGTTACGGTAATGCTGATCTCCCTTGTTATTGCAAGTGTATTGAACTATCCTGCAACCAAGCTGATCTGTGACATGATCTTTGGGACTATGGGTGCCATATCGGGCATAACTTATGAGATAAAGGTTCTTGAAGTTTACGGACTGTATCCCCTTATCCTCACGGCAGCAGTGGTTGTCGCTTCCGGCATCACATCATTATATGCACGCAGGATACATGCGGATTCCATGGGAAACATTGAATAGTTGGATCAAAGAGAGGAAAAGATAATGAGTACGGTAATTACGGTAAAAGATCTGTGCAAAACATATATTGTAAACAAGAAACAGAATAATGTACTGAAAAATGTGAATTTCACTGTGGAAGAAGGTGAAATGGTGGCGATCATGGGACCTTCGGGATCCGGAAAATCCACACTTCTGTACACTGTGTCGGGTATGGACAGGATGACGGCAGGTGAGGTGATCTTTAACGGACGTGAGATGTCAAAAATGAGCGATGATGAAATGTCCGAAATAAGATTGAATGAGATGGGTTTCATCTTTCAGCAGATGTATATGATGAAAAATCTTTCAATCCTTGACAACATCATACTTCCTGCTGTAAAGTCGAAAAAGAGTGACCTGAGCCGTAAAGAGATCACGGAAAAAGGTCGCAGTCTTATGAAAAGACTTGGTATCGAAGAGACAGCGGACAATGATATAAACGAAGTCTCGGGAGGTCAGCTCCAAAGAGCGTGCATATGCAGGAGCATGATCAACAATCCTGAGATGATCTTTGCGGATGAGCCTACAGGTGCGCTCAACAGGACCTCATCGGATGAGGTCATGACGGAACTGGTGAAACTGAACAGGGACGGAACCACTATGCTTCTGGTAACACATGACGTGAAAGTGGCTGCAAAATGCTCCAGAGTCCTTTATATTGTTGACGGAAACATCCGTGGAGAAAAGAAGACAGGTGCCTATGAGAAGGATTCCGAACTCAGGGACAGGGAAAGAGATTTAAGCAGCTGGCTCATGGAGATGGGCTGGTAGATCAGGAGAAAATATGCTGGATGTCCTCATCGTTGAAGACAATAAGGAATTAAGTGCGCTTCTTGCCGATTTTTTGAGGGCGGAGGACTACGTGGTCTCCGTAGCGGAAACCGGTGAGAAGGCACTGAAAATGTTTGAAATGTACGGAGCGAAGCTGGTGCTTTTGGACATCATGCTTCCGGGACTTGACGGCATGTACATCCTCGAAAAGATCCGTGCAAGATCCAACACTCCGATACTCATGGTGAGTGCAAAGGTTGAGAAGGACGATAAGCTGCAGGCTATTGTCTCCGGAGCGGATGACTACATAGAAAAGCCCTACGACATCGACATCCTGCTTGCCAAGATCAAGGGCATCTTTAAGCGGCGCCTTGCAACGGAGAACTTTTCGGACGGCAATATAACGCTTGACGTGATCCATGAAAAGATCCTTAAGGACGGGAAAGAGACGGACAACACCACAAAAGAGTTTGAACTTCTTAAGCTCCTGATGGAAAACAAGGGACACACTTTGCTTAAAGAGTACATTTTTGATACAATATGGGGAGCTGACAGTGACTCGGAATTGCAGACTTTGACGGTCCACATCAAGTGGCTTCGGGAAAAGATCGAGAAGGATCCGAGGAATCCCGAAAAGATCATCACAGTCTGGGGAAAAGGGTACAGGTACGAATGATTTGAAGGGTGAGAGTATTGAAAAAACATATATAAAACTATGCTTCGGCATTATCCTGATTCTGCTGCTGTTGATCACGGCGGCAGAATTTGTCATGCTCAGGAAAACCAACGATGGGGCGTATCTTTATAAGATCGAGATAAACCGCGTGGAAAACGAACTGGAGCGGAATGCCCGGGAGCCCGGCTTTAAATTTGATCTTGCGGGATACAGGACCATAAAAAGTGTCAGGGAGTGGGGACCTGTTTACATGATGTCCGGAGATATGCTTGACACGGATTTTACGGAAGATGCGGGACACTATGTTTTTAAAAATATAGCGGGAACTGTCTACCGGATAGACTACAAGGTGGATCTTTCCGATGAAAGGCATGAAAACATCATCTTTTTGAACATCATCCTGGGCGCTGTTCTCCTGCTCACGGCAGGGATCCTGGCATTCCTCTATTTTTCGCTGATCAGAACATTCTGCGTCATAGCCGATTACCCAAAAGAACTGTCCAAAGGGCATATGATACCGCCGCTTCCCGAAAAGCGGAGCAAGTACTTCGGGAAATTCATGTGGGGACTGGATGTTTTAAGAGAAAAGCTGGAAGAGGAAAAGAAAAAGAATCTTCAGCTTCAAAAGGAAAGAAATGTTTTTCTGCTTTCCCTGTCCCATGACATTAAGACGCCCCTTTCAGCCATAAAGCTTTATGCGGCGTCCATAAGAAAGAATCTTTACACCGATGTGGCAAAGATCTCTGAGATCGCGGGAAAGATCGATGATAATGCGAACGAGATAGAAACTTATGTTGCGAAGATCATCTCCGCATCCAATGACGATTTTCTTGATTTCAGTATTACGGATGGGGAATTCTACCTTTCCGAGGCCGTGGATTACATTAAAAACTATTACACTGACAAATTTAAAGCCCTCGGAACGGAATTTACCGTCGCCGGGTTTCAGGATCTTCTGATCGCGGGAGACAAAGAACGGTTCATAGAGGTCATGCAGAATGTACTTGAAAATGCCGTCAAATACGGAGACGGCAGAAGGATAAAGGTGGATTTTGCCGATGAGGATGATTACAAGCTGGTGACCTTCAGTAACACGGGAGCTCCTCTTCCCGAGGATGAGTTAAGACACATCTTTGACAGCTTTTACAGGGGCTCCAATGTGGGAAGGAACGAAGGCAGCGGCTTGGGACTTTACATATGCAGGAAACTCATGTCTTTGATGCACGGAGACATTTACGCGAAGAATGCAGACGGAGAAATGAGGATAACACTTGTTTGCAGGAAGAAATAAGTCGGATGCGTCAGATGTAAGAAAGGTGAGTCTACAGCAAAGAGGAATGATCTATGAAAGAAAACATGTGCTTAAACCCGATACAGCAGGAGCTTTTTAATTCAAAAGATGAAAAGTACAGGGAATTTCAGGCAAAACTGGTCCCGAACATCGATCCGGAAACCATTATCGGAGTCAGGACTCCGGAAATGAGAAGGATCGCAAAGGCCTTTTACGGGACAAATGACGGAGAAGAGTTTTTGAAGACCCTGCCCCACAGGTACTACGAAGAGAATCTGATCCACTTTTTCATGATCGCAATGATCAAAGATTTTAAAACATGTGTGGCCGAAACGGAAAGATTTCTGCCCTTTGTTGACTGCTGGCCCGTGTGCGATCAGGCAACGCCCAAGGCTTTTAAAAAGCATCATGAAGAGCTTTTGACTTTAATAAAAAAATGGATAGCATCCGATCACGTTTACACGGCGAGATTCGGTCTTCGTATGCTGATGAATGAATTTCTGGGACAGGATTTTAAAGAAGAATTCCTGGAATGGGCAGCGGTGAAAACAGGAGATGACTACTATCTTAAAATGATGGTGGCATGGTTTTTTGCAACGGCACTTGCCAAACAGTATGCTTCGAGTGTAAAATACATTGAAAATCGAAAATTGGATCCCTGGATCCATAAAAAAAGCATACAAAAAGCGATCGAGAGTTTCAGAGTTTCCGATGAGCATAAGGAGTATCTGAAAAGTTTCAGATGATCTGTGTGTGTTATCGGAAAGGAATTGTTTTTATGAATGCCAAACAAATAAGAAGTTCTTTACTGCTGGTGTTGGCTGCCGTTATCTGGGGCGTGGCCTTTGTTGCTCAGACGGAGGGAGGAGATGCGGTCGGACCGTTTTCTTTTAACGGTATCAGATTCATTGTGGGAGCCGTTGTTCTGCTGCCTGTGATCAAAGTGCTTGATAAAGCGGGATTGACGGTCAGAAAACCCGAAGGAAAAGAAGCTGTGCGAAAACTGTGGGTGAGCGGCACTGTCGTGGGCGCGGCCCTTTTTCTTGCAACCAATGCACAGCAGTTCGGGATCAGCCTGGGAGCTCAGACCGGAAAAGCGGGCTTCCTCACGGCATTGTACATAATGATGGTTCCGATATTCGGTATAGTCATCGGAAAAAAATGCGGATGGAACATTTGGGTCGGAGTCCTGATCAGCGTGGTCGGGCTGTACTTCCTGTGTATGATCGGAGGCTTCGGATTTCAGCTCATGGACATAGCCTTGATAGCGTCCGCGGTATTGTTCTCGGTCCAGATCCTTTTGATCGACCGGTTCTCTCCCGAGACGGATCCGGTCAGACTTTCCGCGATACAATTTTTGACCTGCGGTGTTTTTTCGATGATACCTGCTTTTGGGTTCGATGTACCGAAGAGTGGGGGATTCACGCCATGGCTTTCGTCTTTCGGAAGCGCGGATGCATGGATCTCGATCCTCTACGCAGGTGTTTTGAGCAGCGGAGTTGCTTACACCATACAGGTGGTGGCTCAGCCCGATCTGCATCCGACCGTCGCTTCTTTGATCATGAGCTTCGAAGCGGTGTTTGCCACGCTGGCGGGATGGCTGATATTGAAACAGACAATGTCTGCGGGTGAGATAGCAGGATGCGTGCTGATGTTCGTTGCCATAATCATTGCGCAGCTTCCTGTGCCAGCTTTAAAAAAGAGGATGAAAGGAAAACTATGAAAAAGTTTATCTCATGGAATGTTAACGGCTTAAGAGCTTGCAAAGACAAGGGCTTTATGGATTTCTTCAAAGAGATCGACGCGGATGCCTTCTGCCTTCAGGAAACAAAACTGCAGGAGGGGCAGATAGAACTTGAACTTCCCGGTTACAGACAGTACTGGAATTACGCCGAAAAGAAAGGTTACTCGGGAACTGCGATCTTCGTGAAGGAAGAGCCTCTGAACGCGACCTTCGGAATCGGCATAGAGGAACACGACCACGAAGGCAGGGTGATCACGCTGGAGTATCCGGATTACTTCCTGATCACGGTCTACGTCCCCAACTCCAAGGAAGATCTTTCAAGGCTTGAGTACAGGATGAAGTGGGAGGATGATTTCCTTGCATATGTTAAAAAGCTTGAAAAGAGCAAGCCGGTCATATACTGCGGCGATCTGAACGTTGCTCACAAAGAGATCGACCTTAAGAATCCCAAAACCAATCACCACAATGCGGGATTCACCGACGAAGAGAGAGCAAAGTTCGACAATGTTTTAAACAACGGACTCACGGACACTTTCCGTTTCTTCTATCCCGATAAGGAACAGATCTACTCCTGGTGGAGCTATCGTTTTCAGTCGAGAGCGAAGAACGCGGGATGGAGGATCGATTATTTTGTGACATCCGCTTCCTTAAACGATAAATTGAAAGACGCAAAGATCCATACGGAAGTTTTAGGATCGGATCATTGCCCTGTTGAACTTGATATAGAACTTTAAGCATAAAAAGGCTCCTTCAGGGATCTTCCCAAAGGAGCCTTTAGCTGTTTTAATTATCTGCTCTTGAGTATCCGCATTTCATATGCCTGCTGGATTCCGCAAGAACTGCGGTCAGTGCTTTTGTGGACTCGCGCTCTGCCATTTTGCAAAGACGTGTGTTTGCACTCTTGATCAGGCTGAAGTCCTTTGAGGAGATCATCTTTTCATCGGACTCGTTAACTATCTTCCGGCTTGCGTTTGCCATGGCATGCTGGTAGCGCTCGATCAGCTGGATGCTGCTTCCGAAACAGGGATCAGCGAGAGCTCCGATGAGTCTGCTGGTCCAGTAGAAGTTGTCGGTTTTAGCGTCCATTGTGACTTTGCTCAGGTAATCCGGGATCCGGTCGGTGTTGGTGTAGATCGGAAGGACGGCATTGAAGGGGTTTGCGCCGAAGCAGATCCATTCCAGAGCCGCGATCTCTTTGGGAACATTGTTTCTGATCTGAAGGATGGCCATTACTCCGGTACGGTTCACACCGATGGGACGGTAAACACCCTTTGTGGGAAGATCTGCCTTGCTGTAGGGATTAAAAGGTGTTCCCTGATAGTAGGAGGAAAGGATGTACTTGACGTCTTCGATGGTGATCTTCCAGTCCGCCTTCATGGACCAGGGGATATTGTCGGACTCAGGAGTAAAATCTGCGTCCGGCCCATCCCATTTGTACTGTGAGGGGCTGAAGTATCTTCCCATGTACCAGCCTCTGGGAGTGTTGTAAACATGGTCCGAATCATCGTGGCTTCCGAAGATCCTTCTGGGATTGAATTCGGAAGAAAGATTGGTGTCCAGATCATATTTTTCGATGAATTCCTTGAGATCGGCGGAACACATGTAATTCTCGGCTTTTCCCAGGGCATCCTTAAGATCGAAATGATCGAGACCGAACTGGTTGGGCATGATGACGTATTCCTCATCTTTTACTCTGGCTGCGATCCAGTGATGCCCTCCGATGGTTTCAAGCCACCAGATCTCGTTATTGTCAGAGAAGGCGATGCCGTTGTTTTCGTACGTACCGTATTTTTCAAGCAGGCTTCCCAAACGTTTGACACCTTCCCTTGCGGAGTGGATGTAGGGGAGAACGATGGTGACGAAATCTTCTTCACCGAGTCCGCCGATCACTTCCTTGCCGGTTTCGGGATCTTTCTTGCTGTAAACTACGAGAGGATCCGCGCCCTGTACTCTTGCGTTGCTTGTTATGGTCTCGGTGGCCGTCATTGCCACGTTTTCCGAGTTAATGCCGCAGGCGGCCCATATGCCGTTCTTATTGTCAACGCTGGGAGAAGCGGTGTAACTTAAGGGATTGTCGGGTAATTCGACAGTGAGATGAGCAATCTTGCTCTTGTATTTTTTGGGCTGGTCTTTTGGCCTCACAACAATGAGCTTTTTCTCATCGAAAGAGCCGTCGTCATTTCGTGCGATCATTGTGGAGCCGTCATTTGATGCTTTTTTTCCGACCAGGATCGTAGTACATGCCATATATGATAATTCCTCCTGTATATTTAAAAATAGAATGTTTTTTTTACAACATTTTATAATATCACTTTTAAGCAAAAGAAACAAGTTAAGAGGGTTAAGGATTGCATTTGTTGGACTTTGGATGCTATAATCATCTATTATCTGTCTGTAAACAAAAGCATGTTTTCGGTATTAATGAAATTTGAAAAAATAAAAGGGGTGCTAAATGTCAAAAAGAAGGGTTCCTTATAATGTTATACTGCTCTCGGTAGATGCGGTTGCAAAGCCGGATGCGGATAGTTTTCTTAATCTTCCGTCCTTTAAGTACTTCACGGAAAGAGGGTGTTTCACAGATAATGTCGAAACTGTTTATCCGACCATCACTTATCCGATACATTCGTCCGCAATCACGGGGAAGTATCCGTGTAATCACGGTATCGCACACAATGAGCCCTGGCAGCCGGATGTTAACGATAAGATGCGCAAGTGGCACTGGGCTGTAAAAGACATTGGTACGCGGACTCTTTGGCATGCAGCTGCGGAAAAAAAACTGTCCGTGGCTTCGCTCCTGTGGCCTGTATCCGGCAAAGCAGGCGGGATCATAAATTGGGATTTTCCCGAAGTACTTCCCCTTCCCGGAGAGATCCCTGTTATCAAGATGATGCAGTACGCTTCAAAACTTTGGCTTGCAAAGACTGAGATCCTTTACAGCAAACACAGGGCAGGGATGAAACGCTGTGATCTTGATGATTACATGGCCCTTCTTTGTGAAAAACTCATCGCAGGCCGTAATTTCCCGGATCTTCTTACGGTACATTTTGCGGATACGGATGACACCAGGCACAATGAAGGAGTCGGAACGGAAGCAGACAGGGCGGCCATCCTTCGAATGGACAGACGGGTCGGGAGATTGATCGATGCCGTAAAGAAACGTGGAATAGAAGACAGGACCGTGTTTGTGGTAATGAGCGATCATGGGCAGCAAAATGTTACAGAGGGCTACATCCCTTTGGACAGCACCCTTTGCGGTGCAGGTATCGGAAGAGCTCAGTCGGTGGGACTGGGGGCCTTCATTTACCCTGAAGATGAGGAAAAAGCATTTTCTTTTCTGACCGCACATAAAGACGAGCTGCACATTAAATACATTCTGACCCGTGAAGACCTTAAGAAGATACATGCACCCGCAGATGTACATCTGGCTGTGCAGGCGGAACAGGGCTATGGTTATGTGGACAGAAACTGCGAGTGCGATCATTTGGGTGACCACGGTTTTGGTCTTGAGGCTCTTGAAGCGAGAACCCTGCTGTGGCTTGCGGGTGGACCCTTTAATAAAGGCATGCGGTTTGGCGGAGCGCGGATCGTGGATATAGCGCCCACTATAGCCGATATTTTGGGACTCTCTATGCCTGATTGCGACGGCAGGGTTCTGACCGAGACTTATAAAACGACAATTAACTGACAAACAATTATCACTTTTTTGTTGAATAAAAGATATAAAATCCAAATTGCCACTATCATGCCCAAGGCATTAAGGCACCGGGGGACGGCATGAAAGCAGGAGTGAGCCTATGAATGGAATGAAAAGGAAAAACTTAATATGCCTTCTTGCAGTGTTCTCGATGATCATGGCTTTTGTTCTTCAGCCCGCTGTCAAAATCTATGCCATGGCAACCGTTCCGAGGAATACAGCCAATGAGAATCAGATCGTGAGCAAAGACAAATACTACAGTGATTGGCATTATTGGTCCCAGGGAGCGTCAAGGTACGGAATGATGGGATCTTACGGCTGTCACATTGTTGCCTATGCAAAGCTTTTGATGGATACAGGCTGTAATGTGCCTGCAGGTTTCAACCCGGATGTTCTATACAAGTGGGCAAAGAATACGAAATATAACGGAACACCCTATGTCTTGTCGAATATGAATGAGAGTAATGCTGCCGGAAGGGGCATGCTTCCCGTAAAATATGCAGAGACACTCGGATCGGAATTAAGGCTCATGGGCTCTGTTGCGATAAAAGGACTGAGCGATGCTCAGGCAAACGAAAAGATAATGAAGTACATTAACAACGGTTACTACGTTATCGTGGGCGGAAGCTATCATTTCACTTATATTGCGAGAGATGAGAGTCTTAAAAGAGGGACTGCGGTTGTCAGCGAATCATTGAGTTACAGTGTGAACAGCAAACTTCTTGTTGAATACCTGAAGTACAGTACCTGCTGGCAGCACCCGGAATATACAGTGATGTATTATTACAAGGGAAGTGATGAGATCGGAGTGACCAGGACACCCACACCCACTCCTTTGCCGGTCTCTTACGGTACCGTGAATCTGGGAACGAGTTCTACGGATTTTACTGAAACTCTGAGAATGAACGTGGGAGATTCCGTGAAACTGGGATTTTACGGAGCTAAGAATTACAACACATCCACCGATTCACAGACAATAGAATGGAAAAGTACCAACAATAAGATCGCTACGGTGCAGTCCAACGGAAGGGTAGACGCATTAAAGGCGGGGAACTGCAGGATCGATTTCAGCGTTACGGTAAAAGCTACCAATACGATATACACGAGTTCGGTTATGGTTAATGTGGGCTATCCCGCCACACCGACTCCCACACCGAATGTGCCTCAGGAGATCGTTATCGCCCTTACAAATGATTCTTCCGAGTTTAATATGACCGAGGGGGAAACCTTCGATCTTAACAGTCTCAATGTAAGACAGCTGATACAAGGCAGCGGGGATCTTTCGATAACATGGAAGTCTATAAGTGATGACGTGATCTCTATAGATGGAAATAATCTCATGACTGCTGTAAAAAGCGGAGTCTGTTACATAAAATGCAGCATTGTTGACAACGGCAACGGTAAAAAGTACGAAGGCAAGCTTTGGGTCAACGTTTTAAAGGCAACGCCCAAGATCATCCTGTCAAGAATGGATAATATGTATGAGATGATCGACTACCTGACCCGGAACGCCGAGTACGATGAGAGAGTGATCCCGGATTATCAGTATGATTCCGTGCCTGAGCTTCTGGCAAAGGGAGTAGCTGATGTGAAGGAACTGGAAACAAGGACAAGCGCCATCGTTGCGGTTCCCGTCACCTGGAACGTCGAACAGATAGAAGAAGTGCTGAACTCCGACATTGTAACAAAGTATACAGGCGAAGCTCTTTACTTTATAAAGAAGGGCAGAGCAGTTGTTAAGAAAGATGAAAGATATTATTACGTATTCTTAGATTTACATTAGGTTTTTGTGATTTTTGATTGACTTTTGTTAGGGAATATTGTTATAATCATTAATGGTAACGCGCAATCGTTATCGGATCAAAACGATATTCCCTCATCGATATCGGTTGGGATGTGATCGTCGGAGCGATTCCACATTTCGTTTTCCGCATTGATGGGAATAAAATACATTTTCACTAACGTCGAATTTTTCAGCTTGTGCGGGGGGATTCGACGGTTTTTTTATGCTTGCTTCATTTTTCTTTGCCACTTGACAAATTTAGTATGATGGTGTAAAAATAGTTAACTTATTTTTCAAAAACTGCAGTTGCGTAAGCAACACTGCTATTACGAGGGAAATGCCATGAACAGAAAATTTGAAACCAATAACAAAGGACATTTGACACTCGGAGGAATTGATGCGGTAGATCTGGCAAAAGAATACGGTACACCTCTTTATGTTATGGAAGAGGATACGATCCTTTCCGCCATGAGAGAGTACAAGGCTTCAATTGACCGTTTCTATGACGGTAACGGACTCATATGCTTTGCGTCCAAGGCATTTTCCTGTAAAGAGATCTACAGGATCGCCATGAGAGAAGGGCTGGGAACCGATGTGGTTTCCGGCGGAGAGCTTTACACTGCGCTTTCTGTGGGCTTTCCCGCTGACAGGATCTGTTTCCACGGAAACAACAAATCGGACAGTGAACTGGAATTTGCTCTTAAATCGGGAGTCGGACGCATAGTTCTTGATAATGCCGAAGAACTGGACAGAATGTCAGTGATAGCCGAAAAGCTGGGTGTAAAGGCACCTGTAATGATTAGGATCAAGCCCGGTGTTGACGCTCACACCCACAGCTTTGTAATGACAGGCCAGATCGATTCGAAATTTGGCTTTGCTCTTGAAACGGGCGAAGCAATGGCTATTGTAAAAAAGGTCATCGAAACACCCAATGTGATCTATAAAGGTGTTCATTGCCACATCGGATCCCAGATCCATGAACTGCTCCCCTTCACCGAGACAGCAAAGATCATGATGAACTTTATGGCTGAGGTGAAAAAGGAAACCGGCGTGGAAACCAACGAACTGAATCTCGGCGGCGGCTTTGGCATCACTTACACCGACGAAGACAAGAGGATCGAGTATCCCGCTTACATGGAGGCCGTTTCCGAAGTGATCCACGAGCGCTCCGAAACCCTCGGTATCAAGCTTCCCTTCATCCTGATGGAACCCGGAAGAAGCATAGTGGGAGAGGCCGGAACCACACTTTACACCGTGGGCGCCGTTAAACACATCCCCAACATCAGAACCTATGTTTCGATAGACGGCGGCATGTTTGACAATCCCCGTTACATCCTTTACGGATCAAAATACGATTTCCTCCTTGCTAACAAGGCAAATGAGCCTGCGGAAAACAAGGTGACGGTTGCGGGAAAATGCTGCGAGAGCGGAGATCTTTTGGGAGAAAACGTATCCCTCGGAAATGCCGAATGCGGAGACATCTGTGCGGTATTTTCAACCGGTGCCTACAACTACTCCATGTCTTCCAATTACAACCGAAATGTGATCCCTCCCGTAGTATTCGTTAAGGACGGAAAGTCCAGGATCGTCGTTAAGAAGCAGACCTACGAAGATCTCGTAAGAAACGATATATAAACTACAGGGCATATCGAAAAGATATGCCCTGTAGTTGTTTTTTTGGCTCGGCTTTTTGGCTGCGATTGATAGTTATGCAAAAAAATAAAAAAGACTTGACATTATTGCGTACAATAGTTATATATGAATCATATTTCTTTTTGAAGGGGAGGTTCTTATGAAATATAACTATGTAGGGAAAGTGCGCAAAAACGGAGTTAAAGATCTTATGCGCAGAATGCTGATCGGCGCTGTGATAACAGCGCTCATACTTCCGACTGTAACACCGAAGACGGTGAATGCAGCCGGAAGTTTTTATTTTTCACAAAGTTCATCTGTAACGGCACCTGTTATAAAAACTGGTGACAGAGTCCTGGTAAAAAGAGAGGAAGAGAGCGCGGAGTCTGTCCCTCTTAACTTTTACGAGGACGATGAAAAAACAGCAGATACGGGGATTGTTGACATCACGGATCTAATTGAGGACAATGTCCGGGATCTGTCCGATAAAGACACGACCGGATCTTTAAGCGAACAGCTTAACAGGATAATGTATGGATTCGGGCTGGGCCGAGGATGGAATCCCACGACCAATGATGTGCCTGATATAAAGAGCAAAAGTGATATCCTGACTTCAGATGATTTTTCGGAAAGTGATGATGGGGATACATTTGAAAACAGGGACATCCTGTCCCTTTCATCATCCGAAGAAAAGAAAGTAACGGAAGACATCTATGTAATAAAAGCATCAAAAAACGATCTTAACAGGATGAAAAAGGATCCTTCGCTCATTGAGATGGAGAAGGACTCTGAGATCTATGCCCTGGGAAGTTACAAGGCATCTGACCTTGACGATACGGTAAAAGACAACAGCTGGGCATACAAGCTTGTAAATGCAGACGGTCTTAACCTTGAACTTATGAACGGAAGAGGGCTTAAGATCGCTGTTCTTGATACTGTGGTAAACAGATCCTATGTAGATGTTAAGGAAGAAATCTCTTTTATTTCGGATGATATCCCGGATACAGACAGAATCCTTCACGGAACCTATGTTGCAAACATCATACAGAAGACCGTTCCGGGTGCGGAGATCTACTCTGCAGCCATCCTCGATAAGAACGGGAAAGGCTACTACAGTACTCTTATTGCAGGACTTAAGTGGGCGGTGTCAAAGAAAGCCGATATCGTTGTAATGAGCCTCGGAGGAGAAGGCTACTCAAACATCTTAAGGGATGAGATCCTTGATGCCTACTATCATGACACTGTGATCGTCTGTGCTGCGGGAAACTCCGGGAAGTTCCTTTATCCTGCGGCTTTTGAAGAGACTGTCTCCGTCGGAACGGTAGATAAGAACAAAGGAATAAGATACAAGTACAAGGATACGAGAAATAAGACGATCTACGCCGATGTCTATGCTCCCGAGGACGTTTACGGACTTAACGGAACATCTTCTTCGGCTGCTTTTGTTGCAGGCTGTACGGGAGTCCTTTTGAGCTACGACTTTGATCTTAGTACGGAACAGGTCAGAGCTCTTTACGTAAACACGGGAAAAACGAAAGAAAGAGCCTACTCTGTCCTTGACATGGGACTTGCAGTCACATCTTCAAGAAATCCCGTGTACACGAGACTTTCCTACATAGACCGGAAGTTCGATGACCTTATAGAAGCAAACGATGCTATCGATTGGGAAGTTGCAGAGCAGAGGATCGTTTGTAAACATCAAGCCAGCGATCTTATAAAGAAGTACGGTCCTCATAGGAGTGGGGGACATGAGATCTATTGGGAATGTCGGTGTGGTCAGGTAAAACTTCTTGTTGCGGATTACGAAATGGATCCATCCTGTTCAAGGTGTTATCCGCCGACACCCACACCGCTTCCGACAGAAAGACCGGATCCGAATGAGTGGCTTAAGCATCAGCCTACAGGTACTCCTGCGCCCACAAAAACGCCTACGCCCAGGCCTACCAATACCCCCAAACCCACACCCAAACCTACAAACACACCAAAACCTACAGCAGCGACTACGCCTAAACCCGGCAACAGCCCAAAACCGACGTCGAAGCCTACGTCCAAACCCACGAATACGCCTATACCGACGTCGACAAACACACCAAAACCTACAACAAAGCCTACAAAAACACCCAAACCAACGTCAACGAACACACCGACACCTACAGATACACCTGAACCAACACCTACACCGTGTCCTCACCTTAGATGGAAAGGAAGTAATTACAGCGCTGACTATCATGAATCAGGCACATATGGGGCGAATTCAAAACACTATTATTACTACACAAAGTCATGTAAAGATTGTGAATATAGTTTAAGGGAAATAGTAACAACAAGCTGCAGCTTCTCCTATGTTACCGATTCAAGCGGTATCTACCGTTATCAATGTTCGGGATGCGGTTATTACTATTACCCTGCCCGTTCTCTTTCCTACAGTGTCTCTCCTTCAGGAGCAGGGTATGTTTCCGGAACTTCACAGGGCTCTTATACTGCGGGAACAGGATACTCTTTAAGGGCAGAGCCCAATCCGGGATACGATTTCGTCAGATGGGAGTTTTTGAACGGGAATACAGAAAATCCTTCCATTAGCGGAACACTTAAGAATTCAAACGTATCCCTTACCGCTGTCTTTGAAAAGAGGAAGGCTGCAGCCAATAAGACCAATCAGGACTCGAGTAAGGGAAGTACCGCACAGAATCAGGAGATGGTGGGAGAACCCGTGAACATAATCACAGGTAACTTCTACGAAGAAAACACGGATCTTTTGATCAATTCCGTGGGAGATCTCGACTTCTCCCTGACAAGAAGCTATAACTCCATGGACATGACTTCGGGGCTTCTCGGAAAAGGGTGGCACCTGAACCTTGAGTCAAGTGCTGAGATAAAGAGTGTTAAGAGTACGGATGACACAGTCATCGTAAAGTACCCCGACGGAATGAGCATGAAGTTCACCCTTAACACAGGCTCGGGTAAGGACTACGGAAACTTCTATGCCTATAAAACGATAGATAAGGTCTACACATCTCCCGATAAGTGCACTGATGTCCTTTATAAGGCAAAGGACGGTACCTTCGTTTTGACACGCACTGACCGTGAGAGCAGAGTCTTTGATAAGAACGGAAAACTCATTAAGATCGTTGATAAGAACGGCAACGGTCTCTCCTTTGAGTACGCAGGAAACACCCTTTCAAGAGTGTCATCGGATGATGGTAAGTACATTGATCTCCTTGTTTCCGGAGGAAGACTTCTTTCTGCGAAGGATAATAACGGAAGAACCGTGGACTACTCCTATACGGACGGAAACCTTACACAGGTGTCCGGTAACTGCGTTCCCGTTACCAACTACACCTATAACGAGTACGGCCTTGAGTCCGTCATAGACGCAAACGGTAAGACGGGCTTAACGAATACATATGACTGTAACGGAAGAGTCGTATTTCAGATCGACTCCGAAGGAAAGAGGACAAAGTATCTTTACGACGATGAGGCGATGGAGAACACCTACATCCTTGTGGAGAGTAACTCGGTAACAAGATATAAGTACGATGAGAACCTCTACATCACAAGGATCAACTACGCTGACGGAAGCTTTAAGGAGTTCGCTTACGACGAACTCGGAAGAAGGATATCCGAAAGGGATCAGAACGGGTACGCGGTCTCCTATGAGTACGATATAAGGGGAAACGTCACCCGTGCGACCAATAGTCTCGGAGACAGTGTGAGAATAACCTACTCCGCATCGGGAGACATCCTGAGAGTGGAAGCATTGAACGGATCCGTTACGGAATTCTCTTATGATGCAAAGGGAAACATAACCGAAAAGAAAGTGCAGAGCGGTGAGAAAACGGAAGGGGCAACAAACGGGTCTGCTACTTACGTTTCTTACAGATACTCTTACGACGATAAGGGACGTGTCACGGAAAGCAGTGATCCCATGGGCAGTGTTACGAGATACACTTACTCTGCCCTTAGTTGTGATGCACCTTATACGGTAACAGATCCTAAGGGAAGAGTCATCACAAACGAATTCGATGAACTGTCAAGGATAGTCAGCACCGGAAACGATAAGGACAGAAGTGTCATAACCTACGATAGGTTCGGTCATGTGACTTCCCTTGTTGACACCATGGGTAATGCGGAACTCTTTTTCTACGATGACGCCGCAAACCTTGTGAAGGCAGTCCGTCCCGAACAGGCGAGAGAGATCGCATCTGTGGGAGCCTTCAGCGTAGGACATGCAGGATTTAATAAGACATTTACGACAGATTCCGTAAAGAGCACGATCTCATCCCTTACTCTTGATTCAGTGCTTTCTGTGCCGGGTTACACCTACTCTTATGACGGCATGGGAAGGATGACATCCGCAAGAGATCCCCTTGGGAACAGTACGGATGTAACCTATGATGTGAACAACAACATCGTGACCGCATCCCTTACCCAGAAGGAGAATACAAGCTTTGAAGACAGCCACGGAGTCATCTACACATATGATAAGGTTGGTAACCTCATTTCCGTTACAACACCTGACGGAAGCATGACATCCTTCTTCTACGATGCTGTCGGAAATGTAATAAGTAAAACAGATCCCGAGGGAAATGAGACATCCTACTCTTACGACCCTCTTAACAGACTCATAAAAGTCACTGATGCCCTCGGAAACACAGCTGCCTCCTACACATACGACAACGCCGGACACGTGGTCAGGTACGTTAACGCTGCGGGATACGCAGTGACTACGGGACAGAACGGCGCAGGCGACGAGCTTTCCGCCGGAACCCTCCTTAAGTACGACCTCGCAGGAAACGTGACGGAATCGCGTGAACCTGTAAGTACGGAAAGAGGAAAGATCTTCTACAGACTTAAGAGATACTCTTACGATAAGAACGGCAGAATCACATCTGAAAAGACCTACCTTGATCTCGTGGATGAAGGAGACCTTCGCATAACTGGACAAAGGATATCCGAAAACGAGATACAAAGGGATGCATATGAATCATACGGTGAAAACGGAAATGCTCCTGTCAGCGTATCGGGTGCTGACGCCTGGTTCTTTGTGAACTACTCATACGATAAGAACGGAAACGTTACGGAAATCTCAGCATCGGATGGAAGCACACTGAGATTCACCTATGATAAGAACGGGAACAGGACATCCGAGGACCTTAACGGCAGGGTAACAAACATCTCCTATGATACGGCGGACCGCCCCGTAATGATCACAAACCCCTATGGTGGAGTGACTGCACGAACATATGACGGAAACGGAAATGTCTTAAGTATCACCTACCCCGAGGGAGAAAGAACAGAATTCTCCTACGACCTCTGTAATAACCTGATATCAAGAAAGGAGATCGGAGGAACGGTGAATGTCGGTGATGATACATCTTCCTTCCCTTCCCTCGAAACTCTTTACTCTTATGATGCTTTCGGAAATGTGACAAGTGTTACCGATGCCATGGGTAATGTGACTACCATGTCCTATGACAGGAATAACCGCCTCGTGAAAGTCATCGATCCCATGGAAGGTGTCACTGAGTACACTTATGATAAGAACGGTAACAATACCTCGGTAAAGGATGCGAGAGGAAACACTTCAAAGTACTCCTACGATGCTCTTAACCGCATTGTACAGGTAAAAGATGCAAACGGAAAACTTGCGTTTGAGTATACTTATGATGCGGCAGGACGGGTAACGGAGACTTCGGATGCCGTGGATACAAGAGAACTCTATTCCTATGACCTTATGGGAAATGTCATAAAGGCGGAACTCTATAACGCCGATGACTTTACAGGAAGAAACACTTACTCATACGATATCCTTGGTAACAGGACCATCTTCACCGACGCCCTCGGGAACACCACGAGGTACGATAATGATTTCTGGGGGAACGTCGTAAAAGTTACCGATCCTCTCGGAAACGTGACCCACTACTCCTATGACCTTAACGGTAATGTAACATCCGTAAAGGATGCCAACGGAGCTGTAACGGGATACGTTTATGACGCGGCAGGTAACGTTAAGAAAGCCATGTATCCTGATGATACAAGTGTCCTTTACACAAGGGATAAAGAAGGAAGGATAGTAGAAAAGACTGACAGGAACGGTACGGTCGCTTCCGTGATCCACGATGCCTTCGGAAATGTCCGTGAACTGACTTACTCTGATGTAACAGGAAAGACCGAGACCTACTCATTTATGTACGATGCCCTGAACCGGGTCATCGAGGAAGAAAGAAATGTAAGAAGCGCATCAGACAATACGGTATCATCAAGAGGAAGCCTTGATGCCCTTATGAGCGGGAAATTCTTTATGAACACTTCCGCAGGGACTTATGATGTGATACAATACACCTATGACCCTCTGGGACGCATCGTAAAGAAAGAGGCATCGGGATCCGACACCTATACCCTGAACCTTTCCTATGATGAAGTGGGGAACATAAAGAGGATCTCATCCGATGACAGTGACGGAAACTATGATGTTTCCTACACCTCTGACAACATGGGTAACATTCTGTCACTTAAGGATAATGTTTCGGGATCATCCGTTTTCTATAATTACTACGATGACGGACGTCTAAAGAGCAGATCCGTAAGTACTATAAACTCATCTCTCCTTAAGACGGATTACACATATGATGCATTTAAGAATGTTCTGACCCTTAAGACCCTGAGATCGGGTAAGGAGATCTACTCAGAAAAGAACACCTACGATGCGAACGGAAATCTCATCGCACAGCTTACGGATGAGATGGACTCTAAGTTCACTTACGACTCTCTGAACCGCCTTCTTACAGAAAAGCACGTCATAGAAAAGAAGGATGATAAGGGCGCGAAGACCGGAACCAAGGATACAGTGACCCTTTCCTACACCTACGACTCCATGGGTAACCGCACGGAGAAGAGGGACAGCAGGAAGGGAGTTACGACTTACTCCTATGATATACTGAACCGCCTGCTGACGGAGACACAGGGTAAAACCGCAACCTCCTACGGCTACGACAGGGAGGGAAATGTAACCCTTAAGTATGAGGGTAATACAACGCTGCCGAAAGCCTTTACGGATACCCATCTTTCGGATGAGATAACTGACCTTGAAAACTTAACAGGCACAATAACAGAGTATTCCTACACTCTGTCCGGACTTCTTGAAACCGTCACCGAAAACGGGCACACCCTTCAGGAGAACCTCTACGATGCGGAGAACTTAAGAGCCGGCAGGAAGGTTTGGACCGATGAAGGCACAACTGACGAGAGATATAAGACTCTTTCGGGGAAGGTGATCGGAGTAAAGGCTGAGATCACGGAGCTTTCCGGAAACAGAAGCGGAAACACAACGACTTCTGGGACCTCCAGGAACCTTATCTACGGTAACGGTCTCGAAAAGAACGGAGACTGCTTCACAGTCGCAAGCTCCCACGGAGACATCAAAAGACTCATAAATGCTGCGGGCCAGACAGTGACCTCTTACATCTATGATGCCTTCGGAAATCTCCTTAATGACCTCTACGGTAAGGAAGTGAACGACTTCCTCTATGCCGGAGAACAGTACGACGCAGCCATTGACACCTACTACCTGAGGGCAAGAACCTACGCTCCTTCATTGGGACGCTTCCTCCAGGATGATAACTACCTCGGAGACGGAAGGAACCTCTACACCTACGTAAGGAACAACCCGTTAAAGTACGTTGATCCGAGTGGGTATTGTTCAAAGAGTACTATTCAACAATTTTGGGAAGAATTTACATCTCCCAAAAACCTTATGAGGTTGGCAGAACTTGGAGCAGCAGCAGTCTGCATGTTCATACCTGGAGGACAAACAATTGCTGTAGCACTTTTGACAGACGTGGCAATTGATCTTGCAACTGATCTTGTTCTTGAAGTAATTGAAGAAACGGAACTATTGGACGAAGTTGATGGAAAAACAAGGGCAGAAATCAGTAATGGAATAAAGGTCGGTGTTGGAATATATAAAGCCGCCAAAGGAAATTACGTTGGCGGGGCTGCCATGATCATGGATGGTGCTGGAGGATATGTTGGTGGTGAATTAGCCGAGGGCATATATGAGAGTGTTACCGGAGAAGATGGAAGATGGCTGTATGAATACGGGTCCAAGCTCGGAAATCTTGTTGGAACAGGTATAGGAGCATCTATCGCAGAAAATGCCGGAAAGCCGCCTTATGTCAACTACGAAGGCCCCGGAGCGTATACAGGGATTACAAATAGTAATTCTACGCCTGCAAAAATCACAAACTTTTTGTCAGATAAAGTGTTTACGAATAGTACAAACGTTGTTGACAATTATGTGTCAGATATAAAGGGGTATCAAGCTGCTTTAAATGATTTTTACGCGTTATCCCCTGAGAACGTTAGAATCTATGATGGTGGAAGATTGGTAGGGGATATCGCAGATAATATAACAATCAATATTCATCCGTCTACATCAATGAACGGAGTTCCATCATTAGAGATTTTTTTACGTGATATTGGGAGAAGTATTAAGATTCGTTATTAAGCAAATGGACGGAAAACCAAGTCTTTAATTATAGCAACGTGCGAGACAGGTGTTTATCATGAACAGAAGCCACTTGTTTTATACATAATAGTGATGTGTGAAATATATAGGAAGGAGAAAACCTAAAGTTTAAAAAGGATGGCATTTTAGAATGGAAACATTAATAAAATCTGAAATAGTATTAAATATATCGCATATAAAAAAAATAACAGTAGGTGATCGAGAATGTATCGTAAATGTCGATACAAAAGAGTGCGGTAATGTGGATATCTATTTTGAACACATTTGGGATTGCAGATATTGTATAGAAAATGGGGGTATAGTTAGGTGGGAAAAGCTTATACGTTCAGAAGGTATTGAAGGAAGTTTTTTTGAAGTTGAAGAATCTGATTATATAAAGTATTTTCAGTTACAGACCGGTGGGACAATCCCTGTAGATTCTCTCACAGATTATTTGATGTCGGATGAATTAGACACTATTTTTGAAGTATTAGCTTTTAGAAGACCAAAATTAGTAAAAGAAAAGAGAAAACACTATAGTTAGTGGATTCCCCGCGCGGCCGTCGGACAGGCAAAGCTTGTCCGACGGCTCTTTTCTTACCCCGATCAAAACAAACGACGGTGCTTTCGACACTCCCGCTGAGGCTTGCAGTGATCCTGTAAAACTGTAGGGGAGAAGCGAGACGGCGGGAACAAGGAGAAAACTCTATGGAGGAGTTTGCGGGGCTCGGGGACAAATGCGTCATGGAACATCTGCTCGAGCCCACGTGGATTATAACCCTATACAACCTTTATGGGCGAGTTTGTGTTCCATAGCATTTGACCCCGCAGAGACAACATCGACTTAAGAAAAACGATATCAGCCCCGCTTAACGACGGAATCCGGAGTTTTCGACTGTTCCCGCCGCGAGCGATCCCTCCACTATTTTTGCCACTGCAAACGAAAGAGGGAGAGGAGAAAGGGCTCATGTGAAGTTTTGTCGGTCCTCACTCCGCGCGGTGGAGAAATGAAAAGTCTTTAAGAAAGAAATCCAGACCGAGGTATTTGTATATAGTTTTCCGTGCGAGGGACAGATATAGAAAGTGCTAATCAAAAAAAGGTTCACAGCTGAAAACTATGAACCTTTTTGACCTTTCAAATTATTCTTCTTTGAAGCTGTATCTCTTATGGATCTTGTCCTCACCGCAAACCTGTCTGGTGCCGTCCGAATCCGTGATTATATAATCCCCGACACCGATGAAAGTACGCCCGCGTCTGTGCAGAATGTAAGGGCATACGATATCCCCGTTGGGACGTTCAAGTTTGACGAGAGATTCGGTTACGATCCATCCGTCGGTTACAACGTCTGAAAAAAGTTCAAATCCGTCTTCAAGCCCTTTCCCGGGTTCATACTTTACGACATCCGATTCCAATGCGGTCCTTATAGCTTTCATGGGGCACCTCCTTTATGAGATTCGTTTTTATTTGCAGCTTTGGTAAATTATATATCGACACGATCAGTGTGATTACTTAATTCAGGGCATTGATCACCGCTTCTTTTGTGGCTTTAACGCTTCCGCTGATCATCTCGGGCTTTCCGCCGCCTCTTGCACCGATCTTTGAAAGCTTCTTCTGGACATCCCTGCAGTCTTCCGTGCGGCTTCCGATGAAGTAGGTCCATCCCTCTTCGTCGCTTCCCGAGAAGAAAGAGCAGATGCCTTCATGCTTTTCGGTTAATCGATTCAGTATGTTCCTCATTACAAAGGAATCGGTCTTTTCCTTAAACAGTGTAACGTCTTTTTCACTTTCGGGAAGATTTGCCAGTTCTTTGAGAAGAAGTTCCTGCTTCGCCGTTGCCAGTTTAGAAGAAAGACGCTGCAGTTCTTCTTTCATTGATGTGATGTTATCCTTCAGGTTTTCACGCCCGGTGGTGAGAACATCGGTGAGTGAATCGATCAGATTCAGACTTTCACGGAAGTAATTGACGGCACGTTCACCGCAAAGGATGTGCAGTCTGACACCGCCCTTGTAGTTCTGCAGGCGGATCACCTTTAAAAGTCCGATCTCTCCGGTTTTCTTGACGTGAGGTGCGCAGCAGGCACAGCAGTCGTAGCCCGGTATGGTTACGATCCTGATGGCGCCGGTCAGTTCTTTCTTGCAGCGATAGCTTTTCTGGGCAAGAACGTCTGCTGCCGGGTATTCGCAAAGGATCTCAATGTTCTTGTAAATTGCTTCGTTGGCTTTTTTCTCCAGTATCTCGATGTCATTTGCAGTCAGAACACCGTCGTAATCCATGGTTACGGAGTTATCGCTCAAGTGGAAGCCCACATTGTTAAAGCCGTACATGGAGGACACAAGGCCTGAGAAGATGTGCTCGCCGGAATGCTGTTGCATGTTGCTGAAACGGTGTTTAAAGTCGATCAGTCCGTGAACCGTGGAATTGATCTCAAAAGGTTCTTCCAAAACATAGTGCGTGATAACATTCTGAAAGATCTGAACATCTATGACTTCATGTCCGTTGATCTCTCCCTTGTCAGGGCTCTGGCCTCCTTCTTCCGGGAAGAAGAGGGTCCTGTCAAGAACCACTGCATAGCATTTGGTGTTGTTCCTCTCGGCAGGCACACAGCTTAAAACGGTTGCCTCAAAGCCTATGGCGTAAGCATCTGCATCATATAATTTGATAGTTTCCATTTCAGTTCCTCTGGATAAATGTTAGAAGATCAACGGGTTTCTGAATTACGGCATCGGGATGTTCCACTTTGCCAAAGCCATAGGAGGCATATATTATGGGGACGCCCGCTTCTTTGCAGGCATTGGCATCCATCTGTGTGTCTCCGACGTAATAGGGATGTTTAAGGGAATGCTTTTGAACCATCAAACGGATGTTTTCAGCCTTTAACAGACCTTTGTCTCCGTAGCAGGAGAAGTCCGTAACGTAGGGGGACATTCCTGTCTTTTTAAGCAGAAGTTCGATGTATCCGCTCTGACAGTTGCTTATGATGAAGACCGGAAGAACTTCGGAAAGCTTTTTGAAAACTTCTTTTATCTCGGGATAAAGGATCCCGGGTTCTTTTTCCAGGTACTCATGCTCATTTTTGTAGCACAGTGTTTTGAAACGACCTCTGACGGCTGAGGGCTCGGATGGTAAAATGTCGGCTATGATGTCATCCATCGGAAGACCGAACAGGCCTTTAAGCCTTGCGGCGTCTACGCGGGCATAGGAAAGGCCGCATTCGTCAAGCGCGGCATTCCAGGCTTTTGCCACCACAGGAGTGGTGTCCCAGATGGTTCCGTCAACGTCAAAAATCAATGAATCAGTCATAATTAACTCCAATATCAGTTCGTACATTTAATTGTACCCTATATTTTTCACTTTTGCCACTCTTTTAGACTTTGTTCATGATATTTTAATACGGAGGGTTACGTAAGGCCGGATTATTTTTTTATTTATAAGACTGTACTTTCATAAAGAAAATAGGTATATTATAAAAAGAAAATGAGAGGCGGAAAAATGGGTTTATTCAGGGGAAGACTCAGGGAGGCTTTATGAATAGGATCGATGCATTTGAGATCAAGGATGTGGTGGTGACCGATGACTGGCTGATCAATGCCGAGGCCATGGAAAAGGAGTACCTGCTTTCCTTTGACAATGAGAGATGGCTTTCGGGATTCAGGGAAAATGCGGGATTGGACACTTTTGGAGCCATGCGCTATCCCGGATGGGAGGATTCTCTTATCGGAGGTCATGCTTTCGGACACTGGCTCAGCGCCTGTGCCATGATGTATGATAATCCCGTAACGGATTCCGAGGAAAAAGCGGCTTTGCATGAGAAGATCGGATACATCATTGATGAGTTAAAAAAATGCAGTGATGCTTCAAAGGGAAAGCCGGGATTTCTGTTTTCCGCAACTCTCCTGGATCAGAACAGGCCCGAACTTCAATTCGATAATGTGGAGCAGGGGAAGACGGACATTTTCAGGGAAGCCTGGGTGCCCTGGTACACTATGCACAAGATACTTCAGGGACTTATAGATGTCCACAGGTTCATGGGAAACTCCGAAGCTCTGGAACTGGCAGATTCACTGGGAATGTGGGTTTACAGACGTGTTACCGGCTGGGATGAGGAAACAAGGGAAAGAACTCTGAGAACCGAGTATGGCGGGATGAACGATTGCCTTTATCAGTTGTACGAGATCACGGGTAAGGACGAGTTCGCCCTGGCTGCCCATGTTTTTGACGAGGAAGAGCTTTTCGAAAAGGTAGCGGGAAATGGGAAAGATGTACTTTCCGGGATCCATGCAAACACAACCATTCCGAAGTTCATCGGGGCGCTTAGACGCTATATGGTTTGCGACGGTAAACTGATCGGAGGAGAAAGGATCGACGCGGGAGCGTACCTCGATTACGCCGGAAGTTTTTTTGACATGGTGGTTAAGAACCACACCTACATTACCGGCGGAAACAGTGAAAATGAGCACTTCGGACCGGACCGTGCCCTGAACGGGAGAAGAACGAACAAGAACAACGAGACCTGTAATGTGCACAACATGATGAAGCTCGCTTCAATGCTCTTCATGGTAACGGGAGATGTGAAGTACGCGGATTTCTACGAAAACGGCTACATAAATTCCATTCTTGCTTCACAAAACCCCGTAACGGGAATGACCACCTACTTCCAGCCCATGGCATCGGGCTACTTTAAGGTCTTCAGCAGCAGATACGAAAATTTCTGGTGCTGTACGGGAACGGGCATGGAGAATTTCTCCAAACTGAATTACGGTATTTACTACAAAAAAGATAATTGCATATGGACCAATATGTATTTAAGCTCGGAAGTCACCTGCCTTGACATCGGACTCACTCTGATCCAGGATTCTTCCGTACTTTGGGGCGGTAACAGCAGCATCGAGCTTCTCTGTGACGAAGAAGTCGTTCATGCCACTCTTGCCTTCAGGATCCCTGACTGGGCGGCGGGAAAGATGGAGATCGCGATTGACGGAAGCGAGGCCGAATACGATGAAGAACAGGGCTTTGCAAAGATAGAGAGAGACTGGATCAGCGGAAGTGTGATAAACATTACCATTCCCATGGAGATAAAGGCTCACGCTTTGCCCGACGATCCCAACGTTGTGGGATTTAAGTACGGACCGGTGGTCCTTTCGGCAGATCTTGGAAATAAAGACATGACAGAGACCGTTACCGGTGTTCAGGTTTCGGTTCCCGAAAAGAAGCTCAGGGACAATGAGGAGATCAGGCTTCCTCAGGGTGTTTCACGGGATGAATTTCTTAGGGACATCAGGGAACACATGATAGAGACGGGAGACATGGAATTCATGATAGAAGGATGCGATCTGGTCTTCACACCTCATTATAAAAAGTACAATACAAGATACGGAATATACCGTAAGCTGGTATAAAATAAACCCCGAAGCATTTGCTTCAGGGCATTTTTTCTGCTGATCAGAGTGCTTTTTTGATGGCGGCAAGGAGCTCGTCGTATTCTTCAAAAGCGGGAAGATCGGGATTGTCTGCCTTGATCTTGTCGGTACTCTTAAAAAGAAAACCTGCCTTGCTTGCGCGTATCATACCCAGATCGTTGTAGCTGTCACCGGATGCGATGGTTTCAAAGCCGATGGACTGTAAAGCCTTAACTGTTGCCAGCTTCGACTGTGCAATTCTCATACGGAAGCCTGTGATCTCTCCGCTGTCGGCAACTTCAAGGGTGTTGCAGAAGATAGTGGGCATTCCCAGCTTCTTCATGAGAGGAGCGGCAAACTGTGTGAAAGTGTCACTTAAGATGATGACCTGAGTGAGACTTCTGAGTTCATCCAGGAACTCCTTTGCTCCGGGCATGGGATCGATGGTTGAAATGACGTCCTGGATCTCTTTTAAACCGAGACCGTGCTCTTTTAATATGCCTAAACGCCAGTTCATTAACTTATTGTAATCAGGTTCGTCCCTTGTAGTCCTCTTCAGTTCGGGAATTCCGGATGCTTCGGCAAATGCGATCCAGATCTCCGGTACAAGAACGCCCTCCATGTCAAGGCAAACGATGTTCATGTCGCTCATATCATAACCTCCGATGAAATGTATTTCACACATTGTATATCATCGTTATTTTTTTTGCAATCAAACTTTTTATTTTTATGTTGTGTCGTTAAGGAAAAAATAGTATGATTACACAGTAAAAAAATCGAGATCTCTTAATCGATATTGAAAGGGAGCAAACATATGATCGGTATAGGATTTGACAACGACAAGTATCTTAAGATGCAGTCGGAGCATATTCAGGAAAGAATTAACAGTTTCGGCGGAAAACTTTATCTGGAGTTCGGCGGAAAGTTATTTGACGACTTTCACGCATCAAGGGTTCTCCCGGGGTTCAAGCCCGACAGTAAGATCAACATGCTGGTAAAATTAAAGGAGGATGCTGAGATCATCATCGCCATCAACGCCGGTGACATTGAAAAGAACAAGGTCAGAGGCGATCTCGGCATCACTTATGATATGGATGTTTTAAGACTTATTGACGCTTTCAGGGGCTACGGCCTTTTCGTGGGCGGAGTGGTAATGACACAGTACGCAGAGCAGCCCGCTGCTGTGGCTTACGCAAAAAAACTGGAAAGCCTGGGCATCAAGGTTTATCACCATTACAAGATTCCCGGTTATCCCGCTAACATTTCTTTGATAGTCAGTGACGACGGTTTCGGCAGAAACGATTATATCGAAACGACTCATCGTCTTGTGGTGGTTACGGCTCCCGGTCCCGGAAGCGGTAAGATGGCCACCTGTCTTTCACAGCTTTATCATGACAACAAGAGAGGGATCAAATCAGGATACGCTAAATTCGAGACCTTCCCCATCTGGAACCTTCCTTTAAAGCACCCTGTAAACATGGCATATGAAGCGGCAACGGCCGATCTCAACGATGTTAACATGATCGACCCTTATCATCTTGAAGCCTATGGAAAGACCACCGTAAACTACAATCGTGACGTGGAAGTTTTCCCTGTGCTTAATGCAATGTTTAAATCCATTCTTGGAGAATCCCCTTACAAGTCTCCTACGGATATGGGCGTTAACATGGCGGGCAACTGCATTGTGGATGACGGAGTCTGCACAAGTGCTTCCAGGGAAGAGATCATAAGACGTTATTATGCGGCACTCTGCAACAGGAGAGCGGGAAACGGTTCTGACGCTGAAGTGCTTAAGATAGAACTTATCATGGAACAGTCCGGCATCAGCGTTTCCGCAAGAAAGGTTGTAGGAGCGGCAAATCTTAAAGCAGAGCTTACAGGTGCTCCCGCCGCTGCTGCGGAGCTTCAGGACGGAACCGTGATCACCGGAAAGACCAGCTCTCTCCTGGGTGCATCCTCTGCACTTCTTCTTAACTGCGTAAAACATCTGGCAGGCATTCCGGATGAAGTGGAACTCATTTCCCACACCATAATCGAGCCTGTTCAGAAGCTTAAGACAGGAGTTCTCGGTAATCATAATCCCAGACTCCATACGGACGAGCTTCTCATCGCTCTTTCCATCTGTGCGGTTACGGATCCCAAGGCAGCCAAGGCTCTCGATGTTTTGCCCCAGCTTCGCGGCTGCGAAGTTCATTCCAGCGTTATGCTTTCGGAAGTCGATAAGAATGTCTTCAGAAAGCTTGGAGTCAACCTGACCTGTGAACCCAAGTATCAGACCCAGAAGCTTTTTCATCATTGATGCTTTAATACCTGTAGGACAAGGAGTGATATATAATGCTTGATGTTTTAAAGGCTGTTTTGTACGGTATCCTGGAGGGTATCACCGAGTGGCTGCCCGTGAGCAGCACGGGACATTTGATCCTGCTCGAAAAACTGATCCCTTTTGAAAACACGTCACCGGGCTTTTTTGATATGTTTGACGTGGTCATTCAGCTGGGAGCCGTTCTGGCGGTGGTGGTCCTCTATTGGAAAAAGCTTTGGCCCTTCGCCCTGACGGGAGCGGAGAGAAAAGAAAATGAAGGCGCGTTCATTAAGAAAAACACATTTTTCATGTGGCTTAAGATCATTGTTGCCTGCCTTCCCGCCGCAGTTATAGGAATACTTCTTGATGATCTCGTCAATGAACATTTCTATAATGAGATATCTGTGGCTGTGGCACTGATAGTGTTCGGTATCATCTTCATCCTTGTGGAAAAGTTCGTGGTGAGTAAAGGCACTTCCAAAGTCAAAGAGGTGGCTGACATCACAATGATGATGGCACTGGAGATCGGTATCTTCCAAATCCTGGCGGCCATCTTCCCGGGAACTTCAAGATCCGGAGCCACCATCATCGGAGCACTTCTCATAGGCATATCCAGACAGGCGGCGGCAGAATTCACCTTTTTCCTTGCTGTTCCCGTAATGTTCGGAGCCAGCCTTCTGAAGATATTGAAATTTGGTTTCGGATTAACAGGGCATGAGGCTGTGGTGCTTCTTTTGGGCTGCATCGTTTCCTTCGGCGTGTCCCTTGTGGT
>JAEEGI010004434.1_pt1 | contig 32867 bp, 23 predicted proteins | sample 8958751 | NCBI WGS metagenome assembly JAEEGI01 (sample SAMN16246545, study PRJNA631951) | gut metagenome | biome: gut microbiome; feature: rumen; material: KS-attached | host: Bos | place: Iran: Karaj | collected 2018-10
TGTTATATTCGAATGAAGAATTAAGAATAGTTCTTTAAAATTTATAGATAATTCTTCATTTAAATATTCTTTATTTACGTTATTTGAATAAATATCTTTTAAAATATTTTCTTTTTTTTCTTCTGGAATTTTTGATTTAAATTGAAGGATTATTTCATATAATTCATTTAATGTTATTTCTTCTTTTTGTTCTTCTTTAAAAAATTTTAATAAATTTAAAGGTGAAATTTTTTTAAGATGTTCTTCAGGATTATTTGGGTCAATATTATATTTATTAAAAATTTCTTCAATATAATAATCTTTCATATAATTTAATATGTAATTTTTAAATTCTTTTTTTTCAATAAAACCACTTTTATCTTTATCTAAATTTGTAAAATCAGAATTAATTTCTTTAGAACTCATTCCTAAATTTAATTCATTACAAAAATTAGTAAAATCATCAATATCCCAATGATTATCATAATCACTATCATAATAATTCCAAATTTTATTAATTCTTTTTTTCATTGAAGGATCATCAATAAAAATATAATTTTCAAATAAACCAATAATTCCAGAAAGAAATAAATATAATTCCTCTTCTTTTTTAAAAAGAAAGTCATAAGAAATTTTATTAAAAACAATATGACAAATTGCACTACTTAAAATTTTATAATCAGGATTATTTTCCATAAATAAATCAATATTAACATTTTTAGAATCAAAAGAAATTCCAAAAATATCAGTTAATCTTATAATTTCAATAGTATCATCAATACTTACTAAAGTTAAATCTTCTTGCTCTGGTTCAATTTGATAAATAAAATATATTGAACTTTCACCATTTTTTATTATCGTTGCTGTTGTTCCATATATTATTGTATTTAACCCTTTTTCTATATTAATTTCATAATTTCTTTCTAATAAAAAATCCTTTATTGTTGTTATCAAATTTAAATGTGTTAAATTATATCTTTTTTTATCTAAAGAATCTATTATACGTATTTGATGTGATTCCATTTTTCTGAAAAAAATAATTAAGTTTTTAATTATATTTAAGTAAAATATATATTTTATTATTCATTTTTTATTATAGTATTTTTTTTATCAATTATTTTTACAATAAATATATAGATCTTTAATGGAAAAAAGGATTCAATAAATGTTTAAAAGATTTTAAAACGATTTTTAAAATGCTTTAAAATGATTTTTTTTAAAAAATAAAAATGTAAAAAAAGAATTAAAATGTTTTAAGATAAATTATTTAAAATATAAAGTCCCTTCATATTAAGAATTTTACCCAAGGAAATATTTACAAACTAAACCGCCATTAGCTAAAAATTAATATTATATATTTAAACACTTTATATATCAATTATAACCCAAAATTAATATTAACCAACCTATACTTTAATAAATTAAAGCAAATTTAAAATTCATTGTATTTTCTAATATCAAATTTTTTCCTTGAAATTTTTTTTAACATATCAAGGATATATAATTTTCCTTCTACATTAATTTCTTCTTGATTTTCTTGAAGATATTCTTCTTCATCACTTGAATTATCAACTTCATTATCAGTTTCTTGATTTGAAATAGATTCAATAAAATAAATATTTTTTCTTTTTTCATTTCCTAATATGAACTTATTTGATACTCTTTTTTTTGAACATAAAATCAAAGGAGATGGTTGTATTTCTGGAATTTTTTTTGAAATTATTGGAGAATTCAATAAATCATTTATTTCATTAACATTATTTGATTCTTCAAATATCTTTAAATTATTTGACATTAATATTAATTAATATAAAAAGCTAAGTCTAATATATAATTTGGAATCAAAATTATATTTTTATTTTTTAAATAATTTTTTTTTCTTGAAATAAACAAGAAAAAGATGAATGAAGTAAAAGATAATAGAAATGAATTTATCGAACAATTTCAAAGAGAAAAAGGGTTTTCTTCAAAATATAATTTTCAAAATACAAATATGGATAATAATATTAAAAGTGAAAGATGGAATGAATTATATAATTTGAATAAAATAAAACAAGATAAATTAAGAGAACAAATTGAAGAAAAAAAAAGGAAAGATGAAGAAGATTTGATTCATGAATGTACTTTTACTCCAAAAATAAATAAAAATTTAGGTTTTAGTGATAGTTTCTCAATTACTAATAATAATTATTCTAAAAATGATAGTTCATATTATTTAGATTATTTCCAGAGACAAGAAATCTGGAATCAAAAAAAACAAAATAAAATAAATATCTTATCAAAATCATTAAATGATAAAAATATGAAAGAGTGTTATTTTTCTCCTGAAATAAATAAAGATAATTATTTAAATAAAACAAAAATAAATTTGAAAACAATTAATATATTAGAAGATCCAGAATCTTATAATCAATATATTAAAAGACTTAAAAATAAAAGAAATATGGAAGAAATTAAAAAAAGAATAGAAAGATTAACTCCTGGATCGGGTTTGATTTGGGATAATAAGCCAAAAAAATTTAATTTAAAATATGATTATAGAAATCATTCTATTACTAATAATATTTTACCAAGAAGTAAAAGTAATAGTAATTTAAATTTAGAAAATCAAGATGATAATATAAATATTATGAATTATAAAAATATTGATAAAAATGATTATTATGAAAAAGTATATTTAAAAAATAATTTTGACCCAAACTTTAATCTTTTTACTAATACAATTAATTTAGTTAATAATCATAAAATTCGTAATAATGTGAAAAAAATTGAAAATAATAATATATTTAATAAACCAATTGACTATAATAAAGCTATACAATTATTACATAATGAATTATATTCTTTTGATCTTTTAAAAGAAGAGACTTTTTGAAAAAAATTTATAAAAATAAAATTCGTTTTTTTATTTATATCAAAAAATTAGTTTATTTAAAAGATAAACGAATTAAATTAATATTCTTTTTGTGTATCATGAATTATCAAAATTAATATTTATTATAATAAAAAACCAAATTCAATGATTATTTATTATTATTATTATTGATTTTTTTTTGTAAATCATCTTTTAAACTCATAAAGTGAACAGCAAGTTTATATAAAGACTCACTTATTAATTTATGTTCTTCATTTACTCTAAATTTTTGTTCTTCATAAGATTTTTTATAAAATTCTAAATCTTCACCTTTATCTTTTTCATTTTCTTCTTTTTCATCTTTTAAATTTTTTATCATTTCATCTTTTTGTAAATTTTGTAATTTCAAATTTTGAATTTCATTTTTTAATCTAATTATTTCTGCATCATTTGAATGACTATTAATTGAATTATAATTATTATTAGTTGTACTTTTAATATTTCCTTTTTTAGATAAAGCATTATTTGAATTTTCTGTTTTTAATTTATCAATTTCTTTTTGAAGTGCTTTATATTCATTAATAAGATTTGTTTTTTCAGTTAACATTTTTTCATTTAAATTTTTATGAGAAATTAATTCACTTTTAAATTTATCTATTTCATTTTTATTATTTATTAATGTTTCTTGTAGTTCTTTTTCTATTTTATTTTTTTCTGATTTTAATTTATCATAATCAATTTTTAGTTTTTGGAAATTTAATTCAACTTTTTGAATTTCTAATTCTGCTTTTTCTTTTTCTATTCCTAATTTTTCATTTTCTATTTTTAATTTTTCTTTTTCTTGAATTAATTCATTATATTCTTTTTCACTAATTTGTCTCATTTCTTCTTCAGACATTTATTTATTAAAATGCAAAAAAACTAATTTTATTTTATATAATTTTTTCAAAAATAATAAAAATATTTTTAATAAATACCTTATAGTTTTTAAAATAAGAAATTGAATTAGATTTTAATGTTATACAATTAAATTAAAATATTCTAATACTAAATAATTTTCATGAATTATTTATTTCAATCAACAAAGATTAATTATTGATTGTCACTTCAAATTTCCCTTCAACTTCTTTTCCATTTTGTAAAATATTAATATAAAAAAAATGTAATTCTTCTGGAGTATCAATACTTTTAATATTATTTATTTCATTATCTTTATTACTTTCATTAGAATTAATAGATTTAGTTATTTTCTTATTAATTGAACTTTGAGTAGAAACAATTTGTTCATTAGAATTAATACTATTTGCATTAATAACTTTTTTATTTTGAGTTACAATATTATTTGAAGTCCCAGTTTGAGATTTTTGATTTTTAACTCTTTTATATAATTGATTATAAATTACTTTAATATTATTTACTGAAGTACTAGATTGTGTTAAAGGATTATTTAAATGTTCTGTAAATGAATTAGTTGATATGTTTTTATTTTTAAAATCATTTTTAATTAAATTATTAAATTTATATTTTTGAGAATTAAAAGAATTCCTTAACACATTTGATGATGAATTATTATTACTAGAAGAAAATAAATAATCACTTTCAGAAAAAGTATTTCTTTTACTTCTAAAATTTTTTGTATTTGAATTTGCTTTTCTTAAATAATTTTTACTTGAATAACTAGGAGTATATGAAGATATATTATTTTTTTTATTATTCATATTTGAAGTAAATTGAGAAAATGTTAAAACTTGAGAATTAATTGCTAAATTTGGTTTTTTAATATAATTATTTTTTTCAAGTTTTTTATTTACTCTTTCTGAATTATGATTAGACATTAAATAATTATTCTGTCTATTTGAAGAATAACTTTTATATAAATCATTCATTAAATTATTATTTCTAAAATTTGAAAGATTTGAATTATGATTAAAATAATTGTTTAATTGATTGTTATTATCATTATTTGTTTTCATAATTCTTTGAGTTTCAGATAATAAATTTGTAATATTTAATTTAGTTTGTGTCATAGGAGACATATATGTTATATTTTTCAATTTTAAATTTTTTTTGTTTAATCCAGTAGAAAAAGACATAATGAATTCCTTTTATTATGAAAAAAAAATTATTTTTTAATAATTTTCTTATTTGATTTTATAATAATAATATAATGAGATTTATTTATATTTATTTTCCAGATTTAAGAATTTAAAATTTTTAATTATAAATGAAAAGGTATGAAAGATTAAAAAAATTAGAAGATGAGCCAATAAAAGAAGAAAATGATAATGAAGAAAATAATGAGCAACAAACTTCAAGTTATAGAAGAAGAAATAGAAGAAGAATTGAAAATAATGTTAATCAAATAATAAAAGAAGAAAAATCAGATGAATTTAAAGAAGAAGAAACTTCATCTCCTTCTTCTTTAATTCGAAGAAATAAAAAAAGAAATGAAAATGAACAAAAAGAAAAAAGCGAAGATATATTTAAAAATGTAAATAATGAACCAAATACAAATTCTTATAAAAGAAATAAAAGAAGACATAATAAATATATTGAACAAAAAGAAAAAGAGGAAGAACAAGAAAATCAACCTAAATATTATCAAATAAATAGTAGTAGAATAAATAAAAAATTAAATTTAAATGATTCAGAAAATAAAAAAGAAGATGAAAGTACAGAAATGAAGAATAAATATGAACATATGGAAATTAATGACGCGGAAAAAATATTATCAAAAAATTTAAAACAAATTTATTCTCAAATTAAAATAGATAATTCTGATTTTAAATATAATGTTTTTTATAAAAATTTCGAAAATTTAATTGATAGTATGGGAACTTTTGATAAAAAGAAAAAAGATTATGTTCCCATTAAAAATACTCAAGAAATTTTAGATAATGTTATATCTCCTGAGTTTCTTGTTGCAAAATATATAGAAAAATCAAAAAAATAATTTGTAGGGTTGTTTTTATTTTAAATTTAAAAAAAAATTTTTAAATAATTCATTTAATTTTATAAATTTTAAAACAAATGACATTTATTTAAAATAAAAATATCTGTTTTCCCTTTTATTTATACCTTTTTGAGATATCATATATTAGTTTAATATTTGTTGTAATATTCAATCTTCTTTTTCAAAAATAATATCTTTTATAAATTAATTTCAGAATACTTTTTATTTTATTGTATTTGTTATTAATATTTATTTATGGATTTATCATTTTATACATTCCCAATTATTTTAATCTAAAATTCTTATTTATAAAAGTTTGTTTGTTAAATTTATATAAAGAGATAGAGATAAAAGAATTAAAATGTAGAGAAATCAATTAATTGTTTTAAATGTTTCTTTAGAATATGTATATTTATCTCTTATTTTACAATGATATAATTTTATTGATGTAAGAATGTACTTCATTTTTCTTTAAATTCATTTCTTTTCTTTTGTTTTCCCTTTAATATCAACTTATATTTTTCAAATATTAAATTTAAAGGTTTTAAATTCTTCTCCTAATTTTTTTGATTTCTTAAAACTTATTATTATGAATATATTTTTTATATAAATTGAATTTATTTGATTCTTTAATATTTGTTTTACTTTTTTTTCTTTTTAATAAATTAATATTTGCTTTTTACTTTTTAATATTATTACTATATTGTTAATCCATTTTTTTTGAATTATATCAAGATTTCTATCTACAGAAGTTAAATCATATTTTTTGAATTTAAATTCCTCTAATTTATTTCATTAAAAATAATTACTATGGTTAACTCAATACTCTTATATTTTATTTTAATAAATTGAGATATAATTATTTTAAAGATAAAAAAAAAAATAAAATTTTAATTTCTATTTTTAAAATAGAAAGTATATTATTAATTATAAAATAATTATCTATAAGGAAAAAAACACAATAAAATTTAAAAATCTTTTATACATATAAATTCAAAAAATCAGATTAAAAAAGAAGGAAAAAAGTGGGAAAAAAATAGTATACTTACCATCAAACATTACTAATAATATTTTTCATCATCTTAACAAATTCATCAAAACTCAAAGAACCATCATGATTAATATCATTTTCATCAAAACATTTTTGTAATTGTTCTTGAGCTTTAACATTCGTTTTATTTTTTTCATTTTGATAAAATAAATTTTTAACTTCTTCTAGAGTTATATTTCCATTACCATCTCTATCAAAATAATTAAAAGCAAATTTAATAAAATCTCCATTTAAAAAATATTCTTTGTCCACAGCAGCTCTGATAAATTCTTCATATTCAATATATCCGTTATGATCAGTGTCTAAATGTCTAAAAATTAATTCTACATCTTGTTTTAATTTATCTCCTTCACTAGCTAAATAACTTTGTAATCCATTAAATAATTCTTCTTTTGATATTTTTCCATCTCCATTTTCATCAATATTATTAAATAGTTTTATTGCATCATGAGCTTGATTTAATTGAGTATTATTATGAACTAAATATGCAATAACTGCACATCTTAAAATATTATCACTTCTATAATTAATTAAATTTCTAATTAATTTTATTGTATTTATTTCATTGATTGAATTTATATTATTCATTTCTTTTATTATTTCTATATTAAACCAACTATGTTTTAGAGCTTCTTCTGCACTTAATCTTTTTTTTGTATCTAAAATTAATAATTTTTTAATTAAATCTTTTGCATTTTCTGATATAATTCCCCAAGGATAGCTTTCTAAATCATATTTTCCTTTGTGAATATTTTCAAAAAGTTCTTTTTCATTTTTACCGTTAAAAGGTACTTTACCACATAACATAAAATATAAAATAACTCCACAAGACCATAAATCACATTTTTCATTATAATTTTTATTTAAAACTTCAGGTGCTATATAATAAGCACTTCCAATTAATAAATGTTCTTTTTTAGTTTTAGAAAAAACTTTCGCAGTTCCAAAATCTATAATTTTAATTGGATGAAAACCGTTTTTCATTCTTTGAACAATTAAAATATTTTCTGGTTTTAAATCTCTATGAACAATTTTCATATTATGACAATAATGAACAGCTAATAATATTTCTCTTATATAATAAGCAGATAATTCTTCTGTAAAAGGTGCTTTTGCTTTAATTTCATTATATAATTCTCCTTCTTGGCAAAACTCCGTTATTATATTGTATTCCATTTTTAGAGAAAAGAAATCAAGTATTTTTAAAATATTTGGATGATCCATCTTTTTTAGAAGTGCTATTTCATTTAATAAATTTTCTTCATTTATATGTGGATTTTTTTGTATAACTTTCATTGCAAAATATTTATGTAATTCTCTATGTTTAACTAAATATACTGTTCCAAATGAACCTGAACCTAAGATTTTTTCCCTAAAATATACTAAATCTGGTTCTTGAGAAGATTTTGTAACAAACACATTTGAATCTAATGATACTAACATTTTATTTATTTTTTTATTTGGAGTTGAACTTGGTTTATTATTATTTTGAGGAGAATTTAAGTCAAATGAATTTATTGTTGATTCAAATATCTCATTTGTTTCTTTAAATGTTATTTTACTTTTTTTTTTTCGAGGAATTATTGCTTTGTTTTTTTGATTTATTGTTACTTCATTTTTTTTTGATATACAGGCTGTACCCATTATTAAGAAATTTTGAATAATATTGGAAATTTATTTATTTTTAGTTATTTATGACGTGTATAAAAAAATTGTTTTTATATTTTACAAATTTTTAATATTTTAAAGCTAGAAAAATGAATTAATTTTACTATGTTTTATTTATTTTGTTTTCTTTTATAATATATGTTAAAATGTATAAAATTTTTTACTTATAATACCTTTATTTTTGTTGAAGAAAAAAATTCGATTTTCAATTTGAGAAGTTTTGAAATTTTAAATACTTTAAATTTAAATTTTTATGAAATATATTTTTTTTTTTAAATATCTTATCTTGAAATATTAAGAAATAAATTTTATATATCAATTTATATTCTCTGAATTATTTAATAATATATTAATTTAAAAAAAAGAATTAAATCTTAAAAAAAATCATTTCATCTTATATATTATTTATTGATAGAAAATTGTTATTTATACAATTAATTAAACCAAATGATATATATTTATCTAACTCCCATAAAATTTACATTAAACTTTATTTACATTATTTTTTTACTCTTTGTTTAAATCTTAAAGAATATTTTCAAATTTTGATAAAATTACTTTTCTTTTTTCTTTCTATTTTTCAATTTTTAATTGTGGTAAAAGTGTTCTTGGATTATTTTCCTATCACTAAAATCAATAAAAATCAATATTAAATTCTTCTAAATAAGATAAAATTACTTCAATATTTTTAATTTCTTTTTCTTCATTTTCCTTTTTTACATCAAATCTATTTTCTTTATTATTCCCAAAAATCATTTTTTTCAATTATTCTAATCATTTCATCATATTCATTTATTATTTTCTTCCTTTCTTCATTATATTGTAAATATATCCTTAAAGATTTATGTAAAAATTTTTCAATAAATTCTTTAAAATAAATTGAAATATTAATAATCACTTTTTTAATCAAATAATTCACTATTTCTACTTATGACTTTAATATTAAATCTTATTTTTTCATTTAAACTAATTTCAAATACTCCAAAGTTATTATTTTTTTTTAATTTCTTTAATTTTTTTCCTAATATTTTTTATCGAAAGAAAAATAACGATTAATCATATTTTTTCTTTTCATCAATCATATCATCACATTTATATAAAAAATCATTTTGTCCAAATTTAACAGGTTTTAATAAAGGAGTAACATAATCAAAAAAAATAACTAGATAGAGCTATAAAAAATATAACTTTTGTAACTATATTTTGTATAATTAATTCTCAATTTATTAGGTAATTCTTATTAAAATTCCATTTTATCTTTTTGATTTCTATTCAAATCAAATTTAATAACTTTTTTTACTTTATCATATAATTCTCTATCTGTTTTATATTTTTTTTTGACATAAGTTAAATTTTAGATTTTTCATTCATCTCTTCTTTTTTTGAGCAATGGCATCAATAATTGAATTATAAGAGCCAATAATAAAACCATACATTAAAACTCTAATAAATAAATTAAAATTTTATCAATTATTGCCCTGCATTAATATCTTTATAACAACTTTTGTAACAGCCATTAAAATCTAATAAAAGCTTATAATATATATTTGAAAATTTGATCCATTAGTATATCCTAATCTAACTACCCAACAATTTGGATTTAAAACTTCTATTTTTACTAAAAACTTCAATGTACATATACTTAAATGTGATAATAATAAAAATGTTACTAAGAATATTATTTATTTTTTTTAACATTTCATTTGTTTTAAATTTCAAAAAATATTTTTGAACTTCCTCCTTTTTTCTTCTTTTCGATAAAAGAAGAACTTTAATTGATTTAGTTGATTTTTATAATTTGAATTTAAAATTTTGTGAATTTTGATGTGTCTCTTGATTTTCCTTGAATAAACAGCCAAACTAATTAAATCAATAATAAACTATCTTTTTAAATAATTCATTAATTTTCTTTTTTATCATAAAAAGTACAGAAGAAATTCAAAATAATATCAATCAACAAAAATAAATCAATTGTTATATATCAAATATCTTCGCATTAGTGTTTCCTTTAAAAATAATTTTACAAGTAGAAGTAATAGAATATAAAACTAATATTGAAATTAATATATCACATAATTTGAATTATATTCACTTATGTTTTCTACTTGTTCATTTTTCAAATATTTTTGTTATTTATCTTTTTGTTCAAAAATTTTGGAGAAATTTATTTTTGGTGTTTTATCTTCTTCAAATATTATTTTTGGATTAATGAATTTTGATTTTCTTTGAAAAATGCTGTTTTTTTAATAAACTTTTGTTATTATCAAATAATAAAATATGGAAATTTGATTTTATTGAAGTATTTAATTCTTTTTTTAATTTCTTCTCTTTTTGAACTTGTGAATAAAGAATTTAATATGTCTCTTATTACTTTATTAGAATTTTTTTAATTATTTGAGTTTATTATCATTTAAATTTTTATAAAATTTATAATTTAAGATATTTAGAAAAAAAATATATATTATAAAAATTAGTAAATCGTCTTTTTATATATTATTCTAAAAAATTATTTTTTAAATTTATAAATTTTATAATTATATTTTAATTGCTTTTTGATAATTAAGTTTTCTTTTCTTTTTATAAATATTATTTCCTTTTTTATTATTTTCTATTGTCTCTTTTTTATCTAATGAATTTTGTTTTTTTTCATTAGTATTTTTTATTAAAGTTGAATAATCTTTTATATTAACAGTGAAATTTTTTATTATATTTTGTTCTTTTAATGTTTTTTCTAAAACAGATTCTTTAATTAAATGAGATATTTCATCTTCTTCTTCTCCAGCTTTATTTTTAAATTTTAAATTTTTATAATTAACATTATTTAAATAATCTAATGATTGCGATAAACTTCTTAAGTATTTATTTTCTTTTATTAGTTCAGAAATTTTTTCTTTTATTTTTTTCTCTTTTTCTATATTTAATGAGTAATCATTTTTTAAGAAATAAAAAAGAGATATAGAAACTTTTTTTAAGTTTTTATTTTCTTTAATTAAAATATCAATTTGCTCTTTCAATTCTTTATTTCTTTCAGAATCTTTATATTTAAAAAATTTTGATGAAAAATATTTTATATTATCACAAAAAACTTTTTGTTGAATTTTTATAAATTTTATTAACAATTCAATTAAATTATTTTTTTGATTTAATTGAATTTGAAGATTTTCTTTTTTTAAAGAAGAATTATTTTTACAAAAAGAAAAAGAGATTTCTTTTGATTCAATGAATTTATTATTCATGTCATATTCATTATCATTTTTCATATCAAATGTAATATTATTAATAAAACAAGTTGTCGTATTTTCTAATTTATTATTTGATAAGTTTCTTTTAATAATCTTATTTGAAATTCTTAATGGAAGTTCTTTAATATTATTATTAGAATTTATATAATTATGATTATTTATTTTATGATCTTTAATTTTATTTTTATTCGAAATAAAAAATTTAAAGTCCTTTGTCATTGGTTGATATAAATTTAAACTTCTATTCATATATTTATTCTTATAATTTTTAATTGTTTTTTTTTTCATAGGATTTTTATTTTGTATTTTATCAAATTCAGTTTTTAAATTATTAATCATTTTATCAAAGCCTCTTTGAGTTTCTAATCCACTTATAATTTTAGGACTTTTACTTCTTTTTTTATTTTTTTCAAATTTTTTATCAAAATATTTTTTTACATTTAAAGATTTAAAAGGTGATATACTTCTTGAAACTGGACTTTGAAATAAATTTAATAATTCATGTCTACTTTTATTATTCATTGTTAAATTTCCTATTGAAATATTTTTTGTATTTTTTTTTGTTATATTCACTTTTACATTATAATTATTTATTATTTGATCTTTTTGGTTCCCTTCTGTTAAATTTTTTATAGTAAAAAAATCTCTTGAAAAATGATGAGTTTTCCCTAAATCAGCATTATAATTTCTATTTATATTCATAAATTTTTTTTTTAAATTAAAATCAGGAAACATTTTGTTTTTATTTTTTTTTGAATTTTTATTATTTTAAAAAATCAAATTTAATTTTTTACAAGTTTATCAAAAATTGATATAAAAATTAATATTATACAAATTAATTTTTTAAGTCACAAAAACAATAATATATAATTATATATAATAATTTTTATATATTTTAATCAAATTTATATAATAAAAATTGAAAGCTAAATTTATAAGTATTCTAAAACTCATAATATTTATATAATATTTTATTCATTTTCAAGATTAATAAATTCTCTTTGAAAATTACTGAAATCTAAAGATTTAATTAAATTTCTTCCTCTTGTTGTAAACTCATTTTTCAATAAATCACCAGAATTAGGTGAATTTTTTCTTTTCAAGTATAATTTTTTATTTGGATTAATTAAAACATTAACTTTTCTTGCAGTTTTTAAACTCATTCTTCTTTTTATTTTTTGAGGTGGTTGGTTATTTTCGTTCTTTGATACATTTAGTTTTAATTCATCAAAAGATATTTTATCTTTAAGTTTAAAACTTTTTTTATTTACATTATTATTATATTGAGTAAAAATTTGATTTTCTATAGTTTTCATATTTACATTTACTAAAAGTTTTGGAGTTATTAATTCTTTTTTAATCAGAAAATTTGTTTGAGTTAAATTTTTATTCCCTGTTCTAAAACTATTTATTTTATGAAGAGAAATATTTGAGTTTAATATAGTATTTATAGAATTATTTAAAGAAATTTGGGGCATATTATTTGAATAATAATTATTATTTTCTTGATTTATGGTCTTAAAATTTTGATTTATTTTATTTTTATTTGAATAATCAATTATTTGTACTAAATTTATTCTATCATTTTTCTCTTTTTCCATTTTTTCTTTCATATTTTCTTCTAATTCTTTCATTTTTATTTCTTGTTCTATTTTACTTTTTTTCTTCATTTCTTCATTTTTTTTTCTTTTTTCTTCAATTCTTTTTAATTCTAATTCTTTTTCTTTACTTTCTCTTTCTTTAATTAAATCATTTAATAAAACTTCTTCTTCTCTTCTTTTCCTTTCTAATTCTTTTCTTTCATTTTCTCTTTTAATTTTTTCTTTTTCTTCTTCTTCTTTTCTAATTTTTTCTTCATCTAATACCAAATCTGCTTTTATATAATCAAAGACATTTCCATTTTTCATTTTTGGAATAAATTCTCTAACATCATTTACATCACTCAAAAATTCCAAATATGGAATAATTTTAATTAATTCTCTATCATTAATATCATTCAACCAAGATTTAATAGGAATACCATTTTCACTATTTAAAATATAACAATTAGGATTATTATCAATAATAATAATATCATTCATATTTCTATTTAATTTTTTTAAATCTTTTGTAAAACTATTATTCATAAAAGAACAATGTTCTCTAAATAATTTAAAATTACATAATTTTTTCTTATCTAATTGTTCAATTATTGGAATTGCATATTGTGATAAACTTGCGGTAAAAATAACAATTTCAAATAATTTTGACATTTTATCTAAAAATTCTTCTACTCCAGGTCTTATTAAAACATGGATTTGCATTTTTCTATTTTCAATAACTAAATCTAGACATATATCAAATTTTGAATTTTCTAAATTAAAAAAATTACTGTGTATTAAAGTTTCATCTAAATCTAAAACTAATGTTTTTTTAAAATTTGAAGTTTTATCTGGTAAAAATTTTTCTAAGGTACATGTCGGTTCTTTAATTTGTTGTTTTGAATCTATATCTTCTGGATTAGTAAATGTTTGATATATTTGAGAATTAATTTCATTTAAATCCTGATTTATTTGAGTTTGAAAATTTTCATTTTGGTTTAAAACTTCCATCATACAATTTTTTTATTGACTATTATTAAAAAAATTTAAATTAAAAATCGTTTTGATAAAAAAAATTACAAAGATAAATTTTTATATTATTATTAAATTTTAGGTTATTATAAATATTTTAATATTTTACTTTATTCTTACTAATTATAGTTCTTTTTTTATTATCATTAGATTTAATTATTTGTTTTTTATTTTTCCTTTATAAAAAATTAAATTAGTTATTATTTTAATTCATTAAAGAAAAAAAAAATGAATAACAATAATTAATAATGTAATATGAAATTAAAGCAAAAAGAACTAATATAATATTATAATTATTATTTTGAATTCTTTGTATTTTCTTAATTCATTTGAGAAAATTTCAATTTCTCCTTTTCCAATAATAACATCCATCATTATTGGACCAATATATTTTTTATTGTATGAATAATGAATTTTCTCCAAATTTAATATATGTATTTGTATCTTTATCATATATTAAGTTTCCTATTGATATATTATTTTCTTTTGATATTTATATTCTTTTCCTATTATAGTATTATTTTCTTTATTTATATGACCTATAAAAGTATTTCCTTCAAAATTTTTAATTTTCATTATATTCATTATTATTCAAAAATATTGTTTCTAATTCAACTTTATTTATATATGTTATTTTACCTAAAACAAAAAATTTCCATTTCTAAAATTTCCTTCCCTTTGAATCATAAGTAAATTTCCCTTTTCCATTTTGTAAATTATTTTCAAAATTTCCTTCGTAAATATCATTATTATTATATTTATTTATTCCCTTTCCCTTCTCTCTTATTATTTTTAAAATAATCTTGATAATTATCTCTATTATTATATTTCATTAAACCAAAACCTTCTTTTATTTTATCTAATTTTTTCCCTTTTTATTCTCCTTTATATTTTCCTTTTCAGTTTTGAAACAAATTATATTTTTAAATTTACTAAAAATATTTAATGATCTTTTATATTCTAAAACTATTTCTAATATTGGAGTATTTATTTTATATTCATTTATATTATTTGAAAATAAATTGCTTTTATCAAAAGGACATTTTTTATTTGAATGAGTATTTAATATTCCGAATAAACATGTTTTACATATTGTATGACCACAATTTAATATTATTGGCTGGGATTTTAAATTATCATATTCTTCAAAACATATTCCACATGTTATATATTCTGTTATATCAAAATTGTTATTTGGTAAATTTGATTCCATTTTTTTAAGTAAATTTTTTAAAAAAATTTTATTTTTAAGTATGTATTGATATAATTTAAATATAAATTTTTTTATTTTTTTATTCTAAATATTAATGAATGTTTAAATGAGAAAGAAATTTTATCTAAAAAAAATTAACAGAATTATAATTTATAATTTAAACAGTCTTATTATTGATAATGTAATAAGTAATTTTAAATATTTCAATAGATTTTTAAATATTTTTGATTTGTTGGAAATTAAATTATAAATTAAAATTTTTAAATGTTCAATTATTTTTTTAAAAAAATAAAAACACACTTAAAATAAATTCAAATATGGAAAAAAATTCAAAAAAAAAAAACAGATAATAAAACATATAATAAAAAAAATAAAATAGAAAAAATAATTAAATTTAAACCAAAAAATAAAAAATAAAAACTTTAAATAAAATAATAAAAATTGTCTAATATCAAGATAATATATAATACCATAATTGTCCTAAAAATATAAAATAATAAAATGCCAATCAAAAATAAATTTAAAATAGAAGAAACAGAATCAGAAAAAAAATATTTAACCAAAAAAACAAAGAGAACAATATATAAATCAAATTTAAAAAATTTAGGAAATAGATGTTCAATATGTTTAGAATATGATAAATATTCAGAACAAAAAAGTATTAAATGTAATAATTGTAATAGTTATTTTCATTTAAAATGTTATAATTTATATTTTTCAGAAAATAATTTTAAAAACGAAATTTTATGTGAAAATTGTAAAAAGAATAAAAATGGAAAAAATGAATGTAAATGTATTTTATGTGGAGATGAAAAAGGAATAATGAAAAATATAGAAAATAATATTTATGCTCATATTTTTTGTATAAGATATTTTAAAGAATTAAATAATACAAAAATAGAAAATTTTAGAATTTGGAGATTTAATTCAAAATGTAAAATATGTAAATCAATAATAAAAAATATTCCAGTTATAAAATGTAATAATACTAAATGTAAAAATTATTATCATATTAAATGTGCTATTCAAATGAATTTAATATTCAGTTTATCTTATCAAGAAGAATTTTTTAAAATTAAATATAATGAATTATTACCTTTTTATTGTAATAATCATAGTATTCATTTAATTAAAGATTATCAAAATTTTATTTATCAAATTGATTCTGTTATGCTTGAAGATAATATTAATGAAAATAATAAATTACAAAAAACTAATGAGAACTGTTTTCATAATGAAAATGTTAATTGTTCTAGAAATGATAATTTAAATAATAAAGAAAAAAATTATGATAAAGAAATTTTGGAAAAAAATATAAGTAAATTTCTAGAAATTAATCCTATTATTTATGATATTCAAAATAAAATGAAATTTAACAATTCAGAAATTAATTTAAAAAAAAATGAAGATTGTAATAAAACGGAAATTTATAATATTAAAATTGATAAGGAAGAAGAAGAAAAAAAAGATAATTTTAATATAAAAAATAAAAATATTGAAAATAAAAATGAACTTAAAATAATATCTTTTAGTGGTAATATTAATGTTGTTAAAAAAAATGAAGAAAAACAAGAAGGAAAATCAAAAGAAATAAATAATGAAATTATTTTAAAGGAAAATGAAGAAAATAAATTAAATAAAATTAAAGAAGAATTTAAAGAAAATGATTTTGAAAAAAAAGATAATAGTAAAAATAATAAAGAAAATAATTTTGATTATAAATGGACAATTAATTTAGGATTAGAAAAATTTTCATCTCCTATTAATACTCCAAATAAAAATATTGATATTTTTCAATTATATAATCAAATAAATAAAAATAGAATTTTTCCTGTTTATATTTTTAATAGAAATGGATATTAAGATAAAAGATTATTTTCCAAAGAAAATATATTATATATATTATTAAATTTTATATATTAATTTTTTTATAAATTTTAAAATTAGATTTTTTTTTTAATTTTCTATTTTTTTTGATTATCATTTAATTTTTAAATCGAAACTGGATAATTATTTATTTTTATACTTTCAAAAAAAATATTTAAATATTTATCCTGAAGTATTGTCATTTATAAAAATATAAAAATAAATGGGAAATTATTCAAATAAAAAAGAAGAATATATTGAAGAATATAGTAAGAGTCCTAGAAAATCTTATTTCACATTAAATGAAATTAAACAATATGAAGAAGAAATTAAAGATATGACTTATTTAGATAAAAAAGAATTATTCAAAAAAAAAATAAATAGTTTAGAATTTTCAATTGATAAATATAAAGATTATATAGAAATATTAAAATTATTAATATTAGATAACACAAATAAAGAAATATTAGAAAAATATATTATTTTTTTAAAAGAAAATAATGAATTATTTAAAAAAGATAATTTGAAAGATATGCCTAATTATGAAAATGAAATTGAATGTTATAAAATATGTTTTAGTGTTGAAGAATGTGAAAAATATTTTGGAAAAGGAATTAAAAATAAATCAGAAAAAGAAAATTTGAAAAATTTTTTAAAATTTATAATTTCGAAAAAAGATGATGAATTATATGATGAATTGAATAAAATGAAATTAAAAATATCTAAATTTAATCAACCAATTAATTTTGAAAACAAAGAATTATTTTATTATAAAAATTATGTTCTTATATTATATTTATTTTCCCCAATTGAAAAAAATAAAAAATATAATGTTTTAGTGAAAACTAGAAAAGAAATAATTAAATATATTTTAGATAATAATTTATTAGATAATGAAGATATAAATAAAGATGAAGAATCTTTCAATTATTTTATTATTTCTTTAATAAATTCATATGATTGTGATACATTTACAAAAAATATATTAAAATTAAAAATGTATTCAACAAAAGAATATGAAGAAATAATCTATAAAAATAAAAATATTTTTTTAGAATATGATAAAGAAAAAAAAGAAGTTTCAATAAGTAGTTCATATTTAACTTTTTCAGATAACAAAAATTTAAAATCAATAATAAATACAGAACAAATTACTTATGATATAATTTTATCACATAATTTTATTGATTTAGAAGATGTTTATAATTTTAATTATGCGAAAAATAATAATTTTTTTTTTAAAAACAAAGAAATTTTAAACAATTTTTTATTAAAAGTTTTTAATTCAAAAGTATTTGAAGACATTCACAATGAATTATATAATAATGAATATTATAAATCAAAGAAAAATATATTTAAAAATAAAAAAGTAATAGAAGATGTATTAAATAAACATATTTTTTTTTATCCTTTTGATATAGAAGATTCAGGATGTACAGATAAATTATCTTTAAATATATTTTTTCCTATTTATAAATATCAAAATACAAATGTAAAAAGTGCTCAAATTAAACAAAATTTTAAATATTATTTCGAAGTATTAAAATTAGGAAGATGTATTGATATATTATATCATGAAATAAATCATTGTATTCAAATAATTTATCATTTTAATAATAATGGGTTTTCAAGTATTTATACGCCAATAAGAAAAAATTTAGGAAAAAAAAGAGAAGGAGGAAACTATATTGAAATGTTATTATTTGGAAGAACAATTGAGAAATTAACATTAAGTGAAGCAATGTATATTTTAAATCAAAAAAATTATGATAAAACATTAGAACAATTTAAAGAAGGATTTATTAAAGTAAAAAATTTAGAAAATATGGATGATTTAGAAGCAAATGGTGTATTTAAAGATATTATTTCTAAAATTACAATAAAAGAATCAAAATATGGTTATTATAATGATTTAAAATCATTAGTAATAGAAAAAACATTCTCTGATGAGCCTATTTTTATACAAATCACAAAATCTGATAGATGTACTCTTGGTGGATTTTAATATATTATAATTGATATAAATACTTTATTAAAATATAAAAAATGTAAATTCACAAAATCATTTATTTTTTATCTAATATATCATTATTATTTATCTAGTTATTATATTTTTCTTTGTGAATAATATTATATATATTAAAAAAATTTTTAATATTTCATATATTAAAAAAAAAAATTAATATTTAATCACTTTCATATAACTCTTTAATTCTACTAATATTTAATAAATCATCATCTTCATTGATTTCTTTTTCTAATTTGAAATAATCATATATTTCATTTTGTTCATTTTCTCCAATTCCAATTCCATTATCTTTAAAAATTTCATAAAAATCATTTTTTTTAATTCCTTGAATTTCACTATTTCCAGAATAAACATTTATAATTTTATCAAAAATAACATCATTTAAATCTTGATTTTTTTCATTTAAAGAAATTTTCAATTGTTTAAATAAATTTATAATAATTTCATTATTTTCACTTAGATCATTATTAATAATTGTTTCAATAATAGAATAATTTAAATCAAGCATAGAATAATTTTCAGGAACAGAACTTTTCATTTTATAAATTAAAAATTCCATTAAATCATCATTTAACTCAACTCCTAATTTATCAGTAATTTTTTTAAAATTTAATATACTAATAATATTATCATTATTAATATCTTTTTCTTTTAATTCTTTAATTAATTCAGGATATTTTTCTAAAGAACTTTTAATTTTAAGCAAAAATTCATTTTCATTAATTTGAGAATAATCAATTATATTATCAAAAATAATATATAAATGTTCAAAAAATTTATCAATATCATCTTCAATTCCATCAATTATTTTTCCTAAGTAATTATATATAATAATAATATCATCATTATTTTTTATTTTCATATTATTTATTATTAATTCTGCAAATGGTTTTATAAAATCATCTCTTGAAATTTCATTATCTGTTTTTGTATTTTCTTCAAAAGTTTTATATATTTGATTAACTTCTTCAAATAAATTTTCTTTTTTAACATTATTTGCTTCTAAATTTTTTAATATTATAAAATCTAAAGATTTAAATAATTCTTCTTCTTCATTTTCTTTATTTTCACTAGTATTTTTCATTTGAATAATATCATTTAAATTATCAACATATTTAATATCTGAATTTGTATTTTGTATATTATTATTATTTGAAGTTTGTTGATTATTAATATTATTTGTTGAATAATAATTAGTATTATTTTCAATAGAATTTATATTATTATTATTTGTTGTGTTTGGATTTGAAAATGATCTTATTAAATTTGGAGATGAATTATTTATTACTCCATTATTATATCCTCCTTCTTCTAATATTTGATTTATTTCACAATTATTTTCTTTTAGAAAGTCTTCATATATTTTATTTTTTATTTGAGAATCTTTTAATAAATTTTTTAATAATAATATTTTATTATCTTCTTTCTTTTCATAAGGTCTTATATCTTTTATTAAATTATAATCCATTGATTTTAATACATGTAAATTTTCTTTTTCTAAATTTTGAGAATTTAATTGATATTTATTTAATTGTTGTATTTCTTTACATTTTTGTTCATATAATCTTTTATATTCTATTATTTGCTTTTGTAATTCTATTATTTTTTGTACATTATCTTTTTGTTGAACTAATATATTTTCTCTATCTTTTTTTTCTAATAAATATTTTTCATTATTTATTTTTAATTTATTATTTACTATTTTTAATTTTCTTTTTTCCTTTTCTTTTTTTTCTAAATTATTATTCACTCTTAAAATTTCTTGTTTTAATTGCTTATTACTTATATTTAATTCATCACAATTTTTTTGTAATGAATTAATTAATAAATTTTGTTGAATAAATTTATTTTTAAAAATTTGTAAATTATTCATTTTTTGATTTGAAGATTGAATTTGTTCTTGACTATTTAAATATAAATTTTTCATTTTTTCTAATTCACTTTTTAAAACATCACATTCAATTTGAATTTCTTTAATTTTAGTAATTTTAATATTTGCTTTTAAAATTTCATTTTCTTCGCATTTTTTTTTATAAAGTTTTTTCATTTCAAAATATTTTTCTTTACATAAAGTTAAAAGAGTAGATTCTTTTCCTTTTTCTAAATTATTTATATTAACTTTATCAATATCATTATCTTTAATAAAATCATTAATAATTTTATTTTTTTTTTTTATTTCCATTTCTTTTTGAATGATATTACTTTTAGATTCATCTAATTCTTTTTTTAATTTATTTATTAAAATTTTCAAATGAACTGTATTTTCATATAATTCTTCTTTTTCAATTGATTTTCCCATTCCTTTTGATAATTTTGGATTATTTGGCATTGAATATATTATCACATGTGAATTTTTCATCATTTGATTTTGACTTATAAATGGATATTTATATTTAACTGATGATGGTCTTGATTTATTTTTTACAAATATATCTTTTGTTGTGTTTATTGATATTGCTGATTTTGGACGAATCATTTAGGTTAAATTTTTTATTTATTAAATTAAATTTTTTTTATTTTAAGAATTTTTTTTTTTTTGAATGTGAATTTGAAAATTTAAATATTAAAAACACTTTACTCTAAAACTCCAAAAATATATAAAATCGTTAAAAAAAAAATTAAATCAAATTATCAAAGAAATTTATAACAACTTCCTATTTTTCTGTTTCATAAATTGATTAATTTCATCATATAGAACAAGAACAAGACTTGAACTTAAAGACCTAAAAATATTAGCTTTCAAACCTTTATAAAAACCTTTATATCCATCTTCCTTATAAATAAATTTAGCACAATCAAAAGCAGATTTAAATTTTTTATCATTATCACTTTTTCCACTTTCAACCATTAATCTTCTTCTGACAGTATCAATAGGATAAGAAATATTTTCACTGATAATAGAAACACTTTGAGCAATGAGAAATTTTTGAATTAATGAAGAATTTTCATGTAATAAGAATTTTTTTCCAAAATCATATAAACCAAAATAAAAACTTCGATAAATGATAATACCAAAAATAGAAACTCCAAATCCACGATAAACACCTTTAATACCTTCTTTTTGAATAATTGTTTTTAAACAATCAAAAATTCCATTAAATTGTTTATGAACATCAATTCCTAATCTTGTTCTAGTGAAATCTAAAGGATAAACACATAATAAACCAATTGCTCCTGTTAATCCACCACAAGTTAATTTTCTAATTAGGAATTCATAAGGATTTTTTTTTATTAAATCTGGATTTTTTATAAATTTATAATTTATTATATTATCTATTTGCCCTTTTACTGAAAAATTTATTGCTTGTAATGGGAAATAACGTAATATATTACTTAAGTTTCCTCTCCATAAAGTTAAAATTCCTTTTTCATTGATTATTTTTTTTAAAGAAGATATTATTCCTCTTTTTGTTAACTTGTCATGAGATTCTGTTTGTTGAATTAATTTTACTACTTCTAATGGTGCTGTTATTGTCTTTGCTATTGAACCTGATATTCCTCCTGAAAGAAAATCTATTATTATTGTGTTTAAATTATTTGATTTTAACATAATTTTTTGATAATTATAATTATAAAAAAGATAATAAATTAATAAATAAAATGGGAAGTGATAATTCAAAAAAAGAACAAGAAACTAAAGATGAATATTTTTCTTTTAAAAGTATTCATAAATATATAGGAATTGAGGATCCAATTCTTTTCAAAAATTACCTTCACAATGTATTTATTGATATATCATCTTTTGACGAAAAATTGAATAAAAAATATATAAATAAAATCGTATTTTACGACTATATGAAACTTCCAATTTTTATCTCAGAAAAATTATTTTGCTCTTTTGATTCTGATAATGATAATAAAATAGAAGAAAATGAATTTGTTTTAAATTTATATAAATTATATTGTGGAACTTTTTATGAAACTTCAGAAATTATTTTTAAATTATTAGATTTTGATAAAGATGGAATCATTCAAAAAGATGATGTTATTATTACCTTATCCTTTTTACCTTTAAATCAAAGTGGAGAAAGTTTTGAAGAAAATCAAATTAAATCAAGAAAAGAAATTAATGAAATTATTAATTATACTTTTTCTAAATATGATAATGAATTAAATTTTGAAAAATTCGTTGATGCGGTTATTAATAAAAAAAGTGATGTTTATTTGCAATTAATTTGCTTTCTTTATCAAATGAGAACTTTCACTGAAGAAAATTTAATTTTAATGAAAGATAATAATTTTGATTATGAAGATGAATATAATAATTTGGGAAGAAAAATTATTGAAGAAAAAGATAATATTAAATTAAAAGTTCCAAATAGAAAAAGTAGTTTACAACCAGCAGAAAAATTTTTAAAAAGTAATTCTTTTAATTCAGAGAAAGAAGATTTAATTAAGGAAATTAATAAGAAAAATAATCTTTATAATTCAGTTGATATGGTTAGATTAAGTAATGAAAATATATTATCAAATTCATTTGATAAAAATGATAAAGCTTCTTTGAAAGAATATATGTCTCATTCAAGGAAAACTTATAATTCTCCTTCTAAATATTTATTAGAACAACAAAGAATAAGACCACTTTCAGGAAGGTTTAAATATAATACTAAAATATTAATTCCAATAAATGAAGAAAAAGAAAATGAATTTCATGATGATATTATAAGTAACAATAATACTAGTGTTGGTTCAGAAAATAATGTTAATGTTAATAATAATAATAATAATCAGAGTAATTATGAAAATTGGATTTTTAAAAAATCAAATGAAGATAATAAAATGAATAAATTTTATCTTGTTTTATATAATAAAGATATTTATTATTATAAAGATGAAAATAAAAATAATTTAATAGGAATGCATCATTTAAGTGGTTGTTTAATAAAAGAACCATCTGAAGATGAAATAATAGAATTTGAAAACGTAAAATATTATTCATTTTCAATTATATTTTACAACAAATCTAAAACAAGAATATATTATTCACCATCTTTAGAAATAATAAATATATTTTCTGAAAAATTAAAAAAAGCAATAGGATACTTAAAATTTAATGATTATTATGAAATTAAAAATATGATAGGAAAGGGAAAATTTGGAATAGTAAATTTAGGAATTCATAAGAAAACAAATGAGAAAGTAGCCATAAAAATAATAAATAAATCATCATTAAAAACTCCAGATGATAAAGTATTAATTAGAAGTGAAATAGATATAATGAAATTATGTCATCATCCAAATATAATAAGATTACTTGATCACTTTGAAAATTCAGAATATATATTTATAGTAATGGAATATATTTCAGGAGGAACATTAACACAATTTTTAAAAAAGAGATATTTCAATTTTTCAGAAAGTCAAGCTGCAAATATAATAAATCAAATAGGACAAGGATTAAAATATTTACATTCATATGGAATAGTTCATAGAGATTTAAAAACAGAAAATATTATGATGACTCAATTAAATGATAATGGAATAATAAAAATAATGGATTTTGGTTTAAGTAAAATTGTAGGTCCAAAAGAAGGTTTAATTGATGGTTATGGAACATTAAATTATGTTGCACCTGAAGTTTTATTAAGAGAACCTTATAATAAAGAAATTGATATTTGGAGTTTAGGAATTATTCTTTATTTATTTTTATGTGGTCATGTCCCTTTCTTTGGAAATAAACAAGATATTATTGCTAAAAAAATTGTTTATGATGATGTTGAATTTGATGAAGATGAATGGGAAATGAGAAGTAGAAAAGTCATTGATTTAATTGAGAAATGCTTAGAAAAAGATCCTAAAAAAAGAATTGATATTGATCAATTTTTAATGCATCCTTGGTTTAAGAAAAATCATAAACAAAAACTTTCTCTTTAGATTCTTATTTGATATTATTTTTTTTATGTATATTTTTTTATTTTTATGTAATGAGAAATTGGAGTTTATATAGTTGGTCTTTAAATAAATAATTCTTAGTTTTTATATAACAATTACAGATTTGAATTATATAATTTTTAAGAACAAAATATATAAATGAATAAATTAATATATAATTTAATTTTTCATATGATATTTTTTTGAGTTATTTGAATGAAAAATAATTATATAATATTTTTCATTTTTATCAATTTTGCCTAAATTTAAAAAAAAAAAATGAATAATTCCAAAGAATAAATAAATAAAAATATTACAATATTTAAATATGAATCAATGAATAAAAATACAAAATATGTTCTTTTTTTCCTTATAAATAAACAATAAAATAATTATTTTAAATTGTCTGAAAAAAAAAATTTATATTTGAAAAAAAAGTTTTAGATAATATTAAAAAATTTTAATTAAAAATTAAAAATTTTATGCACCAAAACCATAAAGTGATCTTCCTTGTCTTTTTAAAGCATAAACAACATCCATAGCAGTAACAGTTTTTCTTCTAGCATGTTCAGTATAAGTGACAGCATCTCTAACAACATTTTCTAAAAATGTTTTTAAAGTATTTCTAGTTTCTTCATATATTAAAGCAGAAATTCTTTTTACTCCTCCTCTTCTTGCTAATCTTCTAATTGCTGGCTTTGTAATTCCTAAAATTACGTCTTTTGTTGTTTTGTGAATTCTCTTTGCTCCAAAGGATTTTCCTCCTTTTCCTGCTGCTTTACGTTGTCCGTCCATTTAATTTAAAAAAAATATTTTTTACTTTTTTATATATATTTTATTCCAAAATCCTTAAAATTCATTGGATAAAATTTCCTATTTTGGATATTAAAAAGTTATAAAAAATAAAAATAAAAAAACTATGATAGAAAAAAAATCCTAAAAAGTTAAAATTATCCAATAAAAAGATAGAAAAAGAGGATAAAATTAATATATAAAAAAATTCTTTGAAAAAAAGAAAATAAAAAGTAAAAAATGGCAAGAACAAAGCAAACAGCCCGTAAACAAACAACTCCAGCAGGTAAAGCTCCTCGTAAGCAAGTAGTTGGAAGTAAAGCAGCAAGAAAGAGTGCTCCAGCAGTTGGAGGAGTGAAGAAACCACATAGATATAGACCAGGTACTGTAGCTCTTAGAGAAATTAGAAAGTATCAAAAAAGTACTGAGTTATTAATTAGAAAATTACCTTTCCAAAGATTAGTTAGAGAAATTGCTACTGTCTTTAAAAGTGATTTAAGATTCCAATCTTCTGCTGTTTTAGCTCTTCAAGAAGCTAGTGAAAGCTATTTAGTTGGATTTTTTGAAGATACTAATTTATGCGCTATTCATGCTAAAAGAGTTACTATTATGCCTAAAGATATGCAACTTGCTAGAAGAATTAGAGGAGAAAAATAAGTGGATTAAAATAGTTTTTAATTAATAATAATACACAATTTTTTTAAATTTTTTTTATTTTTATTTATCTTTTTGATTTTTTTTATTTCTTTTATTTAATTGGGTTAATTTTTTTGGTGATTTTTAGTTTTTTAGTATATATTTTTTAATTATTATTGTATTTTTAAAAAAAATAAATTATTTATTTACTTAAAAAAAATATATCAACCATTGTAAAAATTATTATATCCCATATGAATATTTCAGAAAAGAAATTTCTTTTCCACAATATTTCTCTATTCTATACAGAATAAGTAAAAATAAACAAGATTAAAAAAATAAATTTAAAAAAAAACAGTAAAAAAAAAAATAATTAATAAAAAAATGAGTAGTATAGGAAAAAGTATAACAAAAAACCAAATAGAAATAGAAAACAAACTTCCTCCAAAAATAGAAGATTACAATGAGGAAATAAAAGAATATGGAGGAGATGTTCACATAGGAGTGAACACTGAAGAAGAAGAAGGAAAAAAAATAATTGAAATCAAACCAAGAGAAGAATATTTACAAAAAAAACTAGAAGAAATGAATTTTGATAATAATATAATGAATGGTGTTAATAGAGGATTAGGATTATCATTAGATTTTATTAAGAATAATTTAGATGATGAGAAAATTTTATTTACTGAAGTTAATAATGATAATTTAATTAAAAAATTGGTTGATGAAAATGAAGAAAAAGAAAAAAATAATAAATCTGATGAACAGAATGTTATAAGTAAGAAAAATTTAAAGAAATTAAGAGAATTGAGAGAAGAAAAAGAATTACTCAAAAATAAGATTAAAAATTTAGAAACAAAAAAAAATTATATTGAAAATGAAGGAATGATGAATATTAATGAAGTTGATAAAAATTTAAAAATGAATGATTTAAGGAAAATAAAGAAAGAAACTTCTTTTAGTAATTCTAGAATTAATGAAATTGATTATCAAATTAAAAATATTATTGCTGAAGAATATTCTATGTCAAGGAAAGAAAAAATAAATTTATTTTTAAGTAATTTTGATAAAGAAAAAGAAAAAAATAATATGAAAGCAAAAGAATATTATAAGAAATTTAGAGAGAAAACAAATCAGATAAAAAAAATAGAAAAAGAAATTGAATTAAATTCTAAAAAAGAATTAGAAAAAAAAGAAGAAAAGAAAAAAAAAGAACAAGAATTAATTTTAGAAAATGCGAAAAAAATAATAGAAAAAGAAAGAGAAATAAGAGAAAAAAAGAAGAAAACAAAGGAAGAAAAAGAAAAAGAAAATAAAGAAAAATTAGAAAAGCATAATGAAGTTAAAACAGAAGAACAAAAAGAAATAGAAAAAAATTATATAAATCAAAAAAAAAATAATTGTATATATTTTCGAAATTCAAAAATTTTTTTTGAAAATGAGGAAAATTATTTAAAAACAGAATTAGAAAAAATAAAAAAAGCACATCCAATAATTTCATTAAAAGAAATAAAAGAATTTAAAACAGAAAAAGAAAAAAATGAGAATAGGAGTAAAAGAGAAATAGATGAAAAATATAATAAAATAAAAAAAGATTGGATAAAAAATAAAAATGATTTACCAAAATTTAAAAATCATTTATTTAAAGAAGAAGAAGAAAGAACAAAAAAATTAGAAGAAGAAGAAAAAAAGAGAAATAAATTAATGTTAGAAAGAATTGATTCAAAGAAAAAATATAGTAAAAGTGTTCAAGAAAGAAAATTAGAAATATCAGAAAAAAAGAAAAAAGAAAGAGAAAATAATATAAAAAAATTAACTGAGAAAATTACTGTTAAAGATACTTTATATAATCATAAAAAAGATAGAATTCTTTTAGTCAAAAGAGATCCTAATAAACCATCTAAATTTAATTGGGATTTAAAATTAGAAGAAATTGATGAAAAAAATCCTTTGAAAAAAAATGTTGAAATTAATAAAGCTTTAATAAAAAAACCAAAAAGAATTGTTTTATCTTCTTCAATTGACAAAAAGAAAATAATTATTCCTGAAAAAAAAATTGATTATTTAAAAGAATTTATTAAAAAAAGAAATAAAACTGAAGTTAATAGTGAAAATGAAAATTCTGAAAAAGAAAATTCAAAATGGGAAAAAATTATTAAAAATAAAAAAGGAACAATTAAACAAAATCTTCAAAATGTAAAAATGAAAGCAGAACATTTAGAAAATTTAGCAAATGAAAATGATAAAATATTAAAAGTGAACGGAGGTATTGAAAAAAATCCTGAATTAGGGCAAAAAATATCAGATCTTATTATTGATTCTATTCATGCTAAATTAAGTATATTAAATAATATTGGAAATAAATAAATATATTCTTTTTTTATTTCATTTTAAAAATTATATTAATAAAGAAAATAACTTCATTAAAAAATAAAAAAAAATGAATACAGGAAATTATAGATTAAATTCTTTAAAACCATCTCTTCAAAAATCAGGAAAAAAAGAATTTGAAAATTCATGGAATAATAGATATTATTCAATAAAAAATCCAAATTATTTAAAAAGTAAAAATATAAATGTTGAAGAAACTACTTTACCAAAAATTAATAATCAAAATAATAATTTAATTAAAAGTAAAGATACAAAAGAAGATAATGAAGAATTTAGTCTTATTCAAAATATTTGGGATGATTTAGGAGTAAGAGAAGAATATCAAAATCAATTTTTGAATTATGTGAAAAATTTAAATGAAGAAGAAAAAAAAGAATTTTATGAAATGGAAAAAAAAAATTTAAAAAGATTTCGTGATTCTTTATTAAAAATATCAAAAGAAATATCAAATCGAGAAAAAAATATAGAAGATTTAAAAAAATTTGATGAAATAATAGAAACAACTTTTCCAGATAAAGAACAACAATTAAATGATCAATTATTATTAGATATACAAAATTGTATAAAAGCATTAAGAGTAAATTCTGTTAATATAGTAAATTATATGAATAAAATTAGAGAAATTTCTACTTATAATTCTCAAAAAGGAAAATATAATTTAGATAAATTAAATTCTGCTTATTTATATGATCCTAACTATTTATCTAAAATGAGAAATGATATGGATTTTTTAAAAAATTCTTCTTTAAATAATTATTTTGATATGACTAATGGTGAATTTGATGCTTTTTTAACTAATTGTCATCCTAAAAATGAAAAGAAAAAAAGTAATAAAATTTATATTCCTATTGGAAATGACTTAATGAAAGCTATTAAAAGTGCTAAATATTCTATTTTAGAAGATGTTTTGTTAAATAATATTGAAAATAAAAAAAATAATAATATGAATTTAATAAATTACAATGAAAGTGGTTTTGAAAGTAAATCTAATGTTTTGAAAAATAAAATTAAAATAAGAGGAATAAGTGCTACTACTAGAAGTATTAATAGAAGTAAATTTTCTTTTAATAAAAGTAATATTGATTATAATAATTTATTTTTAAAAAGTAAACCCAGTTTTAATAGTAAACATAACCAAACTTATCAAAATTATCAAAATGAAGATTTGGGTAATACAATTAAGAAAAAATTTAAAATTGAAAGAGATAATGTTCCTAATTTAACAAGAGATGAATTTTTAAGAAGATTGGATGAATTGGGGAAAAAAGAAGAAGAAAAAAATATTTTTGAAGATAACGATGAAGATGAAAAGTCTCTGAGTTATTATATTAGACAAAAAGAAGAAGAAAAACAAAAAAACAATGAAATAAAAATTAAAAATAAAAATAGAGAAGAAGAAAAAAAAAAGAAAGAAGAGGAGGAAAGGAAAAGAAAAGAAGAAGAGGAAGAAAGGAAAAGAAAAGAAGAAGAGGAAGAAAGGAAAAGAAAAGAAGAAGAAGAAGAAAGGAAAAGAAAAGAAGAAGAAGAAGAAAGAAAAAGAAAAGAAGAAGAAGAAGAAAGAAAAAGAAAAGAAGAAGAAGAAGAAAGAATTCAAAAAGAACTTGAAGAAGAAGAAAGAATACAAAAAGAACTTGAAGAAGAAGAAAGAAAAAGAAAAGAAGAAGAAGAAGAAAGGAAAAGAAAAGAAGAAGAGGAAGAAAGAAAAAGAAAAGAAGAAGAAGAAGAAGAAGAAGCTCAATATGAAATTGTAGATGAATCTAATGAAGAAGAAAAAAAAGACTTAGAAAGACAAAAAAAAGAAGTTTTAGATGCAATTGCTAAAGAAAAAGAACAAGAAGAACAACATAAATTACAAATGGAAGAAGAAAGAAAAAAAAGCATATTAAAAAGTTCAAATGACCATGCAAAAGAAATGTTAGATCAAATATTTAATAAAGTTAATAATGATGATGTTAAAGATTTTAATATTCAATTTTATAAAGGAAATATAAGTGATTTAATTGAAGATTTAAATAATAATAATTATTTAGAAAAAATACCAGAAAGAGAGAAAGAAACTTTTAAAATAAATAATAAAATTGAAGAAGGAAATTTAATTAAAGGATATGAACCAAAAATTTTAATCTGTAATTTAAAAGGAAGTGATTTAATAAGTGCATTATGTCAAATTTATTATGAACATGAATTTAATAGAACTAAATTAATCATTAATTTCTTAAGTTCAATTAACGTAAATAATGATAATGATTGGATTGAACAAATTGAAAAAATTATTAATTTTATAAAAGAAAATTTGTCTTTCAATGAAATTTCACTTGTTTTAACTTATTTAGAAGAACAAAATGGTGATCTAATTATTGATAAAGATATTAAAAATTTGTTTGAAAATAAATTAGGTTTTAAATGGGCTAATATAGAAAATTTAGAAAATGAAAAAAGAACTCAAACAATACATTTTATAAATAAAGATAATTCCAAAAAGTTACAAGATACTTTTGTTAATATTGACACTTTATCTATTATTACTCTTTCTGAAAATATAATAGATTCTGATTTGAATAATGATAAATTTATTAATATTTTTTCAATTTATTCTCTTCTTTCTGAAAAAAGTAATAAAGATAAAATAAAGTTAGAAAAAGAGAATGAAAATAGTATTTTATTAGATAGTAGAAAAATATCTCAATATTTAAAAGATATTATTGGGTTTAATTTAAATGTCGATAGTAAAGATGATATAGAAGATTTATTAGAAGAGAAATTCAATTTTAAATTAGAAAATACATTATATAATAGTGAAAAGGGGGATATTGTGACAATGAGAATTCACCCTCATTTAAGTAGTAGAATTACTTTAGAGTATAATTCATATTATTATAATAGAATCGAATCTGACATTGGTGTTTTATCAGAAACAAAAACTAATTCTAAATTTTATTTTATTCCTACAAAAAGTTTAACTACTTCAATTATGATTTGTCAATTAACTTCTGAATTAAAAGAACTATTTAATAACAATAACAATATTTATGAAACTTTTTATTCTTTTTATAGTAATTTAATACAAGATTCTGAAAATATTAAAGTGATTCAAATTCCTTGTTTTGAATATGAAGGACAATTCTCTTCAAATGGTTTAATTTCTATTGGTAAAAACGTGAAAATTTTTGATGAAAATAATTCTGAATTATATTTTAATACTGTCGATCAGTTATTTAATGTTAAAATGGATATTGATAATAATATGGAAAATAATTTTAAAATAAAAGCTAATAATTCTAATGATGAAGTTATCATTGATGATGATTTCTTATTAGGCATTTGTAATGTTGAGATTTTAACAAGCACTAATATTCCTCTTATACAATTATTTATTATTTCTGAAGAAAATTGGATAAAAGTTAAAAAGTAATTTTATTTTAATAGAATAATTTAAAATAATATTTTTTTTTTATTTGAAAGTTAAACATTTTATTTTAAAATTTATATATTAAAAAAATGGAAATTTATAATTATTGTTTAATTGAATATAAAGCAATGATGAAAATAAAATTAATACATATTGAATACAATAATATTTTGAATAAAATTATAGAACATTAACAATAGAATGAAAAAATGAGAAAAATTAGTTTCTCAAAGTGAAAATTATGGTGATTCTACTGATAATAATAATATAATAATATTAATTTAATACAATATAAAATATA
>JAEEGI010004436.1_pt1 | contig 32854 bp, 23 predicted proteins | sample 8958751 | NCBI WGS metagenome assembly JAEEGI01 (sample SAMN16246545, study PRJNA631951) | gut metagenome | biome: gut microbiome; feature: rumen; material: KS-attached | host: Bos | place: Iran: Karaj | collected 2018-10
GCAGATGGTCTCCCAGTCTTTCCAGTACCCTGACGGCCTCAATGGTACGATGGAACTGGCATTTGATGTTCCTACGTTTGCCGATGTTGACAAGGAATACCGGAATGCGCTGGACAACGGCGCCCAATCGGTGCTTCCGCCTACCACCGAACCCTGGGGCCAGCGCACCTGCTACATTGCCGATCCGGACGGCAACCTGATAGAGATTGGTTCTTTTACTGAATAGATGCTATATCAGGCAACTATCGAAGAATATGATTCATCATCGCCTTCTACGATGATATGATTGAGCGTACACCTGACGTCAGAATATGTCCGATGGCAGAAAGGGAAGCACCCTACCGCTGATGGCATCAGGGCCTATATCGAGGAAGGGAGTATGTACCTGTACAAAGAACAGGGTACCATTGTCGGAGCGATGGCCGTCACAATGTATCAAGGCGAGGATTATCACGCCATCGAATGGTCCCGGCAAGTTCCAGACAATGAGGTTGCCGTCATCCATATCCTGGCCGTGAGCCCCGACCGTCAAGGTACGGGAATCGGCTCCAAGATGGTCCGGGAGGCCATTGAGCTGGCCAAGGCGAAAGGCATGAAGGCCATCCGTCTGGATGCGCTTGCCACAAATACACCCGCACACAAGCTCTATCAGCGTTTGGGCTTCGAGTACAGGGGCAAGCAGAACCTGTATGCCGAGAATACCGGTTGGACTGACTTCTTTTTCTTCGAATACAAGTAACCGACATCAAAAAGTCAAGAAAAGTCTTGACTCGTACCCTACGTCACGTATTATCTTTGCGGCAAGTAACAGAAGTGCACAATTGTTATGAAGACAAACAGATTGAAAATCGGGGAGTTTTCACGCCTTTGCCGTGTCACGGTACGGACACTCCGGCACTATGAGGAGATTGACTTGCTCGTGCCGGAAATCGTGGACCGTGATTCCGGGTACCGCTATTACAGCGTAGAGCAGTTGCAGAAGATGCAGGGTATCCTTCAACTCAAAGGGATGGGCTTCAGCCTGGAAGAGATTCGCGAACTCTATGAGGATGAAACGCACGTTCCCGGCATCGATGCCCTGGAGGAGAAGATTCGCGTATGCGAGGATGAACTCCGGCTGCTGAAGGCCCGAAAAGCGCAGTTGCAGGCGATGGTGACTTCCCAAAAGAAACACCAGAAAATGGAAAAGATCACAATTGAACGTTTACCTGCCATCACTGTTGCCAGTCATCGCACAACGATTCACTCCTATGAAGACCTGGGTCCCCTCTGCTATCAGGTCATCGGCCCTGAAATGGCCCGTCTGGGCTGCGAATGCCCGGAGCCGGGCTACTGCTATACCATCGAGCACGGTGGTTACAAGCCGACGGACATCGACATCGAATACTGTGAGAAGGTTACTGCCAAAGGAAAGGACTCGGCCATCATCAAGTTCAAGGATGTCCCCGAGGTGCCCACGGCAGTTTGCATGAAGGTCTTTGGCCCTTACGACCGCCTGTATCAGAATTACATCGACCTCTTCGCCTGGATGGAGAAGGAAGGCTGGAAAGTCGCCGACGCTCCCCGGGCCGTCTATGTCGATGGTGCCTGGAACCAGGAAGACCCCGAGAAGTGGCTGACCATCATTCAGGTGCCGGCGGAAAAAGTTTAAAGTCATATACACGGAAAGCCAGCCTTTCGGGGCTGGCTTTTTCGTTATTACGTCCCTCGCCCACGAGATTTGGCACGGACTGTGGCGAGAGCAAAATAACTATAGACGGTCCGGCTATATTAATGAACCTGCTTGAATTGTCCACTAGATTTACAATCCGGGCAACCTTTATTTAGATTTGGAAGGATATATTTGTAGTAACACCCATCGCAGACAGTCAAAGAGCACTTCTCATCAGCTCTCGACCTGTCCCCCGCCCTTAGGTTTGGAACTGACAAGGTTGTAACCATATAATAATCATATACTTATAAAACGCCCCGTGGCAAACCTGTTTTTTATTTGATGGGTTCGGCACGGGGTGTTTTGTAACTAGCAAGATATGAATCACTTGCAATTATCCAGGTTCCCAACCCCTTGTATCCTCCTGGGTTAGATCATTGTCCCAATACAAATGAGAGAGTCGTCACAAAAGCAGACTCAATGCCAGCAGGGGAATCGTAATCAGGAGATCAATCCAGAGAGAACTGCGATCTTCTGAATAGTCCGACTGGGGCGCGGCGGGCAGGTCGTAGTTAGCTTCCACCCGATAACAGGTCCCTTCTTCATCCACAAAGAAACACGCATAGTTCCGATTTCGGGAGGACGCGTCCGGATCCAGGATGTCATAGTCCGGACTGTCTTGGTCCGGTATCGATTCGTACACGAGCACGCTGCCGCCTTTCCCATCTTCGGTGATATGATTCGGGTATCCCATCGTCAGCGTGATATCGGCGGTCGAGCACCCGGTCCAAGGGTCGGAATCCTCCATCGATGCTTGCGATGCCTTGCGCACCGTCGAGCAAGCCGTCAATGCCAGACAGGCGGCCAGCAACAGGAGAACAATCCTTTTCATCGTCGTCATTTTACCGGCGAAGCGTGCAAAGAGTGTACCGACCGGGAGGTTTTTCCGGCATGCTTCTTGTCTTACACCGAGCCTGATAAAAAATTTTAAAAACATGAAGAGATTACTGTTAGTATGTGTAGCGACACTTGGTTTGTTGCAGGGTGCAAATGCGCAGGAAGATCGAAAGTTCGAACTGGGTGCCGGAGGGTCGTTTGGATTCAGTCTCAAGAAGGGACAGCCCAACTCTTATGGATTCGACCTGTTCGGGGGGTATAAATTCAACCCCCATTTTACGGCCGGTATCGGCGTCAATTATATCAACTATTTCGGCCGGGTGGATCTGCCCAGCGGAGATCCGAACCTCTATCTCCAAACCGGACAATACCATGCCTTCCGCCCTTATCTGTATTTCCGATATGATTTCCTTCCCGATAAGAAATGGTCGCCGTTCATCGGCGCCAAACTGGGCTATGCCTTCTTCCCCGATACGCACTATTTCGAGAGGTGGGTCATATCCGGCGATGGCTTGAATTACGGAGGTATCCCCCGGGGATTTAAGCATATCCTGACGTACCCCACACAACCGCTCGGCGTACGAAACAGCTTCTTCGGAACCATCGACGTGGGTGTCTCCCGCCGCATTGGCAACCATGGTGGCAAACTCTCCCTCGGCGTCTCCCTGGACCTCCAGCCGGTCCAGTTCAAGTATAACAATTCAGAGCAGAAGAAGTTCGCCCCTACCATCGGGCCCTCTTTAAAGATGTCTTTCTAGGAGTTTGATTCTTCCTCAACACTTTGCACAAGTCTATCCAACTTCGCAAGGTCCTGAAAAAAGTTCGAGAATTTACCTGTGTAGTCTACTAAACAGAAGAGGAATCCCTTTATGGAATTCCTCTTCATTATTAATATTCAGCAACTTACGGTGCGTAATGCTTTCATTGGAGAACACCTTCTCATCCTTTTACACAGCTATCGCCCTTTTCTCTCAGACGATTTGGGGAACCAAGCATACATAGCCCGATTCCCCGTTCAAAAGAATTTTCGACTTTCCGTTGGCTTCGCCACAATAATAATCTAAAACCTAGTCCAGGCAAAACTTCGCCGAATTAGCCGTTTTACTAGACGGGCCGATGAAGAGTTCGAATTCTCCGGGTTCTACGATATACTTCCCATCCGCATTGTAAAAACCGAGTTCAGAGGCATTGAGATTAAAACTCACGGTGGTACTTTCTCCCGCTTTCAGGAATACCTTCTGAAATCCTTTCAGTTCTTTGACCGGACGGGTGACCGAGCCCACAAGGTCGCGGACATACAGTTGGACGATTTCTTTTCCATCGTAATCTCCCGTATTACTGAGCACTACAGAAGCTTCCAGCGACTCGTTCTGTGAAAGATTATTCGTACTCAGCTGAACGGAGCCATATTCGAAACGAGTATAGGATAAGCCGAACCCGAACGGGAACAAAGGATCATTGTCCACATCCAGATAGTTGGAACGGAATTTTTGGAACCACTGGCCTTCACCCAGAGGACGTCCTGTATTCTTGTGAGAATAATAGATGGGAATCTGTCCCACATTTTTGGGGAAGGACATCGTGAGTTTTCCGCTGGGATTCACGTCTCCGAATAGGACATCGGCAATGGCGTCTCCGGATTCAGAACCACCAAACCAGACATCCAAAAGGGCAGGCACCTGGGCTGCTTCTTTTTCCATGGTTAAAGGACGTCCGTTGAAAAGGACCAGCACCAGCGGCTTTCCGCACTTCAACAGCTCCTCCAGCAGTTTGACCTGAACATCTGGAATGCTGATATCGCTGCGACTTGAGCTCTCTCCGGACATTTCCGAGGCTTCACCCAAAGCTGTCACGATGACATCCGCCCGGGATGCAATGGAAACTGCCTCCAGGAGCAATTCCTGGTCACTTCTTCCATCTCTTGGGATTGCCCTGCCAAAGGTTGTGGCCCGCTGTTCCAACTGCTCATCGGCCACCAGATTAGATCCTTTAGCATAGAGCACCTTGGCTTTCCCTTCAGTGGCCGAACGGATTCCGTCCAATACACTTCTGCATTCTCCAAGGCGAGCAGCTACGCTCCAGGTACCTGCCATATTTTCACGGGTATCGGCAAGCGGGCCGATGACGGCGATGGTGCCCGTTTTTTTCAGAGGAAGGATAGATTCGTTTTTCAGGAGCACAAAACTCTCCGAGGCGATTCTCCGTGCCTCCTTTCTGTGGGCTTGGCTGTAAATGATGCTGTCTGGGGTTTCCGGATTCCGGCGGCAAAATTTATAAGGGTCATCGAAAAGGCCCAGTCTGTATTTGGCTTCCAGAATCTTCCGGCAGGCTTCGTCCAGCCTCTTTGGCGATATTTGTCCCTTTTCCAAACCGCGCTTGATATTGGAGGAAAAAGCCTCACTCACCATATCCATATCCAGGCCAGCATTCAAAGCTCTATAACTCACCTCTTCGATGTCCCCGATTCCGTGATCCACCATTTCCAGGATACCGGTATAGTCCGACACCACAAAACCTTCAAAACCCCACTGTTTTCGTAGAACATCCGTGAGAAGCCACTTGTTGGCCGTAGCCGGGACACCATCAATTTCGTTGAAAGAGGCCATAAAACTCCCAGCTCCTTCCTCCACAGCGGCCTTGAATGGAGGAAGATAGACATTGTACATCCGCCCGCGGCTCATATCTACGGTGTTGTAATCGCGCCCTCCTTCTGCCGCACCATATAATGCGAAGTGTTTGACACAAGGGAGGATACCTGCATTCTGATAACCCCTTACCATCGCCTTGGCGAATTGCGAGACCAGATACGGGTCTTCTCCGGCCCCTTCGCTCACCCTGCCCCAACGGGGATCGCGGGACACATCCACCATCGGGCTGAAAGTCCAAGCTATGCCGTCCGAGCCCGCCTCGATTCCGGATATTTCGGCCATTATTTCTACGGCCTCCATATCCCACGAGCAGGACAGACCCAACGGGATGGGGAATACGGTCTCGTATCCGTGGATGACATCCATTCCTATCAAAAGGGGAATTCCCAGACGAGACTCTTCCACAGCGATTCTCTGAATGGCACGAATGTTCTCCGTTCCTTTGAGATTGAACAAGCCGCCCACTTCTCCAGCTCTTACACGATTGGAGACGTCACTGCTCTTAATCTGTCCGGTGACGATGTCACCAGTAACCGGGAGATTCAACTGGCCGATTTTTTCTTCGATGGTCATATGGGCCATTAGCTCCTTAACGAAGCGATCCATTTCCTTCTCCCTGGAAGAGCAAGCTGATAGAATCAGAGTGATAAAAAGCAGTATCGGATGAATTAATTTTTTCATTTACAAATTGTTAAAGAGATTACTCTTCCCTTCCTCCACCAGTTTTACAATTAATTCGCCGAAAAGGGAATTCTGCCAGGCGAACCAATCCCGGGTGTATTTCGAAGGGTCGTTCTTGTGGAAGGATTCGTGAATAAACCCGGAGTTATTGTCCGTATCCCGCAGCATTCTCAGGCAAAGGCGGATTTCATCATCGTCCGAAGATGTGAATGCCCGCATCATAATACTCATCGGCCAGATCATATCATAGCCGATATGTGGACCACCGATGCCTTCGGCGTTCTTACTTTTAAAAAAATAAGGGTTGTCCTCACTAAGGACAAAGCGTCTGGTACGAAGATAGGTCTTGTCATTCAAAGGGACAATTCCAAGGTAAGCCAGCGAGAGCAGACTGGGGACATTGGCGTCGTCCATCATCAGGTAGTTTCCGTATCCGTCCACCTCGTATGCGTAAATCTTTCCATAATAGGGATGCTTTACGATCGCATTCTTTTTCAAAGCATACTGTACCTCGTCCGCCAGGGCGATACACTGTGCGGAACGAAAGCTGTCGCGGTTTACCCGGGTGAGGATATCGGCTCCCTGACGGAGGACGGAAACCGCGAAGAAATTGGAGGGAATCAAAAATGGAAAGATGGTGGCATCGTCCGATGGTCTGAAGATGGAGGCTATCAAACCAACTGGTTTACAGGGATTTCCTTTTCCGGAATTTTCCACCGTATCGTGCTGCCACTGTGTCATCCTCATAAAGGTGTATGGGCCGATACCTTCCTTTCTCTGTTGTTCTCGGAAAGTTTCCAGTATCGTGTCTATCACCGCCAGCCACCGGTCGTCAAAGATACTGTCATCACCCGTTGCTTTCCAATATGCGTATGCAAGCCTGATGGGATAACACAGGGAATCGATTTCCCATTTTCTTTCGTGGACACCGGGCAGCATCTTCGTGAAATCCGAAGCCCACTCCCCAGTCACGGCATCTTTGTAAAAAGCATTGGCATAAGGGTCCAGGAGGATGCACTTGAACTGACGCAGGATTACGCCACGGAGCATAGCCTTCAGATGCACATCATCCGCCGCCAGTTCAAGATATGGCCATACCTGCGCTGCAGAATCCCGTAGCCACATAGCAGCTATGTCTCCTGTGTAAACAAAGGTATCATCTTCGCCATTCTCATCTTGGGCGTAGTGAACCGTGGTGTCCAGGGTGTTGGGATAACAGTTCTCGAACATCCATCGCAGTTTCGGATCGGCAATCCTGTTTGCCACCTCTGCGATTTTATTTTCGACAACCGGGGAGACAAACAGCCTTGCCGTGCTGTCTGGCCGCTTGCTTTTGTAACTGTCCGGTGCAACCGTTGCGGCCGAGGCCGCAACGGTCCACATCAGACAAAATGCAAGTAGCAGTGTTCTCACGCGAGGAAACTTACTTGACAGGGACAAAGATGCCGAAAGCGGATTTCAATGCCTCCTGACGGGCGTCATCAAGCGTGGGGTTCCCTTTTTCTGCCAGGTTGAATCCGCGATAGTTGAACTCCCGCCACCAGGCGTCGTCCACCTCTACCAGCATATCCGTCACATTTGCAGGACGACCTACGGTAACTTCGTCCAAAGCGGTCCATCCTTCGGGACGATACTGGAATCCATCCTTTTGGACAATCAGGGAGCCATTGGGAATACGCTCCTTGGGGAGAATCTCCGTCGCGGCATAGTTCTTCATATTGGTGCCGGGGGTAGAAATCATATTCTTATCCGTAGAGTTGTAGTATCGGTAAGTGGTGATTTCAATCCTGAGCATTCTGTACTTAGACGTATTGTACCCTTTATCGGCCACAATCTGCTCCAAAGCCGCGTTTGTGGCGTACTTGGGGACATAGATGCCAAAGGATTCCTTCACTTCGTCCAGAATATCCGTGAGGTCACTCACGCCGCTCTTCTGGATGTTGAATGCACGGAAGTTGTAATCGCCCCACCAAGTAGCATCTGCGATAACAAACTGCGTATTCACGTTATTGGGACGGGACGACATCTTTCCGTCTTGCTCGATCCAACCTTCAGGACGATATAGATAGCCTTCTTTCTGGACGATCAGGGATCCTTCAGGGATATCGGACTTGGTGAAGATACGGGTAGTAGCGAAATTCTTCATATTGGTCTGCACCGTCATCGGAATATCGGAAGACGAGTTGTAGTAACCAGGATGGATAAGGTCGAAGGACAACATCGTATAGTCGGACGGATTGTAGCCGTTGCTGGTCAGAATCTTATCCAGCTCGGGGTTACCGGAAGGCTTGGGAACGAAGATGCCGAAAGAGTTCTTGACTTCGTCTAAGATGGATGTCAGGTCACTGACCCCCGTTTTGAAGATATTGAAGGCCCTGAGGGTGAAATCGCCCCACCAGGCTTCGTTCACTTCGACAATCTGCACATTAGTATTATCCGGACGTTTATCGTTCTTCTGGTCGGCTGCAACCCATCCTTCGGGACGGTACCCGTATCCGGCACGCTGGACGATCAGCGTTCCGTCGGGGAATTCTGCCTTTTCGAAGACGCGCGTAGTAGCGTAGTTCTTCATATTGGTCTGCACCGTCATCGGGATATTGGAATTGGAGTTGTAATAGCCAGGATGAATCAGGTCAAAAGCGAGTTGCTGATAGTTGTCGGGGTTGTAACCGCCAGCACGCATAACAGTCTCAAGAGAAGCATTGATATCTTCATCGTCGGTAGTGATGGTGGAAGCAGTGACTTCAAGAGGGTGTTCGTAAGCATTGTTGACGGCCTCCTTGATCGCTTGCAGTTGCTTCTGAGTGTACACGTTCCCGGAAGGAATCCAGGAGATGGTTTCCAGGTCGCATCCACTAATCTGCTTAGCCCACATCAAAGCAGCGGCAAAACGACCGATATTGGTGCTCAGATGATAACCGTCACGGGTTAGATTGTCGCCGATGACGCTGGTCCTCAGGTTCTGGATGGCCGTTCCGGAAGGGATCAGCACCTTGATATCATCCTTTACCAGCACCTTGCTTTGGACCGTGCTCACAATGGCGTTGTACATCGTCATCTGGTCGCTGTTATAGTTGGGGAACTCGGAATGTGTACTGGTCTGCTGATAGGCCCAGGTCATATGCCACATGAGTTTGGCTTTGGGCTTCAGAGCCTTGACTCCCTCTATGAGAGTGGTGAGCGAAGGCTCATAGGTATCCGGCATACCGGAGGATCCGCTAGCTTGCTGCAGGGAGATGTAATCCCAGTTATCGCTCTTGATAGCGTCCACGGAACTGTAGGAAGGTGTGGTGACCCAGGTACCGTCTGTATTCACGCGGTAGTCGTAGGCCTTGGCTTCACTTGTAAAATTGGAGGCGTGGGTAGCGAGGGTGCACCCACCGATATAAAGGTTTCCAAGCTTGATGGAAGTGTATCCCGCCTGCTCGAGAATCTGGTACAGATACTCGAGAGCATCGTCCGAGAAGCTGTTGCCAATGGCAAGGATGCGGATACTTCCATCGCCTTTCTTTCCGGACTGGTTCACTGTCAGCACCTTATTCACTTTGTACTCGTCATTGGCAAAGGTGATGGTAGCGGTACGGTCAACGATCGTCTCGTTTTCCTGGACCTTGTACTTGAAGCTAGGACCCGCAGCAGTATTCGCAGGATCGGGGGTTATCCAGCTGTCCGAGACGGTAACTGTAAAGGGAACGTTGGCGGTGACATCCACTGTGAATTCAGCCTCGTCTTCCGGGCAGTCGTATTTCTCAAAGGACAGGGAAATAGCGGCTGCTGCCGCGGCCTGATGAACAGTAACCGTCTCGGTAGTAGTCCCGTTACTCAAACTTAGTTGCCCAGTCCTTTCCTTCAGTGCTTCATTGGGGGCTACCTTAAGATTGATGATTGTCGAGACGCTCCTGGTGGCCAATGCGGTAATCCAAGCCTGGCAATCGGCCGGAACCGTGACCGTGCATTCCTCATTGGCCTTGGCAATCAACGAGAAAGACCCGCCTTCGGCACCCACCTCGACATTGGAAGATGAGAGAAGGATGGAACCGGAAGGCTTCTGGTTAACGACAATCGTTTTTTTCGTAACACCCGATTTCACGAGAATGCTGGTATTACGCTCATCAGGGGTCTCGTTTTCGGCAACCCTGACGGTAAGGGTCATATCTCCGCCAGGGCCTTCGTCGGGGGAAAGGGTGCACCACTCCTGCCCTTCTTCATCCTGGACTGCAGCCGTCCAGGCTTTGGCTGATGTGAATTTGACGGTTTTCGATGTTCCATTTTCATCGAACAGGAGTTCAGTGTCCGACTCGTCTGAAAAGACGATGGACGATGTCGGCTTGGGCGGGAAATCGGCCTCCCGGGAACAGGATATGGCAGCCGCCACATTAAACGCCATCAATATAGTCAAAGTTGTTTTCATATATGCAATCATTATTACAAACGCTTGTCTCTAGTGCAGGATAGTCTCCATCTGACAGGTTTTGCCCGATGGCAGGGTGAGGGTAATCTGGTGCTTTTTCCCACGGGTCACTTTCGTGTCATCAAACGTGAATCGGAACACACCGGCCGTAACAGGGAACGTATACTCCTGGATAGTCTCCATTGTGGAACCCGATTTGACGCAGACTTTGGCAGTTCCCGCCTGGGAAGAATACCCGTCCAGCTGATACTTTTCGCTGTCGGGATGGGCCATAAGGTCCACTACGCCGGTTTTGCTATCCTCCACCACAAAAGGGAATCCTTCCTTTAGAGTGGGTTCTCCGATTCCAGCCTTCTGCAGAGCCTGCTTCACACGGGCATTCTTCATAAACAGGTGCCAAATCAGTTCTGAACGGTAATTCTCGATCATCACCACTATCGGTCCCTGGTCGATGGCTAGATGGTTCCGGGTTGCCTGATTCTCGGAGGGTTTGTATGAATCGGCAAAGCCGTATTCACCCTTGCAGACTTCCCGCCCGTTCAGGTCCATTAAAACCTGAGTAGAGTAGAAAGGAGTATAAGGGAAGGCAGATAGGGCCGCCGTGGGGGCAAGAACACCGTCATCGTTCTTGGGACTCCGGGCCGAATAAGAGCCCGTGCTGCCGGCCCCATAGCAAGCCGTGAGACCCCATAGGCTAGATGTATAGCCGTTCTTTTCAGGAGCTTCATACAGACAATAGTGCCGGTTGAGCATCGTGTGGGAAAGGTTCTGCAGCCAGTACCAGGCCTTATCATCGGCCATATGCCTGGGGTCGAATCCCAGGAAAGAGTAATGACTGAAGAAGAGCGGGCCTCCTTTCTCCTGGTTTCCAAGAGGGAACTCATACCCGTTTACTTTGCGGGCGGGATAGAAGGGGGCATTCCATCCTTTCTTATAAATATCGGCGGAAATACCATTCTTTTCGGCCCCTAGTGCCAGTAAATAGGTGCAAAGGGCTTCATTCCACCCCGATATCTTCAGCGAGTAACGGTCGTCTCGGGAGTACCACAACCAGTAAAGACCGTCCTGGTTTGTCCCGGTATAACCAGCCCAATCGATACCATCATAGAGTTGGTCAATCGTTTCACGGATGGCTATTTCATCAGCCGTATCCTTGTCCAGATACTCCCGGGCCACAATCAGACCCTGTATCATGAACGATGTCTCAACCAGATCGCCGGTTGCCGACTGATCTCCAAAAGGGGCAAAACTGCCATCCGGATTGTGCCAGTGTGACCATACACCCTTGTACCTGTCGGCTTTTCGCAGAAAAGTCAGAATCTTCTGTATTTGGGCAATGCCCTGGGCACGGGTAATCCAACCTCTTTCCATCCCCACGACCAATGCCATTACGCCGAAACCGCTACCGCCGATGGTAACCGTATTTCCACGGTTGTTCCCTTCCAGCGCCATGCCAGATTCGGTTTCCGCTCCTTCATAGAAGAAGGTGAAGGCGGCTTTCTGCTGCTTGTCCAGGACCTTGCGCACATTGGCCGGCACATAAGTCTGGTCACCGGGAGGATAACTGCTTTCCGGAGTCTCCCCTGCCTGCGGGCTCTGGGTACAAGCCCGCAGGCAGAAGCTGATTAAAAGAATCAATAAGGAATATGCTTTCATCTCTTCTAATAACCTGGATTTTGGGTCAGGATACCATTAGAGGCATCAATCTGCTTTTGCGGAATCGGATATAGTTCCTGTGTCCCGGTCACAAAACCGGTAATCTTATCTGTTTCGCCCCATCTGACAAGGTCGAAATAGCGTTCAAACTCCATCGCCAGTTCAAAACGGCGCTCGGTGTGAATGGCTTCACGGAGTTCGGCCTGGTTGTCCGTGGAAACATAAGGCAGTGCACTGGAATTGGAGCCGCGGGCACGCTTGCGGACCATTTCGAGTTTTTCTCTTGCATCCACCAGATCGTTCAATTCGCAGGAACATTCTGCCTGCATCAGGACAATGTCAGAATAGCGGATCATCCGGATATTGAGCCACTGGGAAGCAGCCGTATTTCTATTGTACAACTGCTGCTCATAGTAAGGCGCGTATACTTTGGCATTATAGTAGGGATTGGGGACAGCGGCTGATTTGAACGTGACTCCATCACGAACCTCTCCATCGCTGAGTACAGTAGCAAGGTAGCGGGGATCTCCTTCCATATCCTTGCGCAGAAGAGCACTGGGGCCGTTCATACCCCAACCGCCGTTCGGTTGTCCACGGAAGCCCTGGATGCTGGCCCACTGGTGGTTACCCGCGCTGTTAATGCTAAGGGAAGGCTTGTAATCCAGGTCGATTTCATATACGGACTCGGGACCAAACTCCTGTTTTTCCGTCCATATCTCATCGAAGGGAGTGGACAGGTCGTTGTCACCGGATTTAATAATGGCATCGGTCCAGATACGGCAGTTGGTCCAGTCCTTCTTGTACATATAGATTTTGGCCAGGATGGCGCGTGCCGAATTCTGGGAAACACGTCCCAGGTCGCCATCGGCCACAAGGGCGGCACGAGTTCTCAAATGAGGGACCGACCACTCCAACTGGGTAATCAGCTGAGCATACACTTCGTCTTTATCGCTCCTTGCCGGTGTTTTCTCATCTTGTCCCAGTTCATGGTCCACATAGGAGACGTCTCCGAAAGCCTGGATTAACCGGAAATAAGCGTGCGCACGGATCGTCAGGGCTTGGGCCTTGAAGTTATCGGCATCTTCCTGAGTGATGGTCTTATCGTATTCTCCTGCGGCTTCAGCATATTTGATTGCGCGGTTACAATAGGTAATGACATTGTACCACGCAACGTAATACTGGTTCACGACACTGGCACTGGCATCCCAGGTATGGGCGTCGATAATCTTTGCCCAGGACATATCCGATGCAGTGGAACCTTTATCCGCGTCATCGGTACTGATGCAATGGAGACAAGGCGCCGAGGCATTGAAGTCATAACTGTGCTGATAGACATAGGCATTGGCCAGTTCTCCTTCTATTAGAATCTTATAGGGGACTTCTTCTGCGCTGAAGTTTTCGGCATACCACTGACCGCGAGGGTATCTTTCCAGAAAATCCTTTCCGCAGGATCCCACGACAGGCAATAAGGCGATACTGACAGCTATATATAGTAATCTCTTCATATTGCTCAACATTTAAAAGGTTAAATTGATACCGAAGGTATAGGAGGTGGGAATGGGGAAGGATCCTCCATCGTCGATATTGGCAGAAAGGATGCTGCCGCCGATTTCAGGAGAATAACTGGTCGTGTGCTTGAAGGTGAGCAGATTCTGGGCCGAGGCATAGACATATAGCTGCTTGAGACCGATGAAATCCAGAGCCTTCCTGGGAATGGTGTAACCCAGTTGAAGATTCCTCACACGGAAGTAAGAGCCGTCTTCGATGGCTGCCGTGGAGACCAGCTGGTTCTGCGGACGGGTGCTGTCCAGAATCGGGAGCGTATTGGATGTGCCTTCTCCGTGCCAGCGGTTCAGCTGCACCTTATAATAGTTGTACTGGGCATAGCTCTGCCAGAATTTGGTATTCAGGATGGAAACACCCGAAACGCCATTCATATCGCAGGAGAAATCGAAGCCTTGATAACTGAGCTTCAGGTTAATACCATACATAAAGGAAGGAATGGTCTTGCCGATGAAATCACGGTCCTTGTCGTCAAAACGGTCGTCGTCGTTCAAGTTCTTATAGCGGATATCGCCGGGTTTGAACTGGTAAGAAGATTTATATTTGGCCGTCCATTCCTCCACTTCCTTCTGGTTCTGGAAAACACCGTCGGCCACATAACCATAGAAGGAGCCGACGGGCTGTCCAACAGCAGTGCGGTGGTAATTACCGGAGGTGATATAGCTGTCATCATTTCCAAGGTGCAGGACATTGTTCTTGATGGTGGAGCCGTTGAAACTGACATGGTAACCCAGATCTCCAATCTTATCCTCCCAGGATAGCAGGAACTCAACACCCTGGTTGCATAGGGACCCCGCATTGGTAATAGCGTATCCATTGCCTACGGAGACGGTAGGTGTCACATGCGCCAGAAGGTCGGAGGTTGTCTTATAGTAGTATCCCAGCTCGGCACTGAGGCGGTTGCCAAACATCCGGAGATCTGTGCCGATATCGAAAGTAGAGACCACTTCCCAGTGAATATTCTGATCCACCTGGTAAGAAGTGACGGGAATATAGTAAGTCTCGCCGCCGGAAGTTATCGTCGTTCCTTTGGGATTTATGGTTGGATATGCCAGATAGTCGCCGATTTTATCATTACCGGCCATACCGTAACTTGTACGTAACTTCCAGAAATTGAGCCACTTGGTATCCTGCATAAACGATTCATCCGACACAATCCAGCCAAGACCCGCCGAAGGGAAAAGACCCCAGCGATGGTTACGGCCGAATTTCGAAGAACCATCGTAACGGATTGTAGCCGTAACAAGATATCTGTCAAGGAACGCAAGATTCACACGTCCGAGATAAGAAAGGAAAGCGTTGGAAGCATAGTGGTCGGAGTTCTTCCTGGAAAGCTGATCGGTGAGGTTAAGCATCCGCATCCCTTCCTCCACATTCCAGTATGAGCCGTTGATGAGTGTGTCTCCGCTGGCAGAGAATCCGTATCCCTCATATTCTTTCGCAGTGAAGCCGGCCATCACATTGACGCGGGCCTTTTCTGTGACTTTATTGTAGGTAAGGGTCACGTCGGCCTGTTTGTTCTTGCTGATCCCTGTAGAACGGGAAAATGAGGTGTAGCGGCTGTATTGGGATGAGGCGGAGCCGCCGTTTGTGACGTAGTATTTCGGCGTATAAGAATCTCCCAGTGAATAGGAATAATCGAGATATCCTGCTGCCTTGAAGGTGAAATTCTTCAGGAAATACAACTCCAAGAAGCCATTCAGAACACCCTGATAAGCATTATTATGAGAATTGCCCCTACCGATATACATAGAGGCCAGCGGGTTTCCTACGTCTTTCTGGATGTTGTTGGCCGGTGTGAAGTAAGATCCGAGATTCTGCTCGTCCCAATAGTCTTCAGAATCCCAGGGGTCGTAAGTAGGGATGACTCTAGCGGTGGCGCTCAACGATACATTGGCAGGATCCGTCTTACGCGCACGCAGGTTTGCCTGCACGCCTACCTTCATCCAATTGCCCACCTTGTACTCGTTGTTGGTGCGCAGGTTTAAATTGTCGTAGGAATTGAACTTAACCACACCTTCGTTGTGCAGCCAACTGAGGGAAGTGGTGGAAGAACCGTTCTTACCACCCCGCGCAAGCGTCACGGTGTGATTGGTATAAATGGCCGGGCGCAGAACCAGGTCAATCCAGTCTGTTCCCTTACCTGTGAGGTCCGGTTTCCAGGGGGTTGCATCAGGATCCATATTGGTGAGCAACTCATTGTACAGGAGCGTAAATTCGTCAGCGTCACAGAGTTGGAGCCGGTCTCTCTGGTGGACTACATTAACGCCCACCGAACCATTGTAACTCACCTGCGTGCCTTCCGCATCAGCCTTTTTGGTGGTAATAATAATAACGCCATTGGCGCCCTGGACGCCAAACATAGCCGTAGAAGATGCATCGCGGAGGACCTCCATCGTGGCGATATCATTCATGTTCAGCCAAGAGATATTGTCCGTCAGCATGTTGTCCACAATGTACAGGGGCGTCGTGCTGGCACGCACGGTGGAAACGCCTCTTAGCATCACGGTAGGGGTGGCATCTGCAGCACCCGAGTTGATGACATACAGTCCCGGAACTTTACCTTGCAGAGAACTCAAAGGATTGCTGGCCGGAGTGTTCTTTACCGTTTCGCCACTCACGACAGTGATTGAACCCGTGAGATCCCTTCTACGCTGCGTACCGTAGCCCACAACAACGGTTTCTTCGAGCTCGAGAGCCTCCGTTTCCATTTGAACATTGTACTGTCCGCCTTCCGGCACAGTGACAAAAACAGTCTTCATCCCGGTCAGGATGAAGGTTAGCGTGGTCCCGGCGGGAACATCAATTGAGTATCCACCGTCATAATCCGTTTCAGTGTAAAGGTTTCCGGCGGTTACAGCCACACCCGGAAGAGGGTCGCCCCCATCGCGGGCCGTGACGACGCCTTTCACTTTTACAGAACCCTGCGCCACAGCAATTTGCAGTGAAAGCGCAACGGCTGTCATAATTAATAGGAATCGTTTTACCATACGGAGTTGGAATTAGTATTATTTAGTGTTCGCTGGCTTTTGAGTGCAAGATAACCTTCCTTGAACAGTTTTTCAAGAAAGCTGTCACTAGAAATGCACTGCAAAAAAAAAGCGCCCTGGAAAGGCACTCTTTTTTAACACTATTTTATTTGTAATTAACTGATAATGAGATATCATTATTCCGGAATGACCGCTGTCAAGTATTCACTGATCGAAATGTCCGAAGGAAGGGAAAGCTTCTTCCTTAACCTGTACTTGGCGGCTTCCGCCCCTTTAAGCGTTACACCCATTATGTCGGCCAGTTCTTTGGTGGACATATTCAGACGAAGGTATGCGCAAATGCGAAGATCGTTGGTAGTAAGGTCTGGATGACGATGTCTCAGGGTTCTGAAAAAGGACTTGTGAATGAGGTCGAAGTTGTCGTAGAAGTGGGCCCAGCTGTTTTCTGAGAACTCCCCTTCCCGGATGATAGACTGCAAGGCCTCGTAATCGGTCTTGGAGAGAATGCCCTTTTCGTAACGGATTCTGGAGAGTTCTTCCTTCAGGCGAAGGAATACCCTGTTCCGGCTGGACTCAAGGAGAGAATAGGTGGCCAGCTCTTTACTTTTCAGAAGAATGGAGGCTTCCAACTGTTCATTTCGCAGGGTGAGAAGTTCCTTCTCCTTCTCATCCTCCATCCTCTCCATCTGTTTGCGAATCTTACGCTGAATCAGCAGATAGATAAGGGCCCCTGCGACAAATAACAACAGCGCATAAATAAGATAGGCTGCCGGTGAGGCGAAAAAGGAGGGTTTGACCTCTACCGCAAGACTGGTGAAAACCGACGGATCATCGGCCAGCCAGGCGGTGAAAGAATAGTTCCCAGCAGGGAGGCGGGAATAAGTAATCGTCATGGACGGGTCTGCCTCACGGGCTTCATAGTCAAAAGGATCCAGACAGAAGCGGATATCAGGAGACAGATACTTGATACCGGACGAATAGAGGGAAAGTGCCAATGATGAATTGTTCGGCAGTTTCAATTTCCGGGTTTGAAGTGACTCACGAAGGGAGGAATTATGGTCATATACCGTAATGGCCGATATGCCCAATTTCTTTTCATGGCCGTTGGTAGACTGTTTTGACGTATGAAGCAGGAAACCATTATCAATTCCAAAAAGGAAACGTTGACCGGAAAGGGAAAGGATACTCTCAAACTGTTCAGTGAGGGATACGCCCAGATTCTTGAAATTCACATGATCCAGGACTTCCATCTGTTCGTTCCAGAATGAGAGCAGGACGGCTTCGTTCTGTGTCACCATCCAGTACTTCTGCCCACCTGCAGGGACCACCCTTCGGCAGTTCTCCACTAAACGGCTCAATGGCTCGAAAGGCTTCATCTCGTCTTCCCTTTCATCGTAGAACCAGAATCCGTTTTTATTATAGAAGAAAACGCGTCCTCCCATCTTGCAAACCTTGAACCCACCGCTGAAGAAAGGAGTTTCACTAACCAGGTTGCGGCCGTCTTCCGAGAGAACCAGTTTAAAGATTCCTTCGTACATATGTTCTGCCCAGACATTCCCCAAATAGTCTACCTCCAACTGCTTGACTGGACGCATGAAGCTATTGACAGTATGACTGAAACGCCACTCTCCCTCCTCCTGCTTATAACAATACAGGAACGTAAAAGAGCCTTGGATCAGCATCGTTGTACCATCCTGCAAAGGGAATTCTTTGAGGGTGCTGCCGCCCGGGGCTCTAGAAAGCGGATCCATACTCCCGTTGCGGAAGCAATACGCACTCGCGTTTTCTCCGATGAAAACCTGGTCCTCGTGTTTGTCCAGGCTCCAGAGTTGTGAGTTGGGGAAATACCCCGTCAGTTTCTTTATCTGCAGATTCTCTTCATCCAGTGAAAAGCAAGACAATCCATTGTTGGAGCCGATGAAAAGTCTGTCCTGATCCTTCAGTGAAACGCTGATTTTTCCAAGATGATACTCGGAAAGGGAAAGCAGTTGGTCACCGTCTTTAAATATTACAGCCACTCCTTTGTCAAGTGCACACCAGATATTTCCGCTTTCGTCCTCCATCAAAGACAAGACCGTATTGTCCAGAAGACCATCATCAGTGCTGAGATGCCACAGGACCGAACCATCCTGCTCGAAAGCATATACTCCTCCAGAGAGAAACCCTACCACAATTGTTCCATCCTTGCATTGGATTGCCCGATTGGCGATATCCCACTTCTCTTTCAATGAATCTATCCGGACACAGGCATTTTTATCCACACGATACAGACCCTTGGAATATGAAACGGCAACCTTGACTCCGTCTTGGGCGGGGAAGATTTTTACGACTTTGTCCGGGACAGGAAGCGTTGAAGCGATTGTAAAACCAGAGGATTTGCCGTCGTACTCACGGACTTCTCCGGAATTGGAGGAAAGAAACAGTTTCCCGTACAGAGAATAATAGAAGGAAGTCGGGGCGACTTCCCGGCGCACCTGGCCGCTGTCCAGGTCAAAAACATAGTAAGACGAAAAATAAATGAAGAAAACCTGCCTTCCGACACGGCTTATATACCAAATCTCCTCACTGTTGTCCGAAGGGGTTTCCAACATATCGTACAAGGATGTGTACACCATCTCTCCCGACTCATCGTATTCAAGGTAACCGAATTCGCGGTAAGAGCCTATATAGAGCCTGTCCGTTTCAGGATCGGCATATAACGAGCGGATAATGGCTTCTTTTTCTTCACCGAAAGGATGGAACAATTCCCAACTGCTGCCGTTGAAACGCAATAAACCGGCATTGTTTCCAACATAGATAAAACCGCGGCCGTCCTGGGCCAAAGCCCAGTTTTGGCTCGTTGCCTGATAATCAGCCGGAGAGAAATTACGAAAAAAGGGCACCGGAGCAGCTGAAACCGCCCAGGTCACATAAACAGACAACAAAAGCAATATGCATTTTTTGAAAAGCATCTGCCGGGTTGGTACTTTTTCTTCTTAAAAGCAAAGATAAGCAAAATAAGCCAATTAAAAAGCGACGGAATGATAGGCCAGCACGTGGAGGAGAATAAGAGAATGTGCCTGAGTTTGTTTCTTTGTTCATGCCATCCATTGTTTAATGAAAAACAGAATTTTCAACTATTTCAATTCAATAACCATATACCACCCATTCTTCCACATTTCTTAACATGGCTCTATGGCTTTTTCCGGTTCGACAAGACCAAAAACATCTGTTTAGGAGAAACGATAAACATCTTATTATCAGAGGAATACGAAAAAAACGGTTACGAACTGGATAACGACCTTTTCGAACCTCCGATTTTTACGGTTTTTGACGACTGTTTCTCTGAGGCTTCCTTTTCTGTCCTATTCGAACTTCCCTGATTTTCAATACTTTGTACAAAACTTTCCACCTTCCGAAAGTCCTCCAAAAGGTTCGAGATTTTAGGTGTTTGGTCTACACAGCAAGCCAGCCTTTCGGGGCTGGCTTTTGTTTTTGTCGGAATAAATGGTATATTTGTGTCGGAATAAAGTCGGGATAACTGACGGAATAAAAGACGGGATAAACCATGTACAAACCACCTTTCACGGTATCACCTAAAGCCATCAATCTGATTGCGAGCATATCCAGTCAGATTGAAAGGTATGCCATCAAGATGGAACAAGGTGATACGCTTCGACTAAGAAGAGCTAATCGTATCAAAACCATTCATTCTTCCCTGGCAATAGAAGGTAATACCCTGTCTGAAGGCGAAGTACAGGCCGTTCTGGAGGGAAAAACTGTCATTGCCCCGCTCAAGGAGATTCAGGAGGTCCGAAACGCCATCAAGACTTACGAACTCTATCCAAAACTCAACCCGTTCTCCCTCCAGGACCTTCTTCTTGCACACGGAACAATGATGGCCGGACTCGTGGATGAAGCCGGAGTGTTCAGGAAAGGAGGCGTCGGCGTGTTCGACGGGGACAAACCCGTCCATATCGCTCCTCAGGCTGACAGGGTCAGGGACCTGATGAATGACCTCTTTGTATGGTTGGAGAATGCCGATGACCACCTCCTGATAAAGAGTTGCGTCTTCCATTACGAGTTCGAGTTCATCCATCCCTTTGCCGATGGAAACGGCCGGATTGGACGTCTCTGGCAATCTCTCATCCTCGGCCGCCTGAATCCGATCTTCGAACACCTTCCGATCGAGAACATGGTTTACTCCAACCAGCAGGCTTATTACAACGCCATCAACAAGAGTTCATACTTGGCAGATAGCGGTCCTTTCATCGACTTTATGCTGGAAGAGATCCTAAACGCCCTTATCGACCACCAAGGAAAGTCCAATGCCGATATTGCCGGAGAGAAAGGCCTCAACTACCAGCAGGAACGCGTCCTTGGATATCTTCGGGCCGACAGGCACATTACCGCCGCCAAGATTGCCAATGACTTAGGTATGAGCGCCCGGCAGATCGAGAGAATGCTTGCCGACCTGAAAGCGAAAGGAATCATCCGCCGGGAAGGAGCCAATCGAAACGGCTACTGGATTGTTTTGGAATAAATCAACGATCTTTACCAACATGAACGAAATAACCAACAGGCCTAATCCTAATTCAGTATTCCCGAATCCGAAGATTCCCAGCCTCTGCTTCATCAAGAATGTGGTGAAGAATCCCCGCATCATCATCGGAGATTACACATACTATGACGATGTGGATGGAGCTGACCAGTTCGAGAAGCATGTCACCCATTTCTACGATTTCATCGGCGACAAGCTGATTATCGGGAAGTTCTGTGCCATTGCCAAGGGTATTGAGTTCGTAATGAACGGAGCCAACCACAGAATGGACGGCGTGACCACCTATCCTTTCTACATTATGGGCGGAGACTGGGGAAGTGCCATTGCTCCGGTCAAAAATGAATTACCCTTGAAGGGCGATACTGTTATCGGCAACGATGTCTGGATTGGCCAAAACGTTACCGTCATGCCTGGCGTGCACATCGGTGACGGGGCAATCATCGGGGCAAATTCAGTCGTAGCCTCGAACATCCCTCCTTATGCTATTGCCGCAGGAAATCCCTGCAGGGTGATCAGGAAACGTTTTGACGACGGTTTTATTGCCTATCTCCTGGATCTCAAATGGTGGGACTGGGATATCGAAAAGATTGAAGCCAACTTCGAGGCTCTGGCCAGCGGAGATTTGACACTTGTCCGTAAGATTAAGAAATAGGATATGGTTATCTTGATTACCGGTGCATCCCACACGGGAAAGACTCTTTTGGCACAACGGATGCTTGAGAAGTACATGTATCCCTGTCTATCCATCGATCATCTGAAGATGGGTATGATCCGCAGCGGGAACACCCCGTTGACGCCGGAAGATGACGATGCCCTTACGGAGTATCTTTGGCCGATCATCCGAGAGATAATCAAGACTGCTATTGAGAACCATCAGAACCTGATCGTCGAAGGATGCTATGTTCCTTTCAACTGGAGAATAGACTTCGCCGAAGCATATCTGGCTGATATCCGGTTCATATGCCTTGCCATGACGGACGATTATATTGACAAGCATTTCAGTGACATCGTCGGATACAGTTCTGTCATAGAATCCCGGCGCGACGATTCAGACTGTACCATATCCAACCTGAAAAGGGATAATCGGGAGTGCTATGAACGTTTTCTGAAGGCAGGAGAACAAGTGACATTGATCGATCAGAGCTTTGAGCATATAATTGAGACCTTATTGAACTGATTGATTCCTTTTTATAGGTCAACAATTCCAAGGAAAGACTGGAGTTGAATCAGCCCTTCAATGAACGAGAGGTTCGATAATTTATCATAGTAGTCTACACAGCAAGCCAGCCTTTCGGGGCTGGCTTATTTGTTTGTCTGTCCCCCGCCCCCGAGGTTTGGCACCAACCATTTTGTAACGGCATAGTAATCAAATGCTTACAAAACGACCAGTTCCCAACCCTCTCTTTTTTCGCCAGGTTCGGAACCGCCCTATTTGTAATCACCCGCATATAAGCGACTTACAATCCGCCAGGTGCCAACCCTATCGGTAAACCTATTTCAGGACAAGACTTCTTCGACCGGACGCTGTTAATTGATATAGAAGAGTCTCACCGGAGTGAACCGATTTCCAGTGAACAGCAGGTTATGCTCATCGAGAGTGTCCAGGATGGGATCGCCATCGAAGTTGATTTCGACGAGCCAGGAGTCCTTGGCTTCCTGGTAGAACAGACGCGGGTCCCCGGGCTCGATGTCCGCGCCCCACTGCACATCCCACCAACCGGTCGTTATCCGGATGAAAGGGTTGGTTCCTTCGACTTCCAGATAGAAAGTGCCGTTTCGGATGACGTTCCAGACGCTCTCCGAGAACGTAGCGGCCGCCCTGCCGTCGTAATCCATTCCATCCTTGGCGAAGCGCAGGTCGCCGGTCCAACTGACCGTCCCGTAATTGCCGTCGTTCTCCCAGATGGTAATCTCATCGCCGGGGTCGGGCGCTTCGACGTCGGAATAGAGCTTCAGCGGCGTGTACCCCTCACCTGTGAAGAGCAGGTGACGCTCGTCGAGATAGTCCACAAGATCAGAGCCTTCCAAATCGACCGTGAGGGTATAGGTCCCGTCTCCGTTATCGACGATCCGCTTGTCGTCAAGGCCGATGCTGGCGTTCGGACCATCGAATAAGTCGGGGATCCACCAACCGGTGGTAATGCGGACCAAGAAGTCGGGCATCCCTTCGAAGAGGAGATGGAACGGATTCGTCTTGATCTCTTTCCATACGTTACTGGGGAAGGTCCAGAGGCACTCGTTATCGGGGTCGTGTCCTTCGAGACCGAAACGATAATCGCCGGTCCAGTTGATTTCGCCGCGTGTTCCGTCGTTCTCCCAGAACACCCAGCCTGCCGTCCCATCGCCGGCATCATCGTACACAGGACGGATGGCCAGGCCGTAACAACGGTCGATCCAGCCCCATTGCAGGTTGTCACGGCCGGACTCGAAGGCGAAGTACCCGGCATTGCACTTGATGGCGACATTGTTGCCGGCAGTCCAGTATGCGCCCTCTTCTCCGCCGTAATACAGATCCGTCATCGCACGAATGCCGTTGGCGGGCAGGAATATGGAAGCATCGGTGTAGCCGGGCTTTTGGCTGGTGACCAGCAGTCCGGCCACACCGTTGCGCTCGGTCCATGCGAAGGAGCAGTTCATCCACAACTCCTCCATTTCCTCTTCCGTAGGCATCCGCCATTTGCCACCCAGGTTGATGTGGGCGGCGTCATCGCGGGCGTCCAGGACCACCTTGTTGTCGGTGAAGCCGTTATAGCCGTATTCCGCGTTGGTGCAGTACTTCGTCATCGAGTTCTCCGTGCCCATGCACCACTTGTAAGACCCCCAGTTATAGCCGGCATCCAGGCCGATCTTCCAGGCGAGAGGATCCAAGCTCGTGTAGTATGGCTGCGTCTCGCCCCATGCGAAATAATCGCCATACTCCTCCGGCTTCGTAGCACCCAAGTTGAACGAGGCCCACTTGACAGAGAGGCCCAGGTCCACCGTTTCGGGGACGGCCGCAGAATACTCGTATTTCCGGACGGTCACGTCGCATCGGGCGGACAGGCGGCCGTCCAGCGAGACGACGTTGACCGAGCCCCGTCCCGGGTTGAGGCCGGTCACCACACCTTCGTCGGAGACCGAAATGACTTCGCTGTTCGTCACGAACCAGGAGTAGTCCCTGATCGTGGCATTCTCGGGGAAAACGGTTGCCGTAAGGGTGGCCGTCTCACCCACGTAGAGCGTCATTTCGCTCTTGTCCAGCGTAACGCTTTCCACAGGAATGCCGAATCCGCCGGAAACAGGCCGGACAGGGACGCCGCTGAAGCGCAAGTGCGCCTGGTAGATCATCTTCCCTTCCCAGTCGAAGCTGATCAGTCCCGAAGAGGCGAAAGTGAAGTAGGAATAAAGCGACGACGTCCAGAAAGTAGCCGCTGTCGGGTCCCAGACGGAAGAATCCACAAGGTAGCCCGACCGGGGCAGGTAGATTACGTTACCGTTGACCTTGCTGGTGAGCTTGTACACGGATACACCGTTGATGGTTTCCGGGGTAATTGCGCAGTTAGAATACAGTTCGACCAGTTCCGCATTGGTGGGCATTCTCCATTCGCCGCCCAACTTGACGGCCGCGGCATCGTCCTCCGGCTCCAGGTTGTACCGGTTGTCGTCAACATACGTATTGTACTTGGTGACCGAGTCGTCAGCCACGTTGTACCACCGGTAATTCTCCCACGCGAACACGGTCTTGGGCTCCGTCTCGGCCCAGGCGAAGAGATGGCCCGTTTCCTCCGGCTTGGCAGCACCCAGATTGAAAGAAGCCCACTTGACGGAAACGCCCATGTCCACAGCTTCCGGCTCGGGATACTCATAAGTGCGGATCCGGGGGGCGTACTCGCTCCAGGCCTCCAAGTAAGCATCGACGGCATCCTCCGGGACGGTGATCGGACAGTTACCCGAGTTGGCAAAGGCATCCGTGCCAATCGCCGGCGGTGTCGGGGACGTCACAGTGACCGTCTCCAAGTCGGTGCAGCCGTCGAAGGCGTGGTCGCCGACAGCAGTGATGTTCTCCGGAAGGGTGACCGAGGTGAGCTCCGCACAGCCGGCAAAGACGCCGTCTTCGATCCGGCTTAAGCCGGTGAAGAAGACCAGTTCGTCGAATGAAACGATGTCAGTGCCCGCAAAGATGCTGGCCATGTCTCCACCAGCGCGAGTACCCGCGGGCACCAGGAAAGAGAGAACTGACGCCGCTTCGCGGTAGGAGATATCGTCGTCCTGATTGGTGTCGAAGTGATGGAGCAGGATGGTCTTCACCCGCTCGTCGGAGAAACTGATCGTCCGGATTGAAACAGAGCTGATGGTCACTCCGTCATCGGCGTTTGCAAGGTTGCCGTAGACAGCCCGCTTGATGGTGACCGGCTTCTCGAAGATCTTGCTGCCCATGCCGGCCGCCGAGTTGAAATGCAGCTTGAAGCCCTTCTCCAGGGCCCCGGGAATGGCGATGATATAGTACCAGGTATCCTTCTCGAAGGTGCCGTCGCCGTCAGGGACGACCGTGATGGAGGTCATCCCCTCGGTGACATCCGATACGGCGGGGACACCGTTCTGGAAACCGATCGTGACCTTACCGGCCAGGATCTCGCTGTCCATCCCTTCGAAGATCACCTCGCGGATCCCTTCCTGGGAAAGGGAGAAACGGACACCGCCTCCTACATTATAGAACTGGAGATTGGACGTCTTGGAATGCGCGATGGCCAGGTTCATGTCCTTTCCGAACGACCCGGCACGGGCCACCTGCCGGGCGGGCAATACCGTCGTGACCGTCTCATCGGAAAAGGCCGCATCCTGAGAATACGGATACACGGCCCACAGGTCCATCCCCTCCGTCCAAGCATCGTTCCCGAGCGTGCCTTTGAATTCCGCTGATGCGCAGGAGGCGGAAATATCGGTCGTGAACTTTCCGCTCTTCCTGCCGGCGAACACATTGATCTCGTCGCCCGGCTCCCAAAAAACATGCGTTTCACTTTCCACGACCGTCCTGGTATCGTCGGAAGTCTCGGTCCTGGCGGTAAGGGTCATATCGACAACAGGGTTGTTGACATCCATTTCACGGGTGCATGCCGCCAGTGTGATCATGGCGACGGCAAAGAACAAACTCTTTCTCATGATTCAGTCCTCCATTGTCCTAATCCCAATCTTCATAACCGATATCCTCGTTACCTCCGGGGATTGTACTGTCGCAAATGGCATTCTCGACATAGATGGGAATGATACGCTGTGCCGGAGCCTGATACTCTGGGAGGGGTGATTGTGTGTTCATAGGGTTAGTAGCTATCAGTCAAGCAAATATAATAAAAAAAACAACGAAAGCGGAAAAGATTGTTGCTATCGAGTCATTCAGCAATCTGATCCGGCCGGAGTTTTCAACTTATTGCATTGGCAGGATCTACTTCTTCGTGGGTCCCGCTTTTTCACTATCTTTGCACTACGACCTCACCATAACACCATGAGCAGACTAACTATTATCCTTTTCATCGCCCTTCCGCTGCTCTTGGAACTTCAGGAAACGGTACTCTGAGCCTCGTGCACTGAAATCCACGATGATGATGTTGTGAACGAATCGGGCGACATTGGCAGAACCAGCGATATTGGAATCATCAAGGATCGACCCCATCTGAATTTTGCCGATATGGTCAGCAATAATGAAGGTGACTGGATGTTGAGCTTCACGCTGGATCTTCTTGATGTCGCGGAAGAACTGGTTCACAATCTTTCCGGTCAGATTCTCCAGGGTCAGGGCTGCCAGGTTGTCCACGATAATGACCACCGGCTCCACAAGCCCATCCACAACCTTCTTCAGATACTCAGCCAATTGCTTCAAGGTGCTGAAGTCACACTCAGAAATCCGGGTGATATTAGCAGGGATTTCCATATCTTCCCCTCCGAAACGACGCTTGTAGTCATCATCGTCCATCTCTCCATCGACAATGATAACGTTCTGTGGTTGGACGCCCTCCCCTACCAGCTCTCCATAGCCCCGGGCAATCTCGATGGCCATCTGCTGTGCAAAGAGTGTCTTACCGGCATTGGTACGACCTGCAAGAAGAGAGATTCCTCCTTCGTAAACCATATCTGGAATCAGCGGTGCTTTCGGATTCCCCGCGTTGTTGACACAGTTCACGACGGATTGAACTTTGGGCGGTTCTGGTGGCTGAGGTGGATCCTGGCTCTGATTTGGTGAAGGATCCTTTCCCTTGAAGAGTTTGTGAATCCCCTCTTTAGCGAGGAAATACAAGCCAATAACAGAACCAACAGCGAAGACCGCTGCACCAAGATTCTTTCGGGTGCACTTGATACCAGGGATAAGACCCCCTCCTATCTCGATATAATCCGGATGACGAGAATAGGTTCGTGTGACAGATCGAACCCGCTTTGTCGTCTTCAGAGTAATCGGAAGCGGAGTAGAAGACTGGGAAGGTTTTGAAACACTTCCCACAAGAGCGCGCTTAGACGCAGGCAGATTTGAATTTGCCATAATGCTAATTAATTAAAAGTAAATGATTTAGATATATATAGTATGAATGGATTGTCAGTTCGAGGAGACACACCAGGCCGATTCAAAAGGACATTTCCCTCTAGAACCTAAGTGTCTCTATATCAATGTGATAGATTTTCGGAAAGAGCAACAAAAAAGCCACCCTTTTCAAGGTGACTTTCGCGCAGTTTTTCGACTGTTTTTGGGAAAATCCAGCGCTCCCCTATTCTTCAGGCTTCAAATTAAGTAGTTCATCTTCAATACTTTCCGCAAACCTATCAAGCTTTTGAAGGTCCTCAAAAAAGTTCGAGAATTTATCTGTGTAGTCTACTAAAAAGAGGAATTATCTAACTGATAGTTCCTCTTTTTGTATTTGTGTTTCTTATAACTATCTTTGGTTTAGGAAATGGCTTACACAGAATCAAGAATAAACTTTTGGCTTTATGGGAAGAGAGGATTGGTATAGGAACACGTCGTGGAACGATGAAATCGATTCCGCTTTTCGAGAGAGGCTGAATCGTTCAAGGCAGCTTTTCCATAAAGCACAGTATCTACGGATACAAGGCAACATTCTGCTATCATCTAAAGACATTTCCAGTCAAGAAGTTGGAATCTCCTTAATGAAAGAATTGCTGAATGATTATCCTGACAATAAAGCCGTAATATTCAGCAAATTTGAAGCGTATGTCAATTTGGGCGACTATTATTACTACACCCAAGAGAAATTGGACTTAGCGTTTGAGTGTTATAAAAATGCCATTGCTTATGATGAAAGTATGACAACTGGTCAATGGCATGCTGTCATGGCATACATCAAAACTGCGGTTCTTACCAAACACGAGGAAGATTACCCAGATTGCTATTCGCGATTAGAGAAAGCAGACGACCGGCTTGTGTTCCCTCATGAATACTACGAATTAGGACTCAGCGGAGCACTGTTATATGATGCAATGGGACACTACGACGCTGCAAAAGCATCTGCTTCCATCGCCCTGAAAGCTTTAGGTACTGATTCACCCTTCAAAAGAGGTGACAAAGTATATGGCAAAGCATTCGCTACAGAAGCCGAGCTTCTGTTTCTGACCAGCGTGGTCTACCGAAAATCATAGTTTTTTGTATACCCTCTGAATCCATTGCTTGAACAACGGATCCTGGATTTCAACCTGGTGACCGGTCTCTTCAATCAAATCCCGCTTTTTAAGCGCTCCTTTAATGATGCGGATATTCCCGCTTGTTCCAAGCCGGTAACGAGAAAGAGTCTCAACGGAAGAAAGATTCTTGACACCGTCGCTGACGGCACAGAGAAAACTCCGCTGCTTTTCCGTCATACTGTCCATCAGGTTGACAAACTGAAGGTTCAGTGAATCGAGCATTCCCTGGAATGCGGCATCGACAATCTCTTCTGAACAAACCTTATCCGTTCGGAGCCAGGCATACTGAGCCAGCTGCTGGACATAGTAGGAATGGTTCTCGACCAAATCGGCCAGATGTCCGGCGGCATCATCAGAAATCGACTTCTTGGTTTCCGTGAAACGGTCTTTGATATAAGCGACCCAGTTTTCTTTGGATATCTTCGGAAGGAACATCAAATCTCCAAACTTGTAGAACGGACTTCCATATTCTCCAAAGATGTTGAGCATCATATGCTTCTTGCTCCCGTAAAGGATATAGGCCACATCCGTTTGTTCCTGCCAATGGCTCCTGAGAATCTTCTGGAACCGATCCGTCTCGGCAAACTCCCCTATCTGCTGGAACTCATCGATGCAAACCACCACCTTTTTCCTCCGCTTCATTGCTATCTGCTGAGGAAGATCCAGGATGTCCTCCCCGATAGGGTTATTCTTTAGGTCAATACCAAATGACATCTCGTATTGGCCAGCCGGATCTGAGATGGATAGTTTGGGCAAAAGCCTTGAGATGAATTCCTTTGCGTTGGAAAGGAGCGTTTCCGTCGTGGAAGATATGCATTCGATAGTACGCTTTGCGAACAATTCGTAGAAGTCTTGGGGGGTCTCGCACTTGAACGCATTCATTTTCACGAATAAAATGGTGTTGTCCGATTTGGCAACGGATTCTATCGCCTTGTTAACCAGCGAAGACTTCCCCCATCGGCGAGGGGAAATGATGGCAGTGTTTGTCTGGGAAAGGAAGTTCGAGACCAGTTTCCGGGTTTCTTCCTCCCTATCGGTGAAATCGTTGTCCGAAACGATTTTTCCATATACGAACGGTATTTCCATATGCTCTATCTTTTTCGCAAAACTAATAAAATTATATGATATAAACAAGTATCAAATCAAAGAATCTTTCATCTCGTCCATTCTGATACTATTTGAAAACGACTCCAGCGCCAACAACGCGCGCATAAAGTTCGATAATTTATCATAGTAGTCTACATAGATAATAAGACAGCCGACAAATGCCGACTTATTTGTTTGATTATCAGAGAATTGCGAATCTGCGAAAAGTTCGAGATTGTCAGAAATCAAATCTTATCTAACATTATTGGCATGCACTTCCACATGATGCAACTCAAACGCCTGAATTAAATCCGACCTTAATACACTTGGCCACAAAAGCGGATCAAACCGAATTATCTCGTTTCCATAATGAAGCGAAACCACTCTCCGACCTTTGTCATCTTCCACAAATGAATCTTCATAGAGATACTCTTTCGTAGATTTCCAAAAGAGGAAACGCTCTTCAATCTCGAATTTGGAATCATAAAAGATCACTCTAATGGGCATTTTCGCTCCTTGAAAAAGACAGAAGCTCAATAAATATAGGCCGATGGAACACAAAGCAATCGTAATAGGATGATAGTTGCCCTCACCATAAGATCTGCCAAACTCAAATAAACACACAGGAAGGCTGATTGCCCCAAAATACAATACCACAATAAGAATCTGGGTCCACCAATATTTCAACGCTGATACTGTAATTGTGTTCATCGCCCGTAGTATATTCTTTTTTTTACAATTGGAATCTTACAACAAGACTAAATCAACCTAAAAATAGCGATTCTCTCCCAATAACTGAATACTGCTCAATCACTTTCCCTTCCCGATAGAGTTCCCGCCCGTGAATGGATTAGGTGGAGCGGCTTCTTTTTTTTGCAGCCGGATAGAGACCGATAAATCCAAATATATTCGTCAGTTTTATCGCGCTTAAATAAGGAGAACTATATACCTGTTGTCCTAAACAGGACTAATGAGAAAAGTCATTCATTGAATCCAATATCCCAAATCTATAGGGTCCGCATCCCAGGGAACAAAATACTTTTGCCACGAGTAATTGGCATCGCTCAATTCTATGTAATACCCGTCATCCCAGACTATTATCGTCCTTATGAGCGGATATGAGGTAAAGTACCATCCGTTGGCCCAATGGGCGATCTTTGTCGGTACATATTTCCCTATCATATCCCTTCGCTTTCTCTCTTCTTCCCGATCTTCATCTGTTATCTCTTTCTTTCTGACAGAGAAAGTGAAGTTCCTTTCATCAAAGGTCATTTCAGGTTCATCAATAAATGCTGATAATAGTTCCTGCACCTCGGGAGAAAGGTACAACACCTTTTTGTCAGACTCAATGATAGGTGTGAAGTAGGAAATGCTCTCGGGCATTCTGTTTTTAATCAAATCCTGCGGGTACAAGGCGTCATCTGAACCCTTGATTTCAGGACGAATATTGCCATTGTATTTGATAACCTTGACGCTGATGGGTAATGAAATATACTTAGCATCACTTTTTTTTCTGCGGGTTCTCTTCCCGAAAATGCTTTTGGAATATGCTATTATACTCGCTGGGAACCGCCCCTTTTTTAATCAGTTCAGACCACTCTTCCCATTCAGAAAAGAACAAGTCAATATTACTATGTTCACCATAGATGTTAGGAATCTTGGATTCGTAATATAAATGATGCCAAGACGGGAACGCCACAATACGCTCGTAAGGAACTTGAGCGGAACTAACAGTCTCCGGAGTCGTGACGAGCGTCGGAGGCTTCACCCTGCTACGAGGTGTGGGGGGAGCAGGATCCATTATGATAACGTCATCCAGTAATGTCACGGCTTTCAATACCACATCAGGATTCAAAGGGAACGTACTTTCCGGAGAAAAGGTCAAGGTAACGTCTTCATAGCCAAGACATAAGTAATGAATCTCAACGGTTTTGTCATTAGGAATAGATAATGAGTAATGACCTAATGAATCGGTAACTGTACCTTTCGTTTCGGAAATATAAACAATGCATCCGTACAACGGCATGCCCTCTTCATCGGTAACAGTTCCTTTGAGAGAAAAAGCCGCCTGAGCAGATAACGACGCCAAGCTAAATAACAAAGCGGCTATCACAGATATGAATCGATAACTCTTCATCAAACTATGCGCTTAGATCCAACCCGATGATGAATACCGCCAAATAGCAAACCACGAACCAATACACAATACTGATCACCAAGGGAATCCATTCGTATTCCTTGTATGTAAGGCCCTTGCTCTTTCTAAAAAACCGCCGTGCTGTCAGCAAGATACCGGCCAAACACAAAACTATTTGGGGAATATTATACCAATCTTGCATCGGTGGCGGGAAACAATACAATGCCGGGGAATGGAACCGGAAAACATCATAGGAGAACAATATGCCTCTAACAAAGCAGATGGCCCCACAAACGATGGCCCAGAAATCCGACCAGGGGAATCTATTCTTATTGTTGTCCTTCATTGCAACTCAAGAATCAGGATATCAGAAAAGGACAGGCACAGTTAAAAATACATTGACCGGAGTTCCATCAACCTTTCCCGGTTCCCAATCCTGGATCTGATTCACCGTCTCGAAAACTTGTTTCTCATAAGCACTGAGCTCATCGGTAGTCGCGCCATTGATGAATCTCTTACCCACCCACATCCTTGGACCAACCAGCTTTCCGTCCTTGTCGATAATAAACACGACCTCGAAACTATCAGGATTATCATCACTCTTTTCAGGATGGAATCTGCGTTTGAATTCTTGAAGGAATCCTTCTGTAAATGGAAGGCCATTGCACAATGGAAGGGTGTCAACCCTATCTGACTTATAAACACCCAACCCGGTAATATGATCATAGAACGATACGTAGCCCTTCGGCAGATTGTTAAACCAGACCAACTCCCAAAGCTTCACGCGATCGACTTCTTCGTGTTCATCGAAAATAACCTTCGTATAAGTCTTGAGTGCATCCAAATACTCAGGATCAATAGCATCTTCTATTGCTATAGTATCTATTGAATCTGCCGTAGAGTTAACCTCGGTCCGGTAATACAGTTGCATGCCG